>Ga0153915_10001419_pt1 | contig 21956 bp, 18 predicted proteins | sample Opewatmetagenome_2_FD_107003 | JGI IMG/M metagenome (GOLD analysis project Ga0153915, IMG submission 107003) | Freshwater wetland microbial communities from Ohio, USA - Open water 3 Core 3 Depth 3 metaG | ecosystem: Environmental > Aquatic > Freshwater > Wetlands | place: USA: Ohio, Lake Erie...
ACCCGTTGCGAAAAGTCCTTTTGAAAAGATATTATCACCCCGAGCAATAAAAACTGGTTTAACTGATGCAATAAATTTTTGACATAGTTTTGACATAGTAAAGGCATTGTAAAGAACAAAATTCGGGTAAATTTGCATTGTTTTGGATAGGTGAATAAAAAACAAAACCCCGAAAACGAAATGTAAACGGGGTTTTAAGTGGGCCCAGAAGGACTTGAACCTCCGACCCGCTGATTATGAGTCATAAGGAAATACGGTTTTCAGTTAATAAAGGGATTTTTTTTATGTTAGTCCCTACTAATTCCCTACTGAACATAGGAGGTTTATCCTATGTTTATTTCAAAATCTAAAAAGTCGCCTTTTTATCAACTTACCTATGAAGTTGATGGAAAACGAACAACAGTCTCCACTAAAACACAAAATAAACAAGAAGCGTACAAATTTTTAGAAAGCTTTCAAAAAGAACAAGAAAAATTAAAAGAACCAAAAAAAATATACCTACTCTCAAATTTTAGAGACGAATATATTGATTTTGTTCGTCCTATTAAATCTGAAAAATATCTAATTTCCATTGCATTATCATTTAAGCAACTATTAAACTCTTGTGGAGATATCCCGCTTAATGAGATTGATAATCGAATAATTGATAAATTTGTAACAACAACTTATTCAAGAACTCAAAGAGGAGCTCATCTTTATTACAGAACTTTAAAATCTGCTTTTAATAAAGCTATTCAATGGAATTACATATCTATAAATCCATTCACAAAAATTAAATTTCCAAAATTATCAAAGTCTTTTCCTGTATTTATTTCCGAAGATGAATTGCTTATAATTTTAGCAAATACAACTTATCAGCATCTCCAAGATATTATTACAGTCGGTTTCTATACCGGCTTACGCCTCGGTGAATTAGTAAATATGAAATGGAATTGGATAAATTTTTTTCAAAATCAAATTACGGTTAGTTGCTCTGATGAATTTCAGACAAAGAATAAAAAAGAAAGAATAGTCCCCTTGAATGCAAAAGTTAGATCAGTTTTAACGCGTCGATTTAATAGTTCTTTTCATAAACCTGATGAAGTTGTTTTTTTTCGAATTCAAGGGAAAATTCTATATCAAGAAGCAATAAGTAAACAATTCAAAAAAATTGTTCGTAAGTCTAATCTTAATGAAAAAATTCACTTCCATACTTTACGCCATTCTTTTGCATCGTTGTTAGCGCAGAAAGGAATTTCTTTATATATAATTAAGGAATTATTAGGGCATGAAGATTTAGCAACCACACAAATTTATAGTCACCTGCAAAAACAAAATTTGATTGATGCAATTAAAATATTGTAATTATTAGAATTTATTTATTACTTCTTAATTCTACATTATCAAAAGAAGTTGAAATAAATCCTTTAATTCCGTCTATCCCTTTATAAGAATATCCTTCTGATATTAAAGTGGGTAATGTAGAATAACTATCATCAACATAAATTGGAATGAAAACAACTTCCTTTTCTTTGAGCATTTCCTTTGCTTTTCTACTTTCCTTTGAACTATCTAAAACAAGCATAGGTTCTGTGTTAGTCATTTTTGCCCTCATTTATTTTATTTATAAATATTTCCATTAATTCTTTGGGAGATTTTTCATCCTCAACAAATACTGTTGCAACTTTCTTATATTTTTCAAAAACTTTATTTACTGCGCTTAAAAAACTATTATCCAAATCTTGAATAAATTTTTGAGCCATTGGCACCTTATCCTTCAATGGTACTTCATTTATGTTGGGTTGAATTTTTTCTTCATTCAAGAATTCATCTGTAAATATAGTAGAATCATTTTGGAAATATTCAACCATTTTTCTTCTTTGTGATGGTTTTAACTTTATACCTTTTAACCTTTTTCTCCCTTTTTGCTTAAGCTTTCCTTCTTTTAATTGATTATTAATCACAGACTCAAATTGTTTTATTAGAAATTCATCCCGGTCCACTTTTGGTAAATACACAAGGCATTTTCTATTTACTTCCTTTAGTAATAAGTAATAATCAATTTCTTCTAAAACGCCATCAGAAGCTATACCATCATAACATGGTCTGTATACAATTAAGGCATTACATTGTTCAACTAGAAAATGATCTCTTACATTTATTTGTTTCTCAATTATTTTAGCCAGAATCCAAAGTAATTGGTTAAGATTACCTTTGCTTTTTCCATTTCGCCAAAGACTTATGTTTTCTTTTTTGTTTTTTTCAAACATTGAATTTATTTTACTCGAATATTTTTCAGCATCCCATCTATCAAACAATTCATTTAATATTATTGTTCTATTATTTCTCAAATCCTTTTTAAATCTATATTCATCAATTGTCGTTGGTAAAAAAGCCGAAAAATTTTCTGATACTTCTTCCTCGAATCTATGTATTTCACTAATAATTTTTTTTGCTTTTTTATAATTTCCATCACGTTGATGATTTCTTACCTGGGTTATTGGATGAGAGACATATGCCGATTCTTTCCCTTTTATAATCAGATTATCGAGTAATTTGTAATCATGTTTAATCGCTAATAAATAGTGTTTTATTCCAAGCTCCATAGCAAGATGTCTTGTAACCATAATTTCATTTGCTCTCCAATCAAGTATCCTAATAATTTCATACAATAATCCATTAGGGTCATCAATATCACTTCCGCCATTTGATGTACAAAAAATATGTCCATTTTCTTTTAATCTATTATGTATATCAAATATATCATCTATTAAAGTAATAATTACTTGTGGTTTTATTAGTTTTAGAAGTTGTTCACTAACCGGACATATATATTCATTTGTTCTATAGTTGTAGAAAACAGCATGCATCGCTAAAATATAATTATCAATTTTCCTGTTATCAATCTCATTTTTAATAACGTTTAGTGCCTCTTTCCATTCTTTTTGTACTATTTCTGGCGGTTGTTGTAAGAATTTTCCCAACCAAATCTTCTTTACACTAACATTATTATTTTTTTTAGCGTAATTGGTTTTTATGAAATCTTCTAACTTAAAAAAAGGAATGCTGTTTGGGAGAAAAGATGAATAAAAATCTGATGTAGTCTTTTCATCAGTTCTTAAACCAGATAGGCCAGTAAATATTATCCGTTGATACATTATTTTTTTATAATATATGGATATTTTAATATATCTATCTAAAATTACATTATCAATATATTTTATTAAATCTTATAATTAACCTCAGATCCATTTAGAATACCTATTTACAATGCTTTAATAAGAAGTAATGATTTTATTTTTTCATTTTTTGTCTTTAGTCATTAACATAAAAAAGTCAAATATTAGTAATATAGCAGTAATATAAAGTCTACATCTCTGGGTCAGTATTTAAGAACATAGTATTCGGTTTACCAGTTGACTTAATTCTTTTTATTTGGCTGTTAATCATTTGAGACATCCGGCGATCTTCCACACAATATTTCTTTTCAGCTTTTTGAAATTTACTCTTTGCAACTAAATCTCTTAAAGTATCTTCATGTTTAATTTTTGTCGAATAAAATCTTTCTCTCCGGTTATAAACAAAAATCCTTATAAGATTTTTCTCTCTTAACTTCGCAACAGTAAGGCCAACTTGTCTATCTGAAATTATTCTCGTTTGCGGCTTTTCTTCTTTTAAAACGTCTTTTGATTTACACCCGGTCATTCTAACAGCAATTCTTTCGTACGTAATTCTCAAATATGGCTTACTTTTTCCTAAGATCGAGTGTATTGCTGCAAGAACTAAATAAATTCTTAAAGGTAATTTCCCTTCAATTGCTTCATAAGTTAATTTTCTTCCCATACTACAATAAGCATCTATACCATATTTGGTTTCATGGTCCCTAATGTATTCTTTAACTGCTATCCAACAGTTAGTAGCTTCTTCAATGCTCTCGATTTTAATCCCTAAATCTTTCGAAACAAGCGCGATTGATAAATGCAATTTTTGTGTAACATCAAAATCTTTAGCAGTCATATAACTAAAATCAGTAGCTTTTATTCTACCTATTATTTTATAATTATATTCAAGTTCCAGTGCCTTAGTTACAACACAATAAAATGCAATTTCTTTAAGCTTATTTTGATTCCCTTCAATGTAAGCTAAACAGCAAAGCGGGAAATCCAAAAACTTTCCATCCATACCGTTTTTAAGCATGCTCAACACCCCTTAAACCCTACCAAATAGCGTAGGTTTTGCACTACTTTTTTATTTGTACAAATAGATTTTCCTTTCCTGTATAGATTTTCATTACTCATAAAAAATTATGCCCTCATAATCGATTTTCGGATTTTTGCCCGTTACACTTTTTAAGGTTTTTTTTGCAATATCCGGACGGCTAAATACACATGAATAAATCCAAAGATTAGCGTTCAACGCAATTGCGGATAAAATAAATTTATTTCTTCTTTTCAATTTAACAGCGATATTCTTTTCATCAGTTTGAACCTTGTAAAAATTCTGTCCTCTTTCCTCTTGCCACAAATGTGTCATATTACACCCTGGATTTATTAATAATTGTTTGTGTCGAGTTTTTTAATCGCATCTTTTAACGATTCCATATTTAGGTGTGAGTAAATCTCAGTGGTTGAAATAGAAGAATGCCCGAGTAATTCTTTCACTGCGTAAAGCGGTACGCCTTTTTGAACAAGGTTAGAAGCAAACGAATGTCTTAAAGAATGGAAATGGATTGAATTATGAGCGCCAGATGCCTTACATCCACGCTTGAAACTTTTTGAAACATAATCACCAGTAATTCTATTACTGTTTTCTTTTACAAAGACAAACTCATCATTCATATTTATCGAATTGATCGGTATTATGTTTGTTGGACATATCAGATTTCTCTTTTCTCTTTTTTTAAGGACTTCAAGAACTTCCGAACTAATAGGAATAAATCTTTGATTTTTTCCTTTGGTTGTAAAACTTTCATCACCTACAGTAATAACCATCGAACTAATATTTACATTTCTCCATCTCAAATTCATTATTTCATTTAACCGCATCCCTGTATAGAAAGCAAAAACAACAATATCCTTCACCAACTCATTTTCAATTCCTTTTACTATCTCATCAAGCTGATCACGATTTATATAAGCCGGTTGCGTTTTCTGTTTTTTCGGTAATTTAACTTTTACGAAATAATTCACTTTAATATAATTCCAATCAATAGCTTTATTAAAAGCAGCTTTTAGCGTCCGGTAATAAACTCTATAACCTTTTTTTATTTTTTGCTGAAGGTAGCTTACAAAGCTTTCAACATCCCTCATGTTTATTGTTTGTAATATTTTTTGTGCGCCGAAATAATCCGTAAGATGTTTTAATGAAGAGATGACGGAATTGTAATAAGCAGTTGAGCGGCTGTTTTTTATTAAGTCTGAATATTCGTTTATAAATACTCGCAATGTTACTGCTTCATTGGTTGAAGATTCCTGAAATAACGACAAGAATAATTTCACTTTCTCAATATCTTCAACAGAAAATCTTTCTAATAAGTTATTCGTCGCTTCCATAACGTCTTTCATTCAGTTATTTGTTTTTAATTTAATTTTTCTTATCACTTCTATTTTGGAATATCCATTCATCCAATTCTTTTTTGTTAAAGAAAAGCATTTTACCGTTTGGCTTATAAAAAGGTATTTTTCGTTTTGATGTAAGTTTATAAAGGTAGCTTGGTTTGAAATGGAGATATTCACAAGCTTGATAGAATGTTAAAGGTGTGTCTGGTTTTGTGTTTAACCGTTCTTCAATGTTGTTCAGTTTTTCTAGGATGGATTCTTGTTTCATTTAATGCCTCATTTAGTTTTAATTTCTATTGGCAATTAACGAAACAAAGACAAATATTAGAAGGAAGGTTAATTCCTTATAAAAGGAAGTTTACTTCCTTTTTTTTTAGGTAGGCATTATATTGTTTTCTAAACGAATCTTCTTTGTCTGGATTAAATCCATATTTTTCCAATGTCTGCTGATAAGCCACATAACATTTTAGTCCCTCTAATCTTTTTTGATTAACAAATTCGAACATCTCTTCATGGTATTTCTTATTCGGTTCTACTTTCCAATTATTTTTATCAAATAAATTGTCAATCAGTTTAAGCTTTTCTTTCAATAAAGAATTACACTCTTCCCATGTTATCACTCTCTTATTCTTTTTATTAAACCTCTCTAATGCTTTAGATTCAGAAAAAAAATCAAATATTATAAACCATGCATTAAATTCATATAAAAATTTCGTTTCTTTATAAAGACTCTTAAGCAAATATCCAAGTTTATAGTTATGTGAACCTTGACATACCTTGAATAAAGAATAATTTATTATAGTAAGTGTTTTTTGCGGTAGTATTATTTTTTTAAGAAAATCATTTGGGAAGTAAAATAAAAGTAAAATATTCATATTATCAGAGAGAGCACTTGGCACCCAATCATTTTTACCCCAATATTTCTTTTCGTAAATAAAAGCTAAAAACTTTTTCAGCAGAGCAGCATCAATTGAAAACATTTCTCCTTTTTTACCAAAATAAACACTAAATAAAACATCCTTCATAAAATTTAAGCAAGTTAGAATTTGTTCCCAGGTTATAATTTTGTTTACATCGGTATTATAATAAAAACCAGCTAAATCACTTATAAAATACCTTAATGATTCAAGCATCGTTAATAATTCTGAAAACTCCTTTGATTTATTTTCCCTCTTTTGCTTTTGTGCCTCTTTTTCTGCTAAAGTAATAAGCGAATCTAAATAATCAATAAAATCCTCTTCTTTATTAGTGTCCTTTTTTTTCATAATGCAGCCCAATAATTAAAAACATTTCATTTTACTAAACCTTTTTGTTTTTTATGTAATTTCGATACATCTTTCCAAATGAATCATCTTTCATCTCATCCATACCATACTTTTCTAAAGTTTTTTGATATGCCACATAGTCTTTATATCCTTCAAGCTTCTTCTGCGTTGTGAACTCAAACATTTCGTCACTATATTTTCTGTTAGGTGTGTATTTATAATTATCACGCTTGAAAAGATTTTTCCAAAATTCTAATTCATTCTTCATCACTTCATTTATTTCTTTATAAGTGACTATTCTCTTTTGCTTTTGTGTAAAATGTTTAATTTTCCGTTCATTGCATACTGAGCTATTGATTATATGAAACGCCTCTATAGTCTCTAAAAATTCTGCGTTTCTTAATTTATTATTTATAGTCTGTTTAATTGAATATGCTTTTTGGTAAGCCCATTCCTTTAAAATGTCCAAATTAACTTTACTCAGTAATATTGTCGGCATACTTATCTTGGTTACAATTTCATCGGGTATGAAAAATAATAATAATGTGGTCACATTATGTTTTATATCATAGTAATCACATTCCTCCCAATTATTCTTATTATATACAAATTGAATAAAATCTATAAAATAATAATGATCTAAAAATTCTTTATTGATTATTCTGTAGTCTTCTGTTTTCCATTCATCCATCAAAATTTTCATTAGTAGATTTATTGATTTGTTTACCTTTTCCCAAGAAAGCGTTTCTGATGATGATGAATAACCTCTTTTTAATACTTCAATTACATTGTAAAATGTTTGCAGCATTGCAATTGCTCCAGAATTAATATCCCCATTATTCTTAATCGCTTCAACTCTCATTTTTGTTATTAAGGTAAGTAATCCATCAGAAAGGTCTTTCTTTTTCATATATTCACCTCAAATTCACTTGTCCAAGTATCAAACGAAAAGTCAATTACAGTATAAAATAAAGTACAATTTCCTTTTGAAATAATCAGTTAATTCTTTTATTACTCTACCACTCATTATTTTTATTATGCTTCTTAATTTCTTAAATTAATCTATAAATTAAATAAAAATATTTTTATGCAAAACCTACTATCAGATTTAACCGTTCTCCTTAAAAAAGATGAACGCTTTGTTGCTGAGGGAAAACTTTTAAAGAACCCTGTTACCGAAGCCGCTTTACAACTTGATCCGGTTCTTTTGAAATTGCTTCTATCCAATAAGACAATGAAGAAACATTTCTTCCGGGATGTTGAAGGAGTTTTAGTATTCGATAAAATTGAGTTTCAGAAATTTGTTAGCAACAAATCATTTCTAAAAGATTCTTACACTGCTTTCTCAAATAAGATCGGTTTAACTTCTGACGATGAATTTATTTCCGAAAGTAATAATGTTGTTCTTTCTTGGCCACACAAAGATTGCATTTTAGAAGGTGGACAAACCAAAGAAGATGAAAAACGCGATGAAATATTTTGGAATGAAACCTTAGCGCCGGATGAAATTGACCGTCTCTTATCTCCTAAAGTATTTACTAACTTCAAAAAATATGACAGTAAGGGCGAACACAAAGTAACCGATATTTCTCTTGAAGATAATCTAATTATTAAAGGTAACAATCTTTTAGCCCTTCATTCTTTACTTGCAGTTTATCGCGGTATAATAAAACTAATTTATATTGATCCTCCTTATAATACTGGTAACGATTCTTTTAATTATAATGATAATTTTAATCATTCCTCTTGGTTAACTTTTATCAAAAATAGGTTAGAAATTGCTAAGGAATTATTATCTAAAGATGGAGTTATATTTATTAGTTGTGATGATAATGAACAAGCTTATCTAAAAATTCTATGTGATGAAATTTTTGGTAAAGACAATTTCTTATCTCAGATTATTGTACAATCAAATAAACGTGGTCAAACATATAAGCAGATATCAAAAACCCACGAATACGTCCTTCTTTACACAAAAAGTGATTCAGCAGAGATAAATGAATTAGAGAAAGAGAGCGATTTTGAATTATTTGATTCTATCAGCGGCTATGAATTACGTGAGTTGAGAAATCGGAATCCTAAGTTTGGTAAATTCAATCGTCCAAATCTATTCTATCCTATTTATGTCAATCCATCATCAAAAGACGAAGAAGGATGTTACCATATTTCTCCAACAAAAGATAAAGAACATACACACGAAGTATTGCCACTCAATAGTTCTGAAGGCGAAAGTTGCTGGCGATGGGGCGTTGATAAGACTTATGATAATATTCATAATGAAATAAAACGTAGTAATCTTATTGCAAAATTAAAAAACACTGGCGAATATGGTATCTATGAGAAATATAGAAAGAAAACATATAAAGCAAAATCTATTTGGGATGAAAAAGCTGTCATCAGCGAACAAGGCACTATGGAATTAGGTGAATTGGGCTTATCAAAATATTTCCAATTTCCTAAACCAACATATCTTATAAAAAAAATAATTAAACTTGGCTCAGACGAAAACTCAATAATTTTAGATTTCTTTAGTGGTAGTGGTACAACAGCTCAAGCGGTCTTGGAAATAAATAAAGAGAATAATAGCCACAGAAAATTTATAATATGTGAACAATTAGATTACATAGATAAAGTTACTCTACCACGTATCCGCAAATCAATTAATAATAGTTCTTTTGTTTATTGTGAACTTAACGAACTCAACAAAAAATATTTAGATCAGATAACTTCAGCAAAAACTATCAAAGAATTAAAACAAATTTGGGAGACAATAAAGAAAAACGGTTTCATTAGTTACAAAGTTAATCCCACTGAAATTGATAACAATATTTCCGAATTTGAGGAACTCTCAATCGCAGATCAAAAGAAATTCTTAATAGAAGTTCTTGACAAGAATCATCTTTATGTAAATTACTCGGAGATTGAGGATAAAGATTACAGCATTTCAGAATATGATAAAAAACTTAATAAGAAATTTTATTTGCTAAAATAATGCCGAAACTTCACGAAAAACTTACTGTAATATCCGAAGCTCTTGGCGAATCTTTCTTCAAAGATAAAGTTGACCGGATTATTTTAGACAATCTTCGTCTAGGTCCAGAGATACGCCCTTACCAAATAGAAACTTTCGGTCGTTTCATTTATTATTTAACCGAATATCCGGCACGTCCAAAGGGTGTTTCCACTCAACTACTTTTTCACATGGCAACCGGCAGCGGTAAAACTCTTATCATGGCTGGTCTTATTGTTTACTTATACAATAAAGGTTATCGCAATTTTCTATTCTTTGTAAACAGTACAAATATTATTGAAAAAACCCGTGATAATTTTCTTAACCCAAAATCGCCTAAATATTTATTTGCCGATGTCGTTTCAATAAACGGCAAACAGATAAAAATAAAAGAAGTGGAAAACTTTCAATCAGCTAATCAAGATGATATAAATATTGTATTTAATACAATTCAAGGATTGCATTCCAACCTAAACACTCCAAGAGAAAATTCAGTTACTTATGATGATTTTGAAGATAAAAAAATTGTTCTTATTTCCGATGAAGCTCATCATCTTAATGTCGAGACTAAAAAAGGAAATAAACTAACACAAGAAGAATTATTTGAAAGTGTAAGTTGGGAAAGCACAATAACCAGAATATTCCAATCTAATAAAGATAATTTACTGCTCGATTTTACTGCAACAGCAGATTTATCTCATCCGGATATTTTAGCTAAGTATGAAAGCAAAATAATTATTGATTATCCTCTCAGCCAGTTCAGAATAGATGGCTACTCTAAAGAAGTAAAATTACTTCAAACCGATCTTGAACCTTTTGAACGTGCATTACAAGCCGTTATTCTTAACCAATACCGTATAAAGGTATTCAGCAAACACAAACTTTTTATTAAACCTGTAATTCTTTTCAAATCCAAAACAATTGATGAAAGTGAAACTTTTTTTGAAGAGTTTATCAATAAGATCAAAACACTTATACCCAAGGATTTAGAAAAGATTTTTGTAAATGCGGCTAAATATGAATCCAAGCAAATTCCACTTGGCTTCGGTAAGTCTAATGGTGTATTATCTAGAGCATATAACTACTTTCAGCATAATAATATTTCTTTCGGTTCATTGATTGAAGAATTAAAAAATGATTTCGATAAAACAAAATGCATCTCTGTAAATAGTAAAACAAAAACTGAGCTTAAATCTGAGTATCAAGTTCTAGTAAATACTTTAGAAGCGCCTAATAATGAAATACGTGCAGTATTCGCCGTAGATCAGCTTAATGAAGGTTGGGACGTATTAAATCTTTTCGATATTGTTCGCTTGTATGAAACAAGAGATGCCGGTAAAAATAAAGTTGGTACAACTACAATGTCGGAAGCTCAATTAATCGGCAGAGGTGCTCGGTATTGTCCCTTCCAAATATCAATCGAACAACCTTTGTATCAACGCAAATATGATGATAAAGCAGAAGAAGAATTAAAAATATGTGAAGAACTTTATTATCACAGTTCTCACAATCCAAAATATATTTCTGAATTGAACCAAGCATTAAAAGAAATTGGAATTACGCCAAAGAATATAAAGGAAAGAGAACTCAAATTAAAAGATTCTTTCCAAGCTACGGATTTTTATAAAACGGCTCTTATTTATCTTAATGAAAAAGAAAGATATGACCGTTCCGATATTTTTACTCTCGATGTTAAAATACTTCCGCAAGAGTTCAAACATCATTTGCGCACTGGTTTATCACAGACAACTGTTATTTATGAAGATCCTACAAAACAAAAACAACCTCTTAAAATTGAAAGAGAAAGTTTTGGATTGAAGGATTTTGGAACTGCCATCATTCGCAAAGCAATTGACAGAATACCATTTTACCAATTTGATAATCTTAGAACATTTTTCCCGAACCTAAATTCTATTTCAGAATTTATTACATCAAACAATTATCTTGGTAAAATAAAGAATATTATTATTGAGGGAACACGCGATCAAATAAATAACATATTACCGGAAACAAAACTCCAAATCGCTATTGAAATCCTTATTGAGATAGAAAGATCGTTGCAAGTTGACAAAATCGAATACAAAGGTTCAAAAAAGTTTACTCACTATTTCCTTAAAGATAAGATTGATAAGAAAAAGACGCTCAATTTTGCTGAGACACAAAGCACCGATAAAGAATCTGGTAAATCAATGATAACACAATCCGAAACAAATCTTTACTTAGACCTTTCACAAAGAGACTGGTTTATTTATGAAGATAACTTCGGAACAAGCGAAGAAAAACACTTCATTCATTTCGTTGATAAAACATATAACAAGCTAAAAAAGAAATATGATGAAATATATTTAGTACGAAACGAAAGATTTTTCAAGCTTTATAACTTTGAAGATGGGAGAGCAATTGAACCCGATTTCGTTCTATACCTTGTAAATCACAAACCGGAAAAATCAGTTTTCTATCAAATATTTATTGAACCAAAAGGGAATCAATTTAAGGACGGTACTGGATATTTTGGTGAGGGTTCACAAGAAGGTTGGAAACAAACATTTTTGTTAGCTCTAAAAAAAGAATATCAAATTGAAATTCTCTGGAAGGATAAAGAATACATTATTTGGGGAATGCCATTTTACAACAAAGTTCTTGAGAACGAATTTGAACAGTCATTTGAAAGCATATTTTAGTATTATATTGATTTACAATGCATTTTTTAAGTTTTCTATTTCGTTTTGTAAGAACATATTTTCATAGAATATTTCTAATATTTTTGGTTTACAAACGATAATATTTATTATATATTTGTAAACCACAATACAAAAGACAAAATGTTAGGTCATCGAATCAAACAATTCAGATTAGCCAAGGGTTATTCCTTAGATGAACTTGTAGCCGCAACTGGTGGTATTGTTTCTAAGGTTGCTCTTTCTAAATATGAAAGAAACCTTATTAAACCATCAAATAAAATCTTGGTTGCAATCTCAAAAGCCCTTGATGTTAAAGCAATAAATTTAGCTACTCCTCCTGCAATCGAAGTAGAATTTATTGCTTACAGAAAAGGTTCGGGTTTGTCAAAGAAAGAACAAGCTAACGTCGAAAACTTTGTTAGTTCAAAACTTGAAGACAGAGTAAGGATTCAAGATCTGCTCTATTCCTCTTACAAACCTAATCTTCCTGTTAAAAATTATAAAATTAACAAAATGGAAGATGTTGAAAATGCTTCTATTGATCTAAGAACTAAATGGAAAGTTGGGTTGGACCCAATTGGAAATTTAACCGAACTTCTTGAAAACAATTTCGTTCATGTTATGTCGGTTCAAAGCTCTAAATCTTTCGATGGCATTTCGGCATTAGCTTATACAAATAATTCTCACTTAAAAGCAGCAGTTGTAGTATCAAAAGAAAATATTCCCGGTGATAGGCAACGTCTAAACCTTGCTCATGAATTAGGCCACATAGTTCTTAATATTGCTTCGACAATAGATGAAGAAAAAGCTGCATTTAGGTTTGGAGGGGCTTTTTTGGCTCCAGCAGAAACAGTCTTAAAAATTGTTGGTTCACGTCGGGAACATTTTCAACTGCAAGAATTAATTATTTTCAAAAAAATTCTTGGTATCAGTATACAAGCTTTGTTATATCGTTTAAAAGATTTGGATATTATTTCTAAATCCTCTTTTTCAAGTTGGTATCAAATTATCAATAAGAACAATTGGAAAAAGAACGAACCTATGCATATTAATGAAGAAAAATCTCATTGGTTTGAAAAAAATGTATTACATGCTTTTTCAGAGGGATTAATTAGCTCAGAAGAAGCCACTCGTTTATTAGGCAATGATATAGATACACAAGAATTGTCATTAATTAAAAAGAAAGAATTCTTAAAACTTTCTAAAAGTGATCGTGAAAAAATTCTTTCCGAACAAGCTGATGCATTTATTCAATTTTACGATAACAACAAAGAATGGAAAGAATTTGGAGGGGACATAGTTGAGTATTAAACCTGCTGATATTAAACGTGGTGAAATATGGCGCGTTAATTTTGATCCTACCATTGGTGCTGAAATAAAGAAAATACGTCCTGCAGTTGTTATAAGTTCCGATTCAATTGGAAAACTGCCAATTAAAATTATCGCGCCTATTACCGGCTACGATTCTAAATATGATAACTCTATTTGGCATATTAAAATCGAACATGATAGTAAAAATAATCTAACAAAAACATCTTCTATTGATGCGCTCCAAATTCGTGGTGTTGATGTTCAAAGATTTATTCAACCCAAACTTGGTGATGTAACAAAAGATCAACTTGAAGAAATAACTGCTGCAATTGCAGCAGTTATCGAGCTTTAATAATTTATTACTAAACTTTTCATGTGTTGGTCTCAGCTCACCAAAAAAAATGTGACGGCAAGTATTACATAACGAACATTATGTTTTTGTATTTGAGCAGTCCCAACAAAAGCGTCTACTCAATTCCAATCGACCAACATAATGTTGCATTATGCAAACTTGCTCGTAGTATTGTCACCTCATCTTACATTTACAATAATGCCACTAAACCTTATATGTATCTTGCTAACAAAAAATATATTCCGCTCGTGGGCGGCTCGCGCTCTCGACACGCCCACTCACTAAGCGTAACAATTCAATATGAAACCCATTTTTCTTAACTCGCACTTTTTTTTCTATTCAAGTCAACTAAAGTCAAACAAATCATAAACATAGCGCGTTGCATAATTTTATAACTCCGGTTATATTATTTGTATAGGAAAATTTCTAATGAATAAAAAATATTTAGTCATATTTCTTGTTTTCTTTCTTTTGTTCTTTTACAAAATATTTGGACAAATCTGTAATTATTCCCTTCCGGATAATCGTACAAATAAAGTTTTTGCATCTCGTTTTGTATCTGGAATTACTTTTGTGTCTATTCAAATTGGATGTTACAAGTCTATAACAAGTCTCTGCCAAGTCATAAAGCGAATTGCAAAAGGGGTGATTGCATTTCTGTCTTTAAGTCATCATAAGCAGTGCTTTGTTTAGATTATTTATAAATAAAAGTCATAGGAGTAAATTATGGCAATACTAAGTGGTAATGTAATCGGAAATCTTTCCGGTAAACTCGGCAATCTTGCCGCAAGGACCGTATACGGTCAAACAATTATGTCTGCTCGTCCTTCATCTTTCAATGTTAGTTATTCTGATGCTATTGTTGCGGCTCGACAAAAGTTCGCAGTAACCGGCGCCTTTGCTAAAGCTGTCCTTAATTCTCCAAATCTCGGTACAATTTGGGATAAAGTCAGAATTCAAGGTATGTCAACTTTCAACACAATATTCAAATCCAATTATTCTTTTTCATCTTCTTTGCATCCTACAATTAGCAACATAATTACACCTGATGGTTTTACTTCTCCTGTTGCATCATGTGCTATTGTAGGTCAAAACTTGTCGGTAGCATTAAATCCTCTTATTTCAGTTAATACTTTTTCTGCTGAAGAATTAAATATTTCTCTTTCAGCTCTTGTTGTTTTACACACTCCTAATTCTGTTGAAGATCCGGCATTCAGAATATTCAATCTTGAAAAGGATGTCGAACTTTTCAATTTTCAATCTGCCTATACCGCCGAGCTTCCTCTTAGTACTGTTCAATCAGCACTAATCGGTAATTATTCTAATACTATTTTCTTCGTTACATGTATCACAAGAACTGTGGCTAACAAAATAGTTCAGCATTCTTCTACTTACGCAATCCAGATTTAATTTTATTTCTCACTCATTGTATCAAAGGCTTCTTATTCAGAAGCCTTTTTTTTATTTACTAATTCCAATAGTTCTCGCTCATTCCTGCCGAAAATAAGGATCTACTACCAGTTCGGTAAATAATTTTTCACCAAACACGTCAACCTGACGGTAGACTGGTTCTAAAATATTTCCCTCATAATGCATGAACGCAAATTATTCGTTTATCTCTTGCTCACACTTTTTGAATCAAAAAGATGTGCCAATTTCCAATCTCATAACTTGCTCTTAACGGGTTTGAATGTTTTACTCTTTGATTCATTTCATCCTTAAACTTCTATATTTTTTTTCAACTTTATTTAAGATTTGATAAAACCATTTTTTATCTCTAAAAATATAGATATTTCATTAAATTATAACACTTCATTATTGTTAATTAGAGTATCAATAAGTTGTATATAAGAAGTAACAGTATTAGGTTTTTGAATATAATGACAATTTAATTCTGTTAAATTCCCAATTATTTTTTCTGGGTTAGATAGTGAAGTCGCTATTATAAATACTTTATCACCTAAGATTTTTCGCAATAATTTCCCAATTAAAATCCCTGGGAAATCTTCTAAATTATGATCGTCAATTTTTATATCTAAATTGATTTCATGAAGTTCTATTATCGCTATTTCAGGTTTCCAACTTTCAATCAAAGTTTTTAATTTATTAAAATTTGTCTCTACAATTACCTCAGCACCGTTATATTCTAATGCGTCAACTAATGGTGGTACCTCAAATAGAATATCATAAGCTAACAGTATTCGCTTCTTATTGAATATTTCAGAGATTTTATTCTTTTCGATTAAGTGCTTTTGAAGCGTATCATTCGCTATTCGTCTAACCCCACTATCTAAGTCTGTTCCGATTATTTCTGCAATTCTTTGGTAAGCTTTTTTTCCCCACACATGTTTTAAAGCTTTAATACCCTCTATTCTTATTTCTGGAATTGGATCTTTAGTAATTTCGATTATTCTATCATACTCTTCATGTGTGGCAAATTTAACAAGTGCCTGAGCAGCAGTTAATTTAATCTCATTGTTTTGGTCATTTGTGGCAATGAAACCATATAAAGAACTGGCTTCTTCTCCAAGCCAATATATTATATGTCTAAGTTGTGCTATTCGCTCATTATCCTTACCTTTTACTAAAATTAAAAATCTTCTTCCCATTTCATAAAATTTCATCCATGCTATTTCTATTTCTTCTTTAAGAGTATATTCATCTGATATTTTGTCACAAAAATTCTTAAAATTAATTTTAAATTTTTCACTATCTGCATAAATTTGTGCGCTATTATTACTTAAATGCAAGTCGGTTAAATATTCAAGAATATAGGATTTAATTAACTCTAAATGCTGTGAATGTTCACCAAATTTTAAAATAATATTCAGTTGCCTCTTCAAAATATCTACTATAGGTCTGCTAAAAGTATTTAGTATTTGATTAAAATCATCATCCGGATATTTTTCTTGTTTCAGATTTCTTTCAAATAGATTATATAAAGAATTACCATCTGGTAGAGCTTCGTTGGTCAGGTTATTGCTACATATAAAAAATTCACTTTGTATAGTAATATGTTTTTGCCTCAACAAAACATCAACGTGTTCATGCTGTAAAACTCTTTTTAAGGGTTTTATTATTTCATGCCAAAAAATGTTTTCAAATACAATGTCTGGTATAGAAATTATAAAACTATAATTTAATCTAAGAAGCATCGGCGATTCATCTTTAAGTTCTTCGTGAATATGCTTTGATTTTTTAACACAATAATGTTTTATCCAATGCCATTTCCCAATTTCGTCTAAAGAATTCCATATTTCAAACATTAATGCTTTTGGTGCTCTTAAACAAGTTACATCTAATTCATCGGCTATTCTAAGAATAGCCCCAAGTAATCTAATGTTATTATGTGCTACAGGTAGTTGGAATAAGTCAATTTTCCTATGCGCTTTGCTAATTAATGCAATACTGTTTGCTTCTGTCTCATCAATCCATAATTTCTCGGCATTGTTTATAATATAAGAATAAGATCTATTATGATGTTCCTTTCTAATCCAATCCTGAATTTCCATCTTTTCACTTTTACATATTTCAATTTCTTCATTAGTAATTTTTGTTATCATTCCTATATCATGTAGCCAAACTGCAGCTAGCAAATAGAAAAGTTCCTCTTCGTTTAATATCTTATTATTATACTTATGTTCTGGTGCTAAAATATCCCTGACAATTTTTTCTACATTTTTAGAATGTTGAACACCATGTAATGTGAATGATGGATGCAATATTGTGTCTTTTGACCAAAGACCTACACAATATTCAATTATGTTATAAAGTCGCTCCACGTTTTTGGAGGAAAGGTAACTCGATATTTCGTTGAAGTCCTCTTTCTTTCCCAATATTATCCTCCATTTTAGTTTAAAATAATCATGGGTATTCTTTGTTTTAAAGAAAAAAAGAATACTTTAATTAAGTATCTTGTTTAGAATTACAAGAAGGTCTTGGAAATTTTTTTCTACTATCGGTTTGTTCAAATAATATTCAGGTGGCACAAGTTTATCAATAATATTAACTTTAGTTTCAGAACTGATAACTGCTGAAATTACTACAATTAACACATCAGCTGGAGTTTTTTTAATTATCTCTGGGTTTCTTATCCATTTTAGCAAATTTATACCGGCATTAACATCAACAAATCCTCGGTCTTTTTCGAATTTATTTATTGGCATAATCAAATCAGAAATAATCAAATTATAATTTTCTGTCAATAATTTATTTTTTGCATCATCAATAGTAGAAACTAGTGTTATATTCCATTCAAGAGCTTCAACAATTTTTCTCTCATATCTAAGAGAATCCTGTTCTTCCTCAACCCAAAGTAAATTTACCATAATTATATTCCTTATGTTATATCATTCTACCAATTGGCAGTGATGTAGTAAAAACTGTAACGCATTGGTTAATATTTCGATCATTAACGGGTGCTTTTGTATGATGTACACTATCGGCTTTTATTCTACCCCCATGTCCTTCAATAATATGTTTTACTTCCCACAATCCAATACCTTTTCCATATACATCCCTAAATTTCGGCGCTCCCAAATGAAGCCTTGTTTCCCAATTGAATATAGTTTGTAAATCTTCTTTTTTTATCCCCAATCCGAAATTGACTATTTTAATATCTATCATTTTATTCCATAAAGGTTGTACGTTAGTTTCTATTAGTAATATCCTTTTATTATTTTCATGTTGTTCATAAGAGTACTTTATTCCATTATTTATTAAGTTTAGAAAAGCTTGTTTCATCAATGTTGTATTTACCCATACATTAGGTAATCTTTGAATTGCATCATTACAAATTATTTCTACTCCAAATTCTTCTGCTAAATCTTCTTGTGATTGTATAGCAGATTTAATAATTAAATAAATTGAATCAAATTTTCTACCTGCACTTTTAACATCAAGTGCCCCCTTTACATTTGACTCTGCTGCATAACTAATTTCACGTAATTCTTGGAATGCTGGTTCAAGATCAATTTCCGCTAATCTTCTATCTTCAGTTGTAAATCCTTTTTTACCTAAATTAACTGCTTCAATTGTTCTTAATTGAGAATTAATGTTTTGCATTGTAGCCCTAATTCTATGTCCTGTTAATTTTGAAGTTCTTTCCCAATCTGCTCTTTCTTCGCGTAATTTAAATGAAAGTTGAGAAGTCAGAAGTCTATACATTACTTCATGACAAATACTAAATAAAAATTGTTCATAAAATGTCAAGTCTATATTCTCATTATTTGGTCCAATAATCATAATCCCATATGGTCCATGCGTTATTGCATTAGGAATAATACAAATACAATCACTAAAGGGATTCATTGTTCCCTTTATTCCCTTTAGTAAAAGAAGGCTATCTATAAAATTAATTGATGTCCATTCTTTTTTATTGCCTATATAACTAATCTCACCACTAATTTTTAGATCTGCTTTTTTCCAATTAAAATGTAGGTTCTCTGTTATTGTTTCTTTATAATCCTTCGTTACTGCCTTTAAAGTTAATATAGTATCTTTTATTTCATCTTTACTAGAAAAAAAGGCAACGTATTTAAGATTTAGTTCATTTTTTAAAACTTCTAGTACACTAGATACATCTATCCATGTTTGTTTTTCTTCGTCTTGTGTAATTTTTCTTAATTCACTGTTTAATTTTTCTACAATATCTGATTCAACCTTGGCTTTTGCTAGCTTATAATAATTTTGACCAATATCTTGTATTCTTTTGGCTTCGTATAAAAACTTTTTTATAAAATTTTCATTTGCCTTTTCCAGTGAATTTATAAAAGAAATTAGTTGTATTTTTTCTTCCTCACTTATCTTTATTGAAGACCATAATTCTTCAGGTAAATCATACTTCACTATTGAATCATTCAATTGCTTGCTTATTTCTACAGGTAATGGTCCTCTTCGTCCAATTATTGCAAGTATTACTTGAATATCTTTAGAACCTTCTGGCGGTAAAAATTGCCCGCTGACTAACATAAATTTCTTTCTTTCTATTGTTATTATAGCAGCCATTTCTTCTAATCCCATGTAACATCTATATCTAAATATTTTAGGTTCAGTTTTATCTTGATGATCCTCTACTTCAGTTAATTTTTTCGCAACTAGCAAATCACATTTTGTGCACATATCATCAAAATTATTTTTTCTGTTTTCATTATTATAACTTCTTCTTAAATATTTACAGAAGTCAGCAAAGTTTTCAAATGGATCAAATGCATCTATCCTTCTCATTTGATGTGAATCAATTATTGAGGTGGCTCGTCCAACAGAATTATTAGCACCTGCTTGGATAAAATAAGGTAAGTCATCTGGTAAAATACTAGTGAAGTTATCTGGTATACAGGGCCATCTATTTATAGCCATATTAATTTTTATATTAAATGAATAATATAATAATCTAATTTAAAAACAAAAGTAATGCAACTGTTTTGTTTTTTTATTACAAATTAATTAATACAGTATTGTTATATAACTAATATTAATTCTTTTATTTTTTAATAATACTTTGCAATAATATCTCTCTCGTTATTATTTATCCATTTTGAAATATCTTCTTTATACATCTTACTCTAAATATGATTTAAATAATTATTTTGCCCGCCGATATTAAAGCTTAGTGTAATTCGAATCTTGGTTTCCAATCCGGGCAAGGGTATATGAAACTTGTCTTGCCCTTGCTTTTTTCATTCGACTCTCATTAAAAAGCGGGCAACACTGCGCCCTTGCCTTGAATTATCATCCTTGCTTACACCATCATGGTTACAATTCATCACTTCGCAAAAGATCATCTAAGCGGGCAAAATATGTTTTTTTAACAGCATAAAAGGTCGGTTATGACTTCTAAAATTGTCCATTACTCTAAGCGGCATAAAGGTTTCCTTGTTCGGTTAATTCAATCAAATAATAACTTCTTTGTAAATGTATTTACTCCCGCCGGTGCTCTTCATTCACAATCTTTCAAATCAATTTCATCTGCTTACACCTTCCTAAATGCTTTTATCAAATCAATTAAAAAATCTTAAAGGAGTTGAAACTATGTTATCAGAAGAACAGAAACAGCAATTTAGACAAGAGAAAAAAGAAAAAATTATTCTTATTAGAAAAACACTTTCTGAAATGACAGAGGAACAACGACAAGCTGTCGCCGATAAATTAGGCATTGTTACAGTTGATGGGCATTTATTAACGCCCCACAATCAATGCTTTTTAGTCGCTCAGTCAATAATAAATTTTACTGTTGTCGGAGGCTATCAGCAATGGAAGAAAGCCGGTAGAATAGTCCGCAAAGGTGAGCATGGATTCTTAATTCTGGTTCCATCAAAACAAAAAGTTGAAGAAAACTCAGAAATGATTTCAGATGAAGAAGATGTCCGGTTTTATTCGGCCACAGTTTTTGATATTTCACAAACAGACTTGCTCGCCTCTGGCGAGAGTATTGCAAAATCGGAAGCTGCATAGCTTCCGGCTCTTTCTCTTATTCGACTATTTCACTATATTGAAAATGAAAAAAGTTCGAAGCCGTTTCGAACTAACTATTTTGTTCATATTAAATATTGTTCAGTAGGAAAGATAACGGACTAAAAAGTCCCTACTTACTCCCTACTTTAAAAACTGAAAATCATAAGGTATTTTGGGCTATTAAAAACAGAAAACCCCGAAAACGGATTGTTATCGGGGTTTAACATGTGGGCCCAGAAGGACTTGAACCTCCGACCCGCTGATTATGAGTCAGCTGCTCTAACCAACTGAGCTATGAGCCCATCTTTCAAAATTGCGAGGTCAAAAATACTTTTTTATAAAAAGGAA
>Ga0153915_10001420_pt1 | contig 21955 bp, 18 predicted proteins | sample Opewatmetagenome_2_FD_107003 | JGI IMG/M metagenome (GOLD analysis project Ga0153915, IMG submission 107003) | Freshwater wetland microbial communities from Ohio, USA - Open water 3 Core 3 Depth 3 metaG | ecosystem: Environmental > Aquatic > Freshwater > Wetlands | place: USA: Ohio, Lake Erie...
AAGTCCGGCGCGGCAGGGGCTTTCCCCCCAGCCCCTGCCATATCTTCTTTACCCTTTCATAACACTTATCCGTCATACACCTTATCTTCTTCAGGGGGATACGATGTTCCCTGGCTATCCCAGGCTTGAGTCCGTTTTTTCTTGACTTGCCGCCAGAAAAGGTATAGAATAACGATAGTTTTCAAACAGTTTTACCAAAGAGGATGTGGAAGATGATGAAAGGCGGGAGGTTATTTGTTCCGGTTCTGATGGTTTCCCTCTTTGGATTCTCTGCTTATACAATAGCCCGCACTACCGCTACGCAGGTTGTAACAATAAGAGAAACGCCTTTTGCTGTTATCTCACTGGGGGGCGAGAGCGGGAAAAACTGGACCCGGCTGGTCGTTGACGGAACAGGCATAACCACCGGAAGCCAAGAACTGAAATGGAGCACAAATCTAAAAAGCACAAGAATTACTGTTCAGTCCAATCTGGCAGCAGACGAACAAGATTACATCCTCAGGGCCCGAGCCATAAACCTGAACAGCAGGGGTACATCGAAAGGCTGGGTAAACGTTAACAAGGAACCTTCAGATATTATAAGTGATATTGCGCAGGAAATCGGCAGCTGTTCCCTGGAGTACGAAGCATTGCCCAGGACTGGTGGAAAATCAGGGCGTGATGAGCACGTCCTTATTTATACTATCACGGAATAACAAGCTCGTTGTCGAAAACACATTTTTGTTTCAAACCAAATCACCCATGCTATAAGCAAATCCAGGTGTATGTAATGCCTTTTCGGAGAGGGAGGGGCAAATCAGGTAGTTTCCGCAACTCACCTAAACATCAGATATTTGCCTGCCAACTTTTGCACCATCCGAAATCAAACGTATATTTTATCAAAGCAAACCTGGTTCGACTGCGGCTTATTTCGCCGTGACGAGCAAGTCAGGGTGCAGGATTATAAACAGGTCAACGGATAGCCCGGCCGAAATAAAGTTTGGAGGAATGGAGGATTTAAGCGAGTTTTAGGGCAAATCAGGTAGTTTCCGCAGTTCATCCGAACGCCGGGCTTGACGAACAACATAATGGGCCGGGAATCACAATAATTAAGAGTGTCAGGTTATCTATAAGATATCAACATACTTTACCGCTGAGCGAATGGACGTATTCGCTTAACGCTTGGAATATGCAAGCTTAAAATCGCAGGATACGGAGGCAAAATATGAAGGTTTTAGCTAAAACGTTATTGGCAGTAGGCATGATTGTCGGGCTTATGAGTGTGGCAACAGCCACAACCGATACGGCTACATCGACCGTCACCATAACTTTCAGCGAGATATCCGAGCTCGCTGTAAGCGCCAACCCGGCAACTTTGACCATTGTTGCACCCGCCGCGGCAGGCGATCTGCCTGCCGACCAGACAGACGCCAGTACCACGATGGCCTGGACCTCGAACGTAGCTGCCGGCCAAACCAGAAAAATTACAGGCAGTATCGCTTCGCTGTTCTCCGGTATCGACCTGTATGTGACAGTAACAGCGGGGGGCGGCAGCAACGGCACATCCGCGGGCGAACTGAAACTCATCGTAGCCGATACAGATTTTGTCACCGGGATAGGTAATTGTAATACATCCGGCCAAACGATAACTTTCAGGGCTAACGTGACCTCAATGGTGGCTCCTTACACGAACACGCAGAAGGTGGTCACCTGGACGCTTACTGAGGATGCAGTGTAATTCTGCTTAAGTAAAGGATATCGACCTTTTGGTCAGGGAGGGCAAACAAGAAGATGAGGAAGAAGAAGGCGGTCACAAATACACTGCTCGCGGTGTCGGCAGTGTTCTTATGTTCAGGGGGACTATGCTGGGCCATATCAATCACGGCAACGGGTAGCTGGTCCGAAACCATAGGTTCACCCCCGCCCGCCGCCGGAAGCGACCTGCCTAATACCTGCGAGAGCGCCTCTAACGCCATATCTATAAACATCACAACCACCAGCGGCAACTGGGGCCTGACTGTAAAAAAAATCGACTCCAAATGGCATGCTAACCTGCACCTATGGGTCAAAAGAACGTCTGACGGCTCAGGTTCGGGCAGCATTTCAGGCGGCAGTTCCTACCAAGAGGCAACGGATATCGACAACGCCTTCTTTAACGGGAACGGCGACAGAAACAACGTGACCATCCAGCTTCAACTTACCGGTGTTTCCATACAGGTGCCACCCGACACTTATACGACTACGGTCTATTACACGGTCTCCGACTCATAACTGAGGAGAACAGCAATGAAAAAAATTGTTTGTTTAGCGTTGGTTCTTTCTTTCTCGATACTCTCCACCACAGAGGCAGAGGTATCCATCATAGGAGGTCTGAGCCACGAGAAAAAAGCCAAGCAGGGTGAAACCTACAAAGGTTCCGTTATTATCAAAAACAATAACGCCGAGCCGCAGGAAGTCAAAGTTTACCAGACCGATTACCAGTTTCAGTTCGACGGCAACAACAATTATGGCCCGCCCGGCAAATCGGAACGCTCCAACGCCAATTGGCTCGCCGTAGCCCCCCGCCGGCTGATAATACCGCCGAATGATACGCTGATGGTAAATTACACCGTCAAAGTTCCAAACGACCCAAATCTTGTCGGCACTTACTGGAGTATGCTTATGGTCGAGGGCATACCGAAAAGCTCACCGGAGAGCAGCCAGGCGGAGAAAGACAAAGCCAAAATAGGCATAACTCAAATAATGCGATACGGCATCCAGATAATTACAAACATCGGCGATACCGGCGAACACAACCTTAAGTTTTTACAAACAAAACTTCTAAGAGAAGCAGAAGGAAGATTTTTACAGGTAGATATAGAAAACACCGGCCAAAGATGGCTAAAGACGTCTATGTGGGTCGAACTTTACGACAAGAGCGGCGGATACATAGGCAAGTTCAACAGCGGCGGCAAACACATCTATCCCGGCACTTCTGTTCGATATAAGGTTGATTTAACCGGTGTCCCACAAGGGGAGTACAAGGCTCTGGCAGTAGCCGATTGCGGCGGCAATGATATCTTTGGTGCCAACTATGATTTTAAATTTGAAAAATGAGATGTACCTTATTAGCCATTATGTTCTATCTGATAACCACGACTGCTGTGTACGGCACAGCACAGGGTCTGGGTGTAGAGGTAAGACCAGCAGGAAACGAATTATTTGAAGCCAAACCAAAAGGAATCGTATCTTTCACTTTTCGTGTAACCAACACTACCAGCCGACAATCTGAATTCATCTCCGAGGTCAAGCTGCCTGAAGGATGGGGCCTTATTACAGAAGATTTCCCCTACGACCTTGGGGCCAATGAAACTACTACAAAGCTGGTAAGCTTTATTGTTCCTGAAACGGCCCAGGCCGGCAGATATAAAATTACATACTTCGCCAAAATGAGAAAATACCCCTCTATTCACGACTTTTATACCGTTGACGCAGTGGTCCTGCCGCACGACAAATTAGAGGTAAAGTTGTTGGAAACGCCGCGATACATAATCATCGGCGAATACTATCAGGTCCGCTTTCTGGTGACCAACAAAAGCACCACGGAAAATACTGTCGGCATAAGTATTGACAGCAGCGAAAACATCCCCTTTACCGCTGACACCGACGAGACACTCAAACTTGCACCCTGGCAATCAAAAACAGTCACAGTATGGGTAGAGCCCGATGCGAAAATGGCAGAGATGTTAAAACATCGTCTCCGGCTAACAGCTCAAATTGTTGGAAACAGCAAGCCCAAAACGCAAGCCAAAGCTGAATCTATAGTGGAAATCATCTCTCGAGCACGTGAGGAGGAAGGATGCTTCAGGCCAATTCTGCCGCAGATACAATCTCAACAAGGAATTGCCCTTAGAAAAAATGTCGAAGACAACAACAAACCGAGCATGGAGGGGCGGCCCCTTCCCGGCTCGAGATTTATATTAGGTCTGAACGACTCGAAAGAATCGCTTGAGACCACACCGAGGCAAACGGTGACTGCCATCCTCCGCGTAACCAATCCGACCGACAAAAAACAGGAACTAATTACTGAAGTCAAACTTCCTGAAGGATGGGTATCTGTCACCCAAAACCTCCCTTTCGAATTAAATCCAACTGAAACTGACACAAAGCTGATAAGTTTTTTCGTCCCCCAAACAGCGTTAGCCGGCAGATATGAAATTACATATATCATTAAAGACAGAAAATACCCCGCCATCTGCGACTTTTATACCGTTTATTTAATAGTGCTGCCGGTCGGCAACCTGCAGGTAAAACCACTGGAATCACCTGACCATTGTATAGCCGGCGAGCAATATCGAAGCTCCTTCGTAGTGACAAACCTGGGCAATACGGAATATTCCGTCAATGCAAAAGTCGCCAGCGGGGAAAATATCCCCTGCGCCGTTGACGCCAATAAGTTCACCCTCGCCCCGGGCGAGTCAAAAACCGTTACCGTCACCGCAAAGACCGATTCGGCAATAACAACTGCATTAAAACATCGGCTGCAATTGGCCGTAGAAACCGTTGAGGACGGCCAGACGAAAACTCAGGCCCAATCTGAAAGCTTCACGGAAATTATCCCCAGAATAAGCGGCACAGAGCAGCCGTATCACACAATCCCGACGGAGATGACCGTCAGATATATTTCCGACAAAAACAACGACCGCCAGTCCGGCGTGCAAACCGATATCCGCGGGGAAGGAACCCTGGACGAAGAAGGCAAAAACCACGTCAAATATGAGGCCAGAGGTCCCGACCTTCAGCAAAAATCAGTCCTTGGAGAACGCGATGAGTACGCCTTCAGTTACTGGAACAAAGAGTATGAGCTTAACTTCGGCGACCGCAATTATTCCCTCTCCGGGCTGACTGAAAATTACCTTTATGGCAGGGGTTTGGAAGGCAAACTTAATGTCGACGACGATTTCAGTATGGGGGCCTATCACACAAAAACACGCTGGATAGAGCCCGGTATAGAAGAAACCGCCGCCTATATGGATTATTCAATAAATGAAAAAAACAAAGTAGGCCTGAATTACCTTAGAAAATACAGAGACGACAAGGTTAGTGACATCACCAGTATTGAGGGGGAGCTTGAACCTTTTAAAAATACCAAGGCCGAGCTTGAATACGCATTAGGACCAGGCGGTGACAATAAAGACAATGCTTATCTTACCAAGTTATACGGCCACAATGACTGGCTAAATTACTACTTAAAACTAACTCACGCCGGCCCTGACTACCCCGGCTACTACAAGGACATTGATTATATCCTGGGAGGCTTTACAGTCCCGGTAGACAAACACCTAAGACTAAACACCAGCTTCAGACAGGAAAAGACCAACCTCGATTTAAACCCCTCGCTTTACTCGGCCCTTTTGGAAAAATACTACCAGTTGGGTGCCGACTACAGAACCGAGACGGATACCACTTTTTCTCTGGACTGGCTGAACCGAGACCGTAAAGACCGGCTCGACAACCCCAAGTTCGACTATCAAGAGGACACTTTCAGGTTCGGCATAGGCCAGAGGTTTGACAGATTAACCCTCTCTACCTCTGTTGAATACGGCAAAACGCAAAATGATCTCAACGATACAACGTTCCCTGCGGAAAGATACACTGCTTCCGCTTATTTTACGCCAAACAACAAGCAGTCCTACGGCGGGTATATTTACTATGACAAAAACAGCGATTTCACGGGCGAAGCCAAACGCAGTACAACTATCGGTCTGAACGCTCATTATCAAATAGCTAACAGGACATCCCTTAATTTCATGCTTCAAACAAACAGCTATGAGGGTACAACAAAGGGAGGCAGAGACAATCTGGAGATGCGATTGAGCCACATTTTTACCAATAACAACAAACTTTCCGTCCTTGCCCGTTATACCAGCTATGAAAATTCAACCTCAAGTGATGACACCGCCTTGATGGTGGAATACACAATACCTCTCGGCCTGCCGGTATGCCGCAAGAAAAGTGTAGGCAGTATTAAAGGATATCTTTATGACCAGGAGACACAAAATGCAATCGGCAACGCCATTCTCCGGCTCAACGGCTTCACCGCAGTAACCGACAAAGCTGGTAATTTTACTTTTCCTTCTGTAAAGCCCGGCATCTACTACCTGCATGTGGATACGGCAAGTATCGGTATGAACCGTATTCCCACCCAAAAGATACCCATCGAGCTGTCTGTTCAGGGAGGAGAAAAAACCTCAGTGGATATAGCCGTAACGCGAGCCGCACAGCTTTCAGGTCGGATTATGGTATATAGCTACCAAAACGGCCACGATAAAATGACCACAGACAAACAACCCCGCGAGACCAACGGACTTGACGTTGATGCAAATTGCAGCAGTAGCAATGAAGACCCTAACGTCGTCGAAAATTACGGGCTGGCAAATACAACCATAGAACTTAAGAACGGCTCAGAAATAAAACGAACCTGTACAGATAACCATGGAGGTTTTGTATTTGAGGAATTGCGACCGGCTAAATGGATACTTAACATATCCAGTGACAACCTGCCGAAATATCACTATCTTGAACAAGATACTTTAGAACTGGAATTAAGACCAGGCCAAAAAGAGGAAATCTCCGCAAAAGTGCTGCCCCAGAAACGTCGTATCCGCATTATAGCTGAACCAAAAACTCTGCTTGAAGAAAAACACAAATGACAAGCGGGCCTTCTCAGTTGTTCGGGGGGCGCAAACACCCTTCTCGTCTCTAAAAACGAGTTTTTTCTTCTGAAATCACGCATCTAATTTGCCGATAATTTAACCAGCAGGGCAAATGAACTATACGCAAAACGCCTTAGTTATAGGACCTGCACACCTACATTCACCGCGGAACCCGCAGAGGCCGCGGAGAAAAAGAAGAAAAACAACCTCTGCGGTCTTTGCGGTGAAACTATGAACGGCGAGATACGGGTTTTACAAATAGACGATGACGAAATCGATGTTCGACTGGTCAAGCGTGCTTTGGCCAAATGCACCAAGCCCGCCAAGTTCATCGTCGAATCCGCCCCCTGCCTGGCCGAGGGTCTTAACCTGCTCAAAACCAGGCAGTATGACGTTTTGCTGTTAGACCTGGGGCTTCCGGACAGCAACGGCATCGAAACGGTTCAAAGCGTCTGCAAAATAAATTCCAATGTACCCATCGTTGTGCTGACAGGCCTCGAAAACCAAGAAACAGGTCTCGAGGCGATAAAGAGCGGCGCTTCCGATTATCTTGTCAAAGGCCCGGCAATGGAAACATCGCTGGTGAGAACCGCCCTTTACGCCATCGAACGAAAGAAAGTCGCCGAAAAACTGCACGAATCACAGCAGATGCTGCAGCTTGTGATGAACAGTATCCCACAGGCGATATTCTGGAAAGACCGCAACCTGGTTTATCTGGGATGTAACACCGTATTCGCAAAACATGCCGGAATGTCTTCGCCCGAAGAAGTAATCGGTAAAACAGATAATGACCTGCCCTGGCGCAAAGAAGAAACCGAAAGCTACAAAAAATGTGACCAGCGTGTTATGGAAAGCAACTCAGCCGAATACCACATCACCGAACCGCAGCTTCAGGCCAACGGCAAACAAGCGTGGCTTGACACAAACAAGGTCCCCCTTCACAATTCGGATGGAAATGTAGTCGGAGTTCTTGGAACCTACGAAGATGTTACCGAGCGAAGACAGGCCGACCGTGCGCTGCAAATTGCTGAAGAACGATACCGAACCATCTTTGAGAATTCCGCCGTAGCTATTATGATGGCTGACGACCAGGAACGGCTCATTTCCTGGAATAAATTCACGGAACAACTGCTCAGAATGACCAAGGACGATTTGCATCTTAAGCCCGTCCGGTCGCTTTATCCGGACGAAGCATGGGAGAAAATCAGGACACACGAAGTAAGACAAAAAGGAATACAGCACCACCTTGAGACCCAGATGTTAAAGAAAGACGGCGAGACAATTGAAGTTGATGTGTCGCTGAGCGTATTGAAAGACCCTGAAGGCCACGTAACCGGTTCAATCGGTGTTATCCGTGATATCACCGAACGCAAAGAGGGCGACAAGAAAGTCAAGGAAGCAATGGAACTTAAATCGCAGTTCATTTCCACCGTTTCCCACGAGCTGCGGACGCCGCTGACCATAATAAAGGAAGATATCGCTTTGATTATGGATGGCGCGGCAGGACGCATCAAAAGCAAACAGCGGGAGATACTGGAGATAGCCCAGCGTAATATAGACCGCCTCGCCCGGCTCATCAACGACGTTCTGGATTTCCAGAAACTCCAGTCCGGCAGAGCCAAATTCAACATGCAGGACAACAACATTAACAACGTCATCGAAACCGTTTACAGCACAATGGCCGGCACAGTAAAGAAAAAAGGGGTGGAGTTACAACTGGCAATAGACAATACTCTGCCTAAGGTAACCTTCGACAGCGACAAGATGATTCAGGTGCTTACCAACCTGGTAAGCAACGCAATGAAATTTACCGACAAAGGCAGTATTACCATCGCAAGTCGCAGGATTGAAAACTCTATTCGCGTTTCAGTAATCGACACCGGCTGCGGAATGAAACAGGAAGACCTGCCCAAGCTGTTCCAGCAATTTCAACAACTCGGCAGCGGTAACCGCAAAACGGGAGGGACTGGTCTGGGCCTGGCCATATCGAAAGATATCGTCGAAAAGCACGGCGGGAGAATCTGGGTGGAATCAGAACTCGGCAAGGGGACAACAATGCACTTCCTGCTGCCAATTAAAGCTCCCGCATGTGAACCCGAACCCGCACAGCAACTGCAACAGACACAAAACTAAAAAACAGTAAATTAAAAATCACCTCTACACACCGCTAAGAGCTTTTTTGCCCGCAAGAGCGTTGGCAATCTTTTCTTTCAACTCTGCAAAATCAAATGGCTTGGCAATGTAATCAACAACGCCGAAAGATGAAGCAGTGGCAATATCGTCCATCTCGCAGGCAGCGGTCACCATAATAACCGGTATGTTTTTCAACTGCGGGTCTTTGCTCATATGTTCAAGTGTTTCGTGGCCACTCATAATGGGCATATTCGTATCAAGCAGGATAAGGTCCGGCTGTTCGCTCGCCGCCTTTTCCAGCCCCTCCTGGCCGTTGACAGCTACTGCTGTCTGGTAGTTGCTCCATTCAAGGTGTTGCTGGATTGTTGCCACATAATCCGGCTCATCATCCACGATAAGAATCTTCGGTTTACCCGTTTTTTTGCCTGACTTAAATAATCCAAACATTACTATTTCTCCTTTTTCATCCCTTAGGGATTGGTGCCACCCACCATTTACTCAATTCATTTCTCATATTTTATCGACCCAAAACGCTTGTTGGATTAGCAAAAAGCTGTGAGGCCAATCCCAACATATCCACCCAGCTACCGCGAATTCGGCTCAGCAGGCAGCGACAAAACAGGCCTGTTTCTTATCTCGTCAAACCTTGCCATTCCCTCCGCCGGCGCCGACTCGCCCTTGTAAATATGGGGCGATAACAGCACAAGCAGTTCGGCGTTTGTAACTGATTTCGTGTTATTCGAAAATATAAAACCAATGAGCGGCAAATCGCCCAGCAAAGGCACCTGGGACTTTGTAATTTGTGTATCCTGCCTTCTCAACCCGCCCATCACAACTACCTGGCCGTCGTCCATAAGCAACGTAGTGCTGGCTTTGCGAGTATCGACAACCGGGACGCCGCTTATCGACGTTCCGGTGTTTACGCTCTGACTTGGGCTTACCGTCAGCAGGATTCTCCCCTCGTCGGTTACGCTCGCCTTGACCTCCATAGTAACGCCGACTTCCTTAAACTGTGTTGAAGTTAATTGCCCTCCCTGGGATGTGTCGGTTTTCTCCTGATACGGTATTTCTTCGACAGTTTTTATCTCGGCTTTTTGGCCGCTGACAACCAGCACGCGAGGACTGGCAACAATCTCCACGTTTTTCTTTTCCTGCAGCAGGTGAAGCACATTACGAATATCACTGGTAACAATTGCCACTTCGGCGCCAAGACCGGTGTTTTGATAGGAGGTCATACTGTCGATTGTACTGGTTGTCGGCGCTGTTACGCTCAGGCGGTCGGGATAAACCGTGCTCTGGCGATAACTGAAGTCCTTGTTATCACTGCTCAGGATATCCCAATCGACACCGATTTCGGTATCGTTCTGGAGTTGAACATCGATAATGACAACCTCAATCATTATCTGCTTTGGCGTCAGGTCTGCCTTCTGTATCTCGATAAGGATTTTATTTACACTCTCTTCTGTATCACAAACAATCAGCGAATTGGTGCTTTCATTGACGCTGATACTGCCGTTAGTCGAAGACATCTTGTCTATCGCGGTTTTGAGATTAGCCGCGTTAAGAAACTTCAAACTAACCGTGCGAACAATCAATGGCGGCTTGTTGGCATCCGGGGCCTTTACGTCTGCGGCAACGTTCGTTTGCGGCGGCGAGTTGTCGCCGAAATTGTCTCCAAACGGGTCGCCGCGACCGACGTCGGCCGCAACAAGTTCAATATCGGAAACGGGCGTAACCGCGGCCTGTTCGGGTTGGGCCGTTACTGCCTGCTCTGAGCTTGCCGATTGGGCCTGCCCCGGACTTGTCGAATCCTCTCCTGTACAAATACAAGTCGTAAATACAAGAACAGCAAAAACCGTCAATTTCGTTATCAGCTTATTCATATAAAAAATTCTCCTCGCGTTCGATGCAATAAACCGTCAGAAGGGCCTGACATTTCAGCTTTCCGGCGCCGCCGCCGGCATCTATTCCCACGGACTCTATCCATACTTTGCGTTCGTAGTTCTGTAACACACCAATAAATTTGGTTATGCCGTTGTACCCGCCAATAATGGTAACCGTCGCCTTTTTCGGCGTTATGGCGGGAGCGCCATCCTGCGTATTCTGCTGGGTATTCGGTACCGCGCTTACAGATACAACAGCGCAGCCGGACTTGGCCGCAACGGACGACAGAGACGAGAAAAACCGACGCGCTTCCTTTTGCGTAAATAACTGATTTCGCAACCGGTCGGATTCCCTGGTCAGCTCCTCGATTTTGGTTTTCTTCTTTTCGATGATTGTGCTCATAAATTCGGCCTTGTGTATTCCCGCATCAAGCGAAGATTTGTATCTCTGTGCAGCCAAAAGCTGAGTGGTGTGCGGCGCCAGTATCCACCGGTACAGCCCGAATACCATAATCGCCGCCAGCGCAATCAGCAAAACGCGTCTGTGCGAACGCTTAATACTGATGATTCTTTCAACTGACATTATAATCCTTGCCTTTCTTAACACCCAGCTTGCAAATAATCTGGTATTTTATAAATCCCTTTTGCCCATCCTGCTTATTGGACTCAAGCAGCGTTACCGTCGAGATATCGGGCGATTTCTCAAGCGAGCTGACGAACAAATTGACGGCGTCGTCGGACAGCGCCAGTCCGTCAATATGTACCCTCTGGCCATCGGGACAGGACAAACTGACGATGCGAATCGAGGCGGGGGTGGCATTGCGGATGTTCGTGAACAACTGCACCCAGTTTACGTCATTGTGTGAGGCCGATATCTTTGCGATGCTGTCGAGGCGACCCGACAAGACCTCTAACATGGCGTCGAGATGCTGATTTTTCTCAACCATTTTATCGGCGCTATGTACCGATACTCGTGCCGCCTTTGCGGCGATATTGCCGGATACCTTTTTAATCATATACACAGGCGCCGCGATGGCCAGCACCATAAGAAAAAACAGCGCCGCAACCACGGTAGCGGCAACCAGCACGTCCCTCTTGGCCTCCATAATCTGTGTTATCTGAGGCGGCATCAGGTTCAATCGCACATCATCCCGCTGCGCGACCAAAAGATTCATCGCCAGACCTACAGCCACCGGCGAAGGTTTTCCCTTTTTACTTGTCTCCGAACCACCGACAGGCGTATCCTTATAAGCATCTTCGATTGTTCTCACCTGCAGATGTTCCGCCTGGATTTTAGACTTGAGATATTTCTCGATGACCTCGGGCGATTGTTCGGCATCAACAAAGACTGTGATTTCCCATTTGGAAGAATTATCATGAACTTCGATGTCGTAAAATCTGACGACCTCCGAAACTTCGACGGCAAGCCAACTGTCCAAATCATTCGAATCAACGCTTCCCTCCAGGGTTAGTTTCTTACACTCTGCGCACTCATCCGGATAAACTTCGGCACAATCCTGACACTCCTTTAAATTTGCATCCCACGCTTTGCCAAAAGCTGGACAGGCATCCGATGACTCTTCTTGTGACGAATTAGTAAACTCTTTTGTGCGAATGAAATCTACCGAGCCGTTTTTGAGTACACACAGGCTCAGGACTCCTCCTCGTAACATTGCCACAAGCACATTACAACCAGACCTGCTGGTGTTTTTTTTGTCGCCAATAGCCCTCAAATAAGACAACATAGCCGGCTCAACCAGTTCGGTGGAAAAACCGGCACGACCTAAAACGCGGACAAGTTCGGTAACTTTTTTCCTCTCAGCGGCGACTGCCAAAACCTTTTTATCCGCCGAACGCTTGTTTGAACCGACTGAGCAGTAATCAAGCACGATATCTCCGCTCGGCATAGCGGCACAGTGCCTCATCTCCCCATTGACAAACTGGGTCAGGTTGGACGGCACCTGTTTGGGCATCTCTATCATCTGTGTAACAACAGGTTTGGCAAAAAGTGAAACGGCTGCACGGTTTGTCCATATCCTGTTGCGAACTTTCATCGCTCTTATCGCCCTGGCAAGCAGCACGGCATCCGCGATGTTACCGTCTTTAATAGCGCCGGCAGGGACGGCTGCGACAACCGATTTGACCAGTTTAGGGCCGTTCTTGCCCAATCTGAGCAACGCTATACTGATGCGTTCCTGCGAAATATCTATCCCTGCCACTGTCTTTTCGGCAAATATCATTCGTTAACCCTCAACTTATCGATTCTGATTTTGTATGGCGAACTCGTCCCAATTGTTACATCAGCCACCATATTGGCGTCATACCCCTGCGACGATGTGCCTGTAGATGTAATCGTGCGGTCCGGCAGAGTCCCGGTAACCGTCACGGTGTAGCTGCCGCCGTTAAACGCCTTGTTTGTAAAGCCGGTCGTCCAGCTCGAGCTTGAACGTATCTGCGCAAACGAATCATTCAACCCCGCCTCAGCGGTGCACATCGCCTCGGCAGCATACAACTGATTTTGCATCAACTGCAATTCTTCCGTGGTCATCATCAGGATGCCAACTGTGATTGTCGCCATAAGCGCAATCGCAAAAACAACCATCAGGAACACCACACCTTTATTTTTCCTTTTCGTCCTCATATAGTTCCGCATTAAGGTCGAATCTCATTTCCGCAGCAAGCACTGTCTTTAGTGCTGTCCGGAGCTATCGCGATTGTCAGCAGGCGAGCATCTTTCGATTCGCTTAGTATAAAATTCGATGTTCCGCTGCTGCCCGCCGTCGCCTGCTTGACGTATCCTGCGCCGCCGGATACATCGCCGGAACTCTGAACTACGAACCCGATAAGCGAATGGTCACCGTTCGACTGAGTTATGCTCGGCGTTACGCTGGTGCCGCTTGCGGCCTCGTATCCACCCATACCACCGTAACTGCTCGGACCGCCACCACCGGGACCGCCACCACCGGGACCGCCACCACCGCCGCCTGCAGAAAATTCAAGAGCTTTTGTCCAGCCGGTTGTTACCGAATACGTCCCCGTATTTGAACTGGCAGCGGCCTCGATTACCATATCGCCATTACTCGTGGCAAGTGAAGAGGTCGATACCAAAGACGAGCTTGTTGCGCCGTTACTGGCCGAGGCCCCTACAGACGTTGTCTGGTTGACATTCTGAAGGAATACGCTGCTGTAAGTGATATTGGAAGGCGTCGAGCTCCACGTAGGCGCAAAGGTGGTACTGGTCGCGGCCTCGATATTAGCATCGTTTAGAATAAATGCCGCTACGTATACCCAGTTGAAGCTGCTCCCCGTAAGTTTATCGACAATTTTTGTCATCGACCTGCCGCCATAGGTTACGGCGGTCAAACTTGACGAACCGCTGCTGCCCTTGGCGTGTGCAACAAGGACAAGGGCACGGTCGGTGCCTGTTACTTTTGAGTGAGTCGTTCCCGTCGTCCACGAGCCAAGTATTGCAACCGTTCCGGTGCTGCTATCCATAGTAATCGGGCTATGGCCTGAAAGCCCGGGGGAATCCACAGAAATGCTGCCGCTGTTAAAGGCACCCAGACGAAGAATCAGAGAGCAATCCGCCGTCGAAGTTACAGCCGGACTGGTCGGGGTGCTGCTGGTTGTTTCGTTTGTCGCCGAGGCACTGATTGGGTTGGTAGCATCGCAGCCCGTAAACCGCATTATCCAGCCGTAGGCCTGCTCGCTGCCCGTCCAGGAAAACGTATAACTGGACGACTCTGACGCGGTCGCAATCTTATACCAAGAGCCGAGAGTAATTGCGCTATTATAACTGCCCTGGTTAATCAAAGTCCATCCCGATGGCGTTGAGAAAGTAGTACTCCCTTCCGTTGCAACTGCCGCTATGAGCAAATCGCCTGTATTTGTCGTGGACGGCTTTGAAATAGAAATAGATGTTACACCCGCCCCTTTGGCCTCGTTAAAATCCCCATACGTCAGGAAGCTGACGTTGTTAAAATCGGCCGTGCAGAGCGCTCCATCGCTGTGGCTTGTAACACATAAACCAATGTAAACGTCGGTCGCCATAGTAACCGTATCTGTGCCAACCTGCGTCCAGGTGGAGCCATTAGCCGATTCGTAGCCGGTTAAGGTATTACTTCTTCGAGCCAACTTAACCCAATAAGGGGCCGTTACAGAGCTGCCGGCAGTATGTGTGCTGCTGCCGCTGGTGCTTGTGCGACGCTGGAAAGCCGTTCCATTGCCGGGCGTAACGACCATCATAGCGTGCCTTGAACCGCCGGTGAGCGTTTCGCGAATCATCACGCCTGCTTTGGCCCAGGAGTTCGTATTCGTTATACTCCCAACACGAGCAACGATTTGTCCGTCGCCGCTTAGGGTTTGATAAACATAATGAAATTCATCGGTAGTATCCCAGATGTCGGCGCCTGAGCCAATAACTGTCCAGGTATCCGAAGAAGACGAGAAAGCTGCACTGCCGGTCGCAGCGACAGACCCGATATCCTCGTCCGACCAGCAAACCTGGTTCTGGGAATTTGTGCGCAGATAAACCCAGGTGGTGAACGTTTTGTCCTGGCCCATCGAAGCCGAATTCGTAAAGGTGGCGTCAACCTTAATGACCCGTATGTCGTTGCCGTCGGTAATTGGCATGCTCAAGTCACAGGCATCGTAACAGGTAAATTTGAATGAGTTTACAGGCCCGGCTAAATCCGAGAGTGATCCCACCGCGCCATATTCAACATAGCTGTTAGAGGAAGCGATATCGTATCTGTCGTTGACGTCGTTGTTATCAACGAACTGGATGTAGCCATTCGTAACCGTAGAAGCACTAACAACGGTTATCCTCTTCGCTTCCGAGAGATTTCGGCTGATGTGGTCCATAAGCACCCTGCCGTTTTGCAGCGCCTCGGAGGCACCCTGCTTGCTGTCCCAACTGTTTCTTATGGCCGCAAATTGAGGCAAAACAGCGGCGAAGATGATGGTTATCATAACCATCGCCAATACCAGTTCGAGCAAAGTCATAGCTCTGTGAAATCGTATTTTGCCGTTTTTTTTAATCATCTTTTTTAGCGCATAAGAACCAGTCATTGGTATTTTTCGGCATAAAAAGGGAGCAGCGTTTGCGGCAAGGCGTGATGATAAACCCAAAAGAAAAAAGCGAGAAAACATATATAATCCTCCCTTGCCGCTTATAAAACAGCGTTTTTATGAGACAGTCAAATGGGGAAGAAAATATAATTTAGAGGTTTCGAGGAGAAGTCCTATAAGCTTACCATCTGTTGGCAAAATAGGTCGTCAGAGTAACTTCAACCTCATCGGAAGACAGTGTGCCGCTGCCGTTATCATCGTAGCCGACGGATACGGTTATCTGCTTCAAATCCGTGCCGGCCGCAGTATCGGTGATATTGCAAAGATATGAACCGCTAAGAACAACATTACCGGCTGTAAAAGAACCAGATGAGCCAAAACCGTAAACAGAACTCGCCCTTATTTCATCGAGTTTGCCCTGAGCAAGAACAAGGGCCTGTGTCTTTCTTTCAACCTCAGATGACAACATATTGGCCTTTGTAAGCGACTTGAGAATGGGAACCATCGCGACAATCAACAAAACCGAAGCCATCGCCACTTCGATTAAGCTAAGCCCCTTGTGCCGTCGATATGTTTTTGAATGTTTCAGGCACATTGCCGCTCAACCTCCAGTGCACTCAACAATGCCCGTAGCGGATATGACCGTGATTGTATAAGTTTTGCCTTCGGAGGAAATAGTAATCGGAGTAGAACTGCTGCCGGTAAGCAGGTTTCCCAAAGGCCCGAATTTAAACAAGGAACCGCCCGTGCAGCTTATCCCCGAATCAATGGTAAGAGTATCCACAACTGTCGCCGCGGAATTAGAGTCAATAATCTGATAACTGGTATAAAGGGAGGAGCCGACCATTTGCAGTTTATATCCTGAAGGATTGTTTACGGCCTTTGAAATGGCGAGAGTGCGTGTCCGGCGAAGGTCTGTAGCTATTTTCCTGGCAATTGTATTTGCCTGTTTATGATGCAGTGCGGCAAAATTAAGCCGAGGTATCGCGATAACCGCCAAGGCCCCCAGAATCAGGACCACAACAATCATCTCGGCCAAGCTGTATGCTGTCCTTTTCCCTGTCATAGTAAAGGCCTGCCCATACAATAAAATAAAAGGGATGGCCGCCTGGTGATTTACAGCCATCCCACATAATATCTGCTTAAAGTCCTCGGCCAAACAAAAACTCGTCCGGCCAACGTATTAATGGGTATGAGATTGAACCCTGTTCGAACCATCCGTCTTTAACACGTATGGATACGTGGTCGAACCATTAAATGGGCAAGTTGGCTCACCATCCGGGAAGTAATTCACGTCGGCCACGAGGACAGCCACCGATGCCGGATATGTGCCATTGTCCATTTTCCACATCTCTATGGACGTATTGAGCGTCTCGACATTCGTATTGCACGCGTTCTGCTTGGCCGTGGTGGCGCTGGTGGTGATTCTCGGAATAGCTATCGCCGCCAAAGCGCCGAGAATAATAACCACAATCAACAGTTCGATTAACGTTAAACCTTTTCTGTTACGCATTTGTTTATCCCCTTAATTAAACTCAGCAAATTAAAGCACACAAACTCGGCTCAACATACTTGTGTTCGACACAAAACATTTAGGACTTAACCGAAAATCTCAACAAATAAAACATTCACAACAGTCAAAATTACTCCCCTGCCATTTGATTATGGGACTTTATTGCGGATATTGCGCCCGGCAACTTGTTACCTCGCTTTATTTCAAATGCCCCATATAATCGAACATCGGCAGATACGCACCCATAAGAATCAACGCAACAATCAGGCCCATAGTAAGCGTCAAAAGCGGCTCAAGCTTCACGAGCAAGGCGTTTATTACCCGCTCAATATCCTTGTCGAGAAGCTCGACACCTTTGCCAAGCATCTCGGGCAGCATTCCCACTTCTTCTCCTGACGAGGCCATCTGTATTATTACGGGCGGAAAAATATCGTACTTCTTCAAAGAGGCAGACATCGTGGAACCCGCCTGTATCTCTTTCTGCATCTCCTCGGTAATCACAGATACCCTGTGATTATGGGCAACCAAACTGGCCATATCCAGGGACTTTATCACCGATACGCCAACCGAAGTAAGCATTGCAAATGTCCGCATATAATGCGACGAAACCAGCATTCGGTTGAGCTTTCCAAAAACCGGCACATTAAGTTTGAAATCGTCCCACTTCGCCCTGAACAGGCGGTTTGCAAATAATCTTCTAATGACGAGCACAGATATTCCAGTGACAATAATTATCGCCCACCACCAGTGCCTCACAAAAAAGCTTGCCGCCACAAGGACAAGCGTGGGGCCGGGCATCGGCGCGTGAACCTGGGAATACAGCTTCGAGAAAACCGGGATAACGAAAGCGATCAGGAAGGTAACGACCCCAAAACACATAACCGTAACAATTACCGGATACGCGAACGCGGCTTTAATCTTCTGCTTCAGCGCGACCTGTTTTGAGAGATAAGCTGCGCTCATTTCGAAGGTCTCGCCGAGCTTGCCGCCTACTTCACCGGCCTCGACCATTCCAATAAAGAAATCCGAAAACACCTCTCTGTGTTTGGCGAATGCGACCTTCAAACTCGAGCCGGTCCCCACGTTCTCTCTTATATCCGCAAGAATATTCTTGAAGGCCGTGCTGTCCGTCTGCTGCTCAAGCGTTTCGAGACATCTTAGGATTGGAAGTCCCGCAGTGTACATCCCCGCAAACTTATACGCAAAAGTGGCGACTTCTGATTGTTCCACCTTTCCGCCAAAGCGATAACCTTTGATGCCCTGCTTTCCCCGCCTGGCCTTGACAAGGACATACCCCATCTTGTCCAGTTCGCTGCGCAGCATGGAAGCATTGTCCACATCGGTGTAAGTTCCTGTGAACATGCCTCCTTTTTCGTCCTTCGCTACATACGTATAGACAGCCATTAATCCACCCTCAAATCAACAACACGCATCAGCTCATCAATAGTAGTTCCGCCATTGAGCACTTCATCAATCGCGGCTTTCGTCAGCGTTCTCATCCCCTCCTGTATCGCCTGCTGTTTGAATTGGCTGTCGCTACAGCCGTCAGTTATCATCTTGCGAATCTGCGGACTAACGGTAAGAATCTCAAAAACGCCGCGTCGTCCGCGATAGCCGGTGTTTCTACAGCTATTGCAGCCGGTACCTTTGTAAATCTGTATCTCCTTGCCGGGCAGGGACTTACCATAAATAGTCGCCAGTTCTGCCGCTGACGGCGTATAGGGTTGTTTGCATTTTTCACAGGTAGTCCTTACCAGACGTTGCGCGACTGCGCCCAGCAGGGCCGAGGCGACAAGAAAAGGCGCCACGCCAAGGTTTATTAAACGCGAAACCGCCCCTGCCGCGTCGTTGGTATGCAGCGTGCTTAGCACCAAATGCCCCGTCAATGCGGCGCTTATTGCTATTTCAGCGGTTTCGGGGTCACGTATTTCGCCGATGAGAATCACGTCCGGGTCCTGCCTGACAATGCTGCGCAGCGCAGACGCAAACGTCATCCCCGCAACGGGCCTGACCTGCAACTGTGTAATACCTTCGAGCCGATACTCAACGGGGTCTTCGACCGTTACGATGTTTCTTTCGGGAGTATTGAGCAACTGCAGCAGCGAATACAAGGTAGTCGTCTTGCCGCAGCCGGTGGGGCCTGTCAGCAAAATCATTCCGTATGGATTGGCGGCAAGCCGTTTGAATTTCTGATTGTCCTCTGTTGAAGCCACAACCGTATCAAGCGACCACTTCAGGGAATACTTATCCAGAATTCTCATCACAATTTTTTCCCCGCCAGTCGCCGGCAGCGACGAAACACGCAGGTCATAATCCTTGCCGTCATGCTGCATTGTCATATGCCCGTCCTGCGGCATCCTTTTCTCGGAGATGTCCATACTTGACATAATCTTGATATGCGATATAACCTCGAGCTGGGCCGATGCAGGCACGTTTAGCGTATCGTGCAAAATACCATCAACGCGATACCGCACCCTCATATCCGACTCTCTCGGCTCAAGATGTATGTCACTGGCACGGGCGTCAATCGCGCCGTTTATTATGGACGAAACCAGCCGGGTAATCGGAGAATCGGCGACCTTGGCAGAACCACGCTCGACCTCGGTAAGCTTGCTTTCAAGCAGTTTGTCGTCTTCAGGATCTTGCTTAAGCCGCATAGAAACGATTGTTTGCCTGGTTACGTCGCGGACACTGAAATGATAGTTAATCGCCTGCCTTATGGCATTCGGGGAGGCGGCAACCGGCACCACATTATAGCCCGTCTTCATCTCTATCTGGTCGCGAACCGAGAGATTCAACGGAGAACTCATCGCGACAAGCAGCCGTTTGCCTTCCTTTTTGATTGGAATGACATTGTTATGGCTCACCATTTCATACGAAAGCAAATGGGCCGTCATCGTGTCTATCATATCCGGCGAAAGATTTACAAACTCGATGTTGTGGGCAACGGCGATAACCCTTGTGAGTTGCTCCTCATTGACAAGATTGCCATTCTTCAGCACATTTATCAAACTTTGTCCGGTTTGCCGCTGCTGCGCAATCGCCGCCTGCAAAGTGGCCTCATCAAGAATGTTCTCTTTGGTAATCAGCGAAATTATAGGGTCTTGATTTTCCATAACAGCCATTCATCCTGACAGAATTTCTCCCAATCAGCAGTGTTTATCGACACCACCTCCAGGCGACTTAAAGACAAAGATATGAAGGAGTTATGAGGACGTTAAATATCCCGGGATGAACAGCAAAGGCCCTATAAACAGCGTTTTTAGAGTGAAAGGAACACGACTAATTATTCAGATGCAGAATTTTGGCGCCGTCAAAGCCGTTGAATTTCGTCGAGGAAGCAGTGCTGTATGCACCTATATTCTCCGTGAAAAGGCAGTCGCCGATTTCAAGATTGCCCGGAAGTTGTTCCGATACGGAAATTTTATCAAAACTATCGCAGGTCGGCCCGACAACGGCACAGACCTCTTTCCTGCCCTGCCTGAATGCGCGGAAATTGGGAATCCAGTGGTCATAAACAACACCTGAGAACGTATGATATACGCCGTCGTTTATGTGGTAGAAAATCTTCCCGTCTCTTCTGGCTTTTCCTATTATCTCCGAAATCAATCCGGCTGAAGTGGCCACCATAAATCTTCCCGGTTCGGCTATAATCTCGATGTCGTGAGGGAACAGGCGTTCGCATTCGGAATTTATTACCGCCGCGAGTTTTCCAAACTTGGGGACATGCGAATCATAAGGTACAGGAAATCCCCCGCCAATATCGACTATTTTAAGATTGTAACCCTTTTGGCGTGAATGATTGAAAATGTCGGATGTTATTGTCAGCGCAGCCGTGTAATTATCAAAATTAGTGCACTGGCTGCCGACGTGAAAACTCAATCCCTCAACCACCAGACCTAAATCAAACGCATGTTTTATGAGGTTATACGCGTCTCCCGGCTCGGCGCCGAATTTCGAGCTCATCTCCACCTGTGAGCCGGTATCGGGGACCTTCAATCGCAAAACCAGGCCCGCTGTTTCGCAATTTTCTCGTATCTTCTTCAGCTCATCTTCACTGTCAAAGGTAACAAGAGGCCGGTATCGTTTTATGTCCCTCAGGGTCTGCCTGTCTTTTATCGTGTTGGAGAAAATTATTTTGTCCCAGATGTAAAAATCCTTGTCCTTCTCCTCGAAATGCCTGATGTATTTGTAAATCTGCATAAACTCATTGTATGAAGCGACATCGAAGCTGGCGCCTTCATCGAACAGTGTCTTGATTATCTCCTGTTCCGAATTGGCTTTGACCGCGTAATAGCACTGCACCCTCGGCAGATACTTCTTAAAAGTACGGTAATTCTTTCTTATCACGTCGTGGTCAACTATAAATAAAGGAGTCCCGTGCTTTTGGGCTAATTTGAGAAGCTCTTTTTTCATATCAATCCCGTTTTTGTCAGGCCATCAACTTCCTGATTAGCTTCCTGAGTTTTTCAACCTCTTTGTTGTTTTCAAGATAGGACTTTATCAGTTTTTTATGCAGCTCTTCACCGCGGTAATATAATCTTTTCTGTTTCTTGGGCCTGGTGGTCTGAATGGTATACGCGACCATAATCGGCAATGCAACCGTCACGTCGAGATATGCGGTTACGGCCTCGTCCAGTTTCGTCGGGTCGATTTTGCCCCAGCTTGCCGCCTCGCTTGGC
>Ga0153915_10001421_pt1 | contig 21955 bp, 21 predicted proteins | sample Opewatmetagenome_2_FD_107003 | JGI IMG/M metagenome (GOLD analysis project Ga0153915, IMG submission 107003) | Freshwater wetland microbial communities from Ohio, USA - Open water 3 Core 3 Depth 3 metaG | ecosystem: Environmental > Aquatic > Freshwater > Wetlands | place: USA: Ohio, Lake Erie...
GCATCGGCGCCAGAAACGATGTCTTCGAACTGCTGGATGATCTGCTGCTTGGTGCGGGCGAGGCCGGCGCGAAAGCGATCGAGGAGGGACACGGGATTGGGTAATCGGGTAATCGAGTAATCGGGTAATTGGGCTTCCCTTGAAGTATATCGCCACGCGGCTCACGAAGGTCTTCGGGCTCGAGCGGTGTGTCCGAACGCTGCGCGCGGTCACGCGACGAAGCCGACGCCGCCAGTGAGCTTGCAGAAGAGGTAGCGGCCGCTTCACAGGCGCGCTGTCGCGATAGCTCACGCCCACGCAGATCACAAATCGTGTAGAAACGACCCTCGGGAGTCAGATTGATCTGAACACAATCTCCTTACGAACGTCGGCACCGTGGAGTCCTGCGGGTTCGCTTCGAACGCGGTCGCCTGGACGATCTGGCCGTCGATCTCCGCCGACACGACGATCTGCCCGCCCTGGTAGCGCTTGTCGAGCAGCGCAAACGTCCCGTTCGCCTGACTGAACGCAATTGTTGCGCCGGACTGCGAGGCATAGAGCGGCCGCCCGTCGAGGCCGACGGCCGAGACCATCGCGCCGGCCACCGGCACATACGTCGGCACGGTGGATCCGGCGACGCGCTGCGCGCGACGGACGACGCCGATGATGACGCCGGGCAACGAATGCGGCCCCGCCGTGTACATCAGCGTCGCGAACAGGTCGCCGCTGCCGTCCACGCCGGGATACGGCGGTGAGTGCGTCGTCACCTGCCCGGTCGCCGGGTCGAGACTGGCTTGATCGAGCACGGCCCACACGATCCGGCCGGCGCCCAGGTCGACCCGCTTATATATAAGGTAGGCCGCGTCGTCGGGCGCGCCCGCCGGGCGCTCGAAGACGAGCTTCGCTTCCTTCTTGAACGGCGTCGCCACCGGCGACGTGATCTGGACCGTCGCGCCGACGACGCCGTCGGGCAGATCCGGCAGCGGATCGTCCGGCCGCAGCAGCTGCTTGTCGAAGTTCTGAAGATGGAACAGCATCGCCGACACAACGGTCTCGGGCGGCAGCACGAGCTGCGCCCCGGCGGCAAAGCCCGCCTGCCCCGGCTCGGTCACGCGGCCACCGCCGCCGTTGATCGCGACCGACTGCTGATCGGGCGCGACATACGCGCCGCGCTCGAACGACGTCGATGCGCCGCTGGGATCGGTGATCGTCACGAGCAGGCGATCCTCGACCGTCGCCGCAACTTCCCCGTTCAGCGCGCCGTCGTTGTCCGCCTGGAAACTGGCGACCGATCCTTGCCCCTCGTTGATGACGACGACCTGCGTGCCGGGCGCCACCGAACCCGCCGCGGCGGTCACGTGCGCGATGCCGTTGGCGTCCGGCATCGACACGACGACCTTGCGCGGGTCGTACGTCGCCGGCGCGTCCGTCCGCGTCGTGAACGTCACCGCCGCCACGCTCACCGCCGCGCCGTACACGTCGCGCAGCCCACTGACGCGCAGCCGGTACGGCGTCGCCGGATCGAGCACGACGTCGGGGACGACGGCGAGCACCTGCCCTGAACCAGAGAGGACGGGCCTGAGCGAGACGGGATTCGGGCTTGGGGATTCGGGATTCGAGAGAAGAGTGATGAGGGCATTGGTGACTGACGCGGGATCGAGCGCGGCACTCGCGGCAATCTCGATTTGTGCTGTGCGCTCGACGAGCGTCGCGCCGTCGGCCGGCGTCACGCTGGCCGTCGTCACGGCGCCCGTGAGCAGCACGTCGCGCGCGACCGTCTGATCCGCGACGGCGGTCACACGCGCCGTGCCGCTGAGCGCCGTGCCCGTGACGTGTCCAGTCAGCGTCGCGTCAGCGGCACGCGCAGCCACGACGAAGTGACCATCAGTACCGGAGACGCCGACAAACGGCAGCGTGGTCGTATCGACGACACCGGCGACGGACGCACCCGCCGCCGACAGCGCGCCGGCGACAAAGCCGACGCCGCCCGTGAGCGTCGGGGCCTGCGTCAGATGCTGCAGACGACGCCGGCGGTCGTCAGACGTCTGTCTCCGCAGGAGCGGCTGAGGCTGAAGCAGCGCGTGCGCGCGCGTCTGCGCGGGCGAGCACCGGCATCGACCTCAGATTAGGCGATCTCGCCAGATCACCCAATCACCAGTTCACCCAATCAACTCTGTTTCGGATCTCTGCTTGCGAAGCATCAGCGCGGCGATGGCCGACCTGACGTCGGACCGGCCGCTCAGTACTTCCGCCATCTGCGTGGTGATCGGCAGCTCGACGCCGTACCGCTCGCCCAGCGCGAGCGCGGCCCCGGTCGTCCGTACGCCTTCGGCGATCATCTTCATCCCGGCCAGGACTTCCTTGAGCGATCGTCCGCGTGCGAGCTCGATGCCCACATGACGGTTGCGGCTGAGCGATCCCGTGCAGGTCAGCACGAGATCCCCGAGGCCGCTCAGCCCCGCCAGCGTGTCACGACGGCCGCCGGCCGCGCACGCGAGGCGGGTGATCTCCGCCAGCCCGCGCGTGATGAGCGCCGCCAGCGCGTTGTGTCCGAGCCCCAGGCCTTCGACCACACCCGCGGCAATCGCGATGACGTTCTTCAGCGCGCCGCCAATCTCGACGCCGACGACGTCGTCGCTGCCGTAGAGGCGGAACTGCGGGCCTCGAAATTCCGATTGCACGACCGCGGTCGCGTCGGCGTCCACGGACGCGGCGAGCACGGCCGTCGGCAGTTGCTGCGCCACTTCGTGCGCGAAGCTTGGACCGGACAACACGACCACCGGATGATCCGGTCCGACTTCCTGCGCGACGACCTCGGACACGCGGAGATGCGTGTCGGCCTCGAGCCCTTTCGCCGCGCTCACGAGGATCGCGCGCGATGTCATGTGCGGAGTGGCGAGCCTGACGACCGCGCGCGTGCCATGCGACGGCACGGCGCAGATGACGAGGGCCACGCCGTCGACGGCGCGATCGATCGACGCCGTCACCGACACCGAGTCCGGAAAGATCACGTCGGGCAGGTACACGGCGTTGGCCCGTCTCGACGCCATCTCGTCCGCGAAGGACCGATCGCGCGCCCAGAGACGGACGTCGTGACCGACGCGGCCAAGATGCACGGCCAGCGCGGTTCCCCAGCTTCCTGCTCCAAGGACGGCGACGGTCGTGGCCATCAGGCGCGCACTCCGATGCGCCGCTCAGTGCCGCCCATCAGGCGCGCGACATTGCTGCGATGTCTGAAGATGATGAGCGCCGCCGCCGCCCAGGCCGCCACGAGTGTCGTGGCCGATGCGCCGGTGGCGTAAGCAATGGATGGCAGCGCGAGCGTCGCGAGAATCGACCCGAGCGAGATGTATTTGGTCAGCCAGACGGCGACAAGAAACACGACGAGCGACGGCGGAACGGCGAGCGGCGTGAGCACCGAAAAGACGCCGCACGCGGTGGCAACGCCCTTCCCGCCCTTGAACTTCAGCCACACGGGATAAATATGTCCGACCACCGCGGCAAAGCCGGCGGCCGCCGGCGCGAGCGCGCCGCCGCTCATGCGCATGGCCAGTGCGACGCTGGCCGCGCCTTTGGCGACATCGAGCACGGCGACAAGCACGCCCGCCCGGACGCCGGACGCCCGGAGCACGTTTGCCGCGCCGAGATTCCCGCTGCCGAACGTCCGCAGATCTGCCGCGCCCCATCGACGCGCAAGCAGGAGCGCAAACGGGACCGAACCGATGAGATACGCAAGGATGATGGCCAGAGTCGATGACGTCATCACGTTAATTACAGGCGCGCGTGGGCCAGAGCAATATGATCCGGACCCTCCGAGGATAACCGACTTTCGTACAGCGTGACGCGATCGACCGTCATGCCCCCGGTTGACGGTGTCGACGCGTGCGGCGCTTCAGCCGGCAGCGACGGCCGGTCCGACGGGCGCGCCTGCTTCCAGCGTCCGATCGTCAGATGCGGATGAAACGCGCGATCTTCGAGGCGAACGCCGAGGGCTTCAAGCCGTCCCGCGACGACGCGCTGCAGCGCGATCACGTCGCGGGCGCCTTCGGAGAGCCCGAGCCACAGGACGCGAGGCGCCCCGAGCGGAGGAAAGATCCCCAGGCCGCCAAACGCCATTCGAAATGGGCTGATCCCGGCGATGGGCTCCTGCATCGCGGCAATCACCTGCTCGGCCTGCGGCGGCAGCACCTCGCCGAGAAATGCGAGCGTCAGGTGCGCCTGCTGTGGATTGACGAACTTGAGTGACGACCGCCCCGCAAGGCTCGCCGCGAGCTGCTGCTCGCGCGCCACCACGGCTTTCGCGCCATCGTCCAGATCGATCGCCACGAACATCCGCATCTGATCATTTCGCCGGCGCGAGCATCAGGCGCAGCATGTTGAGCGCCGCCTGTGACGACTGAAACTTCACCAGGTCGCGTCCGCCGAAGAACTGAAACGTGCGGACGCGCTCCTCGTCGAGCGCGGACACCGCGATGGCCACCGTGCCGACGGGCTTCTCGGGCGTACCGCCGCCGGGACCGGCAATGCCGGTGATGCCGACGCCGACCTGCGCGGACGTCTTCGCACGGATGCCCGCCGCCATGGCTTTCGCCACAGGTTCGCTGACGGCCCCGTGCTCCTCTATTAATGTCGCGGGAACGCCGAGCCACTGTGTCTTGGATTCGTTGGTGTAGCAGACCACGCCCTGCTGCATATACGCGGAGCTGCCGGGAATATCCGTCAGGCGCGACGACAGCAGGCCCCCGCTGCAGGATTCAGCCGTCGCGATCGTCAGCTTGCGCTCCCGCAGAAGCTCTCCGACCACGGCCTCGAGCCCGAGCCCATTCACGCTGTAGATGGCCTCGCCCAGCGCCGTCTGCAGCTCGGCCACTGCTGCGTCCAGCGCCCGATCGGCCGACGCGCGATCCCGCGCGCTCGCCGTCAGATGCAGCTCGATCTGTCCCAGGACCGCGAGGATCGTCGTGCTGATCGGCACGTCCTGCGACTGCCAGCGCCCGTAGATCGGCTGCACGGTTGCGTCCACGTCCGATTCGGTCCGCCCGGTGATCTTGATCACGCGCCGGAACAGTCCCCTCCCTCCGGCTCTCGCCGCAAGCCGATCGCGGATCACGGACTCGAACATCGGCTTCATCTCGCGCGGCGGCCCCGGCAGCAGCACGATCGCGGTACGGCCGTGTTCGAGCCAGAGGCCGGGCGCCGTGCCGTTTGGATTCTCGAGGAGCGTCGCCCCGTCCGGCACCATGCCCTGGCGCCGGTTGATTTCGGGCATCGTGATGCCGCGCTTCGCAAAACGCTCACGGATCCGCGACACGACCGCCTCGTTCTCCGACATCGATACGTTGAGCACGCGCGCGACGGCGTCGCGCGTGACGTCGTCCTCGGTCGGACCCAGCCCGCCCGTCAGCACGATCACATCAGCCCATTCGAGCGCGCCGCGCAGCAGCCACGTCAGCTCCGTCACGTCGTCGCCGACGACGACCTTCATGCGGACGTCGATGCCGATCGCGTTGAGATGTTCGGTAAGGAAGAGCGAGTTGGTGTCGACGCGGAACGGCGTCAGCATCTCGCTGCCGACGGCGATTATGCAGGCGTGCATCTAATCATCTTATTCAAAATGACTAAGTGACCAGATGACCAAATGTCCAGATGGACAGCCGCAGGGCCAGGTTCGCGTAGACCCCGGCCATCAGATCGTCGGCCATGATGCCGACGCCGCCCGGCAGACGCTCGAGGCGGTTGACGGGAAACGGCTTGGCGATGTCGGCGGCTCTGAACAGCACGAACGCGACGAGCATCCACAGAGGTCCGGCGATCGGATTGAGCATGAGCGTGACCATCATGCCGGCGACCTCGTCGACGACGACCTCGCCGGGATCACGTTTGTTGAAATGCTGTTCCGCGACCGAGCCGCTCCACGAGCCGGCCACGGCCACGAGCACGATGGCGAGCAGCTGAATCCAGAGAATCTTCGGCAGGGCGATCCACAGCAGGAGGCCGACGGCCGATCCGAACGTTCCTGGAGCTTTCGGCGCGTAGCCCGCGCCGAGTGCGGTGGCGATGGCGAGGCCGGCCCGCGTGCGAAGGCTCACGCGGCCGCACGGACGACGCGCGTACCGGCGAATCGATCGTGAAGGCCCCGGTGATCATGATCGAACAGCGCGGACAACAGTCCCAGTCCGGCCGGAAACACGAGCACGAGCCACATGACCGTCCGCTTGAGCGCGCAGCCGATGTCCAGCGCGACGTCGGCGTCTTCGGAGACGACCTTGATGGCCGCCGCCATCTTCCCCAGCGTCTGTCCGCCCGCTGTAAAGGCCACCAGGTAGCCCACGTTCTGGACGACCAGGAACACGGTGAGCGGACCTTTCGGCAGCAGTCCGAACTCCGCAATGCCGACGCCGCAAATCTGCATCGTGAAGTAGATGACGACGATGTCGATGGCCAGGAGAATGACCGAATCCACAGCCGCGGCGATCATGCGGCGCGCGACGCCGGCATCTTCGTAATGCGCGGGCGGCTCGAACTCAGGCGCCTGTGCGCGTTCTGCGGGAACGACACGGGGCGCGGAGGGCGTCTCAGCCGCGTCCAGGTCGAGACTGAGATCGAGACTGGCGGTTCTCGGCGTCACAATCGATCGCAGCCGCGCCACGTCGGGCGTCGATTTCCTGACCGAGAGCGGCGCGCGAGGCGGCGAGGCTTTCGTGATGAGCGGCGTGTCGTCGTCGATGCCCGGCGCGAACAGCGGCATCGCCGACGGCGTCTGCCGGACGACCGGCCGCGGCTCGGTCATGACAGCTGATGCCGTGCCTCCGGATCGCGGCGCGGCGGCGGCTTCGACGAGCGCAAAGTCGTCGGGGTCGTGGGCCTCGTCATGCGTCCGGATCGCCAGATCGGGAATATCGTATGCAGCCGACAACGAGAATTCGTACCCGCAGTTGCGGCAGCGGTCGGCGGTCTCGAAGCCGAGATAGCCGCATTTTGAGCACTTCATGGATGTTCGAGCTGCAGCAGCTGCCGCTGGATTTCCGAGCGCAGTTGATCGGCGTCCGTCCGCTGCGGATCCGTGGTGCGGACCAGATCGAGCGCCGACAGCGCGTCGCGCAGTTCCCCGGCGCCGGCAAGCCGGCGGGCCCGCGCGAGGGCCATTTCACCGCGCGTCGGAATCGCGAGCACGGCTTCTCGCGCCACGGGCGCGAGCGATGCGCTCGCCGCCGGAGCGGGCACGTTGACGAGCGTGCGCGTGGCCACAAGCGCCGCGACGCCGGCGCCGATGACGACGGCCACCAGGGCGGCCATGGCGCGCGGCGTCACGCTCCAGCGAGCCGGAGGCGTGCCGCCCTGACGCACGGGTGCGGGCGCGGCGCGATGCACGCGCGACGGCATCAGCAGCGCGGGCATCGGCTCGATCTGATTCAGACGCTCGAGCATCGGGAACGCCAGCTCGAGCGGAGCGCCGGCGTCGAGCGCGGCCTGCAGCAGCCGGCGCGCTTCGGTCACGTTGCCGCTGCGGTACGCGGCCGTGCCGTTGTGCAGGAGCTCTTCGGACTCGCGCTGGCGCTCGGCCTGCGCGCGGCGCGCGCGCTCGATGTACGCGCGGGCGCGGGCGTGGCTTCGATCGAAAAAGAGCGCGCGGGTCCAGACGTTGATCGCCTGGTCGTACTGTCCGGCGAAATAGTGGTCGAGGCCGGCGAGCAGCAGCTGCTCGATCCGCGCGTCGCGATCCGCGGCGGATTGAGCGCCGATCTGATCTGACGTCTCGGTACGCAGCGGATCCGTCATCACTTTTTCACGGCCGGGGCCGACTATAGCAAAGAATCAATTTCAGTACAAGCAGCAGGGATGAATCGTACGTCGGGCCCGGCGAGCTTACGTCGTCTCGGATTCAGGAACGCCGGCCCGGCCGGCCGGCGCGATCCCGAACGTCTTCATCTTACGGTAGAGGTTGCTGCGCTCGACGCCGAGCACTTCGGCCGTCCGCGACATGTTGCCCTGCTGCTCGGCCAGCGTCTTCAGGATCAGATCGCGTTCGAACTGATCGCGCGCGTCGTGAAGGGTCATTTTCTCCGACGTCCCGGCCGGCGTCGCCGCGGGCATGAGCGGCACGTCGAGGAAGCTGAGATCGGACGTGGTAATCGCGTCGCCCGGCACCATGATCATCAGGCGTTCGATGACGTTCCGGAGCTCCCGCACGTTGCCCGGCCACGCGTAGCGCTGGAGTGTCCTGATGGCGCCGCTGTCCAGCCGCTTGAGGCGGCGTCCGTACTCCTGCGCGAATTCGGCCATGAAATGATCGGCGAGCAGCGGAATGTCTTCCTGACGTTCGCGAAGCGGCGGCACGAAGATCGGGATCACGTTGAGCCGGAAATACAGGTCCTCGCGGAACTGCCCGGCCTTGATCTCGGCCTGCAGGTCCTTGTTCGTCGCCGCGACGACGCGCGCGTCCACGCGAATGCGGTTCGTCCCGCCGACCGGCTCCATGGTCTGCTCCTGCAGCACGCGGAGGACCTTGGCCTGCGTCTTCAGGCTCATGTCGCCGATCTCGTCGAGGAAGATCGTGCCGCCGTCAGCGACCTCGAACTTGCCGCGACGGTCGGCCACCGCGCCCGTGAACGCGCCGCGGACGTGACCGAACAGCTCGCTCTCGATCAGCTCCTCGGGAATCGCCGCGCAGTTCACTTCCACGAACTGGCCCGATCGACGCCGGCTCTGCATATGGATGCCGCGCGCCACGAGCTCCTTGCCGGTGCCGTTTTCCCCGTAAATGAGGACGCGGCCGTTGGTCGGCGCCGCCATCGCGATCTGCTCGCGCAGCTGGCGAATCGCCGGGCTCTCGCCCACCATCGTGTACTGACGGTCGACGCGCGCGCGCAGGGCGCGGTTTTCGGCTTCGAGCCTGCGCTGGCGCAGCGCATTGGCGACGACGAGGACGGTCTTGTCGAGCGAGAGCGGTTTCTCGACGAAATCGAACGCGCCCATCTTGATCGCGCGCACGGCCGATTCGATGTTCCCGTGTCCGGAGATGATCACGACCTGCGAGTCGACCTGACGCTCGCGCAGACGCGCAAACGTCGCGAGGCCGTCCATGCCCGGCAGCCAGACGTCGAGCATGATCAGATCGACGGCGCCGCGCGTCACCCGCTCGAGACACTCCTCGCCGCTGGCCACGGCCTCCACCGCGTACCCCTCGTCGCGCAGCACGCCGCCAAGCGCACTCCGCACTCCGGGCTCGTCGTCGACGATGAGGATGGTGGGTTTCACGTGGGCAGCTCGATCGTAAACCGGGTGCCGTGCGGCGTGTTATCCCCCACCTCGATGCTGCCGCCGTGCTCCGCGATGATGCGGCGGACGATGGCCAGCCCGAGGCCGCTGCCGCGGCGCTTCGTGGAATAGTACGGGAGAAACAGCTTTTCGCGCTCGGACGCCGGAATGCCCGGGCCGTTGTCGGCAACGACGATGTGGACGACCTGGTTCGTTTCGTCGAGCGCCGTTTCGACCGCGATGTCGCCTTTGCGCCCGGTCGCCTCGATCGCGTTGTCGACCAGGTTGATGATGACGCGGCGGATCTGCTCCACATCGAGCCGGACCAGCGGCAATCCCGCCGCAAATCGTCTGGCGATCGTCACGTCCGTAAAGATGCCGTCGTAGAGCGCGAGCGTGTCGGTGATGAGCGCGGCCACGTCGGTCGGGACGGTGCGCGGCGAGGGCATGCGCGCAAACTGCGAGAACTCGTCGACCAGGCCCTTCAGCGACTCGACTTCGCCGACAATCGTCGCGGCGCATTCGTCCACGAGCTCGCGATCGCCCGCCGGCCGGCCCGCGAAGTGCCGGCGCATGCGCTCGGCCGACAGCTGAATCGGCGTCAGCGGGTTCTTGATCTCGTGCGCGAGCCGGCGCGCGACTTCGCGCCACGCCGCGACTTTCTGCGCGCGAATGAGCGGCGTCACATCGTCCAGGACGAGGAGCAGGCCGGCGGACTCCCCGCTGTCGCCGACGAGGGTCGTCGTCACGACCGCGAGCTGCAGTTCCTGTCCGTCGCGGAGCACCGGGATTTCGCGCACGGCCGATTCCGCTTTCGCGCCGCCGGCGCCCGAGAGCAGCGCGCCGAGCGGCTGCAGGTCGGCGCGACCGAACACCGTCGGCGCCGGCAGGCCGACCACCGCGCGATCGAGCGTCAGCAGCCGCGACGCCGCGCTGTTGATCGTCGTCACGAGGCCGCCCGCGTCAACCGACACGATGCCCGTGGTGATGCGCTCGAGAATCGTCTCGATGTACCGGCGGCGGTTCTCGACTTCGACGTGCTTCCGCTCGAGCTCGAGCGTCGACCGTTCGACGCGGCGCCGGCTGGTCGCCAGCTCTCCCGCCATCGAGTTGAACGCTTCGACCAGCGATCCGAACTCGTCGTTGCTTTGCGGCTCGACGCGCTGGTCGAGATGTCCCGCGCCGATTTCCCGCGCCGCCGCGGCCAGCGCCGACACGGGACGGGTGATGCGCTTCGCCAGATACTCGCCCATCCACAGGCTGCCGACGAGAATGAACAGCGTGACCATCAGGAAGAACGACAAATAGAGGCCCGTCAGCGGCCGCTTGAGCACGCGCATCTGGCTGTAGCTTTCAAACGCCTCCGTCATGCGCCGCGACCGCGCGGCCACGTCTCCCGTCAGATAGTCCGTCGCGACGACGACGCCGACAGGACGTCCCTCGGGCGATCGAATGACGGCCGCCGCGTGCAGCAGATCGCCCGGCGCGCCGAGCGGGTCGACCGTGCGGGCGTCCGCGGATCCCGACACCGCCACGGCGGCCAGCCGATCGACGCTGCCGCGATCGAACTTCGCCGGCAGCGTCGCCGCGGCGACGTCGAGGACCGGCGTCACCGGCGACGCGCCTCCGGACTCGACGCGGTAAATGGCTACGCGCCGGACGCGCTGCGACGCGATCTCCGGCATCAGGCGATCGCGGAGCGACGGCACGTCGGCCTTCGACAAGTCGACGTCGGCGACGGCTTTGGCGATCCGGTTCGCGTGATCGCCGACCAGCAGCTGGCGTTCGCGGTAGTAGTCGCCCGCCACCTGGTTCGCCGACGACAGAATTTCGTCCATCGGCGCGTTGAACCAGCGCTCGATGTTCGTGCTGATCAGCTCGCTGCCGACGAGCAGCACCAGGACCGCCGGCACGACGGTCATCGCCATCAGGACGGCGACCAGCTTCGATCGGAATCGCGCGAACGGCAGCGCGCGCCGGCGTTCGACGACGAGCTTGACGAGGTTGCGGGCGAGGACGAACGCCAGCGCCGCCAGCATCGTCAGGTCGACGGCAATCAGCGCGTAGAGCACGAACTCGGTGACGAGTTCGGGCGCGAGGCGGACGCGGTTCGCAGCGACGATCATCGCCACGAGCACGGCGGCGAGGACGCCGATGCCGACGAGGATCAGCGGGATGTTGTCGCGGAATCTCCGGCGCGGAGGATCAATCGCGCGGATCACAGAGTTATTCTTTCGGAGTCAGCAGGTCTTTGAGCTCGTTCATGAACTCGCCGATGTCGCGGAACTGACGGTACACGGATGCAAACCTGACGTACGCGACTTTGTCGAGCTTCTTGAGCTCTTCCATCACGAAGCCGCCGATTTCGGCGGTCGCGATCTCCTTCTCGGGACGTTCCTGGAGCGAGGCTTCGACGCGATCGGCGACGCCGTCGAGCGCGGTCATGCTGACCGGGCGTTTTTCGCACGCCTTCAGCAGTCCCGCGACCAGCTTCTGCCGCTCGAACCGCTCGCGTGAGCCGTCCTTCTTCACCACCATGTACGGAATTTCGTCGATCCGTTCGTAGCTGGTGAAACGCTTGCCGCAGTCGAGGCACTCGCGGCGACGGCGGATGGCTTCGCCTTCCTTCGACTCGCGCGAGTCAACGACCTTGTCGCCGAGATGGCCGCAGTACGGACACTTCATGGTTGTCTAGGGCTTGGCGGCCTCGGGCTCCGCGTCGGCTTCTTCCGCCAGCCGCCGCATCCCGGAAAGATTCAAGCCCACCTGCGCGGCGAAGAACAACCCGAACACGAGCGCGGGCCCGACCGAGAACAGGTGCGCGATGATCGCCGCGCCAACCGCCGCGTTGTCAGGCGCGCCGAAAAACATCGTCGCGCCGACGCGATAGGCTTCGTGGAAGCCGCCAATCGCGCCCGGCGTCGGCACGGCCACGCCGATGACGAGCAGCGCGATCAGCAGGAACGATCCGGTGAACGGCACGTCGATACGGAACGCGAGCGACACGGCCCACAGCCCCGCCGCAATCGTCAGCCACAGCGGAAACGACCACAGCAGCGCGACCAGCAGGCGGCCGGGCCGCCGCACGGCGCCAAGTCCGCGCGAAAATTTTTCCGCGACGCGGCCGATGAGACCGGCGAGCGTCGACGGCACGGACCGCTCGAGCCGCAGCATCCAGCGTCCGATGCGGCCGGGATCGCCGGCGAGCACGAACATGGCGGCGAGCGCGCCCGCCGATCCCACGAGCGCCGTCGCGCCGGCCCACTTCATCGCCGCAAACGCCGTCGGATTCGCGGCGCCGACACCGTGATCGAAGACAAAGACAAACGAGGCGAGCAGCACGAGCACGGTCAGAACGTCGAGCACGCGCTCGAGGATGATCGTCGCGAACGCGCCGGTTGCCGTCATGTTCTCGTGCCGCGCGAGGAAATACGGGCGAATGACCTCCCCCGCGCGCGCCGGAAGAATGCTGCTCGCCGCAAATCCCACGGCCGTGGCGCGAAAGGCATTGCCGAAACTCGCGCGCCCGAGCGGTTCGAGCAGGTACTGCCACCGCAGCGATCGAATGACCAGGCTCAGAATCGCTGTCACAAAAGAGACAGCGAGCCAGCGCACCCGCGCATGCACGATTTCACCGGCGACGTGACGGAAGTCGACGTTCCGCAGGAACACCACGACGAGCGCGGCAGCCACTGCCAGGACGATGGCCGTCCGGATGGGCGATCGCATGTGTGAAATCGCCTTCTACTATAACGCTCAATCGGCGGTCGACCCCGCGCGCCGCAACATCTTGTTGTTGTTCACCGAATCGCTCCCTAGTAAGATGCTCAGCTTTCCGTCACGCACACGAAGGACGCGCCGTGCCTCTCGCAGCTCCCGTACTCACCACCAGCCTCGGCAATCGAAAACCCGACCGTACCGGCAAAGTCAGGGACATTTACGACTTCGGCGATCGCCTGCTCATCGTCGCCACCGACCGCATCTCGGCCTTTGATTACATCCTCGGCTCGGGCATCCCCGACAAGGGGAAAGTCCTGACGCAGATCTCGCGTTTCTGGTTCGATCGCCTGCGCCCGGTCGTGCCGAATCACATCGTGTCGATGGATCCGCGCGAGTATCCGGCCGAAGCCCAGCCGCAGGCGGCCATGTTGCGCGGCCGATCGATGTACGTGACCACCACCGAACCGCTGCCGATTGAATGCGTCGCGCGCGGATATCTGTCGGGATCGGGCTGGAAGGACTATCAGTCCACGGGCGCGGTCTGCGGCCATCAGCTTCCGAAAGGCCTGCGCGAATCGGATCGGCTGCCACAGCCGCTCTTCACGCCGGCCACGAAAGCGCAGAGCGGCCACGACATCAACATCAGCGAGGACGAAGCGGCGACGCTCGTGGGACGGGCTGTGCTCGACAAGGTGAAGGCGTTGACGCTTCGCATCTATGCCGAAGGCGTGGCGTACGCGGAGAAGCTGGGCATCATCATCGCCGACACCAAATTCGAATTCGGCATCCTGCCGGGCGCGGGACGTCCGGAAGACCGCATCATCCTGATCGACGAAGTGCTGACGCCTGACTCGTCACGCTTCTGGCCGCGGGACGGCTACACGCCCGGCGGCGCGCAACCCAGCTTCGACAAGCAGTTCGTGCGCGACTATCTCGAATCGATCAAGTGGAACAAGCAGCCTCCGGTGCCGGTGCTCCCGGCCGACGTCATCGAGAAGACGCGCGAGAAGTACATCGAAGCCTTCCGGCGCCTCACGGGCAAGGAGCTCGAGTGATGATCAGCGACCGCCTGGACAAGCTCGTGGAGGAGATGGTCAACCGGGGCGTGCAGTTCGACGACGCCGTGCACGAATTCGAAAAGCGGTTCATTTCCAGGGTCCTCGGCTGCTGCGACGGCAGCGTCACGAAGACGGCGGGCACGCTCGGAATCCACCGCAATACCCTCACCCGCAAGATGGTCGAGTACAAGCTGAAGCGTCACGCAAGCTAGCCCTGGTCCCCCGCCCCCAAATCCCCAGCCCCCAGCCCCGAGCCCCTTTTTTCTTGGCAGTCGCAGGTTGACACTGCCAACAGCTGCACTATACTTGGCAGTCGGGCTGCACGACTGCTAGCCGCCAGGGAAGACCAAACACTTTTTACGCCAGACGGAGTCACGAGCATGAACGTCAGACCGCTGCACGACCGCATCATTGTCCAGCGCATCGAGGAAGGCGAACAGAAGATCGGCGGAATCATCATTCCGGACACGGCCAAGGAGAAGCCCCAGCAGGGCAAAGTCATCGCGGCCGGCGCCGGCAAGGTCAAGGACGACGGCAAGCGCGTGGCGCTCGACGTCAAGGCCGGCGACCTGATTCTCTTCGGCAAGTACTCGGGCCAGGAAATCAAGCTGGACGGCGAGGAATATCTCATCATGCGCGAGGACGAAGTGCTCGCGGTGATTGAAGATGGCGAAACCAAGAAATCCAAGAAGTAACGATTCAGGAGCACATCGACATGGCAAAACAGATTGTGTACGGCGAGCAGGCGCGCCAGGCGATCCTGAGCGGCGTCAACCAGCTGGCCGACGCGGTGAAGGTCACGCTCGGCCCCAAGGGCCGCAACGTCGTTCTCGACAAGAAGTTCGGATCGCCGACGATCACCAAGGACGGCGTCACCGTCGCGAAGGAAATCGACCTGAAGGACGCGCTGCAGAACATGGGCGCGCAGATGGTCCGCGAAGTGGCCAGCAAGACGTCGGACACCGCGGGCGACGGCACCACGACCGCCACGGTGCTCGCGCAGGCGATCTACCGCGAAGGCGCGAAGAACGTCGTCGCCGGCGCGAACCCGATGGACATCAAGCGCGGCATCGAGAAGGCCGTCGAGGCGATGACGGCCGAAATCAAGAAGATGTCGAAGCAGGTCAGCGGCAACATGGTCGCGCAGGTCGGCACGATTTCCGCGAACAACGACGAGACGATCGGCAAGATCATCGCCGGTGCCATGGACAAGGTCGGCAAGGACGGCGTCATCACGGTTGAGGAATCGCGCACGCTCGAGACCTCGCTGGACGTGGTCGAAGGCATGCAGTTCGACCGCGGGTATCTGTCGGCGTACTTCGTGACCGACGCCGAGCGGATGGAGACCGTTTTCGAGAACCCGGTCATCCTGATCCACGAAAAGAAAATCAGCTCGATGAAAGACCTCCTGCCGGTGCTCGAGCAGGTCGCCCGCCTGGGCCGTCCGCTCGTGATCATCGCCGAGGACATCGAAGGCGAAGCGCTCGCGACGCTCGTCGTCAACAAGCTGCGCGGCACGCTGCAGGCGGCCGCGGTCAAGGCGCCGGGCTTCGGCGATCGCCGCAAGGCGATGCTCGAAGACATCGCGATCCTGACCGGCGGACGCGCGATCACCGAGGACCTCGGCATCAAGCTCGAGAACATCAAGCTCGAGGATCTCGGCAAGGCGAAGAAGATCACCATCGACAAGGACAACACGACGATCGTCGAGGGTGGCGGCACGTCGGGCGCCATCGAGGGACGCGTCAAGCAGATCCGCGCGCAGATCGAGGACACGACCTCCGACTACGACCGCGAGAAGCTGCAGGAGCGCCTCGCGAAGCTGGTCGGCGGCGTAGCCGTCATCAAGGTCGGTGCAGCCACTGAGACCGAGATGAAGGAAAAGAAAGCGCGCGTCGAAGACGCGATGCATGCCACGAAGGCGGCCGTCGAAGAAGGCATCGTCCCCGGCGGCGGCGTCGCGCTGATTCGCGCGTCGAAGGTGCTGAAGGATCTGAAGCTCGGCGGCGATCAGCAGATCGGCGTCAACATCGTCTCGCGCGCTATCGAAGAACCACTGCGGTGGATCGCGACCAACGCGGGCCTCGAAGGTTCGATCGTCGTGCAGAAGGTCCGCGAGATGAAGGACACCGAAGGCTTCAACGCGCTGACCGACACCTACGAAGACCTGGTGAAGGCCGGCGTCATCGACCCGGCCAAGGTCGTCCGCTCGGCGCTGCAGAACTCCTCGTCGATTGCGTCACTGCTCCTGACGACGGAAGCGCTTGTGTCGGAAATTCCTGAAGAGAAGAAGGAAGCGCCGATGCCTGGTGGCCACGGTGGCGGCATGGGCGGGATGTACTAGAAGTCAGAAGTTAGAACTGAGAAGTAGAAGCACGGAAAGAACAAAGGCCCGGGAGGAGCAATCCTCGCCGGGCCTTTTCGTTTTTCGTGTCCCGTGTTCCGTTTGCGTTATCGCAGCGTGAAGTCGAGCTGGATGATGACGAGCACCGACACCGGTTCGCCCATGCGCGTTCCCGGACGGAAGCGCCACTGACGCGCGGCCTTCATCGCTTCGAGGTCGAGCCCGAACGTCGAATCGAGCGACCGCAGCACTTTGACGTCGCCGACCGAGCCGTCGGGTCTGACGACGCACTCGAGCCAGACTGAGCCCTGCACTTTGGCGCGCATCGCGTCGGACGTGTACTGCGGCTTCACTTCGCGCAACACGACCGGCGTCGTCACGCCATTTCCCGGACGATATGTCCCGCCGCCGGTTCCGCCACCCGATCCAGGGCCAAGGCCGGATCCCGAACCCGGACCGATTCCGGTACCGGTGCCGGTGCCTGCGCCGCCGCCGGATCCGCTGCCCTGCGACAGCGTCGGCGGTCCGGGCGGCGCTTCGATGGCGCCCGGCAGTGAGTCCTGGGCCGCGGACAGTTCCTTCGCCGGAATGTTCAGCTGCTCGATGGGGTTCGGCTCGACCTTGGCCTGCTGCTGCTCGAGCTTCGGCTGTTTTTGCACCGGGACAGTGAGCTTGTCTTTGCCCGGCAGCTCGGCCTGGCGCGGCGGCTCCTTCATCTTGTTGCCGCCACCACCACCGCCGCCGCCGGGACCGGGCTCGCTCAACCAGATGATGTTCTTGTTGGGATCTTCCGGCAGAAGAGCTGAGGCCGCCACCGCCGGCCGATAGCGGCTTGCCACCACAAGCAGGAGGACGATGCCCACGTCGATGATGGCGGAGGCGACAAACGCCGCGCTGAGCCGCCTCGGCTCGCGGTCGAATGAAAACTCGATTTCGGCCGGATGCGCGCCTTCGACATGCAGGGAGAGGTGCCCCGCGGATGTGTTCATGCGCGTTTCGCCGGCTTCGCCGACTTTGGGTCCTTCGCTCATACCAACCGGATATACGTAGCTGGAAGTATTTTGGCGCACGAGTCTTGCGCCGACAACAGCAAATGAGGCTGCAAAACGAATGCCTCAGTGTGCCGGCATATATATATTAAGACTCGCTAAGAGGGGCTAAGGTTTGCAGCCCCGGTCCGGCCACTTTTCTAGACGCGGCCGGTCCAGGCGCCAATGGCGGCGTTGCCGCCGCCGTACGAATGAAGGATCGCCAGCGCATCGGCCGCGCGCGACTCGCTTTGCACGGCCACGAGCACGCCGCCGCGCCCGGTCAGTACATCGAAGATGCGGCCGTCGTGCGACTGAAATCCGACGCGGCGCATGGTGCGCGCGAGGCCGAGCTTGGGCAGATCGCCGGCGCCAAGGGTCGCCACCAGCGGGCCGCGCCCGAGCGCGGCGCCGATGCCGGCCAGTTCCACGCGCTCGGCTGCGGCGCCAAGCGCGCGCTCGATGAACGCCGGCGCATCGGGACCGTCTTTCATCAGGATGGTCAGCGACTCCACGGGAAAGCCTGCCTGCTTGAGCGCATCAACGCCCTTCTGCGCCCACGCGATGTCCTGAAACACCCCGACCGTGAATCGTTCTGTTTCCGCATCAACCATGGCGTGTAATGTATCACGCCGAAGTGACGCCTAAAGTGACCGCTGACGTCGTCATCGTGGGCGCCGGGCCCGCCGGGTGCTGGGCGGCCCGGACGCTCGCCCTGCTCGGTGCGCGCGTGACGCTCGTGGACGGCTCGCATCCGCGGGAGAAGCCCTGCGGCGGCGGCGTCACGGGCCGCGCCCTCGCGCTCGTCGGCGATGCATTCGACCGCGGCGCGCTTCCCCGCAGCAACATTCGAGCGGCACGCTTCGTCGACTCCTCGCGCCGCATCTCGACGCACGTGCCTCTCGCCGACGGCGATCTGATGGTTGCGAGCCGAACGGATTTCGACGGCGCGCTCTTCGCGGCCGCGGCCGCCGCCGGCGCGCGCATCGTGCGCGCGCGTGTCACGGACATCGCGCGTGACGCGAGCGGCTTCACGGTGACCACGGATACAGGCGCCATTCGCGCGCGAACGCTCGTCGGGGCAGACGGCGCGAACAGCCTGGTCAGGCGACGGCTCGCGCGGCCGTTCGACCGCGCGGATCTCTCGATCGCGACCGGCTACTTCGTTCGCGGCGTCACGAGCGACGAGGTCGTCATCGAGCTGCTCGCCGATCCACCGGGGTACATCTGGTCGTTCCCTCGCCCGACGCATCTGGCCGTCGGCATCTGCGCGCAGGCCGACGCTGGCGTGCCGGTCGCATCGCTTCGCGCGACCGCGCTCGACTGGATCCGGGCGAGGCAACTCGATGGCGGCGCGCTCGACGCGTATTCGTGGCCGATACCGTCCTTGTCGGCGGCAAGCTTCGCGTCCCTCACGACATCCGGTCCGGGCTGGTATCTGGCGGGCGACGCCGCAGGGCTGGTCGATCCGATCACGCGCGAAGGGATTTACTTCGCGCTGTTGTCGGGCGAATGGGCCGCGCAGGCGATTGCCTCGAGTGGCGCGCTTCCCGAGCGGCAGTACCACCAGCGCGTGCAGGAGGAGATCGGCGCGGAGCTGGTTCGCGCGGCGCGCTACAAAGCCGGCTTCTTCAGGCCCGAATTCACGCGCCTGCTTGCCGAGGCGCTGGCGCAAAGCGCCGGGGTGCGCGCCATCATGGCAGGGCTTGTCGCCGGAACGCAGCCGTATGCGACCCTGAAGTGGTCGCTCGCGAGGACGGCCGAGTTCGGTCTCGCGTGGCGGCTCGTGCGCTCAAAGTGGTACAATCAGCGCTCGGTCTTCAAGGAGTAACGCCATGGGCAGTCTTGGTTTACCAGAACTCCTGGTGATTCTGGTGATCGTTGTGTTGATTTTCGGCGCGAACCGCCTGCCGCAGCTCGGCAAGGGCGTGGGCAGCGCCATCAAGAACTTCAAAGAAGGCATGAAAGAGGGTTCTGCCGACGATCACAAGTCGTAAGCGCTCAGCGCCGCTTCTTCCCTTTTAGTCTCTCCCGCTCGCGCCGGCCGGGCCGCTGTTTCCGGCGCGCGTCATGTTTCGGGGTCGCGCGACTTCGGCGCGGCCCATGCGCTCCCTCCCGCACGCGTTCGAGAATCTCCACGAGCCCGAGATCCACCTGGCGCAACTCCATGTTGACGCGGATCACCTGCACCTCGACCTTGTCGCCCAGCCGGTAGACCTTCTCCGTGTTCTCCCCGCGCAGCAGATGCGCGCCTTCCACAAACCGGTAGTAGTCGTCGGCCATCGTCGACACGTGGACGAGGCCTTCGACGAAATGCTCGACGAGCTCGATGAAGAGCCCGAACGCCGCGACGCCCGTGATGTATCCCTGAAATTCGTCGCCGACCTTGTCGGCCATGAACTTCACTTTCTTCCACTGCAGCAGCTCGCGCTCCGCGTCGTCGGCGCGGCGCTCCATTTCGGAGCAGTGGCGCGCGACTTCCGGCAGCTCCTCGCCCTGCTCCTCCCGGTCTTCAGCCGATAACGTCGCATGGCGCGCCGCCCGCAGCGCGCGGTGGACGACGAGATCCGGATAGCGGCGGATCGGCGACGTGAAGTGCGTGTAGCTCGGCGCCGCGAGCCCGAAGTGCCCGAGGTTCTCCGGCGCGTAGCGCGCCTTCTGCATCGTGCGCAGCATCAGAAACGCGATCGGCTTCTCTTCCGGCTTGCCTTCAATGCGCTGCAGCAGCTTCTGAAAATGCCGCGGACGCAGCGACGTGAGCGGCGCGCCAAGGCTGAAGCCGAATCCGGAGATGAAGTCTTCGAACTTACTGACCTTCAGGACGTCCGGCTCTTCGTGGATCCGGTACAGCGAGGGCGCATTGCTCGATTCGAGGTGCGACGCGACCGTCTCGTTCGCGAGCAGCATGAACTCTTCGATCAACCGGTGCGCGACGTTGCGATGAAGCGCGATGATCGCCTCGACGACGCCGCCCTCGTCGATGACGACTTCGGCTTCGTGCAGATCGAAATCGATCGAACCCCGGCGCCGCCTCGCCTCGCTCAGGACGACGAACAGCTCCTGCATCAGCTCGAACATCGGCACGAGCAGCCTGTACTGCTTCAGCAGTTCCGGATCGCGATCGGTCAGGATGCCGTTCACGGCCGTGTACGTCATCCGCTCGTTGCTGTTGATGACGCCGTCGTGCATCTCGTAGCGGACGACTTCGCCGTGGCGGTCGACTTCCATCAGACACGACTGCACCAGGCGGTCGACCTGCGGGTTCAGGCTGCACAGTCCAGTCGCGAGTTCCGACGGAAACATGTGAACGGCGCGCTCCGGGAAATACACCGACGTCGCCCGCTCGAACGCCTCGCGATCGAGCGCGCTGCCCTCGTGGACGTAATGCGAGACGTCCGCGATGTGCACGCCCAGCCAGTAGTGGCCGTTCGGCAGCTTCTCGATCGTGATCGCGTCGTCGAAGTCGCGGGCATGTTCGCCGTCGATGGTGACCGTCGGCACGCTCCGGAAATCGGTCCGGCCGCGGATGTCCCTGTCCGAGACGGCCGCGCCGAGACGCACGGCTTCGGCCACGGCTTCCTCGGAGTGCGCGTCCGGGATCCCGTACTTGCGGATGATGATTTCGGTGTCGACGCCCGGAGCGTTGACGTCCCCGAGGACGTCGTCAACACGACCGACGGCGCCGCGCGTGGACGTCGGCCAGCGCGTGATCTCCACCGAGACCATGTCGCCGGGTGACGCGCCGCCTTCATGGCCCGGCGGGATGAAGATGTCCATGAGCACGCGGCGGTCGAACGGCACGACGTATCCCATGCCCGCGTTGTCACGGTCGTAGCGGCCGATGATGCCGGTGCCGCCGCGCTCGAGAATACGAATGACGCGCCCTTCGGCGCGGCCGCCTTCCTTGATCCGCTCGATGCGAACGACGACGCGATCGCCGTGCATGGCGTCGCTGAGATGCGGGCCGGAGACGTAAATGTCTCCGCCGGCGTCGAGCGGCCGCTCAGGAGCGACGAACCCGTATCCCGCGGGATGCGTCTGCAGACGCCCCACGTAGAGATCCATCTTCTCGGGCAGGCCGAACCGGTGCCCCCGGATGTGAATGAGCTCGCCCGACGCGACGAGAGACTTGACGTGGCGCTTGAACGACGTGCGGTCGTCGCGCGGAACCTTGAGGAGTTGAAGGAGTTCCCGCATGCCGGCGGGATGGTGCACACGCTCGCGCATGAGCGCGAGAACTTGATCACGAGAAAACATACTTGTCTTTCGTCGCGCCCGTCCGGCTCAAGCCGGACGCTACGCTGTGGTTAGGCTAACAGAATGATCTGAAGGTCGCCGACATTCGTGCCGGTCGGACCCGTATTGATGAGATCCCCGAGCGGCGCGAAGAACCGATACGCGTCGTTGCGATTGAGAAACGTGTCGGGCTGAAGGGCGGCGGCGCGCGCACGCTCGATTGTCGTGCTGTCGACGACGGCGCCCGCGGCGTCCGTTGGGCCGTCGATGCCGTCGGTGCCAACGCTCGCCAGCGCGGCGGCAACGCCGAGCGAGGAAAGCGGCGCGGCGCA
>Ga0153915_10001422_pt1 | contig 21953 bp, 21 predicted proteins | sample Opewatmetagenome_2_FD_107003 | JGI IMG/M metagenome (GOLD analysis project Ga0153915, IMG submission 107003) | Freshwater wetland microbial communities from Ohio, USA - Open water 3 Core 3 Depth 3 metaG | ecosystem: Environmental > Aquatic > Freshwater > Wetlands | place: USA: Ohio, Lake Erie...
ATGCCTTTCATAATAACGAAGGCGTGAGATGATTAACCCTCGTCATCTCGAACTTTAAACATCGCTCAGGGGTGGTCAAAATTCGGTTATCACAGGTGGTCAATTTTCGGTTGACGTTTCCATTAAGGTATATACGCCTTGCAACCCGCATTTTTCCTGGGCTAACCGAAAGGCGTGCGAATGGGCTGGGTGTTCATTAAGACGGGAACCGGTGAGATAATATGATGAGCCGGAATATTCGAGATAATCCTGTAAATTCTGCATATTCATCCCGCCGGGTCCGTTTTAGATTATTGGGAGAAAAAGTAAGATCAGGGACAGACCTATTACAAAAGCATTTCCAATAAACAGATTAAGGTTAATACTACCGATCTTTATATCAATTTTTATGAAAAAAATAAATATTATTTTAGGTGCTCAGGTATTATGCTTCAGCAAGTGAAGCCGCATACTCAAGAGATGCCTGTATATCTTTAATCGTTAGCGATGGATAATCCTCAATGTTCTATGATAATACATAAATAGGTTATCATTATTTTTCTTCATTAACAAGTCAGCCCTTGCAAAGAATTGAAAATTTAAATACTGTGGTGGGCAGAGCCTCTTATTCTATCACAATAAACGCAGGATATTTTACATCTCACCCCTTAAGGAGATATTTGTAGTTGATTGCTTCTCTTACAAAAAGACAACACATGGAAACATGGGAACAGATGCTTCTGTCAGGCATAACCGCACCTGAGGGATTGTCTTCCTTTCTTGACATTGATCAATCCGATATCCAAAAAGTCACCGCCGGCTACCCTATGTTCATTAATCCCTATTACCTGGGATTAATAAAATCCAAAGGAGATGCAATTTACAGACAGGCTGTCCCTGATATCGCTGAGATAACGATGACAGAAGGAACTGCGGACCCCTTAAATGAAGAAGCCTTGTCGCCCGTGCCAGGGCTCACCCACAAATATCCTGACAGGATTTTATTCCTTGTCTCAAGCCGCTGCGCCATGTACTGCCGCTTCTGTAACAGAAAAAGAAAAGTCGGCGGGGCAGGGATGGTTTCTGCGGAGACCATAAGGGAAGGAATACTATATATCAGGGCCAATAAAAACATTCGGGATGTCCTTCTGTCGGGTGGAGACCCCTTATTGCTCTCCGACTCCGAACTATTCAGGATACTTGCTGAGATAAGGTCAATCCCCCATGTGGAGATCATACGCATAGGGACCAGGGTCCCATGCACCTTTCCCCAGCGTGTCACGCCGGCGCTCGCGGAGATGCTCAAGGGATTTCATCCGATCTACATTAACACACATTTTAATCATCCTGCTGAGATTACACCTCAAGCCGGCCTTGCATGTTCCATCCTGGCTGATGCCGGCATCCCCTTGGGATGTCAGACTGTGCTTCTCAAGGGGGTTAATGATGATATCTCAATTATGAGGCAGTTGATGAAAAGGCTCATTGCCATACGCGTAAGGCCCTATTACCTCTTTCAGGCCGATCTGGTGAAGGGGACGTCGCACTTCTGGACAGGTCTGAAAAAGGGCATTGAGATCATCGCCGGGTTGCAGGGCCACATATCAGGCATGTGCATCCCACGATTTATGATTGATCTCCCGGATGGCGGGGGAAAGGTGCCCATCACACCGGAATATATCAAGGGGATGAAGGGTGATGAACTTATTATAAATAATTATCTTGGAAAGCAGTTTAAATATCCTGTTATCGAGGAATAAAGGACAAAAAAAAAGGGGGAAAGAAAAAAATGATCAAAGTGACTTGTTTAGGCGGGGCAGGATCGGTTACCGGGTCCAGTTATTTGGTAGAAAGCGCAAACGGAAAAAAAGTCCTTGTTGATTGCGGCCTTTTCCAGGGCGGCCAGCAGATGGAAAGTCGCAATCTGGCAGCCTGGGGTTTTGATCCGGGAAGTATAAACACCCTCTTTCTGACCCATGCCCATATCGATCACAGCGGGAGGATACCGAAACTCGTAAAGGACGGCTTCAGGGGCAGGATAATTACCTCGCCCCCGACCGCAGAGCTTTGCGGGATAATGCTCCTGGACTCGGCCCATATACAGGAGATGGACGCGGAGTCGCAGACAAAAAGAAACAAGAGACAGGCCAAGAGCCCCATCCTTCCACTCTATACTACAAAAGATGCAGAGGAGAGCATTAAGCTGTTCTCGCCTGTCGAGTGGGACCAGGTAATGCAGGTTGAGCCGGGCATAAAGGCAAGGCTCAGAAACGCCGGTCATATCCTCGGATCATCAGTCCTGGAGTTATGGGTCGAAGGGTCTGACGGAGAGGTAAAGATAGTATTTTCCGGGGACATCGGCAAACGCCATCAGTTGATAGTTAAAGACCCCTATGAGATATTCGCCGCGGATTACCTCTTTATTGAGTCCACTTACGGCAACCGCCTTCACCGTTCCTTTGAAGACAGCAAGAATGAACTTTTAGAGGCCATCAGGCACGCTGTTTCAAACAAAGAGAAGGTTATTATTCCTGCCTTCGCCGTGGAAAGGACCCAGGAGATCATTTATATCCTTGCTGAATTTCACAGAAACGGGGCGCTCCCCGAAATACCGATCTATCTCGACAGCCCACTGGCTATTAAGGCTACTGAGATCTTCAGGAAAAATAAAAAATATTATGATGAAGAGGCCATGGCCATAGTCAACCAGGGATTTGATCCCTTTAATATGCCCAACCTGCGATTTACGTCCAGCACAAAGGAATCAATGGAGATAAACGAAAGCCCCGGTCCTGCTATAATCTTAGCAGGCAACGGCATGTGCACGGCAGGCAGGATCAAACATCACCTTAAACATAACCTCTGGAGACCGGGCGCCAGCATCGTTCTTGTCGGCTTTCAGGCCATGGGAACAACAGGAAGAAAAATTATTGAAGGGGCCAAGTCAGTTAAGATCTTCGGAGAAAATGTCTCGGTAAGGGCAAAGGTCTATACTATCGGCGGATTTTCCTCCCATGCCGATCAGAAGGATCTTTTGGAATGGGTCAGCCATTTTTCCGAATCAAGACCTCGCGTCTTTGTTGTCCATGGCGAACCCGCATCCAGCGAGGTCCTTGCAGAGAAGATCAGGGAGGATTTCAAGTTGGATGTCCACATCCCGGGCTGGAAAGAAAGGCTGATCCTTAAACCCAGAGAGATGATCATGGAGGCACCTCCCCTTGAGGAGTCAACCGCTGATATCCTGCAGTCATCCTTGAACACGATTATTGATCTGGAAAAGGAACTGGACAGATTAAAAAAGAACCTTAAGAAAAAAGGCGGGGATATCAACAAAGATGATATTGACAGGCTTAAGTTTATCCACGAAGAGCTGCAGGCAATGCAGGGCTGAAGACCCATATGGCTTAATGAACTTGACTTGCAGGATAAAAATCCCTTATATGAGGTAGAATCGATAGGGCGAGGCGCAGGACATTACGTATGAACGAATCCCATAAAATAGTCAAATCCAATCTGGAATATCTGAAGAAGCTTTTTATCATGCCGGATTCCCCGGATAAGTTTATTGAATTCGGCCATGAATTGCTGGAACTCATTCATGAATTTTTTCAGGAGAAGGGCGGCATCCACAGCAGCGCCACTCTCCCTGAACTGAGCGCTATATTCAATGAGACAAATATCCCTGAAAGCCCCCTCCTTATCAAGGATGTCCTGACAGAGATCAAATCAAAGATAATCAAACATTCCGTCAAGGTGGGAAGCCCTTATTACATAGGCCACATGACCAGCGCCATCCCCTACTTCATGATACTGATCGAGATGATTATAGCGGCACTGAATCAGAACCAGGTCAAGATAGAGACAGCGAGGGCATCAAGCTTCGTGGAAAGGGAACTGATTGCATGGCTTCACAATCTGATCTTTGACAGAAAGAGCAGCTTCTATGAAAAGAACATCCATAATCACCGCATAGCCTTGGGCAATGTAACTTCCGGAGGGACGCTCTCCAACATGACGGCCCTTATGGTGGCCAGGGAAAAGGCATTTCCCCCTGATGGAGACTTCCCCGGTCTCCGCATGACAGGCAGTGACAGGGCGCTCAGACACTATGGGTATTCAAGGGGCGTTGTCATAGTTTCCTCAAGGGCCCATTATTCCATAACCAAGGCGGTCAATCTGCTCGGCATGGGGGAATCAAATGCCATAAACATACCTGTTGATGGGAACAATCATATCGACATTAAAAAACTCCGGCGCAAGATAAAAACCCTCCAGGAAGACACCCATGAGAGGACCAAGGTTATTGCCATTATAGGCATAGCCGGCACGACTGAGACAGGCAATATAGATGATCTTGCGACCCTTGCCGAGATATCAGGGGAAACAGGGGCGCATTTTCATGTGGATGCTGCCTGGGGCGGCCCGGCCCTCCTTGTTGATGAATACCGGCCCATGTTCAAAGGCATCGAGATGGCCGATTCAGTAACCATTGATACCCATAAACTGCTCTTCTGCCCCATCAGCATGGGCATGGTTCTTTTCAGGAATGAAAAGGATCTCAATCTCATTAAACATTCATCCAATTATATAATCCGAAGAAATTCAGTTGATACCGGTCGTTTTACCCTTGAAGGCTCTCGACCTTTCGCCTGCCTAAAGCCCTGGGCCGCCTTGAAGATCATCGGAAGGAAGGGATACGGCCTTCTATTTCAGCACGCCAGGGAATCCACCAACCATTTAAAGAGCATTCTTGATCACTGCGGCAATTTTGAGGTGCTTAACAACCCTGAACTCTTTATCCTCAACTATCGCTTCATACCGGAGACGGTGCGGGAGCAGATATCCCTATTGGAAGGCATCTCGGCCTATTCAAACAGGGAAAAGGCAAGGGATGCCGAGAAAAAAATAAGAAATATAAACCGGCTTATAAACAGCTTAAATATCAAATTACACAGGGAACTAAGGCGGGATGATAACACCTTTGTCTCCAGGACCACACTGGAATCAACCCGCTACAGGCCCCAGAATATAGTTGTTCTAAGGGCGATACTGATCAATCCCCTGACTGAAAAAGAAGTGCTTGACGAGATAGTGGAGACCCAAAACCGCATCGGGCTAAACATATGGCGTGAATTTAAACCCGCGTATCTTCGCATCCGCGACGAAGCCAAATAGATCTATCATGGAACACAGGCTCAAATCCATCCTGAATATGCCTGCGGTTATAACGATCACCGACAATGCCAGATCCATGATCTCCGTAAGACGCAAAGATCAGGCATATCATGTCCGTATGCACCGCATCTTTCTTGACGCGGATGAAGGGCTCTTACAGGCCCTTGCAGAATATATCTCCAGAAGCACCAGGAGCTCTCTTAGGATAATAAGGGATTTCATAAGGGAACATAATTTCAAAATAGTGCAGAAGGCAGCGCCTGAGGCAAGAAAGGTCAGTATCAGACATCAGGGCAGACATTTCAATCTCATGGATTCCTTTACAAGTCTCAACGAACGCTACTTCGGAGGTGGAATAGATTGTACAATCACGTGGGGGAAACGGGTAAAAAAGTCGCGTTACAGGTCAATAAGATTAGGCAGCTATTCTCCATCATCAAACATCATCCGGATAAACCCGATATTAGACAGGGAGTTTGTGCCTCAGTATGTGATTGACTCGATCACCTACCATGAAATGCTACACAGATTCCTTGGTTTTAAATATAGCGACGGCAGACGATTCTCCCATTATGCAAAATTTAAAGAGCTGGAAAGGGATTTTATCCATCAAGACAGGGCAAGGCTATGGATTAAAAAAAATTTTAATCTCCTCACGGGAAAATCGTGATATAATCCCTCAGCAATGTCCGGTTAGGATCCTGCATATAAAAAAGCCTGCTTGACGGCATGGGAGGTCCTTTTTTTAAGAGTGAAATGGGCGGCCTGCAAGCATATAACCGCAGGCGGCGGGGCGTCTCAGTCGCCTACCAGGGATTAATGGTTTAATTTATGGGACTTGTCTTAGATAAAGATTCATCGGCACTCTATGAAAAATGGCTTCAATGCCCCGCTGGGAGGTCCATGGATGAGTTTATCCACAAAATTATTCCAGGGCTATTGTCCCCTCAAAAAAATGATAAGATCCTTGATATTGGCTGCGGAACCGGAAACCATCTACTTTTATTAAATAAACTTGGGCTTGATATAAGCGGCGTTGACGCCTCTCCCTGGATGATTGATATTGCGAGAAGACGCCTGGGAAACAGATGCGAACTCAAAACAGGACAGGCGGAAGACCTCCCTTTCAGCGACAATGAATTCGATATTGCGTTTTTAATTAATACCCTGGAGTTTCTTGATGATCCCTTAACGGCGCTGAAAGAGGCCGGAAGGGTTGCAAGGAAAAAGGTCTTTATCTGCGTTATTAACAGTCTTTCCTTGTACTGTCTAGTCGCCAGATTCCAAGGGCTTTTCCGTGAAACCCTGATAAGGCATATAAGACCCTATCACCTTTGGGAAATGAAATCCTTTATCAGAAATGCCTACGGATCGGTCCCTGTCGTCTGGAACAGCATGCAGTGCCAGTCGCCCCTTAAGGATGGACATAACGCGCTAAATACTGGTACAGGGAGATCGTTTAATTGGCCTTTCGGGTCCATTCTGGGGATTTCCGTTACATTAAATCCCTTGGTCAGGACAGAAAGTCTGCCTTTAAAGTTTGTTGTTAAAAAGGTTGAACAACCCTTTGCCGAAGGAATAACCACACAAAGTCAATCTTCCTTTAAGAACAATGATTACTCGGCATAATATTTAAAACACTAACATCGGTCTTGCCAAGGGAGGACGTCTCAATGAAAGAGGCATATCTCTATGAAAAGCTGGACAAAAAAAAGGTGAGGTGTCGCCTCTGCGGCCATAGATGTCTTATAAAAGACGGTGCAAAAGGAATATGCGGGGTGCGTGAAAACCGCGACGGCATGCTCACCTCACTGGTCTACGGCAAGGTCATTGCCATGAATGTGGACCCTATTGAAAAAAAGCCCCTGTTTCATTTTCTTCCCGGGAGCAGGGCTTATTCAATTGCCACGGTCGGATGCAACTTCAGATGCAGTTTCTGCCAGAATTCCGACATATCACAGATGCCTGCCGATAATAATCGTATCCTGGGCGAGGATACCCAACCCTTAAATATCGTAAAAAAAGCAAGGGAAACCCGCTCATCAACCATAGCCTATACATATACAGAACCTACCATATATTATGAATTCGCACGTGACACAGCAAGGCTGGCCGTAAAGGAAGGCATAAGGAACATATTCGTGTCCAACGGATATATGACCGAAGAATGCCTGATGGATATACATCCGGATCTCCATGGCATCAATATAGATTTAAAGGCATTCAGTGAAAAATTTTATAAGGAACAATGCGGGGCGAAACTCGATCCTGTCCTTAAAAGCATTAAAAAGGCTCGAGAATTGGGTGTGTGGGTAGAAGTAACAACCCTTCTTATCCCCGGCTTGAATGATTCTGATGAAGAGTTAAAAGATATTGCGGAATTCCTGGCCGGGGTCGATCCGGAGATACCATGGCATATAAGCAGGTTTCACCCCACCTATCGTCTTACTGAAACCATTTCTACATCTCCTGAGGATATACACCGGGCAAAGGATATCGGTTACAACTCAGGTTTAAAATATGTGTACACAGGCAATCTGCCGGGTGATGACGGAGAAAAGACCTTCTGTCATGGATGCGGGAAGCTGCTTGTAGATCGTTATGGTTTCTCGATAAGGAATAATTCAATAAAAGGAGGGCGCTGCCCTCAGTGCAATGCTGAAATCCCAGGCATATGGGTTTAAAACGTAGGCGCAAAGCGCAAGGCACATGGTTTAAATTTCGTTAATATTTAACCATGGTCAAAAAAAGTCCCTGGGGAGGGGCCTTTATTCCGGCTTTTTTCCTGTCCAGGGAGGACAATATCTCCGCGAATTCATTAACCCCTGTCCTGCCCTTCCCTACATCGATAACTGTGCCCACGATATTTCTCACCATATGTCTTAAAAACCCATCCGCTTCAAAGACAAAGGTGACAAGCCCCTCCTCATTACTGAATACATCAGCCCTGATCATCTCCCTGACCGGATCCTTATTTTTGCTTCCGCTGGATTTAAAGGAAGAAAAATCATGCCTCCCCAAGAGGAGAGACAAACACTCCTTCATTTTTTCAATCTCCAGGATTTCCCGGACATGCCAGGTAAAATGCCTGAGGAAGATATTTTTCTCTTTTCTGTTCCATACCCTGTATTCATAGGTCTTGCTTTTAACACTGTATCTGGAATGGAATTCAGCAGGGACATATTCTGCCTTTAGTATAAAAATATCGCCATCCCTAAGAAGGGAGTTCATGCCTCTTCTTAAGGCTTCAGGGGCGATATCGGATACTGTGATGAAATTACATACCTGCTGCAGGGCATGAACACCGGCATCCGTCCTTCCGCTGCCTATAAGGATGACGGTCTCACCAAGGATTACCTTGAGGTTTTCCTCAAGGACTTCCTGTATTGTAACACCATTTTTCTGCCTCTGCCATCCATGGCGCCCTGTCCCGTCATATTCAATAGTCAGCCTGATGTTTTTTTTCTCATCCATATGTCCCCGTTAAAAAACAAATGGGGAAGCCATGAATGGCCTCCCCATTTTACAGTAAATCAGATATTTTTTAAAAAAATGATATAAGAACCGGACAAATCTCTTAACGTTTTGAATATTGAAAACGCGCCCTCGCGCCAGACTGTCCGTATTTTTTTCTCTCTTTCATCCTGGGGTCCCTCGTAAGCAGATCCGCCCTTTTTAAAACAATACGATAATCAGGGCTTATAGTGATCAATGCACGGCTGATCCCGTGTCTGATGGCCCCGGCCTGTCCAAGGACACCGCCACCCCTAACATTTACGATGACATCATACTTGCCGATATTGTCTGTTAATTCAAGAGGCTGTTTTATGAGTCCAATTCCCGATTCCTTGGTCATGTAGTCCTCAATGGACTTATTATTAATTACAATAGCGCCATTACCGGGTTTCACCCACACTCGTGCCACTGACGTCTTTCTTTTGCCAACAGCGTGGTATATCTCTTCGGCCATTCGATCCTCCTAAATCTCCAACTTTTCCGGTTTCTGCGCCTCGTGTGGATGCGCTGAGCCGGTGTATATTTTTAATTTTGTCAATTGTCGTCGTCCTAAGCTGGTTCTTGGCAGCATGCCTTTAACCGCGAAACGCAGGAGATCGCCAGGTTTCTTTTCAATAAGTTTTTTAGCGGAAATCTGTTTTAATCCGCCCATGTACCCGGAATGTCGGTAATATATCTTCTTGTCCCACTTGGAGCCCGTCAGCGCCACCTTCTCGGCGTTAATGACTACGATGAAATCTCCGGTATCAGCGTGGGGGGTGAAGATGGGCTTATGCTTGCCCCTTAATCTCATGGCAATCTCGCTTGCCAACCGCCCCAAAACCCGGTTTTCAGCATCAACAAGGTACCACTTTCTCTCAAGTTCGTGTTCTTTCGCTACAAATGTCTTCATCATAATAAAATATCCTGAATATTAAAAATTCGAAAAGGATATTTTTAAAGAAATGTTCGTTATATGTCAAGTTATTTTTAACATACTACAATTCTATTTCTTTTAAACAGCCTTTTAACATGGGTTTTGCAACCTAGAAATAGCACCTACGCCTTGGCAATCAAGAGTTAAAAATTCTTAATAACGTTATGGCGTTTTCACATGTGATCTTTTTAATCGCATCTTTCGGAAGCCCTGCCGATTCCATCTCTTTTAAATATCTGCCGGGTTTTATAAGGGGATAATCCGATCCGAAAAGAATCCTGTCAAAGCCCATAATCTCTCCTGAGATCCGGTAGATATCGGGAGAATAAAGGTATGGCGAGGCAGCGATATCAAGCCATACATTTTCGAGAGCCTCACGAACCTCCTTCTTCATCAGTCCGTAGAAAAAGATCCCCCCGCCCCAATGGGCAAGCACAATCCTGTTTGAAGGATATCTCTTTAACAACTCATAGAGTCCGCCAAGAGACATGGGCTGTTTGCCGGGATAAATATGTCCGACCGGCTCATTGACATGGATGAGGATCGGGACATCACGCTCGGCACATAGGGCCATTATATCTTTAAGGCTATAGATAATATCCTTTGTGAAATCGGAATCATAAACAGCGATCTCACCTACGCCGGCCAACCCGGCATCAAGACATCTTTCAACCTCTTTCGGGGCATCAACGGACATGGGGTCAAAGGCGCAGAATCCGATAAACCTGTCAGGGTTTTTAAGTACCGACTCAATTACATAATCGTTATGTTCTTTATAATGATCGGTCAGCTTCCATGGAAACCCGAATACCACGGATTTTGCCACCCCTTCATTATCCATATTCTCCAGAAGGTCTTTTCTGCCGGTCAATTTTGAATCTGTTTTCCGATAAATAGACTCAAAGCCAGGCTCATTATCGAAAAAGAGATGCCGGTTATTTCTTATATAGGAAGGGAAAATATGGGTATGAAAATCAATAATCATTTTAAAATTTTTTTCAAAGATTTTTCTACCGCCCCGGGACTGTAACCCGAGTGCATGTCAACGACCATTCCTTCCCGATTAATGATAAACAGGGTGGGAATGCCGAACTCACTGTCTCCGAAATATTTTCTGGTTGTCTTATCATCCGCCCTCAGGATTGTATAATTCATCTTGTATTCCTCCTTAAAAGAGGACAGATAGGCATTTTTCGTATCAGAGGAATCCACTGAAACCCCTAGGACTACTAATCCGTTATCCCTGTATGTATCCTGCAGTTTCACGAGTTCCGGGATCGACATGCGGCATGGAGGACACCAGGTCGCCCAGAAATCAAGGATCACGACATTCCCGGCATATTGGCTCAGGGAAACATCCTTGCCTGAAAGGTCTTCAAGCGTGAAATCCGGGGCCTTCACCTCTTTTGTATCGGCGTCTTTTTCGCACCCAAAAAAAAGGACGGGGAGAATAAATAGAAACAATAAAATGATCTTTGCCGGATTTTTATAACACATGAATTTCCATTTTTAAATTTTCCCGCTATTTAACCTGGTTATGCTATATAAGGCAAGAAATTTATTTTAGATTTGGGCTTAGGCCATGTGAACCGGGGAGAAAAACGGTGTCTCTCAAATGCCTCGACCTATTTGCTCAAGAGGTATTTATCTATTGGATCAACATCCTTATCTTTTTCCTTCTTTATCTCACTATCAGTCCCTTCATTTTTTTTAAGAGATGCGTTATCCGGCAAGTTCTGGTTTCCTTCCGGAAAAACCTTGATGCTGATCCTGCGATTCTTTGGGTCAAAGGGGTCTCCTGCAATAAGAGGCGCTGTAGCCGCATAACCGGCTACCCTTATAAGACGATCCGGCGACATGCCGCTGTTCTCCAATTCCCTTCTCGCTGCAGATGCACGATCCGTGGAAAGCTCCCAATTGCTGTATTGGCTGCCGGCGTAGTTTGATGCGTCGGTGTGTCCTTCTATGGCGATCTTGCCTTGTACATCCTTTATGCTGCCCGCGATAACCCTTAAGGCCCTTTTACCCTCCTCAGTCATCTCCCTGCTTCCGCTGTTAAACATAGTGCTGCCGCCTTTCTTATCCACGACCTCAATCCTTACCGCGCCGTCAAAGATATCTACCAGGACTTGATCCTTCATATTGGCAAGTTTCTGTTCTATCTCTTTTTTCAGTTTTTCTTTGATCCGGTCAGCAGGAGAATCCCCTAAACTTTCCGGATTATTCAAAGGAGAAATATTGGACGTATTCGCATTGTCATTATCTGATGAATTCTCTCCGGCGTCTTCAGTATCTACAACCTCTATCTTGGATTTAATGATCTGATTATCCATCATCATGGATTGTCCGCTCTTTTCAAAGAGGCTGAAATGCTGGAAATATTCGGAGACCCTTGCCCTCTGGTCCTCTGAAACCATGCTGAGAAGCCACAACAGGAGGAAGAATGCCATCATGGCTGTAACAAAATCAGCATAGGCCACCTTCCAACTCCCGCCATGTCCTGCCTCATGACCCTTTTTCCTGACCTTTTTTATAATTGGCGCCTGAGCCCCTGTCCCGCTCATCTTTTCGTTACCCCTTTGTCTTTACCCTTTTAATTGCCTCTTCCACCTCCGCAAAGGTAGGCCTTTCATCGGCTGGTATCGTTCTTCTTGCCGTCTCAATAGTGATTTGCGGCGCCACTCCCCCCTGAAAGGATACAAGTGCGGACTTAATGACATTATAATAGATCTCCTTGTCCTTTGCCCTATGTTCGAGGTTTGTAGCAATGGGACCGACAAAACCATAACACGTAAGCACTCCAAGGAAGGTGCCGACCAGGGCCGCGCCTATACACTCGCCCAAGACCGCAGGGGGCTCGCTGATCTTTTCCATGGTGAGAACCACCCCCATTACAGCGGCTACAATTCCCAAACCCGGCAGTCCGTCAGCCACTTTGGCGATGCTTTGCGACGGAACCAACTTGCTGTGGTTCAACGCCTCTATGTCCGTCTCCAAAAGATTTTCAAGTTCATAAGCGGGCATGCTTGCCGATATCATAACCCTGAGGTTGTCACAGATGAATCCAAGGGTCTGAGGATTGGACATAATTGCGGGATAACTCTTAAATATTTCACTGTTCATGGGATTATCCACGTCCGCTTCCAGGGCAAGAAGACCCTCCTTCCTTGTCTTCCAGAATATCTGATTCAAAAGTATCAAAAGTTCCATATAATCTTCTTTTGTGGCCGCCTCTGAGGAAAATATCTTGCTTACATTCTTGACAACTCCTCGCAATACACCGGCAGGCGAGGAGATAATCAAGGCCCCTGCAGCTGCCCCAAAGATGATGACAAACTCTGCCGGTTGAAAAAGCACCGAAAGGTTTCCCTCTTCCATCAGATATCCGCCGATCACAGCACCAAACACTACTACGATTCCTATAATTGCAAACATATATCTATGCCCCTGTCAAAGTAATGACGATTTTCTAAAATAAATTCTTATTCACCGTCTATCCATTCACTCTTATGAATCATTTCCCTTTGTCTGCAGATCATATAGGCGCTGACGGCATTTCTCACCTCATCACCCATCTCAAAAAACTCAATTGCCGTTTCCCATTTTGATTCATCGATCTGTGTGATTCTTATGACCTTCCCGTAGAGGACCACCCAGAAACTGGTATTGGCTGTAAGAAGTATCCTGATCTCAACGTGGTCTCCCGGTTCAAACCTTTCGTTGCAGACCGCCTTTATCCCTGAGGCGCTCAGAGAAACCCTCTTTACCTGAATGTTCGTTAATCCCTGACTTGAAAGATACATATTATCCAATAAAATACTTAGCTTCTGGTTTATTTCTGCAAGCATGCGCCAGAGAACGGGATTGATGGAGTCATCCGGGATATCCTCGGTGTTTGTCGGATAACCGACACCGGATTGCAACCCTGGTATTGTTTTGCCCTTCATTTGCTCCAGGTCTTCGTCTATCTTTTTAATTGCTGTAGGCAAGAGATCTTCCACACGAAAATATTCACGTCTTTCCTGTTTCCGGGTTTGAAGCCCTTCTATTCTATCCCCCATAATATTTATCTCCTGATAATAATCATATTATATCCTGCAAATTCGATGCCAATAACCTGTCTGATATTTTATCTGACATGTCGGCTTTTGATCTGTTTTTAGGAGTTGAGGGAAATACCGGATGCAGTCCCTGTAAGGCAAAAAAAAGGAGTTGCAGGTCAATGCAACTCCTTACTGTTTTTCAAGAGGGTAAATCTTGAAACACATGATTATAAAGGGTGACAAAAGATGCAACCCTTATAATAAACTGGCGGGGACGACGAGGCTCGAACTCGCGACCTCCGGCGTGACAGGCCGGCGTTCTAACCGACTGAACTACATCCCCTGAAAACTTCTTTATTCTTAGCGATATGGCTATAAACGGCTACCCTCTTTTAAAAAAGAGCATTTATACAACAACTATTTAATAATAGGCAAGAACAATTTTCATATATCAAATGGTGGGCGGAACAGGGCTTGAACCTGCGACCCTCGGCTTGTAAGGCCGATGCTCTCCCAACTGAGCTACCCGCCCTGAAAAGTCTTATCTTTTTGCACAGAACAATAGTTCTTGTCAAGCATTAATGCGCGGTCACTTCAGGTTGTTTTGGCTTCGGCTCCTCGCAATATTCAATACGGAAGGGTTCACATTTATCTTCAGGCGCAAAGAGTTCCTCTCCCTCCTTAAGTATAAGGGCTTCTTTAAGAACCTCATCCATATTTTCCACAGGCACTATCTCTATCTGGCTTAATATCCTGGCAGGTATCTCCTCGAGATCTTTTTTATTCTCAAGTGGGATAATCACCTTGGTGATCTCTCCCCTGTGCGCGGCCAGGATCTTCTCTTTTAATCCGCCTATGGGCAGAACCCTGCCCCTCAGGGTTATTTCGCCTGTCATGGCGATATTGCGATTAACCGGTCTACCCGTAAGGACCGAAATGATAGAGGTAGCGAGGGCGATGCCTGCCGAAGGGCCATCCTTGGGTATGGCGCCCTCAGGCACATGTATATGAATATCAATCTTTTCATAAAATTTATCAGGGAGTTTGAGTTGCCTTGCCCTTGTCCTGGCGTAGCTTAAGGCCGCCTGGGCCGATTCCTGCATGACCTCCCCCAGTTTTCCGGTCAGGACAAGGCTGCCCTTGCCGGGCATAATGGCCGCCTCTGTCTGAAGAAGTTCTCCCCCGACATCCGTCCATGCCAGGCCGGTTGTGACTCCTACATAATCCTGCTCTTCAGTGCGTCCGAACCGGAATTTAATCACTCCCAGGTATTTATGTATCGAAGAAGATGAAAGATTAACCTTGGTGCCTTTTCCTTTTATTACGACATCTTTTGCCACCTTGCGGCAAATCGCGGATATCTCCCTCTCCAGATTACGCACCCCTGCCTCTTTTGTATAATTTCTTATGATTGCAAGGATAGCCTTGTCTGAAAAAATGATATTTCCCGGCTCCAATCCGTTTTGCTCTATCTGCTTTTTAACAAGAAACTGCTTCGCTATATTCAGCTTTTCCATCTCCGTATAACCCGGAAGCCTTATGATCTCCATTCTATCCTGCAGGGGGAGCGGGATATTATAAAGGGTATTGGCCGTCGTGATAAAAAGTACATGCGACAGGTCGTAATCCAGGTCAAGATAATGATCATTAAAAGCAAAGTTCTGTTCGGGATCCAGGACTTCCAATAAGGCGGCAGAAGGATCTCCACGGAAATCGGTGCTCATCTTATCGACTTCATCAAGGCAGAATACAGGGTTGCTGGATTTGGCCTTTTTCAGATACTGGATGATCTTCCCTGGAAGGGCGCCGATATAAGTCCTGCGGTGGCCCCTGATCTCCGCCTCATCCCTCACCCCTCCGAGTGAGAGCCTTACAAAGTGGCGGCCCATGGATCTGGCAACGGATTTTGCCAGTGATGTCTTCCCTACGCCCGGCGGCCCGACAAGACAGAGGATAGGCCCTTTGATCTTTTTTGTCAGCGTCTGCACAGCAAGGTATTCAAGGATCCTTTCTTTGGGTTTTTTCAGGCCATAATGGTCCTCTTCCAGAATGACCTCAGCCTCTTTAATATCTATCTTATCTTTTGTCTGTTCGAACCACGGCAGTGACAATATCCAATCGATATAATTGCGGACCACCGTGGCCTCAGCGGACATGGGAGACATCATTTTAAGCTTGTTATATTCCTGCCAGACCCTTGCGTTGGCCTCCTTTGACAATTTCTTTTTCTTGATCTTTTTTTCAAGCTGTTCCAATTCGGCCTTAAAATCATCCTTGGCCCCCATTTCTTTCTGGATCGCCCGCATCTGTTCGTTCAGGTAATAGTCCTTTTGGGTCTTCTCCATCTGCTTTTTGACCCTTTTCTTCAGACGCCCCTCCAGGGCAAGGATATTAATCTCATTTGAAAGCCTTTCAAGAAGCTTTTCAAGCCGTAAATCAACTTCAACGCATTCCAAGAGCTCCTGTTTATGGCTTACCTTAATAGCCAGGTGGGCGGCTATCGTGTCTGCCAGACGGGATGGGTTCTCAATTGCAGCAAGGGTCGAAACGAGTTCTTTCCCTATCTTTTTGTTTAGTTTGCTGTATTCTTCAAAACTTTCATTGATCGTCCTTATGAGGGCGGTTGTCCTGGAGGTTATCTCATAGTCATCCCTGACCTTTTCAACCTCAACCATATAAAATTCCTGGTTGTCCGTTATGGTACCGGCCTTTGCCCTTTGTTTCCCTTCGATAAGGGCCTTTACCGTACCGTCAGGCAACCTCAGCAACTGCAGGACAGAACCGAGGGTCCCGAAGAAGTATATATCCTTTTCCGTAGGGTTATCCACTGTAGCGTCTTTTTGGGCCGCGAGAAAGATATCCTTATCATGAGCCATGGCATATTCAAGGGCCTTGATAGACTTTTCCCTGCCTACAAACAATGGCACGACCATGTTCGGAAAAACAACCACATCCCTAAGCGGCAAGATAGGGTACTGATTTTTCTCGCCATCCAAAAACTGAATCGGATTTTTTTGATTTAGATTGAACATAATTTAAGCGTAGCCAGCCTGGTTTTCATATACTAAAAGCGGCTGTTCCTTTCCATGAATAACTGCTTCTCCAATGATACATTCTCTAATCCCGGTCATACTGGGGATATCATACATGATATCCAGCATGACAGACTCAAGGATTGCCCGCAACCCGCGGGCGCCTGACTTTCTCTTTATGGCGTCTTTTGAAATAGCCCGATATGCCTCTTCGGTAAACTTCAGATCCACCCCCTCGACCTCAAACAGCTTTTTATATTGTTTCACGAGGGCGTTTTTAGGCTCTGTAAGTATCCTGACCAATGCCTCTTCACTCAGGCTGCCAAGGGTCGCTATAATAGGTATCCTTCCCATGAATTCGGGTATCATCCCGAATTTGATGAGGTCTTCAGGCTGGATAAGCGACATCAATTTGTCTGCGTCATCATCCTTCGCTTGCTGGATCTCCGCCTCAAAACCCATGGATTTACTCCCGATCCGGCTGCGTATGATCTTGTCGAGCCCGTTAAAGGTCCCGCCGCAAATAAAAAGGATATTGCCGGTATCGACTTTAACGAAATCCTGTTGGGGATGCTTCCTGCCTCCCTTTGGAGGAATGCTCGCCATGGTGCCTTCTATAATTTTCAACAGGGCCTGCTGTACGCCTTCCCCGGATACATCCCTGGTGATGGAGGGGCTGTCGGTCTTCCTGGCGATCTTGTCAATCTCATCGATATAGATAATCCCCTTGCATGCCGACTCCACGTCATAGTCCGATATCTGTACAAGATTCAAGATAATATTCTCGACATCCTCCCCCACATACCCTGCCTCCGTAAGCGTCGTCGCGTCGGCGATGGCAAAGGGGACCTTTAGTATCCTGGCAAGGGTCTGGGCCAGAAGGGTCTTTCCTGAACCTGTCGGCCCGATAAGCATGATATTGCTCTTCTGAATCTCAACATCCTCCATATCGATAGAGGTGCTGATTCTTTTATAATGGTTATGTACGGCAACAGAAAGTATCCTTTTAGGTCTTTCCTGGTCTATTACATATTGGTCCAGGGCTTCCTTTATCTCATAGGGTTTGGGAAGTCCCGATCCGGTCTCCTTTTCATGTGAGTGCTCTTCAACTATGATCTCGGTGCATAGCTGGATACATTCATCGCATATATAGACGGATGGTCCGGCAATCAGTTTTCTAACCTCCTCCTGACTTTTCCCGCAAAAGGAACACAGAAGATCATCTTTTGAGTCATCTTTTCTTTGCATCTAAAACCTCTATTTCTTTTTTATTATTTCCTGGATCTCTCTTTTGGCAATAACCTTATCAATAATGCCATACTCCAGGGCATCCTGACTGCTCATAAAAAAATCACGCTCCGTATCGTTGCGGACCTTGTCCAGGGGCTGTCCTGTGTGTGTGGCAAGGATATTATTAATGTTTTCCTTTACCTTCATGATCTCCCTGGCCTGAATATCAATATCCGTTGCCTGTCCCTGAAAACCGCCGGCAGGCTGGTGGATCATCACCCTTGCGTGAGGAAGGGCCATTCTCTTATTCTTCGCGCCAGCGGCAAGAAGCAGCGCGCCCATGCTTGAGGCCTGTCCCATGCAGATAGTGGCAACATCCGGCTTGATATACTGCATTGTATCATAGATGGCCAGGCCGGCTGTAACGACCCCGCCCGGAGAATTGATATAGACATTAATATCCTTGTCCGGATCTTCAGATTCCAGAAAAATCATCTGAGCGATTATGGTATTGGCCATGCCGTCATGGACATCCTCCCCAATAAAGATTATCCTGTCTTTTAATAGACGGGAATATATATCATAAGCGCGTTCACCGCGATTTGTCTGTTCAACAACGATTGGTATAAGCATAAATATTACTCTCTTTCTCCTGGCTCAAAAGACTTACTCTTCATCTTAGAGCCATGCTTTTAAAACCCGTTTACGGTCAATTTTTATATGATTCTATTGTCACTTATCTGTTATCTTATCCGCATCAACTGAAATAATCCTAGCATTTTCGACTAGATAGTTCAAGGTCTTTTCCCGCAGGAGCGTCTGCCGGTAGGAATCCATAAGATCATTGGCCTCATAATATTGACGTATTGTCTCATAGTTTGCGCCGAAATCCTTTGACATTTCACGGAGACCCTCAGCCACATCAGCCTCATCAACAGTAAATTTATTCTGATCCGCTATCTCGCTGATTATAAACATTTGTTTTACGCTCTTTTCAGCGGAGGGTCTTATGTCATCCTTTATTTTTGCCTGATCAAAACCTGATTTCTCAAGACCTGCGCCGGCCCTTAAAAGGCGCTGTTTTATATTTTCCACTGATGCGTTAATCTCGTATTCCACAAGGCTTTCGGGCAAGTCAAAATCAATAGTGTCCGATATCTTTCTCAACAACCTTGCCTTTAATTCATTATCAATCCTTTTTTCCTCTCCGGCGATCATGTCTTCCCTGATCTTTTTATTGAGGTCTTCCAGGTTATTAAAATCACCGCCAAGACCCTTAAGAAATTCATCATTAATCTCGGGAAGGGAGATTTCTTTGATCTCCTTGACCTCTATCCTAAAATTGACGCTCTTCCCGGATAATTTGACGTTAAAATAATTTTCTTCAAAATCTATCTTGATATCTATCGGCCCGCCTTTTTTAACACCGATAAGTGCATCTTCAACACCTTTATAGAACTGTTTATTGCCTATCTTTAAGGGAAAATTAGCAGCCTTAATTCCTTCTATGGCCTTATCTTCTTCAAATGCCTCGTAGTCTATGATCACATAGTCGCCGGCTTTGACGCCCCTGTCTTCGGTAACAGCTATCAGAACGCCTCGCGCCTCCCTGATCTGTTCGAGCTGTTTTTGGACATCCTCATCAGTTACTACACAATTTTCTTTCTGAACTTCCATGCCCAGATAATCTTTCAATTCAAATTCCGGTCTGATCTCCATCACAGCGCAATATTTAAAGGCATGTCCGGCTTTAAGCTCCTCATTTTCTATAGTCGGCATGTTCAAGGGAAACTTCTTGGTCTCGTCAATGGCCGAGGGGAGGGTCTCTCTTATCAGGTTGTTTGTCACATCCTCCATAACCTGGCCGTGATAAAACTTTTCCAGGATATTTCGCGGGACCTTCCCTGTCCTGAAGCCTTTTACTTGTGCCTTCTTGCTTAATTTCTTATAGGCGTCATCGATTCTTTTATCTATCTCCTCTGCCTCTATCTCAATATTCAACTTTTTCTTCACAGAACTGATATCTTCAATATTTGTCTTCATCGCTGTACCCGTAATCTTAGATTTTTATTTTAACGCCAGGTTGATTAAAACTTACAGACATGATTCCTTAATATAATAATTCGAAAAAGGAGACCGGGTCAAAAGTAATTATCAAATTCCTGATTTCAAGTAGGATATAACTAAATAGTAAAAGACACAGGGCCTGTCAACATTAAATATTTATTAAAATAAGCATAAACCATGCCAAAACGATAAGTAAATCCACCCACATCTTGTGCGTACAAGGACGAAGCTTAGATGCCGAGAGGCGTGTTTCTATTTCACCTACCTTGTCCAACCCGTGTTGCAGGATCATCCTCTCTTGAAGTTCTGTTGTGTAGCGACGGGTGGGGTGGGAATCTCTTTTTTTATTAGTCACTATGTAAATTTGATGAGTTGGGTTTCTTGGAGGCCCCCAAAATCCTTTATTCCAAAGATAAAGATGTTACAATTTAAACCTTGTTTTTCGAGGACTCATGCATCCTGCTTTCAGTGTTACATCCATTCACAGGTGTGTTCCACTTGTGCCGGCAAAACCTGTACCGGTGTTCCTATGCCACTAATTGGGCGCAGGCATTTCCTGCAGCTTCTTCTTTAAGGCCATTACCTGACTATAAAGCTCCTTCTGCATTCCCCGAATAATGTCCATTTGGGAAGCAATTTCATCGGTAATTTCCGCACTTTGGTTCAGCTTTTCCAGCTCCTCCTGGAGCCTTCTGTGCTTCTGTGTCAACTCTTTAATCTGTGCCTCTATCTGTGTCCTGCCAAGAGAAAACTGCAAGTACCATGGCGACTGTTCATTATATTTGACCAAAGAATCGGCATCTTTTGTATAGGTTTGTGATGGTTTCAATTTTAAATTTTCATAAGCCGTATCTTTATCTATAAACTTGAATGCCCCCGGATTTGTCGTATCTACTACATACACCCGCCCGTCAATAATGATTTCAATCCATGAATGAAGGGTTGCACCTGCATACCCCTTGATGAGCCTCATTTTTTCACCGTCTATCCCCTTATTCTTATCGGAAGCCATGGTATACAGGATGGAGCCAAACAAATTGGTCAAATCCCAGCACACAACATCTTTAGCCTCTAGCGTCTGGGATCCGGTGTAAGGCGGGTCTAGTGGACCCGTATTGCGCACACCAAACTTTTTATTATAGCCCTGCATGTCAAACTCTGTAGCACTGCGTGTGTCAGGCAATCTAATATTATTATCTTCAATGAACTTTCTAATCTTTTCATTGCCGGGTTCAATATACTGCCATGGACGAGTAAGTGCATCACCCCTGCCGTAGTAAGTCTGATAGGTAAGCACTGTTGCAGCAGCAAAAAGAAGCAAGATGCCAATAGTCGCAGACACAGTAAAAAGTGTTGAGAAGTGGTTTACTTCAACCGTTATGCTGCCATTCCGGGAATCAATATTAATCAACCTAGGAACATCAAATACACCGTCATCCGAGACCGAACACAGGAATATCCCTTCACCTTCCTTAAGATTGGTGAATAATGCCGGGTCAACTTTAAACTGCACAATGGCCGGTTGATCGAATTTGAAATTTTCAACTGTAACATCGTAAGCAGGGCTGACCACCTTGAGTTTGCTATACGCCTCAAGCTGCTCTGCCGTTCCTTGAATATGGGGCAAAGTATTCACCTGCTTTACCGTAAGCTTGATATCTTCGCTGTTTGTTCCCGGTGGGATGGTAATCTCCATATCACCGGCGGTAACCACTCCCCCGATTGTACCTGGCAGAGTTCCGTCATAGATGCTGTTGTAATCGGGGATACATCCCGTAAAAACAAGAGACATGCACAATGACATAACCAAAATTAGCCTGAAAGCTGATCCCATTCTTTTCACCCTTTCCCATTATAAGTTGGTAAAGAATTATCTTGTATGAAACTTCATCCTGCTAAGGCACCCTCAGTTAAAGGTTGAACAGTATAACCCATTGAATTGAGGGTCCTTGTTAAAGACGTTAAACGACGCTGGTTGAACCGTGCCTCATAAGC
>Ga0153915_10001424_pt1 | contig 21947 bp, 22 predicted proteins | sample Opewatmetagenome_2_FD_107003 | JGI IMG/M metagenome (GOLD analysis project Ga0153915, IMG submission 107003) | Freshwater wetland microbial communities from Ohio, USA - Open water 3 Core 3 Depth 3 metaG | ecosystem: Environmental > Aquatic > Freshwater > Wetlands | place: USA: Ohio, Lake Erie...
GACCCTGTCCTTCCACCTGGTCGCGAAGGATGTAAACGACTCCACCTGGACCTCGCCCATCGCCCAGACCGTGGGTACCGCGATCCTCGGCTACAGCTCCTACTGGACCGCGGATGCGAACCACCGTCTGGACCCTGCGGACTCCTCCCAGATGCGGATCGTCATCCGGAACACCGGCCAGCTCGAGCTTTCGGTCGACATGGCCCACGAGCAGATCAAGTTTTACCAGGACGGCCGGCCCATCGTTTTCCCGCTCCTCATCGCGGCCGGCCGGTCGGCCGAGGTTGAATTCAGGTTCCCGCCGCAGACGCGGCCGGGATCGCTTCGGGACTACGTCCTGGTCAGGTCGAACGACACCTACCGCTCGACGCAGTCGGTCAATTTCAACCGCTACGTCGTCACTCAGAACGAGCTCCGGGAGCTTTTCAAGAAATATAAAACGGTCATCGAGGACCGGAGATAGGGAGGGCCGGCACCCGGCGGCCATGGCGGCGCTTCTCGAAGTCAAAGTCCAGCCCCGTTCCAAGTCTCCCGGGGTCGAGAAGGTCGACGAGCGTCGCTTCCGGGTCCGGGTGAGCGCCGCGCCCGACAAGGGCAAGGCCAACCGGGAGGTCCTTGAGCGGCTGGCGGACTACCTGGATGTCCCGCCGTCGCGCCTGACCATCGTCCGCGGCGAGACATCGTCCAACAAGCTTGTCCGGATCGAATCCTGAGCGGCCGGGAGCGGCGCTTTTAGGAGATATCTGAAAAGAGTCCCGTGAAACGAGTCTTGGATCTTTCCCTGCCGGACTGGGACGAATCGCACCGCCCGCGCGTCTCTCCCTGAGGAGGGCCGCAGGATGGACGATCGGACGCTTGACTGGCTGGCGTTTCACCTCGCCTTCCTGCCCTCCCGGGGTGCCGGCCGACGGGCCCTGGAGCGGTTCGGCGACATCGCGAAGGTCGTCCGGGCCCGGCCTTCGGACTTCGACGGGCTCGGGCTTCCAGCCGACGCCGTCCGGGCCATCGCCGGCGGTGAGGCCCTGGCCGCGGCCAAGCGGGAACTGGAATTAATCCATCGAAAAGCGTATACTCTTCTGACTTTAGAGGACCCCGGCTACCCGAGGTATCTGCGAGAAATATTCGACGCGCCGCCCGTTCTGTATTGCGCCGGGCGGGCGGATGTTCTTGAAGATCCCGCGGTGGCCGTCGTGGGATCGAGGCGGCCCACCCCTTACGGGCGGGCCCTGGCCGAGAAGTTGGCCGGAGAGCTGGCGTCCCGCGGCTGCGCCATCGTCAGCGGCCTGGCCGTCGGCATCGATGCCTGCGCCCACTGGGGGGCCATGAGGAATGGGAGGACGATCGCGGTGTTGGGCTCGGGACTGGATGTTCTTTATCCGAGGGTGAATGCCGGCCTGGCCGGGAAAATCGTGGAGCGGGGAGCCGTCCTGTCGGAATTCCCCCTGGGCACGGAGCCTCTCCAGTGGAATTTCCCGGTCCGCAACCGGATCATCAGCGGCCTGGCCCTCGGCCTCGTCGTCGTCGAGGCGGCGGAACGGAGCGGCTCCCTGATCTCCGCCGGCTTCGCCCTCGACCAGGGCCGGGAGGTCATGGCCGTCCCCGGAAACGTGACCTCGGACCTGAGCCGCGGCACCAACCGCCTGATCAAGGCGGGCGCCGCCCTCGTCGAGACCTGGGAAGACGTCGCCGGAGAGCTGCCGTCGCCCTGGCGGGAGAATCTCCTTGCGCAAAGGACCGAGAAGGGGGACAATACCGGCGATCCTCTGAACGAGGACGAAAGCCGGTTGATGAAGGAACTGCCGACGGACGCGGCCGTCCACGTCGACGAACTGGCGGACAGGACGGGCCTTCCGGTCGCCGGCCTGTTGGCCCTCCTTCTCGGGCTCGAGCTCCGCGGTCTCGTCGTCCAGCACCCGGGCAAATTATTCCAGAGGAGCATGTAGGTGGGCAAGTCACTCGTCATCGTTGAATCGCCGGCCAAGGCCAAAACCGTCAATCATTACCTGGGCGACGACTATATCGTCAAGGCCTCCATGGGGCACGTCCGCGACCTGCCGAAGAAGAGCCTCGGCGTCGACGTCCAGGCGGACTTCCAGCCGACCTACGAGGTCATCCCCGACAAGAAGAAGATCGTCGCCGAGATCCGGAAGGCGGCCAAGACGAGCGATCGGGTCATCCTCGCGGCCGACCCGGACCGCGAAGGCGAAGCCATCTCCTGGCACCTCAGCCAGCTCATCGGGGAGGACAACCCGAACATCTGCCGGGCCACGTTTCATGAGATCACCCAGGAGGGCGTCGAGGACGCCTTCAAGCACCTGGGCAAGCTCGACGACAACCTGATCCAGGCCCAGCAGACGCGCCGCATCCTGGACCGCCTCGTGGGCTATCTCATCAGCCCTCTCCTCTGGAAGAAGATCGGCAAGGGACTGAGCGCCGGACGCGTCCAGTCCGTGGCCCTGCGGCTGATCTGCGAGCGGGAGAAGGAGATCAAGGCCTTCAAGCCCGAGGAATACTGGACAATCGCCGCCCAGCTCGAAGCCTCGGTGCCGCCGGCGTTCCGGGCCCTCCTGGCCAAGGCCGACGGCAAGAAGGCCAAGATCGGCAACGGCGACGAGGCCGGGGCCATCACGGCCATCTGCGAAAAAAATCCCTTCATCCTCGACGGCATCAAGGTCCAGGAGAAGAAGCGCCAGCCCGGCCCGCCCTACATCACCAGCACGCTCCAGCAGGACGGCTTCCGGCTCCATCATTACCCGGTCAAGAAGACGATGTTCATCGCCCAGAAGCTCTACGAAGGCCTCGAGCTCGGCGCGCTCGGCCAGACCGGGCTGATCACCTACATGCGCACCGACTCGTTCCGCGTCTCGGACCAGGCCCGGGAGGCTGCCAGAAAATACATCGAGCAGGCGTACTCGCCCGCCCATGTGCCGGCCAAGCCCCACGTCTTCAAGAACCCGAAGAAGTCCCAGGATGCCCACGAGGCCATCCGGCCGTCCCATCTCGATCTGCCCCCGGACAAGGTCAAGCCGTTCCTCAAGAAGGAGGAATACGACCTCTACAAGATGATCTGGAACCGCTTCCTGGCCTCCCAGATGGCCTCGGCCGTCATCGAGGAAACGCAGTTCGATATCAGCGTCAGGGGCCGGGCCGAGGCGCCGGCCAATGTCGAGAGCGCGGCTTCCAATAAGGCCGAAAATTCCATCGCCCCGGCCGAGCACGCCTATCTTTTCGTGGTCAAGGGCGAGGTCGTCAAATTCGAAGGCTTCCTGGCGGCCTATCCGAGCGGCAACGGCGAGAAGGAGCTCCTGCCCAAGGCCAATGCGGGCGAGACGCTCAAGCTCCTCGGCCTCGAGTCCAAGCAGAAGTTCACCGAGCCGCCGCCGCGCTACACGGAAGGCACGCTGGTCAAGGAGCTCGAGGCCCGCGGCATCGGCCGGCCGAGCACCTACGCCCCGATCATCACCACCCTCCAGGACCGGACCTATGTCGTCCGGGACAAGGGCAAGTTCATCCCGACCGAGCTGGGGATGTACGTCACGGATTTCCTGGTCAAGTATTTCGCCGAGCTTCTCGACTACGCGTTCACGGCCCACATGGAGGAGGAGCTCGACCAGATCGGCGACGGCGAGCGGACCTGGCTCGAAAGCCTCCGCGAGTATTACGTCCTGCTCGAAAAATACCTGAAGGAAGCCCAGCAGAGCGAGGGCATCAAGAAGACGGGCATCCCGATCGACGAGAAATGCCCGAAGTGCGGCCAGCCCCTGACCATCAAGGACGGGCGCTTCGGCCGCTTCAAGGCCTGCTCGGGCTATCCGACCTGCAATTTCCGCGAGAGCCTGAACAAGAGGGAATCCACGCCCCTCGACGAGAAATGCCCTAAGTGCGGCGCGAACATGGTCCAGAAATTCGGCCGGTTCGGGCCCTTCGTCGCCTGCTCCGACTATCCCAAGTGCAAGTATATCAAGAAAGAGAACGCCGAGACCGGCATCGACTGCCCCAAGGCCTGCGGCGGGAAGATCCTGCGGCGCAAGACCCGGCGCTGCAAGCTCTTCTACGGCTGCAGCAACTATCCCAAGTGCGATTTCGCGACCTGGGACGAGCCGGTCAACCAGCCCTGCCCGGCCTGCGGCCAGAAGTTCCTGCTCAAGAAGCACGTCATGCGCGGCGATCCCTACCTCCACTGCTGGAACGAGAAGTGCGCCTTCAAGGAGACCGTGCCGGCCGATAAGATCGGGGACAACGCGAAAAAGGACGATCACGATCCCGGAACAGATGAACAGGGAGCTCGCTGAGTTTCTCGATTTCCTCCGCCACGAGAGGAACGCCTCCGTCCATACCATCTCGGCCTATGAGCGGGACCTGCGCCAGCTCCAGGAGTATCTGCGGGAGCGGGAGGTCCGCTGGGACAAGGCCGGCAACGTCGTCCTGCGCGGCTTCCTGGCCACCCTCCACGAGAAAAAGAGGAAGAAATCGAGCATCGGCCGCAAGCTGGCCGCGGTCCGGTCCTTCTACGACTTCTGCGTGAGAAGGAAATGGATCGCCGAGAACCCGGCCAAGGTCCTGTCGACGCCGAAGCAGGATAAGCGGGTGCCCTCCTTCTTGTCCGAGGAGGAAATCGCCGGCCTGCTCGACCTGCCGGGGACGAGCCGGCCGATCGACCTCCGCGACCGGGCGCTCCTCGAGCTCTGCTACGCGACCGGAACCCGCGTCAGCGAGCTCGTCGGCATCGAGCTCGGCGACGTCCACTTCGAGGAACGCCTGGTCCGCGTCCGGGGCAAGGGGAAAAAGGAGAGGCTCGTTCCCTTCGGCAGGAAGGCGGCCGAGGTGCTCCAGGCCTGGCTCCGCGCCCGGCCCGTCCTTCTCCAGGACCGGCCGGGAGAGACGGCCGTCTTTCTCAATTACCGCGGCGGCCGGCTGACGACGCGATCGGTCCAGCGGATGGTCAGGGCCTACATCCGCAAGACGGCCGTCACCCGGAAGATCAGCCCCCACTCCCTGCGGCACTCCTTCGCCTCCCACCTCCTCGGCCGCGGCGCCGACCTGCGGGTCATCCAGGAACTGCTCGGCCATGAGAGCCTGGCCACCACCCAGAAATACACGCACGTCGACCTCCGGCAGCTCCTGGCGGTCTACAAAAAGAGCCATCCGAGGTCCTGACTGGGCCGGCGTCAATTCCGGTTTCCCGCCGCGGCCCGCGCCGTCGCCTTCCTTTGTCATCCGGCCCCGGAAGACTGGCGCGCAACTAACATAAACACAATAAGATACGAAATATAGGCCGCCTGGCACCGGGCTTGCATTTCCTGCCGGTGAAAGGAGGTCTCATCATGACCGCAAGAACAAACAAGGGATTGGCGCTGGGGCTGGCCGCGGCCATCCTCATCCTGTCCGTGTCCGGGGCCTGGGCCCAGGCGAACGCGCCGAAGGCCAAGGTCAACATCAACACGGCCGCGTCGGCCGAGCTCGAGGGCCTGCCGAGGATCGGCCCCAAGGTCGCCCAGAGGATCATCGAGTTCAGGAACCAGAACGGGAACTTCAAGAAGATCGAGGACCTGATGAAGGTCAAGGGGATCGGCGAGAAGATCTTCGCCCAGATCAAGGACCTGATCACCGTCGGCCCGGAGAGCCAAGTCAAATGAGAAAAGGAGGAGGTCCTTCCTCCTCCTTCCGCCGCGCCGGGCGGCCGGGGGTCGCGCTCCCCTAGGCCGTCTCTTTCAGATAGGCGGCGAGGAAACGCTTCAGCCGCCGGACCGCCCGGCCCCGGTGGCTGACCTCGTTCTTCTCCTCCGGGCCGATTTCGGCGAACGTCCGCCGCCGCGGCGGATAGTAGAAGACGGGGTCGTAGCCGAAGCCGTCCCGGCCGCGGGGGGCGGCGGCGATCCGGCCGCGCACGCGGCCGCGGATCTCCCGGACGACCCGGCCGTCGCGGGCCAGGACCATGACGCAGACGAAGCCGGCGCCGCGCGCCGAGGCGGGGACGCCGGCGAGCGAGCGGAGGACCTTGCGGATGTTCTTTTCATCGCTCGGCCGGGGGGAGGAGAAGCGCGCCGAGCGGACGCCCGGCGCCCCGTCTAGGGCGTCGATTTCCAGGCCAGAATCCTCGGCCAGGGTCAGGCCTTTCCATTTCCGGCTGTAAAAAAGGCACTTGGCGCGGGCGTTTTCCAGGAAGGAGGCGCCGCGCTCCCGGTAGGACAGGCCCGGCAGGACGTCGGCCAAGCCGATGACAGTCAGGGGCAGGCCCTCCAGGGCTTTGCGGATCTCCCGCACCTTGCCCGGATTGGTCGTGGCCAGCAGGAGGGGCGTCTCACTCAATCTTCAGCTCTTCGATATCGGCCAGCTCGAACAGGCCCTGGTTGAACTCCTGTTCCTTTTCGTCCGAGGCCGAGAAGAAGAAACTGACGAGGAAGGACTTGCCCTCTTCCTTCAGATTGATCTTCTCGAGCCGGACGCCGTGATGGAGGGCGAGCTTGCGGAGGCTCGACAGGATGTAGGGCCGCTGCTTGAAGGTGACGTTGTAATGGAATTGCGCTTTCCGGAGGTAGGCGTTCTCGATCCGGCCGAAGGCGAACAGGGTGGCGATCGTTATGGCCGTGAAAATGAGGGCCGGCACGTAGTAGCCGGCGCCGATCACCAGCCCCAGCCCGGCCACCAGCCAGAGGGTCGAGGCGGTCGTCAGGCCGGCGATCGTGCCTCTGGCGTGAAGGATGGTCCCGGCGCCGAGGAAGCCGATGCCGGTGATGACCCCGGCCGCCATCCGCACCAGCGTGTCCGGCGTCCCTCCCTTGGACTGGATGAGGAGGACCGCCAGCGTCATCATCATGGCGGAGCCGACGCAGACCAGGATGTTCGTCCGGAAGCCCGCCGGCTTCTGGCTGGCCTCGCGTTCCAGGCCGATCAGCCCGCCCAGGGCGACGGCCAGGACAAGCTTCAGGACGACCGTGATGATTTCCATGGGCACTCCCTTCAGGAAGGCTCGGCGCCGCCCCCGGGGGCGATCCTGTCAGCTCCTCTTTTAGCACCGGCGGCCGGGGTTGTCAATCGCGCTTTCCGCCGGACGCCTCTGGAGAAATCGTCCGGAACGTGCTAAAATCTTCAGTCCGGCCAAGCGTCGGCGGACGGCCGGGACCCGGCCCGGATCGCGGGCTTCCGAAATAAGGAGAAACGATAATGTCCACATTCATCAAGAAAGTCCATGCCAGGGAAATCCTGGATTCCCGGGGCAATCCCACGGTGGAAGTCGAAGTCACCCTCGACGACGGCGCCTGGGGGCGGGCGGCGGTCCCCTCGGGCGCGTCCACCGGCGTTTACGAGGCCCTTGAGCTCAGGGACGGCGATAAGAGCCGTTATATGGGCAAGGGAGTCCTCAAGGCGGTCGAGCATGTCAACATCGACATCGCCGAGGCCGTCCGGGACCTGGACGCCCTCAGCCAGGCCGGAGTGGACAAGACCATGCTGACCCTGGACGGGACGGAAAACAAGAACAAGCTCGGCGCCAATTCCATCCTCGGCGTGAGCCTGGCCACGGCCCGGGCCGCGGCCGCCTCCGTGCGGCTGCCGCTCTACCGGTATCTGGGCGGCGCCCTGGCCGCGACGCTGCCCGTGCCGATGTTCAACATCCTCAACGGCGGCGTCCACGCCAACTGGCAGAGCACGGACCTTCAGGAATTCATGATCGCCCCCGTGGGCGCGCCGAATTTCCGCGAGGCCCTGCGCTGGGGCGCCGAAACCTACCACGCCCTGAAGAGCGTCCTCAAGAGCGGCGGCTTCACGACGGGCGTCGGCGACGAAGGCGGTTTCGCGCCCGCTTTCAAGAAGAATTCGGATGCGGTCGAGACCATCCTCAAGGCCATCGAAAAAGCCGGCTACAAGCCCGGCGAGCATATCGCCCTGGCGATCGACGGGGCCACGAGCAGCATTTATGAAGACGGTTTTTACCACCTCCGGACCGAGAACAAGAAGGTGAAAGCCGATGAGATGGTGAGGATGTACGAGGAGTGGGTCCGCAAATACCCCATCCTTGTCATCGAAGACGGCCTGGCGGAAGATGACTGGGAAGGCTGGAAGCTCTTGACGAAGACGCTCGGCGACAGAGTCGAGCTCGTCGGCGACGACCTGTTTGTCACGAACGTCAAGCGCATCGCCAAGGGAATCGAAGAGAACGCCGCCAACGCCGTCCTGATCAAGCTCAACCAGATCGGGACCCTGACGGAGACCGTGGCCGCGATCGACATGGCCCGCAAGGCGGGCTGGGGAGCCATGATCTCCCACAGGAGCGGCGAGACCGTCGACAGCTTCATCGCGGACCTGACCGTGGCCATGGGCACGGGCCACCTCAAGACCGGCGCCCCGTGCCGCGGCGAACGCCTCGAGAAGTACAACCAGCTCCTGCGGATCGAAGAGGAGCTGGGCTCGAACGCCGTCTACGCCGGGCGCCGCGCGTTCGTGCGCTGAGGCCCCCGTCCGCCTGTTCGCAAAAAATCCTTGACAGAGGTCCGCCGAATATGCTAAATGACTTAGTCTATTGATATAGTCGACTAAGAGAGGCGCGCCGATGAGGCTATCGACCAAGGGCGAATACGCCAGCCGGGCCATGCTCGAGCTCTCGCTCCGCTTCGAGCAGGGCCCGCTCCACAGCCGCGAGATCTCCAAGGCCCAGAACATCCCGAAGCGGTTCCTCGAGCAGATCCTGCTCCTCTTGAAGCGGGCGGGGTATCTCAAGAGCCGCAAGGGACAGAAGGGCGGCTACGCCCTGGCCAAGCCGCCGTCGGCCATCACCGTGGCCGAGGTCATCCGGGTCATGGACGGCCCCCTCGCTCCCATCGACTGCGTCAGCGTCATGGCCCACGAGACGTGCCCGATGGAAGCGACGTGCGGCCTGCGCTGGCTGTGGAAAGAGGTTCGGGACGAGGTCGCCGAGATCATGGAGAGGACGACTTTCGCCGACCTGGTGAAGAAGAGCATCGCGCCCAAGAAGCCCGCCGCGGCCAAGCCGAAGACGAAAGGTTCGAAAAGCCGCTGACCCGCCGCCGGCCGGGGCTCAGGTTCGGATAGGGAGCGAACGGGGAATGAAAGAAGGCAGGAAAGGATGCGGAAGATGACAGGGAGAATGAAGAGATCGAAGCCGGCGCGAATCATCCTCGCCCTTCTCGCCGCCGCGCTTGTCTGCGGCCCGGCCGCGGCCGACGAGAAAAAGGACTCCCCGCTCGTGACCGCCGCCAAGAGTCTGAAGCTCAGCGGTTACGCCCAGTTCATGGGTGCCGAATGGGACAAGGATAAGGACAGCTTTTCCCTGCGGCGGGCGCGGCTGTCGCTTTCGGGCGGGATCCTCAAGAACCTGAAGTTCAAGATCCAGGTCGACCTGGTGAAATCGCCCGTCCTGCTCGACGCCCAGGTCGAGTTCGAGCCGTTGAAGGCCGTCGGCCTGAGATTCGGCCAGTTCCTCGTCCCCTTCAGCCTCGAAAGCGTCACTTCGACCGCAGATATCGACATGATCAACCGGACGACTGTCGTGGACGCCCTGGCGGCCGGCCGCGACAACAGCGCCTCCGGCCGGGACGTCGGGGTCGCCGTCTACGGCGGCTGGTCCATCCTGGAATACGCCGTCGGGCTCTTCAACGGGGCCGGCATCAACAAGTCCGACACGGACAGCCACAAGGATTTCAGCGGCCGTGTCGTCCTCCGGCCCCTGAAGTTCCTCGCCGTCGGCGGGTCCCTGTACCGCGGCAAGCAGATCGTCACGGCCGACAATCCCCTTGTCGCCCGGGACAAGGAAGGCCTGGAGGCCGTGCTGAGCCTCAAGGACGTCTCGGTCAAGAGCGAATACATCCACGCCAGGGACAACCTCGTTTCCAAGGCCGGCTGGTACGTCCAGGGCGGCTGTCTCGTCCTGAAAGGCAAGCTGCAGCCGTTGATCAGATACGAATCGCTCGACCTCGACAGGTCCGTCGCCGGCAACGGGAAGAGGGTGGTCGCGGCCGGCCTCAACTGGTTCATCATCGGCAAGACGAAGCTCCAGGTGAATTACGAGATCCATCTGCTCGAAGGGGGCGGGCGGGAGAAATCCGGCCTGCTGGCCCAGTTCCAGGCCGCGTTCTGACGGGCGGCCGACGGAGGATAATATGAAGAAAACGGTCTTGATCCTGATGGTCGCTCTCGGGGCCGGCCTGGCCGCTCCGGCTCGGCGGGCCGCGGCGGCCGAGCTCAGCGGCAGTCTCTCGCTCTCCGGCGCCTGGGCCCTCTATCCCATGGCCCTCAAGTGGGCGGAGGAGTTCCAGAAGCTCCATCCCGGCGTCCGGCTCGACGTCCAGGCCGGCGGCGCGGGCAAGGGCATCGCCGACGCCCTGGCCGGGGTCGTGGACATCGGCATGGTCTCCAGGGAGATCAATCCGGCCGAGACGGCCAAGGGCGCCCTGGCCGTGGCCGTCACCAAGGACGCGGTCGTGCCGACGCTGAGCCGCGGGAATCCGTTCCTGGCCGGCATCCTCCGGCGCGGCCTGAAGAAAGAGGAATTCGCCGCGATCTGGATCACGCAGACGATCGCCTCGTGGGACACGCTCTTCGGCCGCGCGGCGAAAGAGCCCCTCCACGTCTACACGCGGTCGGACGCCTGCGGCGCCGCCGAGACCTGGGCCGCCTATCTGGGCAAGCGGCAGGAGGACCTCGGCGGAGTCGGCGTTTACGGCGACCCCGGCCTGGCCGAGGCCGTTCGCCGGGACGCCCTGGGCCTCGGTTTCAACAACGTCAATTTCGCCTATGACGCCAAGACGAAGAAGCCGGTCGAGGGGCTCGAGATCTGCCCCATCGACCTCGACGGGAACGGCCGGATCGACCCCGCGGAAGAGGTCTACGCCTCGCGCGACGACCTCATCAAGGCCATCGCCGCGAACGTCTATCCCTCTCCGCCGGCGCGCGAGCTCTATTTCGTCCTCAAGGGCAGGCCCTCGAACGCGCTCCTGGTCGAATTCGTCCGCTGGGTCCTGACCGAGGGCCAGAAATATGTTCCGGAGCAGGGGTATCTTCCCCTCGGGCCCGACCGGATCGCCAAGGGGCTCGCCGCTCTCGGAGGGACGGACAAGGGCAAATGAAACGCCTGCTGAAGGACGCCTGGGCCCGCCGGAGCATGTCCGTGCTCTCCTTTTTCCCGGGCTTTCTCGTCCTGCTCATCGTCCTCGGGCTGTTCCTCAAGTCCCGGGCGATCCTCGGCGTGCAGCCGCTGTCGCGCCTCCTCCTGGGCACGGCCTGGCATCCCCTCAGGGGAGAGTTCGGGCTCCTGCCCTTCATCGCGGGCACGGCCTGGGTGACGGTCACGGCCCTCGTCCTGGCGGTCCCCGTCTCCATCCTGACGGCCATCTATCTCTCGGAGTTCGCGCCGCGCTTCATCCGGGAGGCCGCCCGGCCTCTCATCGACGTCCTGGCGGGCCTGCCGTCCGTCGTCTTCGGCGTCTGGGGCATCCTGCTCGTCGTCCCGTTCGTCGGCGACGTCCTGGCCCCGCTCTTCGGGCGCTCCTCGAGCGGCTACAGCGTCCTGGCCGGCGGCATCGTGCTGGCCATCATGATCTTCCCGACCATCATCCACATTTCGCTCGAGGTCTTCGCCTCCATTCCGCTCTCCCTCCGGGAAGCGTCGCTGTCGCTCGGCGCCACGCGCTGGGAGACGGCGCGGCACGTCGTCCTCAGGAAAGGGAGCCAGGGCATCCTGGCGGCCTCTGTCCTCGGCTTCTCCCGCGCCTTCGGGGAGACCATGGCCGTCCTGATGGTGGCCGGCAACGTGCCGATCGCGCCGAAATCGCTGTTCGATCCCGGCTATCCGCTGCCCGCCCTCATCGCCAACAATTACGGCGAGATGATGTCGATTCCGCGCTACGACTCCGCCCTGATGCTGGCCGCGCTGGTCCTCCTCGGCGTCGTGCTCGGTTTCAACGTCCTGGCCAGCCGCTTTCTCGTCAGGGTCGAGAGGAGGTCGCGGTGACGGCGCGCGGGCTCAACGGGACTCTGGGAAAAAGGAAAAGGACCGAAGTCTTTTTCAAGGTCCTGATGATCGGCTCGACGGCCCTGGTCATCGGCAGCCTGCTCGTCATCGTCGGCGCGATCCTCTGGAAAAGCTTCCCCGCCCTGAACCTGTCCATGATCACCCGGACGCCCAAGGGCGGTTTTTACCTCGGCAAGGAAGGCGGCATCCTGAACGCCATCGCCGGCTCCCTCTACCTCGGCACCGGGGCGACCGCGCTGGCCCTCGTCCTGAGCCTGCCGCTGGCGCTCTACTTGAACCTCTACCAGAGCCGCGATTCGAAGACGGCCGTCTGGACACGCTTCTCGCTCGACGTCCTGTGGGGCGTGCCGTCCATCGTCTACGGCGCCTTCGGCTTTCTGATCATGATGTTCCTGGGCCTGCGGACGTCCCTTCTCGCGGGCATCCTGACGGTGGCCCTGCTCGAGTTCCCGATCATGAGCCGGGCCATCGACGAGGTCATGCGCCTGGTGCCCAAGGAGCTCCGCGACGCCTCGGACTCGCTCGGCGCGACGCGCTTCGAGACCGCGGCCAAGGTCGTCGTCCGCCAATGCCTGCCCGGCATCCTGACGGCCGTCCTGATGGCCTTCGGCCGGGGCATCGGCGACGCCGCCTCGGTCCTGTTCACGGCCGGCTTCACGGACCGCGTGCCGACCTCCCTCCTCGACCCGGCGGCCACCCTGCCCCTGGCCATTTTCTTCCAGCTGGGCAGCCCCCTGCCCGAGGTCCGCGCGAGGGCCTACGCCTCGGCCGCGGTGCTGACCCTGATCATCCTGCTGATCAGCGCCGCCGGCCGGCTGATCACCCGGAGATACTCCAAACATGTCGTCAAGTGAAGAAGGAAAAGACCGATGAACGGCGAAACCCCGATCAGCATCCGGAACCTGAGCGTCTACTACGGCCGGCGCGCGGCCCTCAAAAACATCAGCCTCGACATCCCGGCCAGAAAGATCACGGCCATCATCGGGCCGTCCGGCTGCGGCAAGACGACGCTCCTTAAATCGCTGAACCGCCTGCTAGACACCGTCGACGGCGTCCGCGTCGAGGGCGAGGTCCTGGTCGACGGCGAGGACATCTACGGGCCGCGGATCGAGGTCACCCGGATCCGCAAGAAGATGGGCCTGCTCTCCCAGAAGCCCCAGGTCCTGCCGATGTCGATCTACGACAATGTCGCCTATGGCCCCAGGATCCACGGCCTCAGGGCGCGGGCCGAGCTCGACCGCACCGTCGAGCACTACCTGAAGGTCGCCGGGCTGTGGGAGGAGGTCCGGGGCCGGCTGCAGCATCCCGCCTCGGAGCTGTCCGTCGGCCAGCAGCAGCGGCTCTGCCTGGCCCGGGGACTGGCCGTCGAGCCCGAAATCATCCTCGGCGACGAGCCGACCTCCGCCCTGGACCCCCAGTCCAGCCAGAACGTGGAGCGGCGGCTGATGGAGCTGAAGAAGGATTACACCGTCGTCGCCGTGACCCATATCCTCCGGCAGGCGCGGCGGATCGCCGATTACATCGTTTTTCTCTATCTCGGCGAGCTCGTCGAGCACGGGCCGGCCGCCGAGGTCTTCGCCGACCCGCGCGACCCCCGGACCAGAGCTTACCTGACGGGCGAGATCAGCTGATCCGCAGAAGTGCGGATCGGACGGGTCCTGCCCGGGACATCCCTTTCCGTCCTCTCGTCGCTCTGCGATACCCGCCCGTTGATCCAGACTCCATAACACGCTTCGTTTGATCCCGGCTTCGCGCGACCTCCGCGGGACGTTGTCCAGGCCATCCCAGGCATCCCCTCACTTTCCAGCGCCAGAGCGCCGTTAATCTCTGCAGCTGATCATAAACTCGTTTAGGATATCTCCTAAAAGCGCCGCTTTGAGTTGCTCCGCGACGCTTTTATTGGTCGCTCCGAAAACTCCGCTCCCAGCCGGCGGGAAGGGATTGGCCCCGGTCACCCGTCCGATCGGATTTATCTGTTAACCAAAGCGCCCCGCCGGGCGTATGATATTGTGAAAAGCATGAATCCGGCCGAGCCGTCGATCCGTAGGAGGTCTGCCTTGAAAAGAGCCGTTTCCATCGTCGCCTGTTGCGCCGTCGCCCTCGCCCTGGCGGGCTGCGCGCCCGGGAAGCATCGGGGCGCCGCCCCAGCCGCCGATTCCTTCTACACTCCCGCCGAGCCGCCGACGAGCCGCTACGTCATCGACGCCCGATTCGACGCCGGCGCGGGGACGATCGAAGGCCGCGAGACCATCCATCTGAAGAACGCGGGCCGCGATCCGCTGGGCGTCGTGGCCGTCGACTGGACTGTCAATCCGGGCCAGTCGCTCGAGATCGCCGTGGCCGGCCGCCGGCTCTTCCCGGGCGAGGGAGCGCCGCCCGCTCCCCGGACGAGCCCGATTTTTATTCGCCTGCCGGAGCCCCTGGCCCCCGGCGCCTCCGTCGCCCTGGATGTGTCGTTCGGGACGAAGACGGGCTCGTCCCGTAAGCCGGACGTCTTCACGACGAGCCGTTGGTTCCCCCGCCTGTGGTGGGACGGGCTCGCGCATCACGACGCCTTCTCGGTGAAGCTCGATGTCCCCGAGGGCGTGGCCGTGGCCGCCGGCGGCCGGCTCGACCCGAAGACGGGGCGCTACGAAGCCGCCGCGGCCCGCGAGTTCGGCCTCTGCTTGGCCCCGGGCCTGAAGACGGCCGGCCGCGAGGTCGACGGCGTCCTCATCAGGACTCTTTTCACGGACAAGGGCGCCAAGGCCGCCGCCATCTGCCTGGAGACCGCCGCCGACGCGGTCCATTTCTACAAGAATTGGCTCGGTTTCTATCCCTTCCCGTTCCTGAACATCATCCCCGGCGGCGCGGGGCGCTGGGGCGGCTACCCGGTCGCGACCGGGATCGTCGCCATCCACGGCCTGGAGACCTATGTCGACGGCGAATCGCCCCGCCACTGGCAGCACATCACCTCGCACGAGATCGGTCACCAGTACTGGGGCGAATGGGTCCTCGATCCCGACACGCCCGCCTGGACCTGGATCGCCCTGGGCATCTTCGCCGACACGGAGTTCATGACCGTCCGCGGCTTCGACCCGGACCGCCGGGCCGGCTGGATGGGGAACTATATCCGGGCCATCCCGCTCCACTACGACATGACCCTGGACGCCCCTCCGGACCGGGAGGATGCGGTCAAATTCGACTTCAACAACACGGTCGTCCACAGCAAGGGGCCGGCGACGATCTTCGCCCTCGATTCGGTCCTGGGGCGCGACGCGTTCCTGCGGATCTACAAGCGCTGCCTGCGCGACTTCGGCGGCCGGCGTCTCGGCTGGCGGGACCTGCGGGCGGCGGCCGAGGCGGAAAGCGGGCGGAACCTGGCCTGGTTCTTCGACGCCTGGGTGCGCTCGAACCAGTACCTGTGCTACGGCGTCGAGGAGAAGGACTGCCGGCCCGACGGAAAAGGCGGCTTCGTGACCGAGGTCCGGGTCAAGCGCCTGGGCACGATGTCCATGCCGATGCCGGTCCAGACCGTGTTCGAGGACGGCTCGACGCAGACGGACCTGACCGATCGGACGCTGGCCGTCACGACTCTGACCTTCAAGAGCCGATCGCCGCTGCGGGACGTCGTCATCGACCCCGAAAAGAAGCTGGCCCGGGTCGAGAAGCCCGTGCCGGAGGTGTCGGCGGCCGCGGCGCGGGCCCTGGCCTTCGGCTGGGACTCGAACGATGTCGGGAAGGTCTATGACGCCGTCAAGGGCGAGCCGATCACGGCGCCGGAGATCTGGTACAACCTCGGCCTCGACCTTTACGCCGCCCGGCGCCTGGACGATGCGGCGGACTGTTTCGCCAAGGTCGGCGGCCTCGACGCCGATCCCCTCCGGAAGTTCGGCGCGCTGGGCTGGCTCGGCCTTCTCTGCGACCTCAAGGGCCGGCGGGCGGAGGCCGTCGCCCATTACAAAGCCGCCCTGGCCGTCGTCCCGGACAGGCCCGTGAAGCACGACGGATTCAAGATCACCATGGACAAGGCTTGGATCGAGGAACGCCTGCGGACCCCCTTCACGCCGGAGACGCGCGTCAGCATGCCGGAGCATCCGACGGCCGCCGAGCTCGTCGACCTCGTCGCCGGGCTGAATTGGAGCGGCGAGGGCGAAACGGCCCTGGCCGTCTTCCGCAAGACGCCCGGCTTGACGATCACGGACGCGTTCTTCTGGTACAAGCTCGGGCTGCTCCTGGCCGACGGCCGCTCGAACCGCGAGGCGCTGACGGCGTTCCGCAAGATCGAGGACGTTGACAAGAGCGCCATGGCCGCCTTCGGCTCCCGGGTCTGGCAGGGCCACATGCACGACCTGCTGGGCGACCGGGCGGCGGCGATCGCCTGCTACAAGGCGGCGCTGAAGGTCGATCCGGGCTCGGCGATCACGCACAGCCAATGGGGGATGAAGATCGATACCGCCTGGGTCGAGGCGCGGCTCGTCTCGCCGTTCTCCTGGAAAAAATAGCGGCCGCTCAGGAGGCGCCGATGGCCTTCAGGCCCGTCCGCAGGGCCCGGCGCACCCGGCCGATGCGCTCCGGCGACCAGGCCGGCCCGGGCGGCGCGAAGAACGCCGGGCTGGTGAAGCTGAAGGTCCGGCCGTTCCGGCGGTGGCTGTAGCGGAAATCGATCTCCGGGTGTCCGAAAACCAGCATCATCATCGTCTCCGCCATCTTCGTCAGCGGCGGCCGGTCGATGTGGCCATAACGAAGCCGCGCCGTGACCTTCGTCCCTTTGGCCGCGACCGACTCGACGGTCACGTCCCCGCCGCAGCAACCGGCCGTCTGGGCCAGAAGCGCCAGCCCGAGGCCCGTCCTCTTGCGTTTGGTCGTGAAGAAGGGATCGAGGGCCCGCGCCAGCTCCTCCTCCGTCATGCCGCGCCCGTCGTCGGTCACGCGCAGCGTCAGGAGATCCCGGCGCTCGTTCTCGTTGACGGCGACCGTGATCCTGGTGGCCCCGGCCGATATGGCGTTCTCGGCGAGATCGAGGAGGTGGAGGGAGAGATCCTCCATCATGACGGCCCGGCCTCCCGCCCGTCCCGGCCGGCCAGGGCCTTGCGGATCTCCGCCAGGCTCGGCTCGGCCATGAGGAATTCCATCGCCGCCCGGCCGATTTCCTCCGGCCGATGGGCGTCGGAAAAACGGACCATGGGGAGCGGCGTCAACGGGCCGTAAGCCGCCCGCGCCTCGGCGAAGGACAGGAGCGGCGAGACCTCCACCGCGTCGAGCTCGAGGCCGGCGGGAATGAAGCCGAGCTGGGAGACGAGGCTGAAGGCCTGCCGGTCGATGTGGGACGCGACGGCCAGGCCGCCGTGGCGGTGAATGAGGCCGACGGCCGCCGCGGCGTCGAGCCGGGTCGCGCCGATGAGACAGTGGGGATTGAAGCCCGTGACCCCGTCCTCCGCGTCGACGATCACCTGCTCCCTGACAAGCGACCGTCTGGACGGGACGTCGGGCAGGTTCGCGTAGACGACGGCGAGCAGCGGACCGAGGTCGGTTCCGGGATCGAACCAGGCGAGGATATGGGCCTCCTCTTCCGTCGCCAGCTCGAGTCCCGGCAGGACGGTCAGGCCGGTCCCGGCCGCGGCTTCGGCCACGGCGGCCGCGTTTTCCGCCGCGTTATGGTCGGTGACGGCGATGATATCCAGCCCCCGGGCCCGGGCCTCCTTCACGACGGCGCTCGGATACATCGACAGCTCCCCGCAGGGGGACAGGCAGGTATGGATATGGAGGTCGGCGCGGAACCGCCTGAGCCCCATCAGGATCCCTTGACGCCGAGCCCGTGAAGCCTTCCCGCGAGTTCATAGGCATGGTCCGGCGTCCCGAGGATGGGCACGCCCTCCCTGTCCGCCTGCTCGACGGTCTCGGCGGCCGGCTCGCGGCCGTTGGCGACGACGATCGCGGCGAGCTCCTTGATGACGGCCACGGCGACGATGTTCGGATGGACCTGGATCGTGATCCAGAGGTCGTTCTTGCGCCCGTGGGCCATGACGTCGCTCAGCAGGTCGCCCGCGTAGCCGCCGCCGACCGGTCGGTCGAGCCGCCCTTCCCCCGCGTAAACCCTGAGATCCAGACGCGCGGCCAAGTCCGAAAGGTTCATCGCTTCTCCTTTCTTCCTTTGACGAAGGGGCAGTCGGCCAGGCGCGCCGTGCCCCGGACGATGTCGTCCGCGAGCGTTCGGCAATCCGGCGCGCCGCAGACGCCGCAGTCCGTGCGCGGCAGCTTTTGAAACAGTTTTTCCCGGCGCTGCGCCTTGAGAATAGCCCGGGCCGGGTCGGCGTCGAGGGGGGGAGTTTCGACGGGCGTCACGGGGTGGTCGAACGACAGGAAATTCCTGTGGTAGAGCCGGCTGACGTCCTTCTGGTCGACGACCGCCCGGTCGCCCGAGGCGGCGACGAGCTCGAGGATCCGGCTCTTGGCCAGGAACCTGTTCTCCACCTGGAGCGGCCCGCCCACGCACCCGTCCGGGCAGGCCGAGCATTCCAGCAGGTCGATGTCCTGGAGGAGGCCCGCCTCGACCTGGTCGAGGACCCGCATGGTGTCCTGGATGCCCGAGACGGCGACGGCCCGGTGGCTCTTGAGCCCCCGCGTTTCCCCGCCGGAGAGCGACCAGCCCATGCCGACGCCGCTGAAGAGCGTTTCGGGGAAGAGGTGCCGCATGAGGGCGTCGTCCGGGCTCTTCCGGAGGGCGTTGATGACCTCCGGGTAGATGTCGCGGATGGAGATGGCCCCGTCCAGGTAGGATTTCTTAAGGGACGCGGGGTGATTGATGGAAACCATCTTGGCCGCGCAGGGCGTCAGATGGATGATGCCGATCTTCTCGGGCGGGAGGTTCAGGGCCCGGGGCAGGATCGCCCGCAGGATCTTGGCCGCGATCTCCCGGGGCGGCTCGATGGGCAGGATCTGGCCGCAGAGGACGGGGTAGCGATGCTGGATGAGGCGGACGACGACAGGGCAGGTGGCGGTGATGAAGGGCCGGGGGTGGATGTGCTCGTGGAGGTATTCCTCGATGGCGGCGGTGTTGAGCTCGCAGATGGCGCTGGGGTCGTAGACCTCGTCGAACCCGACCATGCGGAGCGCGGACAGGATCTCGTTGGGGAGGGTGGCGCTGCCGAATTGCCCGTAGATCACGGTCGAGGGGATGGCGACCTTGTACTCGAAGGCGTCGAGGGCGGCGAACGACGTCGTGTGCGTGTGGACGGCGTCGTGCGGGCAGACGCGGAGGCATTCGCCGCAGTCGATGCACCGCTCGTCGATGATCCTGGCCTTGCCGTCCCTGACCCGGATGGCCTTGGTCGGACAGGCGGCCATGCAGTGGACGCAGCCGATGCACTTGTCCTGGGTGATGTGGATGGCGTGGAGGTGTTTTTTGTTCATGTGTTGTGCCCGTTCATATGAATGGTGATTTCGAGATGCGTCCCGCGGCCGAGTTCGGAGTCGATGCGGAAGGCGTCGCAGCTTTTCCTGATGTTCGGCAGCCCCATGCCGGCGCCGAAGCCGAGTTCCCGCATTTCGGCGGTCGCGGTCGAATAACCCTCGGTCATCGCCAGCCCGACGTCGGCGATGCCGGGACCCTTGTCGATGACGGTGATCCGGATCTCGCCCGGCTTCACGGCCAGCTTCATCCGGCCTTCCCGGGCGTACATGATGACGTTCATCTCGGCCTCGTACGAGGCGATGGCGGCCCGGCGCACGGTCCGGACGTCGATCCCCATCTCCTTGAGGAGCTCTTTGATCCGGCAGGCGGCGGCGCCGGCCTTGGCGAAGTCGCCTCCCTTGACCGGGAATTCCTGGCGGAAAACGGCCCTACCGGCCACGGCGCCCGCCTTTGAACAGGGCCGAGATCCGGGAACACGCATCGAACATCGACAGGTTCGTCGCGACCAGCGGCAGGCCGTTCGTCCGGGCCTGCTCGATCGCGGCCGCTTCGGGGCGCTTGCCCTGGACGAAGATGACCGCGGCGACATCGGCCACGGCGCAGGTGGAGATGACATGGGGATTCGCCAGGCCCGTGACCAGGAAGGTCCCGGGCTCGGCGGAGGAGAGGACGTCGCTCATGAGGTCTGAGGCGAAGACCTTGGGGCAGGGGATATCCAATGAACCGCACGGCGTCAACAATTCGCCGTTGATCCCGGCCATGATGTCCTTCAGAGAGATCACCGGGTCCCACCTCCCGTCGACCGGAGGCAATTCAGCCCGCGGACGAAGACCCCGCTGCTCCCCCAGCTCCTTGAGGGATTCCTTTCGGAGTTTTCTTGAATTCGGTCTCAGTTTCCACCGTGAAGAACTTATATTCCTTGTAGGAAACCTGCGTACGGACTCTCAAGAATATTTTTTGATCTTCTGAAACATAGGCTTCTTCGGTCAGGTCCGTGCTCGGAAAAAACAAGCCGTTTTTCTCGAGGCCGAACTCCGTGTACGAGACGATCCGCGGACTGGCCTTGTAGGCGGCGGCCCGGCTGAGGACGGCCTGATAATTGCCGAAGGTCGCCGGGTTCCAGTCGATTCTCAGGATCGCCCCGTCCTTTTGACGCAGATGGATCCGGCCGCCCAGATAAATTCCGGTCGTCAGCCTGGGCGAGATATCGATGATCCAGCATTTCTCGCCGGCCGAAATCTCCTCGCCGATGATACGATAATCATAATAATCCCGGTATTTTTCGTCGACGAGCTTGACGGAAGCGAGAAAGATATCGGAGTATTGGAAGGTCAGCCTGTTCCGAAGATTTCCCTTGGCCTTTTTGCCGTTCACCTCCATGAGAACACGGTTCTCTTTAATGTCGCCGCCTTGGCGGGCCATTTGATAGTCATAAAGGTAGGTGTTCTTTTTCTGCTTGTCCGGCAGGTCCGGGTTGAATCTGATATCGGGACGATTGTAAGGATTGCGTCCCCCGCTGACGACGGCGGGCGTCAGATTCCGTTCGACGATACTCTTCGGCGTGTCCCGCGACATGTCGACGCCTTCCGAAACCTCCTCCCGGCAGACGAAATCAAGGGCGGCCCGCTCGAGGCGGCGGGCATATCCCCTCCCGACCTTCAAAGCCATGGCCAGCTCGAAGGGATCTGTCACCGCGTGGGAAGTGTCCTGAGTTGCATAAAGCGACAATCCAGCGCAAAGGAGAAAAATCTCTAAGAATTGCGGAGTACCTTTCATACGGTTTATTAACCTAATATGAACATGTCGCGATTACGGGATTTTCCGACCAATGTGAACATGTTCCAGGATAATAACAATAAAATTGACAAAACGTAGAGCCCATAGCGAGAAGCCAGACAACAAATGTTACAAGATTGAAGCGCCTAATCACCACTTCCTTGCTATATAAATATAATAAGAAGCGCTCTGCCTTTGTCAAGAAGATAAATTGTGATGTCAACGCAAAATGAAAATGTCCTGTCCTGTTCTTTTATCAGGGATGCACTAAGGAAGTGATGAAGAAAAAGGAGGGACGAGACCCGGCTCGTCCCTCCCGGATGGAGGTAACTCAGCCTGCGGATCCGGCGTCCGGCAACCGCCGCGACGCCGGGTCCCGCCGCCCGATCACTTGGCCTTGAGGATCTTCTGGACCTCGGCCTTGTCGACGTCCGTGATGTACGGAATGCCGCTGATGTCCGACGCTTCCTTCGTCAGCGAGGCCAGGTCGTCCCGGGTGATGTAGTCCAGGGTGAACTTGCGGCCGCCCGCCATGAACTGGCGCAGGCCCTGGCTCAGCCGCTTGAAGTAAGTGTAGACGCCGATGGCGCCCGTCGGCAGGTCGTCGAACCGCTTGCCGTACTTCTTCTTGAGCTCGGGGGCCGTGACGAAGATCTCTTCCTTGCTCGAGCCGAAGCGCTCGACGTAGACGGGCATTTGGCCGTCCGTGATCCGGCTGCCGATCGTCTTGCCGACCATGGCCGCCGCCAGGGGCGAGCGGGCCATGCCGACGCACTTGACGAAGGGCGCGCC
>Ga0153915_10001425_pt1 | contig 21946 bp, 21 predicted proteins | sample Opewatmetagenome_2_FD_107003 | JGI IMG/M metagenome (GOLD analysis project Ga0153915, IMG submission 107003) | Freshwater wetland microbial communities from Ohio, USA - Open water 3 Core 3 Depth 3 metaG | ecosystem: Environmental > Aquatic > Freshwater > Wetlands | place: USA: Ohio, Lake Erie...
ACTATAGATGATCTCAAGTCCAGACCAAACGTGACCATCACGGCGGAACTCATATGCGTTTCGGGGGCGTCGCTGGGAACTCACAACTGGACAGGGGTTAGACTCAAGGACCTTCTGAGCGAAGCTGGGGTCCAGGATGGAGCAATCAAGGTCGCATTCTATTCCTTCGACAACTACTCCACGGATCTCAATCTGCAAGACGCCATGAGAGACGACGTAATAGTCGCGTTTCTAGAAGACCGTCTACTCTTGACCGACACGAGGCTTGTGGTTCCCGGAAAGTGGGGTTACAAATGGATAACGGGTATAGAGAGCATCCAGGTTGTCAATTTCGATTTCTTGGGGACGTGGGAGAGCGATGGATACTCGGATGATGCCAGCGTGAACAGATAGAATGCACATTCGAGGAAGCTCAAGGGGGAGGAAAGGCGATGAGTCGAATCAGAGCTGTTGAGGCTTCAACCCGAGAAAAGACTTCATCGTCTCGAACGCAGCGATGGGTTGGTTGGCCGCCTGTCCAGATCGCTCAATAAGGGCGGCAAACTCTTATGCTCGCCTCCTCAGATACGGGGTCAGGCAAACTTGGGGGAGGATGAGTTGAGGTTTAGCAAAGCTAGTCTGGCACTGTGTGTCTTTGTCGCCGCCCTCATGGCGCTCCCGGTGAGCGTCATAGGCGGACAGAACAACCATAGAGATGTCCAGAAGGACTGGACGCTGTTAATGTACTGGGATACAGACAACAGCCTGGAGATTTGCACGGAGTTCGCATTGAGCACCTGGGAGGAATCGCTTCCAAGCAACGCTGATGTGAATATCGTCGCGCTCGTGGACCTGCTGTCTGTAGACGGCACCTGGATCTGGGAGATTGTTGACGGCGAGAGACAACTGGTCGACAACTGGGACGAGCTGAACACGTCGGATCCGGAAGTCCTGAAGATGTTCGTGGAGTATGGTATGGCCAACTTCCCGGCGCAGAAGACGTTGCTCGTGCTCCAGGATCATGGGTACAGCTGGAGAGGCATTTGTGAGGATGAGACAAATGGCGATTTGCTCATGCCCATCGACGGTGTCCGCGCTGCCTTGGAGTCCGTCAAGGCCGATATGGGCAAGGGTGTTGATGTGCTCGCATTCGATGCGTGCAATATGATGCTTCTTGAGGTCGTCTATGAGCTCAAGGACGTTGTGCCATATATCGTTGGCTCGCAGACGACGGTTTCGTACGACGGACTCCCGTACGGGTTGTTCATACCGGATCTTGTCGCGAATCCAGCCATGTCCCCGGCAGAACTCGCTGTTGACATTGTATACGATTATACTGAATACTACAGCTCGAAGTGGGACTACTCGCACATGTACAAGTACAACCAGGACTTCGCGCCGGCATGCGCAATAGATACCTCGAAGTTGGATGCCCTCGGAGATGCTTTCGGGCAGTTCTGCGCAGTGTTCGAGCCAATAATACCGGATCACATGAAGGCAATTGAGGACGCGAGAGGATACTCGCTCATAGGCCAATGGGCCAACATGGCAGGCTATGAGTGGACCCCCGATATTGGCATATTCCTGGAGGGCCTCAGAGAGATTCCTGGGCACCCGGAGCTGACCGCGGCTATCGACGGGTTCAAGATGGCATACGATGATGCGATCATGGCCGAGGCCCACAGCAGGAGGTACAAGGACACCGTGACCGGCCTGAGCTTCTGGTTCCCACCATCTTTGGCGCAGTACAATTCGATGGGCTACTACTATTGCCAGCAGTTCGTGTACCATGACATAGGACTGGACCTCGTCGCCGAGACCTCGTGGGTCGATTGTCTGATGACTTACTTCGGTTCGTAGGCGCAGACACCAAACCTCTTTCGCATCTCTTCTTCGGTTCTCGTGATTCGGGGGATGCTTCACGCGGTGGAAGAGACCACGGTGTTGGCAATCGTCGGAAGCGTCCGAAAGCTCGATAGGGGAGGAAAGGCAATGCTCGGACGCGTGAGCATATGGTTCGGAATAGGAAAACCGGGAAGGGACTGTTCTCGTATCTTGACCTACCTAAGATCGGTGACGGAGAACCAATAGCAGATACTGTCGTGATGGCGGTTGAATTCATGAAGTATCAGGGGGAAGTTGCCTACGAGATTGGCAAGAGACAGGCGATTGCCATCACATCGACGGCCTCAACGATAGGCATCGGATGGTCGGCATTCTTCTTCGGAATTATGCAAGAATCCTGGCTATCGTCGAGTCTTGGCCTCATGATGGTGTTTGCCGGGACTTACCTTCTTGGATACTGGACCCCGAGGGTGTTGGACAAGGTGAGAGAGGGTCTTGACAGCTCCGGAGCTGCGAAGTTCTACAACAAATGGCTCTCTGACCGCGAAAAGTCTGGAGTCGCCGGGAAAAGCCAATAGAGAATAGAACGAAAAAGGTTCGGAGAGTTCGAGATGAAGGGTCACCTCTTGGATCCCTTCGGCTTCCTAGGCTCGACTAACACAACGTCGATGGCTTCTCTCAGCAACGTTGCTCCACCTGCTCCAGGCAGGAAGAAATCCGGCGATTCCGCCTGTCAGTCATCTCTGGAGCAGATAGAGAAACGCCAAGAACATTAGAAACAGTACGATGATTGCAAGGACGCTTCTCCAGCTTAGGCCAAATGCTGCTCTGGCATTCTCGAGCTGCGCATCCGTTTCTTTGTTCCTTGCTCTGATTGGGATCGGTGGAGGTCCTGTGAATGTCGGCATCAATGCACAACATGAGAAACGAACGACATAGTAGTTTCCCAGGAAGTCCCAGCCTGCCGCAGAGAATGGAAGGAGCTTCAGCCTCGCTTCGGAAAAGACCATAGGAAAGGCGATGAGAGTGCGTGAGCATGGAGAAGAGACAGTGCCTAAATGCAAATCCTGTGGCAATCGCCTGGGGTAGGCGTAACCCAAGCATCCGGAGACAGCTCGTCGATGCGTGGGATCAAGCCGGAGTGACTTCTTCATTCACTTTGACGGCCTTAGACTCGAGCCTCTTCAGAAAGCTCTGAACGTTCAGCCGCTCCGGGATGACCAGCCCTTTCTCGCTCACCTCGCCGTCGATCAGCATGTCCGTGGCGACCGCCCCACCTGTTCCGACTAGATAGGCGCCGGCGTTGGTGCCACACCGTTCGTAGGCGTCCTTGTGTGCCATCATGGTCCAGAGCTTCACCTTCGTCTTCCGGCCATTTCTCTGACCCAAGATCTCAACCACGAAGCAGGTGTGTCCTCGAACCTTGGCAGAGAAAGTCTCGGGTCTCGGCAGCAGAGCTGCGACGACGTGCTGAGGAACGATTTTCGACCCCCTCACTTCAATGGGTTCCTTGCTGAGCAGCCCCCATTTCCGGAATATCTTGGCTGCGTCCGCAAAACCGTCATCGATCGAGATGTTGAACGAGGCCTGTCTCAGGGTCTTGATCCCAAGTGGCACGAAGTAGGTCTCGTCATGGTTCGTCTTGTACACCGGAAGTCTGCCAATGGGTTGAGGGAACTCGTATTCGGACCGCGCGCTCAGCGGAGGGATGAATTCGATCTTCCCATCCCTGAAGACCGCGGCGGGGACGCTCGTCTCGTCGAGCATGTCTACGGGCGACCATGAGCTGAAGAAATCGAGTCCTTCCACAGAGGCGTTGTCTCCATCGTAGATGTGGACCTCGTCTGCACGGTCAAGCCTCTCAGCGCCGTGCATTGCTAGTATGTCAGAGATGCCTGGCTCCTCGCCCATCCCCACGAGGGCGGATATCCCAGCAAGGCGGCACATCTCAGAGTAGCGATCGAATTCCGGCCCGGTGCTGTCGAAGGGCATCCCGAAATCCACGTAGTTCGTGCCCGTCTTCGCCGCGACCTCCATGACAAGCCTGTTGAGTCGCCAAGGCATCGTCGCCACCACTATGTCCGTTCCCTTCAACAGCTTCGTGAGCTCTTTCTCCTTGGTCCCATCGACCTTTCTCACACTGACTCTGTCGTTCTTCAGACGGTCCGCGAGTGCCTGGGCTCCTGACGGCCTCGCGTCGGCTAGCTCGAGCGTGTCGACCTTCGGATTCCCTGCAAGGTGTTCGGCGCAGACCAGCCCACAGATCCCGCATCCAAGCTGCACTGCCTTCATCGTTTATCCAGAGGGCTGCGAATCGGATTAGCTTTTCTGTGATCCACTCTGATGTACCCACTTGTACAATGGAGTCCGGTTTAGCCATCTGGCCTGCATCTGAAAGCCTTATATCGGGACTCTCCGTATCTCAGCCACCCAGGCAGTCTGGGAATCTGAATAAGATAGGTGGATTAGGGAATCATGACCGATGAGGTAGATGTCGCCATTTTCGGATGCGGAGGAGTGGGACAGTGCGTGGCTCAGGATCTCGTGAAGAGCAAGCTCGTTTCTCACCTGGTGCTTGCTGACGTGAACCTCAAGGGGCCGGACTACGTCAGGAAAAGGACCAAGAGCGACAAGATCGAGATCGCCAAGGCGGACGGGTCGAACCCCGAAGAGGTGGCCAAGATCGCCGAGAAGGTAGACATACTCGTCAATGGGACGATCCCCGCGCTCAATCTCAAGATCATGGAAGGCTGCCTCAAAGGAGGCGCGAACTACATCGACATGGCGTCTGGGGACAGGGAGTTCGGCCATCCCATGTTTGAGGACCAGGAGACGTACGACAAGAAGTTCAAGGACGCTGGAATCTTTGCGCTCTGCTCTATGGGCATCGATCCCGGTGCATCCGATCTGTTCGCGAAGCGGGCCGTTGACAGGATGGAGACTGTCGACTACGTCCGTGTGCGGGATGCTGACAACAGCAAACTAGAGGGGTACGAGTTTGCCACATACTTCTCGCCGGACGCCATGATCGAGGAGTGCATCAGGGACCCGCTCTACTATGAAAACGGCCGCTGGAAGAGGGTCCCTCCACTTAGCACGAGCGAGGTCTACTCATTCCCGGACCCGATTGGCCCGATGAAGGTCTACATGACAGACCATGAAGAGAGCGAGCTCGTTCCCAAGTTCGTCGGGAAGAAGATAAAGCGGTGCGATTTCATGATAACTCTGGACGAGACGTTCGTCGAATATGTCCGTTTCCTCAAGAAGCTGGGGCTGCTCTCTTTCAAGCCCGTGAAGATACGGGATATGCTGATTGCCCCAATCGAGGTCGTGGTCGCGACCATGCCGAGGCCGGACGACCTCGCGGGAAAGTTAAAGGGAATCTGTTGCGTCCTTACTGAGGTCGCTGGGAAGATGAATGGCGAGGAGACGGTCATCAAGACGTGGACCCATATGTCTCATGAGAAGGCTTACGAGATCTCAGGCATTCACGCGACGGCCTACCAGACGGCGATGCCGGTGGCGGTCTCGGTCGAGATGTTCGCGCGAGGGGAGATCGAGCTCAAGGGAGTGAAGTCCCCGGAATCGGTCGACCCCGTGAAGTTCTGCTCTTACCTGCCGGAGAAGAACATTCCGGTATTCGAGGAGATCACCAAGAGGATTGAGGAGTGACTAAGGTCCACCAACCGAGGAGAGGGGGAGCCGCTCAGGTCTCCGATCAAATTCCTTGTTGACTAGCGTGCATCCTCGGAAATCTGGTCGGCTACTGGCACACATTCTCGAGAAATCCCCGTTCGAGAAGCGCGCACATCCCCAGCACTGGGAGAAGATGCGATGTGCCTTTTCGCTCCGGATCACGTCGCAAATCTCGTGTGCTATGTCACTTGGTATCGTTCTCTGCTGCGTACTGCCGTCCTGAAATGTCATGCTTCATCTGCCTGTCGGGTCGCAACAGCCTTTGTCGTCCTCGCGACGATTGGGAAGCAAGACGGCGCAAGGCACGATCGTGGGTGAAACCTCAGGTGCGGTCTTTCGATTGGAGCCCAGGATCCTGGCAAACAAAGAGTGCTTTAGTGGCGGCTCCATTTGCGCAACACTCCTCGTGTCCGCTCTGCATGTGAACCAGTAACAGTCACTGTCGTTGAACTCGGCCTTGACGTACCTTCCGAGCTCGCTGTGGGCCATTCTCCTCGATATCGGCGTTGTGTAGGTCGGCTCGTTCATCCGAATCACCTGTTCCGTCGCGGCTGCGTCTCGTCCTTCGCGGCCGTACGGTGTAATACGCGTGTTAGTTAATAAAACTATTGTTTTAATGAGCAAAGCGTTTATATTCTAAGAAAACCATCAGTTTTCTTGGTGACAGGTTGAAGGGACTGAAGGTACTGACGGATCCGAACTCTTTCCAGCTGCTGGCCGACGAGACAAGAAGGAAGATAATCTATCTGCTTAGAGCCAAGGAGATGACCGTGAGCCAGATTGCCGCCGAGCTTAGCCTCACTCCTCAGGCAATATACCATCATATACGCAAGATGAAGGAGGCCGACATGGTCGAGGTCGCCCGAGAGGAACGGATCGACCATTTCATCGAGACCTACTATCAGGCCACTGCGGAAGTATTCCACTTCTCTCATGGCGAGCAGAAACATGCCGTGGTGGCCGCAGAACAGACCATCGAGGCACTGAAGGTCCTTCCAAGGCTAGGCTTCGACGTCCAGGCCAGCGAGGAGATTGCAAAGAAGCTTGTGGCTCTCGAGAATAAGATGTCGGACCTGACGCATAAGCAGTCATTCACGGACAAGGCAGGAGCTCTCGACAATGTCGATTTCTTCGCGAAACAGGGCGCGGCGGAGTATGCGATGATGCTCGGGATGTCGGACAAGGAATTCGAGGAGTACTGCGCTGCCCATCATGAGGTCAGGAAGATACTGAAGTCCGCTCTTCCCGCCCTGAAGGGAAGAGTCAAGAAGATCTAAGACTCAGTCGGCGCCTTCGTGGCACTCCATCGGAGTCGGGACAATCGTTATCCGACGAGAGTGGACTCACGACTCGGCGATATGATGGCATATGTGAGGGTGGCGAGCGTTTCCGACGTTCCGGAAGGGAAGATGAAACAGGTGGACCTGAACGGGAAGCCAGTAATGCTCGCGAACGTGGGTGGCACTATTCACGCCATTGGAGGACTGTGCACCCATCAGCAGGGTGTCTTGGCGAATGGGACGCTTAGCGGAAACGTCGTGACGTGCCCGAGGCATGGGTCCCAATTCGACGTTCAGACAGGGAAGAACATCATTGGCCCCAAGGTCATGGGGATCCGGTTCAAAACCCCTGACGAACCCTCTTTCGAAGTCAAGATCGAAGGGTCGGACGTTCTGCTGAAGGCAGACTAGGAGGACTCACGCACGCAGGTTCATGAGAGCCGCGAACTTCAGACCCGATAGGTGGAGCAGGAAATGGAAAGGACAGTCACGCAAGACGAGCTCAGGAAGCACGACGGGATCAGAGGTTCTGCGTGGGTAGTGCATGAGGGGATCGTCTACGACGTCTCTAAGAGCTTCCAGTGGATCCGCGGGAAACATCAGGAAGTGCACCTGGCCGGATTGGATCTCACAGCTGAGCTCAAGGATGCGCCCCACGGTCCCGAGGCGGTGACGAAGTTCCCGAAAGTAGGAAGGCTCGGCTGACCCAATGCGAATCGAGGTCCGTGGTACATTCGTTCAGTTAATGTACGGAAATGTACGTTACCTTGGATGATGTTCCCCATCCGAGTTTCGTCGCTCAAGGTTTCAGGCATCAGGCGGCTATTTGAGGCTGCACCTCCGGGAGCGATCAACCTTGGATTAGGCGAGCCCGACATCCAACCGCCGGTAGAGATGATTGACGCGCTGAAGAGGGCCCTGGACGAGGGTCACAACAAGTACGGCCCGAGCGCGGGAATCATGGAGCTGAGGCTGGCGATTGCTGAGAATCTCCGCAGATACCGTAAGGATGTGTCATTCGAGAACGTAATCGTGACTGCAGGTGCGACGGAGGGGATGAGGATTGCATGTGAGACGATTCTGGGCCAAGGAGATGAGGCACTTGTCCCCAACCCGGGATTCATCATATATGGCCCGGATGTGAAGCTCGCCGGCGGAAGACCGGTCGAGTATTCACTCAAGGCGGAGAACCTCTATTTGCCAGACCCGGAGGAGATGCGATCACTCATTACGCCTCGGACGAAGGCCATGATCATGAACTCCCCGTCGAATCCCACGGGGTCCGTCTTCCCCAAGGATGTTATCAAAGCGGTCTGCGAGCTCGCATCCGAGAAAGGCCTCTATATCTTGTCCGATGAAGTCTACAACGACTACGTTTACGAGGGAGAACACTGGTCTCCCGCGAGGTTCCATGACGATACCGTCGTGGTTAATTCGTTCTCCAAATCGCTGGCCGCGACTGGATGGAGAATCGGCTATGTCGCGACATCGAAGGAGATCGTCCAGCAGCTCGCGAAGGTCCAGTACTACACCCTTGCATGTCCCCCCACGGCAACCCAGTACGCGGTGCTCGAAGGCATGAAGGTCCTTGAGAGGTTCATGCGACGTGTTGTGCAGGAGTTCAGGGCGCGACGTGAAATAGCCATGCAGAAGCTTTCGGAGATACCGACCTTTCACACGCCCTCGGTCTCCGGTGCGTTCTATGTTTTCCCGGAATACGACCAGAAGCTCCCCTCCGAGGACTTCGCCCAGAAGATCCTAGACATGGGGGTCATCTGCGCGCCCGGTTCTGCCTTCGGAAGCCTCGGAGAGGGCCACCTCAGGTTCTCGTACGCCAATTCCAGGGAGAACATCGCCAGGGGATTGGACATCGTGAAGGATCTCGCGGCGAAGCTTTGACACGAGATACCAGCAGATTTATATGGCGTGCCATATCTTAAGGGATGATGCCCGAAAAGGGCGTTGAAGGGACTGGGACTGAGCAGCGATTGATGAGCCCAAAGGCAGCAGTATCCATCATGAACGGAGTCTTTGGAGCAGTTCTCAGCACCATGGCCCTTGTCTTCATCGCGAAACGGATGGGTCCCGACGTGATGGGAGTCCTCGGCTTCTCGGTCTGTGGCATCGGCCTCCTGAGCTTCCTGTCCGACTTCGGCGTGGGCTCAGTCCACGCCAGGCAGATCAACCAGGGGGAGGACCTCGGAAAGTGCGTCGGGGCTTACGCTCTGATCAAGATAGTCTCCCTCATGATATTTGCAGGGTTCACCCTCCTCATGATCGAGCTCTGGATGCACGGCTATGTCGACGGCTCGATGGAGCGGACCTCGGCCATGTTCAATTCCCTCCTGGTATTCCTCCTCTACTTCGTACTCCTTGGGATCAGCCAAATAGCGACTCATACGTTCGATGCGCTGGGCTCAGTATCAAGAGTCCAGGCGCCCGCCCTAATCGAACAGGTTGTCCGGGTGTCGTTCATCGTATATGTCGCGACGAATCTCAGGTCGAGCCCTGACGGACCAGCCCTTCTCGCGTCCTCATACGCGGCGGGGATGGTGGCCGCTACGGTGCTTGTCTCGTTGTTTCTCACAAAAGTAAAGATTTCTCTTCCGGATCGACAGATCCTTAGGAAGTACATCCAGTCCCTCGCACCCGTCTTCTTCGTGTCGATGGTACTCATCTTCGACCTGTACCTCGATAAGGCAGTCGTCGGGTATTTCTGGGGCCAGCATGAGGTGGGGCTCTATTTCGGCGTCCAGAAGATGGCCATATTCGTCGGCGTCTTCTCGCTGGCGGTGGCGACGATGATCCTGCCGTCTGTGACCACTTACTTCACCAGGAAGGATCTCGCAGCCGGCTGGGATATCGTGAATCAGGCCGAACGTTATGTCTCTTTAGTTGCGATTCCCACGGCCGCCTTCTATCTGATCTGGGGGACCGACATTCTGAAGGTGTTTCTTACGGACGAGTTCGCTTCTGCAGTGAACACCATGGACCTTCTCGTGATCAGCAGCACCCTGGTGGCGCTCGTTCTCCCCCTGCGATCCGCGATTGCGGGCGTCGGGAAACCTGGTACACTGTTTCTCGTCGGACTAGGGGGAGTAATCCTTCAGCTGGTCCTTTTATTGGTGTTTGTGCCCTCCAGTCTCTTCGGACTGCCTGCGTTGGCGCTGAAGGGGGCGGGGGCTGCTCTTGCCCTCCTCGTTACCTCCATTTACTATTTCTTCACGCTCCGGTACATGGTATGGCACACGGCAAAGATTACCCCGAACTCGAGATCGTTCAGGCATTTGCTCAGCGCGGTGGTGATGATAGGGGCCATGTATTCGGTCAAGTGGTTCTTCATCCCGACCGTCGACTGGATCGCACTCATAGTCCTGGCGGCGATCGGGTTCTTCGTCTATGCTCTTACGTCGTACGTCATCGGTGAGCTTGAGCCGGCGGACTACAAGTACTTCCGGGCGTTGCTCGGACCCCGCGACGCGATTCAGTATGTGGCCAACGAACTCCTTGGAAGGAGGTCGCACTGAGCCTTGCGATTCGTTTATGCCCTGATTCATGGATACGACCGGGAGATTGAAGATGCCTGAAGATTTCATCATAACCCACGCCAGCGAGCTCCTGACACTGAAGGGCCCGAGGAGGTCCAGGACGAGAGCTGAGATGTCCGAGCTCGCGGTGATCAGGGACGGAGCCGTGGTCATTTCAGAGGGTGTGATTACCGATGTTGGCCGGACCGATTCGATTCTGAGGGAGCACGGCAAGTCTAGGGCGGATCGAATCGACGCCCAGGGCAAGACTGTCCTGCCGGGATTTGTGGACTGCCACACGCACCTTGTTTATGCCGGCTCGAGGGAGTTTGAGCTCGAGCTGAAGGCGAAGGGGAAGAGCTACATGGACATCCTGCGACAAGGCGGAGGCATCCTCAGAACTGTTCGCGACACAAGGCATGCATCTCCCGACTCTCTATACCACCAGTCTGCCCAGAGGCTTAGGTCGATGATCTCGCATGGTTCGACCACCGTCGAGGCAAAGTCAGGATACGGACTGGATGCAGAGGTTGAGCTCAGGATACTTGAGACTGTCAAGAGGCTGGAGAAGTCGATGCACGTGACCGTCATCCCAACATATCTGGGAGCGCACGCGGTCCCACCTGAGTATACGGGGAGGGCGGACGACTACGTCGACTTCATCGTCGCCAAGGTCCTTCCAATCGTCGCCAAGAGGAAGCTTGCGGAGTTCTGCGACGTCTTCTGTGAGAAGGGAGTGTTTACCGTCGAACAGGCGAGGCGCGTCCTCTTGGAAGCCAAGCGACTTGGAATGAGGCTGAAGGTGCATGCAGACGAGTTCAAGCAGTCCGGTGGGGCAGAGCTGGCAGCTGAGGTGGGTGCGATCTCGGCGGACCACTTGATGCGGACCTCCGATGACGGCATCATGGCGATGGCGAGGAAGGATGTGAACGGAGTCCTCCTCCCTGGAACCCCTTACTCGTCGATGGCGAAGGAATACGCGGACGGGAGGCGACTAATAGACCTGGGGGTTCCGATAGCCCTCGGGACGGACCTTAATGCCAATTGCTGGAACGAATCCATGCAATTCACCATCAGCCTCGCATGCCACAAGATGCGAATGACGCCTGCTGAGGCGGTGACTGCGGCCACGATCAACGCGGCAGCCGCCCTCGGGATGGAGAAACGCATCGGCTCAATCGAGCGTGGAAAGAGGGCGGATGTGATAGTTCTGGACGTCCCTTCTCACGCGCACATCCCATATCGCTTCGGGACCAACCTCTGCTCTCTGGTTGTCAAGGATGGGAACAGAGTCTGGGAGAAACAGAAGGATGCCTGAGAGTCTGGCGGGACTTCTCCGGACATTAATTATATACTTGACAGGCCTCATGCTCGAAGACAGCTGGACTGACCGGACGAGAGTGTTCTAGATGGTATCCGTTTGCATGCTCACTGAACTTGAGAAGTACCGGCGCATCATACCGTTCAAGAACCCCGGAGGGATGGGAACCAACGTTCCATTCGTTGTGGAGGAGCTCCGAAAGGTCGGCTGCGAAGTCGTAATGAACGATCCAAAGGCGAGCTATGACGTTCTTCACATCCACAGCCCATTGCCCGATTCGTTCCTGTGGGCAATGAGGCGCAAGAAGTCTGGAAAGCCTCTAGTGGTGCACGGCAGACATCTGCCGGAGTTGGTGAAAGGCGGCTTCATCGGAGGGCACTTCGCATACCCGTTCGTGAAAGCGTACTCCGTGAAGTTTTACAACATGGGGACCGTGGTCGTCGGCGCGACTCCTTACGTCGCGAAGTCGCTGGCTATGGATGGCGTGAAAGGGCCGTTCAAGGTCATACCCAACGGCATCAACAGGGCGGTCTTCGCGAGAGATCCAGTCCGCGGCTCCGAGTTCAGAAAGAGATGGGGGCTGAGCGACTCCGACAAGCTGGTCCTGAGTGTCGGACTGCGCATCCCACGCAAAGGCGTAGACACGTTCGTTAGGCTCGCCGGGAGATTCGCCGACAGGAAGGACGTCAAGTTCGTATGGGTGGGGGAGTCGGAAGCCCTGCTGGAGGACGCCCTCGACAAGACCCCGACTGGGAACGTTCAGTTTGCCGGGCATGTCCCGTTCGGGCAGATTGTTGGGGTGTACTCCGCCGCCGATGTGTTCGTCTTCCCAACGAGGGCAGAGAGCTACGGGAACGTCATGCTCGAGGCGGCAAGCTGCGGATGCCCGCTTCTTATCCGGGACATCCCTGTATTCGAAGAGTGGGTTCAGCAAGATGTTCACTGTCTCAAGGCAAAGAACGAGGACGAATTCGCGGATATGCTAGCGCGAATCTTGGATGACGAGACGCTCAGAAGGAGGCTAGTTCAAGGAGCCAGTGTTCTCGCCGACAAGAATGATATCAGAAAGACGGCTCTTATGCTCAAGGAGCTATACGAGCTCCTCGCCAGAGGTGAGGTAGTCTCGTGATCGATACCATAGGCCAAGACATCATTGACTTGTTCGCGGACCTCGGAGACGTAGGGATGCTCCTGGCGATAACTGTCATCATCTGGATCGATGGGACCGCATTTCCAACCCTTCCTGAGGTCTGGATGGTCTTGATCTTCGGGGCGCATGCGGACTCCTTCGGTTGGGGGGCGCTTCTCATCATCATCGCCACCTTGGCAAGCCTCAGCGGCAACTTGGCGTTGTTCGCCCTTGTCAAGATTGCGAAGCTGCCGAAATGGATTCAGAAGAAGATGAGGCAGTATACGCAGTTTCTCATTTTGAAGGACGAGCGTCTGCTGATACTGAACAGATTCGCGCCTATCGTGCCATATACGGGCGCGTTCATCGCGGTCTGCAACTGGGATCTTAGGAAGTCAGTCACGTATGTGTTCTTCAGCGGTCTCGCTAAGTTCGCAGTCATTGTTGTGATCGCCTGGTTGAGCTACGACAACCTCAGACAGGAGATTGCCCCGTTCGTCTCGTTGGGCATCGTTGCAGTGATCGTAACTGCGAGCATAGTCTCCTCACTCGTGTATCGCAGGCGAGCGCGCGCAAGAGGTGAAATCGCACGATCTCAGTGATCGTCCCTACCTACAACGAGAGGGACAACCTCGACGAGCTCGTTAGGAGGGTGATCGATGCGTGCAAAGGCAACGGCCTCGATGCCGAGATTGTCATCGTCGACGACAATAGCCCTGACGGGACGGGTGCCCGCGCAGAGGAGCTCGCGAAGGACTACCCTGTGAGGGTCGTCCACCGGACGGGGAAGCTGGGCCTCTCCTCCGCAGTTCTTGAAGGGGTCAAGACTGCGAGAGACAGCGTCATCGTGGTGATGGACGCGGATCTGAGCCACCCACCGGAGAAGATCCCGGAAATGGTTGCGAAGATAACCTCCGGTGAAGCACAGATTGTCATCGGCAGCAGGTACATTCCGGGCGGCGGCGTCGAGAACTGGCCCGTCAGGCGGAGGTTCGTTTCCAAGATCGCCACGCTCCTTGCCCGAGGGTTGACGAAGGTGAAGGACCCTATGTCTGGGTTCCTCGCGTTCCAGAGGTCGGTTGTCGATGGTGCGCCGCTCAATCCTGTGGGCTACAAGGTAGGCCTCGAGATCCTAGTGAAGGGCAATTACTCGAAAGTGGCGGAGGTACCGATCCATTTCGCCAATCGGAAGGCGGGCAAGAGCAAGCTCGGGGGCACGGAAGTCATGAAGTACGTCGACCATGTCATCATGCTCTATGAGCACAGGAAACCCTGGCTCTCGAGGTACTTGAAGTTCTCGGTGATTGGCGGGATAGGCGCTCTGATCAACACGGCAGTCCTATGGATCGCGAAGGAGGGGTTCTCCGTCTACTACCTGTGGGCGGCAGTCCTCGGATTCTGCGTCGCTAGCACCAGCAACTACATCCTGAACAGGTACTGGACCTTCAGATCCAAATCCGGCATCCCCGGCCAGTATGTCCAGTTTCTGCTGGTCAGCATCTGTGGGCTCCTCATCAACCTCGCGATCCTGAAAGGGATTGTCGAAGACGCGATGCCCGCGCTGGGCATCCATGAGGACAAGGCAAGCATCTATCTCGTTGTGGCAAACCTCATCGCAATTTTCGTTGTCAGCATCTTCAACTTCTTCGCAAACTCCCTCTGGACCTTCGAGGCGGATACCAGGCACATGCGGAAGAGAAGGTCACGCCGGGACCGGTAGACCTAGCGAGCTGACGATGTCGTCCCTGACGTAGAAAGTCAGCGGCTCCACTTGCTCGTTGAAGGTGTAGATGGCGATGTCGTCGCCGTATCCAAAGAAGTCACGAGAAACGATCGTATATCCGTGGGAGGAGAGGAAGTCACCCAGTCCGTCCATTGTGTTGAGCCGATATGCCTGGATCACCACGGACACGTTATTCTCAAGAATGCCGTCCTCCAAATCGTCGAGCGTGATGTCTGGATACTGTCTGAACGCCAGATTGATCAGGGTTGGCGGGGTCTGCCTGTTCGCGAACGCGGAGATTGTGGGATCCCCGCTGACGATCCAGTCGTCAGCGCCGGTTATCTCGGCAATCCTCTTGGCAACGACCTGCTGAGTTGTCTCTCCCTGCGCGACGATGCCGTATGCTGCAAGGCCGGACGACACGAGAAGCCCGATCGTTGTGGCGGCCATGGAGGCTCTCCATAACGTGAAGCCTTTTTCGGACCCATCATGGGGTGATATGCGTTTGAGTTGCTCATTTCTTCTGACAATCAGACCTGAAACACACACTCCTGCGAGGACCGCGAGGGCAGGGCTGAGCATCACGAGGTGGTGGTAGAACATCAGCGGCTCCACAATCATGAACACGAGCATGACGCCCGCGGCGCAGAGCAGGAACCTGATCTCAGGGCCGAGCCTCCAGATCTTCCTGACGTACGCGAGCGGGAGAAGGTACGCGAGGTTCGTCCCGAAGTAAGCCAGCAACCCCAGCTTCTGAAACGGCTCGAACGCTCGGTGCCCCTGATCCAGGACCATTCCTCGTATCATTTCGGAGGGACCAAGATATGCCATGAGCAGGATCAACGGAATGGCAGCTGATGCGGACATCAAGGCGAGGTCCACTGATCCTCTCTTCCGCGTCCGTGGGGACCTGAGCAGCTCGACGCCAAGGAAGAAGGCCATCCCCGCAAACCCGAGCGCTCCGAACAACTTCATCGACGCTGCAATCCCGATGACCAGCCCCGAAAGCACAAGCATGGTCCTCGATCCTTTCTGGAAGTAGATGACAAAGAACAGAAACGAGATGGCGGTGACCGAGCTGGAGAGGCCATTCAAGGAGAATGTGCGCGTCTCCCTGAGGAACGCGAAGTCAAGGGCGAGCAGGACGCCGGTGACGAGCATCGCATAGTTGCCCCTTATCCTCCTCGCTGCTTCCATGCACGCGGCGACTGCCAGTACGGAGAGCGACGCTGCGAATGCCCTGAGGAGGACCACATCACCCCAGATCTCGCCCCCGATGAGGAAGCTGAGTGGTGCTTGGTCGAGAGGAAGACCCGCATACGGCAAGTACCCCCTGCTGACCATCTGAGCCCGCTCGAGCATGATTCCTTCGTCGATGCCATTAGATGAGAACGTCCAGTCTATGTGATAGAACCTGATGGCCGTCGCCAGCGCCAGGATGAGAATTGCGGCGACGACGATGGTCCTTTTGTCCCACTCGAGCTTCGTTAGTATCCGCATGTCCCAGCTCCGTACGCTGGAAGACTATTGTGTGAATATTGATTCCCACGATCTCAGAGGAACTCCGCGAACTCTTTGACGAGGTCCGGATGCTTCTGCTCGATCGCCTTCAGAATAGCATACGTAGACATCTTCTCGACGCCGACTTCGTTCAAGGTCGAGATTATCTTGTCGAATGTTTCGTCCTTCAGAGTCACGAGCTTCTCCTTGGCCATCCAGTTCCTGTAGAGATGATTCTCCATTAGGTCGCGCCAGCCTTTCTCGTATTTCTGGAGAGCCTTCTCCGAGAAATCCTTATCTTTGGCCGCCCTGCCAAGCACCTCTCCCGCAACCTTTCCGGCCTTGCAGCTGTTCGAGATCCCTCCGCCAGTGATTGGGTCTATCTGACACGCCGCATCACCCACGAGGAGAATGCCGTCCCCCACTGTCTTGTCGATTGGAGCGCATATCGAAACCGCCCCGCTGACCAGCTCGAGTGGCTTCCCCTTGCGCAGCCTCGCATCCTTCTGGATGAACTTGTCAAGGTACTTCTTGACGTCCCCTGGCTCCCTCAGTTTCGAGAGTTGCATCCCAATTCCTACGTTGGCCGTATCCTCGTTCTTGGGGAAGATCCAAATGTAGCCACCTGGTGCTGCACTGCCTAGAACGAACTCGCAGTAGTCAGCCTCGTGGTTTATGTTCGTGAGTCTGTACTGGAAGCAGCTGGTTATGTCCCTGGGAGTCAGCACAGTGTTTATCCCAGCCCATCGGCCGACCTGCGATTCGAACCCGTCTGCTCCTACGACGCATCCAGCCTTGATGTCCTTGGTCTCACCGAAGGACTTCACCCTGACCCCAGTGACCTTGTTGCCGTTCTTCAGAAGCTTCACGGCGGAAGTCTTGAGCACAAGGTCGGACCCTGCCTTCACGGCATCCCTGGCCAGAAGCTTGTCGAAGAACACGCGGTCTATCACGATGCCAACCTCGTTCCCCGCGATCTTCTCGGAGAGGTAGAACGATGATCCGTTTGGCGAAACGATCTTCGCACCCTTGACCTGTCTCGCGACGCTCTTGGAGTCCAGAGTGATTCCGACGCTGTCAAGCCAGCTCCTTGAGATGCCCTCCCCACATCGAACAGGTGAGCCAATCTCCTGGCGTTTCTCGATCATGAGGACCCGCGCGCCGTTCTTTGCCGCGTACTTGGCGGTCATCGACCCTGCGGGGCCCGCTCCTACCACCACCACATCAAACTCTGGCATTTCACCTGCCCCCAATCAGTTTGATGGCGCCGACGGGGCACACCTTGATGCACCTTTTGCACAGAGTGCAGTCGTCGTTGAATTCCAGAATGACCTCATTCAGATAGATCGCGTTCACTGGACACGATCCGACACATGCGCCGCAATGCATGCACCGGGTAACGTCCGCCTGAAGCTCGTCAAGATCCTTGGGCATGGCCATCATCTCACGTGAATTCGTCTCCGTGTTTCTTTCGCCATTCGTCGAGAGGGATCGAGAAACGTTTCTCGACCTGATTCCTGTAGACCGGTCCTGAGTTGTAGGCGCAGAAGGGTATGATCTTCCCATCCGGAGTGGTGTAGTGTATCATACACCTCTTCACTCGCTCTACATCGTAGTTGTAGGAGTCCATGAAGTGCATCGCACCCACATACATCATCCTCCAGCTGAATCTCGCGAGCTCGCTCTTCGTCTCCTCGGAAAGAACCCCTTGGAGAGACCTCAGGAAGTCTGTGCTGCTGATGCCTTCTGGAAGCTCATCCTTCTTGATATACTTCCTCAACAGGCTGAATGCCTTTAGCTTCGAGGGCAGCTTGACCTTCTTCGGATCCGCCTTCGCCGCCAGATCGTGGAGTTCCGAGAACAGGTTGTCGACATCGACAAACCTGGTAATCGGAATCACATTGTCCGCATCCTTCACGTACATGTATGTCGCGATGCCGCAGTGGGCATGTGTGGTCAGGGTTATCTTTGGGTCACCGAAGAGCGCGACCCAGAGCTCTGAAATCGCAGACACCGCGGGAACTGGATACCAGTCCGTCGCCTTGACCTTGCCTCCGGACTGCTTCTCCATGTCCTTCGCAAGGTCGGGAAGCGTGTACCTGCCCTTCGCGAGGTCCTCGTTGCTGATTCTTCCCGTGAAGGACACGGGCTGGAAATTGACTCCCCTGACGACATCCATGTTCTCTAGGGCGTAGTGCATAATCGGCCAGATCTGGTCATCGTTCACCCCTTTTACGATAGTGGGCACGAAGACGATTGATGAGTGATGCTTGACGTTCCTGAAGTTCTCGATGACCTTCTGCTTGATCGCCAGAAGGTCCTTGCCCCTGGCGCGTTTGTATATCTCAGGCCTGAGACCATCGAACTGGAGATAGACGGTGTTCAGTCCGGCGTCGCTTGCCTTCTGACATAGGTCGAGACTCTCCGCGAACTTGATACCGTTGGTCGCGACCTGGATTTGCGCGAACCCGAGATCCTTTGCGGCCGCAATGATTTCTAGGAACTTGGGGTGGATAGTCGGCTCGCCTCCGGAAAACTGGACCGCAGGAGTCGGGACGGGTTTCTGGTCCCTCAATATTTTGAGCATCTTCACAACGGTATCGTAGTCCGGCTCGAAGACGTACCCAGCCGAGTTCGCATTTGCGAAGCATATGGGACACTTCAGATTGCAGCGGTTGGTCAGATCGACGTTCGCCAGGCCCGTGTGGCTCAGGTGAAGATCGCAGAGTCCGCAGTCAAACGGACACTGCTTCGCCTTCTTCACAGCGGGGTTTGACACGCCTACGCCGTCCTTGGCCCACTTCTCGGCGCGCTTGTACATCTCGGCGTCAGACCAGACGACGTCCTTGAATGGGCCGTGTTTCGGGCAGGACTTCTCCATTACGACCCTGCCGTTGTCTTCGCGAATCGTTGCCTGAATGATAGAAAGGCACTCCGGGCAAAGGCTCTCCGTGGTCTTCGGCAAGCCCTTTGAGACCGCACTCTGCCTAGTCAGCATACTATCGGACCCCTAGAGCGCATCACCTGACAATCATTTAAATCTTATGTAGTCGTTATAGCTACAGATGGACCTGAAGACCGCGATTGCGAAGCTGGGTGGCGACTACGACAGCCTGATGAGGGATTATCAGCTTGTGTCTGGTCTGCTCTCGGAGTTCGGCCTATCGGAATACGAGTCGAGGGGATACGTAGCCCTCGTGGCGCTCGGATCATCTTCGGCCACTTTTGTAGCTGAGATTGCACGAATTCCCAGGACATCTGCGTACAAGGTCATGAGTGCCCTCGAGAAGAAGGGATTCGTCAAGTCCAAGCAGGGCAGGCCTAGGTCGTTCTCCGCAGAGGATCCGTCTGAGGTCTCCAAGCGACTTGTATCGGACACGGAACAAGCCTTCGCTAGAATCGTCCGCTACCGGGACCTTCTCTCGCAGAGGGGGGTCCCGCAACTTGTGTATACAATAATGGGGAAGCCAAGGGTGCTTGAGAAGATCGGGGAGATGCTCGACAAGTCGGAGAGGAGTTTCGTGATGTCCACGCCGACCATATCCAAGATCTACGGACCTCTCAGCAAGAAGTTCTCGCACGCAACCTCGAGAGGGGTTCAGATAACAGTGATGACCAGTCCTTTTGTGAAGGCGCCTCGGGGGGTCACGGTCATTAGGCGCAAGTCACTCATTGCGACCGATGTAATCAGTGACGGGAAGACTGCTCTTCTGGCTGCCCCGGACCTATCGGCCTGCGGCTACACGGACAACGAGGCCATCTCGAAGCACCTCGAGGAATTCCTGAGGATTATGGGCGAGAGCCAGGAATGAACATTGCCTTAGTGGCAGAACTCTTCGATTCCGCCTTGATTACGGTCCTTATCAGGAACGGCGCGTAGAGCGTCGTCGCGATCGAAACGAGCACTATGACTGAGTAGATATCGGACTCTATGATCCCCATCCCGAGGCCAATCATCGCGACAACGATTCCCACCTCTCCTCTGGGGACCATCCCAGCTCCCACGATCATCGCTGTCTTCTCGCCCTTTGATGCCGCACCGACTGAGCAGCCGATGAGTTTTCCGAGGATTGCGACGATTGTGATCACTATCGCTAGCGGTATCACTCCCGCGATGTGAACCATATCCACCTTGGCTCCCATGACGACGAAGAAAAATGGAACTAGGAGCACGTTCAGGGGCTCGAACTTCTGCTCGAGGTCGTACGTATCCTTCGTGTCGGAGAATATGAGGCCGGCGAAGAATGCACCAACTATAGCCGCAAGCCCGATAAATGATGCGAGCGCAGATAGACCGAACACAACTAGAAGGATGATGACGAAAGGAGCCTGTTTCTGAACGAGCTTCTCGAACCAGCTGTCTCTCTTGAATGCTCTCGTCGAGTAATGTATGGACCAGGACCCGCTGGTCGTTCGATCGAGACGGACCTCCCTTTTGCCGGATGCGTATTTGACTACCCGGGTGCCGATGATAGTCACGATCGCCACGAAGCAGACGGCCTCAGCCACCACGATGGTGATGCTCAAGATCGTGAGATTGCCCAATGCGACTCCGCTGACGAGCGTGAGCACGATCATTCCGAGGATGTCGTCCACGACCGCGGCTCCGAGAATTATCTTCGCTTCAATCGAGTTCATCATGCCCATGTCATCCAATATCCTCGCGGTGATCCCAACACTCGTGGCCACAAGTGCAGTCGCCACGAACATCGCCTCGAGGGACGACGCGAAGAGCAGCATTGAGACGTAGTAGCCGAGAATGAAAGGCGTCACGACTCCGAGGACTGCGACTGAGACGGCGACCATTCCAACCTTCTTCATCTCGGAGAGCTTCGTTTCCATTCCGACTGTGAATAGAAGGAATGTCGCCCCGAGCTGGGCGAGCACATCAAGAAAGGTATCCGAACCTGTGATTACATTGAGGAGGGTAGGTCCGAGGATTATCCCCGCGATGAGCTCACCCGTGACCGAGGGGAGCTTCAGTCTCTCCATCACCTCGCCGCCGAGCTTGGCGGAGAGGAACGCCACGAATATCAGAAGGAGAGCCCTCTCAGTCTCCAATACATCCCATCCACTTGATTGAATGGCTTCCTCGATATATAACCTTGATTTTTGCCGGCTCTTGTGGCTCGGAAGCTTCAGTGATGCTGCATGTAGCTGGAATCTTATACACTCGGACTGGAGTCTGTCCAGGCGGGGTTGGCAATGGGTATCGACAGGCCTCGCAATTGGTGTGGACAGCGCTCAGGATCGAAATTGGCAGAGGCTTGCGGCGCGCAGGTCTCCTTCGCGGTTATAGCGGTCGTTGTCCTCGTCGCGTCCGGGATGACCGCGGCCTATTTGGGCAAGAAGGAATTGGACAAGCGTCATGATGAGAAGGACCGGCAGCTTCTGGACGCGATGGAGGGTGCAATCCAGGACGTCGAGCGGGAGCTGAGCCTCTGCGCAGCCTCAAAGGCGTATGCTGTGGTCTCGTCATGGTCGGAGTTCCCATTGAACGAGAGCAGAATCTCGGATACCTTCGATGCGGACATGCGAGGTTATCTGTCGAGAGCATTCCCCCGCATTGAGGGCGGACTCACAATCGAGTTGCAGAATTGGACCTCAGGGCTCTTCTTCGTAGAAATGCGCACAATGGACTTGGTCCAATCCGATTCGACCACTCTGAGCGAGCTCGAAATTAACGACACGAACATGCAATACCAGAAGCTGCCGCCGGCCTCCGTCGAGATGGTCGCAGAGAGGACCACAAACCCGTATTACGTTGCTGTCGGCAACTTCACTGTCACAGTCTCCGCGGGCAAGATGTCGTTTTCAAGGGCGGCCTCATTCGAACGCTCAGTCGTATCTGCCCTGCCGCTGATTGAATCGAAATTGCGTGCATTCGAGTCTGCCTCGGAGGGTGAGTATGCCGACATCGGCAAACTAGTCGAGTACATGCTTGTC
>Ga0153915_10001426_pt1 | contig 21945 bp, 21 predicted proteins | sample Opewatmetagenome_2_FD_107003 | JGI IMG/M metagenome (GOLD analysis project Ga0153915, IMG submission 107003) | Freshwater wetland microbial communities from Ohio, USA - Open water 3 Core 3 Depth 3 metaG | ecosystem: Environmental > Aquatic > Freshwater > Wetlands | place: USA: Ohio, Lake Erie...
GCAAGACTTGTTCCAACATTAGAAATATTTACTGTTGTACAATTTTCTGTATCCCAAGAAATTGTAACTGAATCACCTTCTGTTATTGAAGTGTCACTTACTGAAAAATTTGTGATTGAACAAGTATAAGTTGTTTCCTCTTCTTCCTCACAGTATGATCCGTTCCAAGATGAGTCTGAATCACAGTAAGCTGTAACAGATGTTGAATCTAATAATTCTGAGTTATTGTAAAGATAATAAGTCGATGTTCCATAAGAAGTAGAAACCGTTTTACTTCCATTATTTCCTGTAGCAACAGTGGAACCTGATTTTGTAACAGCAGAAGTTCCAACTGGGTTTGTTGTGGTCCAAGTTAATTTTGTTGAACAAGTACTATTTCCTGAAGAAATTGTACAAGATGATGGGGATGCAGAAATTGAACCAGAGGTAATTTCTTCCTCTTCTTCCTCACAGTATGATCCGTTCCAAGATGAGTCTGAATCACAAACAGCACTTGCACTAGCATAATCAAGAATTTCTCCACTATTATAAAGGTAAAATGTTGTCGTTCCTTTTGTTATTGAAACTGTTTTTGAACCACTAGTTGATGTTGAAATTATTGTTCCAGATTTTGTAACAGTGGAACTTCCTGATGGATTTTCTGTTTCCCATGTTACAACTGTATTACAAGTACTATCACCTGCTGAAATTGTACAGGTAGATGGTGAAACAGAAATAGTTCCTGTTGGATCTTCTTCGTCATAAGTACATGGTAATTCTTCACCGTAATTATTAGCAGATGAATCCTCACAAACAGAAACAGTAGAAGTATTACTTACTTTATAAACAACTAATAATTCTCCATAATCATCCCAACCAGAAGGAACACTTCCAAAAGAAAACTTTCCTCCATCTGAATAATAAACTTTTGTATCTTCGTCTGCTGCTATTGCATCTGCATCTTTCATCCAATGAGAAGAAACGTAAGTTAATGTTTGAGAACTAGTTAAATGTAATTTTGCTGTTCCTAATGTTTGATTACCTTGATCAGAATACATTTTTCCTGTAAATGTATAATCTGTTCCTGAGCCAGATTTTGTTATTTGGCCATAAACATTTGTAAGAGTACTACTTGTATTATTATGATAATACATAGCGACATTTATAATATCTCCAGCGCCAGCAGTTATTGAGGAATCTTCCCAACAACCATAACTGTCTCTGTTTATATCTCCATAAACACCAATAGCCACAGCAGGACTACAATCCCCTGATTGACCATTAAACGGACTACTAGCTAAAACATTTTGAATTCCTGATAAAAAGAATGAAAATACTAGAATTCCGACTATTATTTTTTTCATAAAATTTTTCATTTGATAAATGTGACTTATTTTTTTAATTTTCTTTACAATTTTAAACCTTTAATCTTTCTAATTATTAAAGATTGAAGACTTAAAAAAGTAATGGAGTAAAGTTTATTCACTCCATTAAAATTTTACTTTCTGGGTCTAGACCCAGAAGAAACATGACTACTACTGCTAAAGTTACGATTTTGGCCTTTACTTCTTGTATTTGAAACTGAAGAAGATTTGTAACTTTTAGAAGTATAATTAGTTCTGCTTGTCGATGTTGATGTTCTTACAGATGTAAACCCTCGTCCGCTATAACTTGAAACATTATAACGACTTGATGTTGCTGTTGTTGTTGAACCAGATCTTCCTCCTGAAGCTGATCCTGACCCCGATCCACTACTTGAACCATTTGTTCCAGGACTCATTGATCCATGACCATCGTTGTTTGTTGGTTTAGGATTTTCTCTGTGATGAGAATCGTTGTTATTACGATTATGATTATTATTGTAATTACGATTATCACTACGATTGTCATAATTATTACAATAATCTCTAACCTGGTGTTTAATTCTCCTGTTATAATCATTAAGAGTCCTATAAAAAGATAAATCATAACACCGATAAAACGGGACAAACCTGAAACAATTTAGGCTGTATGGAAAAAATAATCCATCGTATCCATATACATAATATATGGAACGACATTGATCATCATAACCATACACAAATCGTTGATTTTCTTGTTGAATGATGAAATTATCATTAACATTGTTTTGAGTTGTATCAATTTCTTTCTTTTCTTCAACAATTTTTACCGATTCTACAGGTTTTATAAATTCGATTTGATTACCACATTTTGCTGAAAAATAAATTCCAGCACTATTTGTGTAAACCTTCGAACCCTTCGGAAAAACAATGTAATTTTTATCTTCTTCGTTGTGTTCAGAATCAACAAATCTGACAAAATATTCTTTATCCAAAGTAAAAACAGTAAATCCTGGAGGTTCAGATCCTTCAAAAATCATCTTAGCTTCTGGTCTTTTATTCCAGAAAGCACCTTCGGTTATTTTTTCATAACCATCTGTACGTACTTGGCCCTGAGTAATCTCTTGACCAAAATTCTGTAAACCTAAATGTAAGGCTACAAACAGAAATAAAATTTTCAATGTTTTCATTTTCGATTATTATTAGTTTTACTTCAAAAACCACCTACTAAATTAAGTAGCATTTGAAGTAAAACTAGAATAATCTCATTCAAGTAGATGATAGCATAATAAAATAAAAATGTCAAGTATATAAATACACCCTCTTGCGTTATAATATGCTTATATGACAATACAATTTGACGAAGAAAAAGAAGAAAAAGAATATGATGATTTAAAAAAGAAAGAGGAAGAAAATTTGATAAAAATACTTGCAGAAGAAAAATATCATATGCCTTTTGTAGATCTTTCTGATTTACCAATAGAAAATGACGCTCTCAGAACAATATCAAAAAAAGAAGCTATGGAAAAACAAATAGCTCCGTTTAAAATTCTTGGAAAAGATGTTTACATAGCAATAATTTCTCCTAAAAAAGAAAATATGGATGAAATTCAAAAAATTTATAACGAAAATGGATATTTAGCTCATTTTTATTTAGCTTCACATTATAGTTTATTAAAAGTTTGGGAAAGATATGAAGAACTATCATACGCTTCACAAACTCAAGTTGGAGGTATTTCAATTTCTAGTAATATTTTAGATAAAACTATTAAAAAAGTACAAAACACAAAAGATGTTGAATCTTTAATAAATGAGGCATTAAATGATGATACTCATACAACATCGCATGTATTGGAAATAGCAGTAGCAGGAGCAATAGCTCTTGATGCTTCGGATTTACATTTTGAACCAGAAGAAAATTTTGTTCGTTTACGTTTTCGTTTGGATGGTGTTCTTCAAGAAATAACAAGAATTTCGCACAACGCACATAAACCAATAAATTCTAGAATTAAATTACTTTCTGGACTTAAAATAACATCTTCCGTTGTTGCACAAGATGGTAGATTTAGTATCTTTTTAAACAACGACGAAATAAATGTTCGTGTTTCAACAGTTCCAGGAGCTTATGGGGAATCCATTGTTATGAGACTTCTTAACCCAAAAACAATTAGAGTAAAATTAGAAAACTTAGGTATTGAACCAGACTTATATGAAATATTTATTAAACAAATAAATAAACCAAATGGCTTAATACTTTTAACTGGTCCAACTGGTTCTGGAAAAACAACAACTCTTTATTCATTTCTACAAAAAATCTATACGCCTGAAATTAAAATAATAACAATAGAAGATCCTATTGAATATCACATTGAGGGAATTACTCAAACACAAACAGATGATGAAAAAGGATACACTTTTCTTGAAGGTTTACGTTCAGCTTTAAGACAAGACCCAGATGTAATAATGGTTGGAGAAATACGTGACGCAGAAACAGCTAAAACAGCAGTGGAATCAGCATTAACTGGACACTTAGTTTTTTCTACATTACACACAAATAATGCAGCTGGTGCAATACCAAGATTGATTGATTTGGAAGTAAATCCAAAAACATTAGTATCGGCAATATCATTATCTATTGCGCAACGTCTCGTTAGAAAACTTTGTCCATACTGTAAAAAAGAAGAGATTATACAGGATAAAGAATTATTAATTGCAAAAAATATTTTTGAAAATGCATCAAAGTATAAAAAAGACTTGAAAAAATATGGTGTTAATTTAGATGAAAATACAAAAATTTATAAAAATATTGGATGTGATAAGTGTAACAATACTGGATACAAAGGAAGAATTGGAATTTTTGAAACAATAAATAATGATGAAGAAATAGAAAAAATTATTCCAAATAATCCTAGTGAAAGAGAAATAAAGAATGTCGCTGGATCTCAAGGATATCTTTCTTTAAGAGAAGATGCTCTTATAAAAATTTTGAGAGGTATTACAACATTTCAAGAGGCTTCTAGTGTTGTTGATTTTTATGAAGAATAATTTAAACCCTCATTTATAAATGAGGGTTTAAATTTAAAAGAAAAAACATAAATCTCTAAATAATCCTTTGAAAGCCTTGCGCTAACAAAGTAACATATGATTACAGGATAACCCCAGTAAAAAACCAGAATGTCCTATGCACATATGTAGAGTACGTGACTGATTACTTAGAGATTTATATCTTCTCTTTAAAATGCTATAATTAACTTGTAACTTTAATACACTAGGAGTATAGCATATCGATAAAAAAATGTCAAGCACTAAAACACAAACTAAAGATGAGGGTTTTTTAGATCAAACCTTAAGACCAAATGTCTGGGATGAATATATTGGGCAGGAAAACATAAAAGAAAATTTAAAAATATTACTTCAAGCAGCAGAAGAGAGATCACATCCAGCTGAACATATACTATTTTACGGTCCTCCAGGATTAGGAAAAACAACCTTGGCAAATCTTATAGCAAAAGAAACGCGAAGACAAATAAAAATAACTTCTGGACCAGCAATTGAAAAGGTTGGTGATTTGGCATCTATACTCACAAATCTTTCACCTGGAGATATTGTTTTTATAGATGAAATACATAGACTTAATAAGATGGTTGAGGAAATACTTTATCCTGCAATGGAATCCGGGGTTCTTGATATTATAATAGGAAAAGGTCCTTCTGCTAGAACTATTCAATTAGAACTTCCTCCTTTTACTCTCATTGCAGCAACAACACGTATTGCTCTTATTTCTTCCCCTCTTCGTTCAAGATTTTCTGGTGGAGTTTTTAGACTTGAATTTTATTCAAACGATGAAATAAAAAAAATTTTATCTCGTTCAGCAAAAATTCTTGGTGTTGAGTTAGATAATGATGCTTTAGAAGAAATATCCAAAAGAGCAAGATTTACTCCAAGAACAGCAAATTATTTTTTAAAGAGATGTCGTGATTATGCTCAAGTTCACAAAGCTCCTCTTGATAAAAATTCGGTTAAAAAAGCATTGGCCTTACTTGAAATAGATGAACTTGGACTTAATACATCTGATAGAAAAATTCTTGATATTATAATTAGTAAATTTAATGGTGGTCCAATTGGACTAAAAACAATTTCAGCTGCTACTTCAGAAGAAGAAGCTACTATTGAAGAGGTTATTGAACCATATCTTATTCAACTAGGTTTATTAGAAAGAACAACTCGCGGAAGAATAGTAACAGAAAAAGGATATGGGCATTTAGGATACGAAGTAAAACCAAAAAATAAATAATTATGAAAATAATTGCAATCGATCCTGGTTTTGAAAGAGTTGGAATAGCTTTAATAGAAAGAGACTTGAAAAAGAAAGATACTCTTTTGTTTTCTGAATGTTTTAAAACATCTTCCAAACTTGTATTGTCTGAAAGATTAAAAAATATTGGCGAAAGGATAGAAGAAATAATTAAAGAATACAAACCAGAATCTTTGGCTATTGAAAAACTTTTTTTTACTACAAATCAAAAAACGGTAATGGGTGTGTCAGAAGCTCGTGGTGTTATTATTTATTGTTCAATAAAAAATAATTTAAATATTTTTGAATACACTCCACCACAAATTAAGGTTGCAGTAACTGGTTATGGAAGAGCTGATAAAAATATGGTTATTTCTATGGTCCCTAAATTAATCCAAATAAATAAAGAGATAAAATTAGATGACGAGATGGATGCTATTGCAATTGGAATTACACACTTATCCACAATTAGATAACTATTGCAAATAGTATAATATTTTGATACAAATAATCATTATAAATTATTTTATTAAAGAAAATAAAAATATATGGAGAATGAAGAAGAATTATTAGAAGATGATGAATTAGAAGATGATGATGCAGATGAGTTTGAAGGAGATGAATTTGATGAAGATGAAGAAGATAATGATGAATTTGCAGATGAGTTTGAAGGAGATGAATTTGATGAAGATGAAGAAGATAATGATGAATTTGCAGATATTAATGGAAATGAATATTAATAAAATACGCTAGGCTCAAAGCCTAGTGTATTTTATTTTATTTTTATTTTGATAAATCTTTTCTTCCCTATTTTATAAACACCATCTTTCACTTTTTCATTATAATCTTCAAACTTTTTATCAAGAGACAAATTTGTTATAGCTCCTTCATCTACTAATCTTCTAAAATCACTTTTTGAAGAAACTATTTTTTGGTTAACAAAAACTTCAATTAAAGAATTGTTATCTTTTACTTCAATTTCTTCTATGTTCTCTGGAATTTCTTTTTTGGAAAAAGTTTTTTCCCAATTAACACAAGCTAATTCAGCCTCTTTAGTTTTGTGATACAAAGATATAATTTTTTTAGCAAGAATTTTTTTGAAAATGATTGGGTTTTCTCCATTCTCTATCTTTTTTGAAACATCATTAATTTCAGAAAAACTTGTATCTGTTGCTAATAATAAATATTTAGTAATTAATTCATCTTTCAATGACATAATTTTACCAAACATTTCATCTGGACTATCTATTATCGAAATAATATTTCCCCAAGAAGATGACATTTTACGACCATCAGTTCCTTCTAACATAGATAAAGTCATTACATCTTGTTCTTTTTGTCCATATCGTTTTTGAACAATTCTACCAGCTTTTAAATTAAATAATTGATCAAATCCCCCTATTTCCACATCAGATTTTATTTCAACACTATCATAACCTTGAAGAGCAGGATACAGAAATTCAACCATAAAAATATCTACACCATTATCTAATCTTTCTTTAAAGTTTCTCCTTTTAGACATTTGTTGGACAGTAAAACATTCGAGAAGTTTACTGATTTCAAAAAAATTCATCTTTTTCAGCCATTTAGAATTATAAACAACTTCTACTTTTTTCATATCTAAAATTAGAGAAATTTGTTTTAAATATTGTTTTAAATTATTTTTTATTGTTTTATCATCCAACATTGGTCTTTTCTCTAATTTATCAGAAGGATCACCAATCTTAGCTGTATAATCACCAATAATAAGAACTATATGATGTCCTAAATCTTGAAAAGCTTTTAATTTTCTAAGTGTTACAGCTCTACCTAAATGTATATATGGACTTGTTGGATCTATTCCTAATTTTATTCTTAATTTATCACCAGACAATAATCTTTTTTCTAGATCTTCTTTAATAAAAATTTCTTCTACTCCCCTTGTTAATAGATCGTTTATTTTATCTTTATCTGTAATTATTTTACTCATATAAACATACTTTATCATAATTTGCGTTATTTATAAAATTAGGTAATATACGGCTGTTATTATTTCCTTTTTGTAAAATATTATTGGTGGTATTATATTGATATATATGAATAAGAATAAAAAAGTTAATTTTAATAAAATAAAAAGACATTTTTTAAAAAACTGGTTATTAATAATCGGAACTCTTGGTCTTCTAGTAACTGGATTAATAATTATTTGGGTTAGTTCTTTAGAACTTCCTGATTTTAAATTATTTAATGAAAGAAAAATGGAAAGTTCAACTAAAATATACGACAGAACAGGAGAAATTTTACTTTATGATATTCATCAAAACATTAAAAGAACTATTATTTCTTATGAAGAAATTGGTGAAAATATTAAAAATGCAACAATCGCAATTGAAGATTCCGAATTTTATAATCATAAAGGTATAAGAATTAGTTCAATATTAAGAGCAACTGTTTGGGCAAAAATAACAGGTAAAAAAATTCAAGGTGGTTCAACAATTACTCAACAATTAATAAAAAATACATTACTCACTTCTGATAGATCTATAACAAGAAAAATAAAAGAATGGATTTTGGCGATAAAGATTGAAAAAGTTATGACCAAAGACGAAATATTAACATTGTATTTAAATGAGGCTCCTTATGGTGGTAATATTTATGGTATTGAAGAGGCATCAAAAGCATTTTTTGGAAAAGAACCGGCTAATTTAACAATAGCAGAAGCTGCTTATTTAGCGGCAATACCTAATGGTCCAACATATTATTCACCTTACGGAGAAAATGTTGAAAAATTAGAAACTAGAAAAAATTTAGTATTAAAAAGAATGTTAGATGTTAATTTAATTGATGAGGAAGATTATAATAATGCTAAAGATGAAAAAGTAACATTTCTACCAGAACAACCAAGTAACATAGGAGCTCCACACTTTGTCTTTTTTATAAAAAGTTATTTGGAAAAAAAATACGGTGAAAATACATTAGAAGAAGGAGGCTTAAATGTAATAACAACAATAGATTATGATTTACAAAAAAAGGCTGAAGAAATTGTTAAAAAGAGAGCTTTAGAAAATGAAACGAACTGGAATGGTAAAAATGCTGCAGCTGTTGTTATAGATCCTAAAACAGGACAAATATTAGCAATGGTTGGTTCTCGTGATTATTTTGATGAAGATATAGACGGTAACTATAATGTTGTAACAGCAGAAAGACAACCTGGATCATCATTTAAACCAATAGTTTATGCTTTGGCATTAAAGAAAGGATATACAGAAGATACTGTTTTATTTGATGTTAAAACAGAATTTAATTCATCTTGTGATCCATCAGGAACACAAGAAAAAACAAGTGATAATAATGATTGTTATCACCCAGATAATTTTGATAGTAGTTTTAGAGGTCCTATGACATTAAGAAATGCTCTTGCACAATCAATAAACGTTGTTGCTGTTAAACTTTTATATCTTGTTGGTGTTAAAGATACTATAAAATTTGCTCATGAATTAGGTATTACTACTCTAAATGATCCTGATAGATATGGTTTAACTCTTGTTATTGGAGGTGGAGAAACAACATTATTAGATATGACTTCTGTTTATAGTGTTTTTGCAAATAATGGAACAAGAAACCCATATACAGGAATTCTTTCTGTTAAAAATTCAAATGGAGATACTTTGGAAGAATTTCAAGATAAATCATATTCTGTTTTAGATGAAAATATTGCTAATAATATATCTAGTATATTATCAGATAATGAAGCTAGAATTCCAACTTTTGGAGCAAATTCGTCTTTAGTTGTTCCAGGATATGATGTTGCTGTTAAAACAGGAACAACTAATAGTAATAAGGATGCATGGACAATAGGTTATACTCCTTCTGTTGCTGTTGGTGTTTGGGTTGGTAATAATGATAATACACCAATGAAAAAAGGTGGTGCGGCTTTAGCTGGTCCAATTTGGAATGATATAATTACTGAAGCATTAAAAAACTTAAGTAAGGAAAAATTTAATGTTTATTCTAAAACAAGTAATCAAACATCAGCAATATTAAGAGGTTTTTGGATGGGAAATGAAACATTTAAAATTGATTCTTTATCTAAAAAACAAGCAACAGAAATGACCCCTGAAAATAATATTATTGAAAACTCTATAACAAATGTTCATACGATATTATATTGGATAAATAAAGATGATCCATTATCTATAAAAGAAAATTTGGGTGATTCTGATTCTTTATTTAAAAATTGGGAATATGGAGTAATAAATTGGTGGAATTTAAATAGTTATAAATATAAAATATATACAGAAGATAATATACCAGATGAATATGATGATGTTCATACAGAAAATTCATTACCTGAATTTAAAATAACAGGAATAAATAATAATATCTTTAATATTAATGATAATATTAGTTTTAATATTGAATCAACTAGTATTTATGGTATTAAAAAATTAGATATTTTTATAAATAAAACATATTTAACTTCTATTAAAAATCCAGAAAATATAATAAATCAAAATTTTATACCATCACAAATAGAAGATATTTCTGGAACTAATAATATTAAAGTTTATGGTGTAGATAATATTGGAAATAAAAATGAAACAGAATTTACTTTTTATATAAAATAATCTTATTTTATATCAATAATCTTATTTTTATATTCATTATTTATTTTATCTAAAATAAAGCTTTTATTTATAAATATTTCATTTTTAACAAGTGGTGTTGTATTAATAAATACAACACCACTTTTAATTTTTATATCTTTTATATCTATATCAAAAGAAATTTTTTCTTTAATTATTAAAGAAATTAATTTTAATAAATTTTCTTTTTCATTAATTAAATTATCAAATTTTTTAAAAAATTCTTTTATATGATTATAATCCATATTTATCTATTCATAGGCATTATTAAATACATAAAAGATGAATCTCCTATTGGTTTTATTATCATTGGTTTATTATTACCATTTAATTTAAGTAAAATACTATCTGATGATATTGATTGAAAACAATCTAAAATATAACGATAGTTAAAATTAACTGATACATCATCACCAACAAGTGCACCATTTAAAACAGTAATATTTTCACCAATATCTGTATTTTTTGATTCAACTTCAAAAAGTTTATCTTTAGGTTTTATTGAAATAGTTATTTGATTAAACTTATCTGAAAATATATTTGATAATTTTAATGATGAAATAAAATCTTGTTTTAAAACAGTAACCTCTGTACTAGAAACTTTTGGTATTATTTGCTTATAATCTGGAAAATTACCATCAATAACTCTTGATGTTAAATAAATATTATCTGTTTTAAATGATATTTGATTTTTTTGTAATTTTATTAAAATATCTTCATCAATATTATCAAATACTTTTATTATCTCTATAATATTTTTAACTGGTATTAAAATCCCATCAAAATTTAATTTTTGTTTAATTTTTATTTTCTTTTCAGCTAATCTAAAAGAATCTGTTGAAACAAAAATTAACATATCATCTTCTGGATAAATATAAACACTTCCTATTTCTGGTTTAATTTCAGACATAGCTGAACTATAATAAACAGACTTTAACCCATCAATAAATTTTCTTGATGAAATAACTAATTCATCTCCATCTACTTGTGGAATTGTTGGAAAATCTTCATAAGGAATACTTTTTAGTAAAATTGATGTATTTTTTGTTTTTATAGATAAATTATCTTTTATTAATTCGAAATTAACATATGAATCACCAAATAAAACAGAAAATATAGATGATAACATATCTCCTTTAATTGCAACTATTCCATCTTTTTCTATTTTTGCTGGTATTTTAACTTCAATACCAATATTTAAATTTGTTGCTCTTAATTTTAAATATTTATCTTCGGTAATCCATAAAATAGAACTTAAAACAGGGAGTGATAAATTTTTTCCTGTCATTCTTTCAACAAGAGTTAGTGCATTTTTAATTTTTTCAATTGAACATTCTAGTTTCATATTTTTTATTTTTAAATCTATATTTATTATTATAGATTTTTTGTTAATTACTTTTTGAAATACTTATAATATAATGCTAATTTATTTTTCAATATTTTTATAAAATGTTTATAAATTTATTTTTAAGTTTTGATAAATATTTATTAACATTTTATTTTTTATAATTAACACTTTTTAAACATACTTTTAATTATTATTTAAACATTATTCTTATTTTTTCTATTTCTTGGAGAAGTGATGGATCTGTTTTTAAATCCTCTTTTATTTTTAAATGTGAATGTATTACTGTTGAATGATCTTTACCACCCATTTTATTTCCAATAAGTGGATATGAAACATTAAAATCTTCTCTAAGTAAATACATTGTTACTTGTCTTGCTTTTACAACTTCTCTTCTTCTTGTTTTTTCGTAAATTGTTTCTTTTTTAAGATTATAATAATTTGCTATTATATTAACAATATCATCAATATCGACGGTTTTCTTAGGTTTAATATTATTTTTAATAAGATTTTTAACTTCTAATAGTGTAGGAGATTGTTTTTTAAGTTGTGTTTGACAAATTACAGCATTTAAACTACCTTCTAATTCTCTTATATTACCATTTAATACTTCAGCTAAATAGGATATTATTTCATCATCAATAATACAATTTATTGATTGAAATTTAGCTTTAATAATAGCTATACGAGATTCATAATCAGGTTCTGTTATTTGAACAGTCATACCAGAAGCAAATCTTGATTGTAATCTTTCTTCTAATCCTTGAATAAAATTTGGATGTTTATCTGATGAAAAGATAATTTGTTTATTATTTTCATATAAAGTATTAAATAAATGAAACAATTCTTCTTGAGTTTTATCTTTACCAGATATAAATTGTATATCATCCATAATAATAACATCATATTTTCGATATTTTTCTTTAAAAGCATTAGGATTTTTATTTTGAATAGAATTTATATAATCTATAGCAAATTTTTCAAGAGAAACATAATAAATTTTTTTATCAGGATATTTTTGTTTAATAATATTTCCAATAGCTTGTATTATATGAGTTTTTCCTAAACCTGTTCCACCATATATAAAAAATGGATTATAATTTCTTCCAGGATTTTCTATTATTGCTTGTGCTACCGCATAAGCAAGTTCATTAAAAGGACCAACAATAAAAGAATTAAAATTATATTTTGGATTCAAATTATCATCTTTATTAATATAAAGATCATTTAAAGGTAATTCTTTATTTATATTTTGTATTTTTAATTGTTTATTATCTTCGTTTTTATCTTGAATTTCAATTTTATAAATAATATATTCAACATTTCTAATTGAATCATTATTATTTATAAGAGTTTTTAAAATTAATTTATGAAATTTGTTATATAACCAATCTTTTACAAATTCATTAGGAACCCCAATATGAATTGTTCCATCATCATTTTTTATTATTGAAGTATTTTTAAACCAAGTACTAAAGTTAGCTTTAGAAATATTCATTTCTATTTCAGATAAACTTTTATTCCATAATTCTTTTAAACTTTCTTTATCCATATAATTATTATACATTTTTTAAAAATAACCTAAAAATAAAAACTCTTAATTAACCTGTTAATAACCTGTTAATAATTTTTTAAAAATAATTTGCATATTTTATAAATATGTTATATATTTGCGTTATGTCACAAACATATAACCCAAATAAAAGAAAAAGAGCTAAAACACATGGTTTTTTAGTTCGTTCTAAAACTCAAAATGGTAGAAAAGTTACCCAAGCACGAAGAAGAAAAGGACGTGTTAAGGTTTCAATTTCAAAATCAAAAGCAAAATAATTATATGCTTCCAAAGAAAAAACGAATCAATACAAGACTTTTTAATGAAATTATCAAAAATGGAAAGGTCTTCTATGGTTCGTTTTTTGTTTTTAAGTATATTAAACAAAGTTATCCACACTACTCCTTTGTTGTTCCTAAATCTATTGCCAAAAATTCTTATTTAAGGAATAAATATAGAAGAATTGGCTTTAATTTAATTAAAAATATTGATTTAAAAGATTTAGGAGGAATATTTTTTTATAAAAAACAATTTAAAGATGTTAAAAAAGAAGATTTAGAAAAAGATATTGTTTTTATTTTAAATAGTATTAAATAATGAAAAAATTCTTTATTTTTATAATAAATTTATATCAAAAAATACCAGTAAAATCTCATTATTATTGCGTTTTTATTCCAACATGTTCTGAATATACAAAACAAGCCATTATTAAATATGGTGTTTTTAAAGGTATATTTAAAGGTATATTTAGATTTTTTAGGTGTCATCCTTGGCAAAAAAATAAATATGATCCGTTAAAATGATTATTTATTTGGATTTTTATTGTTTTTAGGCTACAATGTCAGAATATGACGTATATATGGAACACCCTATTTTATAAACCAATTTTTAATGCATTGGTTTTTATAGTAAGTAATGTAACCTTAGGAAATGTGGCTTTAGCTATTATTATTCTTACTATTTTAGTTAAAATAATTTTATCACCGCTTACAAAAAAATCCATCAAAAGCCAAATTTTAATAAAAAAGATGGAACCTGAATTAAAGCAAATAAAAAAAGATTATAGTGATAAAAACGAACAAGCTAAAAAAACCTTTGAATTATATAAAAAATATGGTACCAATCCATTTTCTGGATGTTTAATTGTTTTAATTCAAATGCCTATCATTTTTGCTCTCTATACAGTTTTTTATAAAAGTCTAAGTTTAGATCAAGGTATGATTTATAGCTTTATAAAGATTCCAGAAAGTATAAATACCGTTTTTTTAGGTTTTATAGAATTACATAATAAAAGCATAATATTAGCCTTATTAGCTGGAATAACTCAATTTATTCAAGGATATTTAACATCTCCAATAAAGTCTAAAATAGAAATTGTTAAAGAAAAAGATAATTCTGAAAAAGACTTTCAAGAACAATTTTCTAACAGTATGCAAATGAATATTAAATATATTCTTCCTATTTTTATTACAATAGTTGCTTATAGAATATCAGCTGCTGTTTCTTTATATTGGGTTGTTAATAATTTATATACAATAGTACAAGAATGGTATATAAGAAGAAAAGTAAATAAATAAAATATATGAAAGAAGATTTAATTAAAAAAACAGTAGAAAATATTTTTAAACACACAAGTTGTTCCCTATCGAAGTGCGAATTATTAGATGAAAATGGAATTCTTTGGTGTTTTATTGAAACTCCAGATTCTAGGTTTATGATAGGTAGAGACGGAGAAACACTCAAATCATTAAACCATTTAATAAGAAAAATTATAGAAAAAGAGCTTGGTGAAGATAGTGTTTCAAATTTATTTATAGATATAAATGGTTATCAAAAAAAGAGATTTGAAAACTTAAAAAATTTAGCTCATATGATGGCAGAAAGAGCAAAATATTTTAAGAGCAATGTAGAAATAGATCCAATGCCTGCATCAGAAAGAAAAATAATTCATATGTTTTTAGAAAATGACCCAAATATCAAGACAGAATCCGAGGGTTTTGGAACAAAAAGAAGAGTAATTGTTAAATATATAGAATAAAAAAATGCATCAATAGATGCATTTTTTTATTTATTAAAGTTTTAATACCCAAAGAGTGTAATCTTTTTTGTTTGTAAAAAATATTTTAGATTGATTATTGTCCATAAATAAATTTATTGCATCTACTTGTGTTACAGTAATCGAATTAAAAAGATCTTCATAACTACCAATATTTGAATTTATTTTTATAAATTTATCATTAAAAGATGTTAATCCTTGATACCAAGAATCAGGTAATTTACTACTTGTTGAATTTGGAACAGCACAATAAATAGAAATATTATCTTCATCCCAAACACATTTTTCTGGTAATCCAAAAATTCTAGTTTCAATAGTTTTATTGTTTTTTACATCGAAAATAGAAAGATATGAATTACTTCCATTAGATTCATTGTATAAAATTTTATTTCCATCGTTACTAGATAATGTTGTTAATCCATAAATTCCACCAAATATCTTCTTGAAAGTTTTAGTTTTTAGATTATAAGCAAAAACACTTCCTTTAAATGAATAAGAAGCTTTGGTTGTAAAATAGATAGTGTTATCATTAATCCATTGGGGAATCCATTCTGAATATGAATTAGTAAAAATATTTTCAGCTGATGAGGAATTTTCGAAATTTCTGTAATATCCATTTACACTAGAATTATCTCTAATTAAGTAAAATATTTTATTTTTTTCACTGTTTGTAATGACATAATCAATATTTTCTGTTAAAAATTCACCCTGAGCTTTTCCTAATTGAGCAAGAAATGTTTTAATTGTTTTATTATCACTTGATAAATATCTGTAAATTACAGTGTCACCATTTTCGTTAAAGAAAGATTCTTCTATTCCTGGTATAGTTGTTGAAGAAATTTCACTTGTTTTTTTGCTTGATAATTCGTAACTGTTAATGTGTCCAGTTGCTCTTTCAATAAATCTAATAGAAGGAACCATTTCATAGTTTATCTCTGTTGTTTTTGTCTCACCTGTTTTTTCATCAACAGTTTCTGTTGTTTTTGGTACAGATAAATATTTTTTCTCTAAATAAAAAATCGCACTAGAAATTGGTTCATCTGATACTCTATAAAATTGAGTCGTTTCTTTTACATCAGATTCTTCTTTGTTAGAAGTTTCTTCACTTTCATTTGTTGATGTTCCAAATGGATCAAATTCTTCATATTCACTACTAGAATCAGTTACAGTTACATTACTTTTTTTATTTTTATTTATGTAATAAAAAATACCACCTATTGTTATTCCAATAATAATTATTATAATAGTTATAAAAATCTTTTTTCTGTTCATAAAATTACCAGCTTATTATATGATAATGATTTCCTTCATCCATAAACCTAGCACCATTGGTTGTATATATTGGATAGTTATATGAATCCTCAATTGTTTTTTCGCCAGTTTCTACATAAGTAGAAAGAGTATCATCTCGTAGATCAACAGTACTATTACCAGGAAGATGTCTTGTTCCAGAAGAGTGTAACCAGCATTCTGTTCCGCCTGTTATAATTATTTTACAACCAGAACAAGTAGCTGCCACTTTTTTTTGTAATGCTATAACTGGTGTTGTGTTTAAACCCCACACGCTAGTGCAATTAGTTTGACCAACATAAGTACAGTTGTCTTTGTTTACAGTAATACTAGATTCTGCTAATTCTTCTCTAACACTAGTATCATCCGTCCATGATGCATTTTTTTTATATTTTCCATTACAATAATAACCATTAACGGGCGATTGTGCTGTATCACCATGTATATTCATATCAACTGTTACTTTAGCAGAAGGAATTGTGAGTCCTCTACCTCCTAACAGATCTGGGTCTATTGTGTACAGTATAGCCCATGAGGCTAAAGCTACTATTAATCCAAATATTGCATCACCCATTTTTCTTTTAGCATTTTGTTTACCGAATATTGATTCTTCTCCCATATAAATAAATGCATAAACGGTAAAAATTACTACAGCTAAAGCACCACACAAACCAATACCTATTTTTAATAAAAAGTTCAAATACTCTTGTATATTATTGTCTGAATATTCTTCAAAACTACCAATAGGAGCAAGTAATTCATAAGTTGGATCATATGAAAAACTATTTGTTTCATTTATACTTGTTTCTCCAGCCGCTTCAATTTTATTTAAAAAAGAAAATGAGATTAAGAATATAAATATTAAAATGGTTAAAAATTTTTTCATGTTATAAATTTAATTTTAAAGTTCCTGTTACTTGTTGAAATAATTTAGATAAACTTTCTATTTCAATTGAAATTTCAGCATACCCACCTTTTGATGTTGGACTAACAGTTATTTCCGTCTTTTTACTTGGAGTGTTTATTTCTTCGTCGTTTATTTCCCAATAATAATTAAAAGCATCTTCGGTACTATTTCTAAGTGATAAAAAGAATGGCTCAGCTACAATTGTGATATTGTCTCCATCAAGATCCATTTCACTTTTTGTTCCATTATTGTATAAAATTCCTAGTGTTGAAGATTTCTCGTAAAAAATTATTAAAGGTTTTGACATTTCTAATTCTAAGCTATCAGAAGCATTATATTTTCCATCTATTGTTGACACAGATACACTAATTTTTTCTATATCTTTTAAAACGCTATTTTTAAAAATAAAACTATTTTTATTATAACCAGAAACATTTTGCATTGCTTCATCATTTCTAGTCCAAGTATAAATTACATCTCCAGAACCACTTTTTATTGAATCTGAATTTGGAATAGCTACGACTTTTATTGAACCTTCTTGTGATGGAAATGCTTTTCCTTTATAAAAAGGTGGTGTGTAACTATCATTTGCTTCCCAAAGAATATCTATATCCGAAGGAATAATAATAATCTCTTTATTTATAACACTTGAACTATCTGGTAACGTTATTTTTACATTAAAAACAGACATACTACCATTTGCACCAGCGGTAAAAGTGTAAGTATCTTTTCCATAACCAGAAACCAAAACTTGATTATTATTTTGCCAAACAATCATTGATTTATTAATATTTATAGCATAACTGGTTAATTTCAATGTAACACTATCACCAGGTTTTGGATTTTCAGGACTAACTTTAACATTTATGTTGTTTTCTGTAACTCCTAAAAGACTTTCAGCATTAGAAATTTTAGAATAGAAAAATATTGATAAAATAAAGATAAAACTAGCTAAGAAAATTGTTTTAATTATTTTCACATTAATATTATACGACAATTAAAAACGAGAAACAACTAAAGATAAGTATTTGAAATTTCTTCTTTAGCCTTACGAATAGCCAATATTTGAGAAGGATCACTTGTTATTATTTGATCTTCAGTATAAGAAGCTAGAGTTTTTATTGCTACATGTTTAAGACCAGCAAAGAATATACCCTCTCCTACATTTGCTTCAAGTAAAAGATATTTTTCTTCATCTGTTAAATTAAAAGTTTCTTGTAATACATCTATTGTTGCTGGAGATTGTCTTAAAAGCATCTGAAGAGAAGAGTTTGTTACAATAGGAACACCATATGGGCTTTTCATAAAGTCATTTACATCCTGGGTAATAGTTGCTAAACCCAAATAATATTTTCTCCCTCTTTTTGCTATTGAATATAAGAAAGAAGCTGTATCTTCTGATTTCATCATCCACCAAGCCTCATCAACAACCAAAAGTCTCTTTCTTAAATTTTTTCTAATAGCATTCCATATATAATGTGTAACTATGTACATAGCTACAGGTTTAAGATCATCTTCCATATCTCTCACAGAAAAAACAACAAATTTTTTATTAATATCTACGTTTGATGGTTTGTTTAAAAAAGTTGACCAAGAACCGTGTGTATATTTTGCTAATCTTTGTATTAAGGATTCACTACCTTCCATTCCAGCTAGAACAACTTCAAAGTCTGACAAAAGCGGTGGCTCTATATTTGCAAAATTTGAATCAGCCGTTATGTCTTTCAAAGCATAAGTTTCTGTAATAGCTCTATCTATTAAAGAATCTTCTTCTGGTGTTAATCCACCAAGCATTATTCTAAATAAACCAACTAAATTAATAATATTAGAACGAAGAACATCAGATTGAGACTCGTCTTTTGTTGGTATTGGTAAGTCAAAAGGATTAATATGGTGATCTGATGATAGAGATATATTAAAATACCTTCCTCCAACAGACTCCGCCAAATATTCATATTCCCTTTCTGGATCAATGACTATAACTTCTGTATCAAACATTAAAGTTCTTAATATTTCTAGTTTTGTGGCATAAGATTTTCCTGCTCCAGCTGTAGCAAATATTATAGAATTGTAGTTTGGTAATGAAAAACGATCAAAAAGTATAAGACTAGAGTTATGTCTATTTATTCCATAGAGAATACCCTTATTGTCTGTAAGATCGAATGAAACAAACGGAAATAGACTAGAAAGAGGCTCTGTATTTAATTTTTGATGAATATTTAAAGAATCAGTGCCTGTTGGAATACAACTCCTGAAACCATCATCTTGTTGAAACAAAGCCGGTTTAATATAAACTAATTTTGATTCAAGTAGTGATTTAATTTCATTTTCTGTTTTAAAAAGATCATTATCATTATCAGCATAAATAGTTATATACAATCCAACATCGAATATTTTTTCTTGTGCTTGCATAAGTCCATCACGAAGATCTTCAAGGTCGTTATATGCTGTATCCAAAACAGGATCTCTAACAAGCCCTTTTGTCTCTCTAATTGAAATTTGACTTTGAACTTCGGCAACTTTTTTTTCAAATGATTTTAATATAGCTTCTGTGTTTATTGGATGAATAAAAATTGAAACATCGTAAACTTTATCTAAGTTAATAATTGGAGAAAACCAATTATCCATAAGATATCTAGGATATGATATAACAAAAAATGTTTTAGCTATTTTGTCACCAAGATTTATTGATTTAGGTGTTATTTGAAGTGCTGATGGTGCTATAATGTCTCTTATTTCAAGTGTTGCAGCTTTATATATTTCACTTGGTAGTGATGGCATTACCTCATCTGATTTTTTATTGTTTTTTTTAAAAAATAAAGACATATTATTGTAATCTTATTCCCTGACTAATATCACCAGGATTAAATGTTTTATAAAACAATTCTGTTAGTTCTTCCGTTCTTAATTCTGTACTTCTAAGCCCTAAAGAATTTAAACCTTCCATTATTATATTAACTCTTTGATCCAATTGACTTCTCTTTTCTTCAAATGATTCTAATTCGCTATTTGTAGAATTTGATTTACCGATAATATTATTTAATATTCCCATTTTTTCTATTCCACTAAACATTTTACCACTATATGGCACTGTTATTAAAAATGTCTTAGTCATAATATTAACATCTTCAGTAAACTTTTTAATAAAATCAATATATTCTTTTGTTTGTATTTTTATTAATTCTTCTGTTTGAGAGTTTAATCTTTCTTCTAATACTGAAAGATATGGTCTTATGTCAAGTCTTCTTGATTGAACTATTATTTGGGTTTGAAAATCAAGAGTATTTAAAAATGATTGAAATTGATTAATTATAGCTATTTGTTCCTCAGAAGATTTAAGAGATAGATTTATTGAAGAAACTAAAATAACAGCACGAAGAGAATTGTCTTTCAAAACAATAACCCCGTTTTTTATTTCTTTTATTGGTACAAATTCTTGGGAATCTTTCGCGTTTAAGGCCATATTATTTTATCTATTTAATATTAAATTCATCTTCATCATTTTTAATAAAATCTAAATTACTTGATATTTTATTTATTACATTTTCTGTATCTGGTTTAATTCTTACCGAACTGGTTAAGGAAATAGCTTTTTCGTCACTATCTTTAACTGTTCTTTGTTTCCAAACATATAATTTACTAGATATTAAATAACTAATTCCAGCTTGTAAATAATGAATAAAAGGACGATTGTTAACTTTTTGAAAAGCTAAAAGGTATGTAATTATTGCAATAGGAACCATAATAATAGCTCCTATAAAAAGAGGTAAAATTTTATAAATAATAAATATCATCCCAGCACCACCAGCTAAATAGACAAACTGTTTGAATGTTAATGGTCCAAACAATTTATCTTCCACATCTATAAACTGGGGAACTTTAAATCTCATATTCTAATTTTATCATAAAAAACGTTTTTATAACAATAAAAACCAGTTTTATAACTGGCTTTTATCGTTTATTTTAGGTAATGAATAGTCTGTTGTTTTAGTTTTACTTATTGTCTTTTCGGATAATTTATCCCCGAGAATGCTATTTGATATATTTTCTGGATGTTCTATTTCATCTAACATTCTTTTCTCATTTTCTGTGATATTTATATCGTTTATATTTTTTTCTTCTATTAAATTTATTCCTGAATCCCCAAAGATATTATCACTTATATTTTCTGGAATTTCTGGTTCAATTTCCTTTTTTTCATTTATGAATTCTATTCCAGTATTTTTATAAATATCAACATTTTCTGTTTTATTATCCAATTTTTTTTCTTCAGCGATTTCTTTATATGGTGGTAATGGTACAACATTTTCCTCATTTTCTTTTTTTATCTCATCATATAATGTTTCAAAACCTTGTATTTTAAATATTTCTTTTGAAATTGCATCTGTAATTCTTTCTTTTACTTCCGCTAAAATTTTTTCTAAAGATATTTCATCTAACTGAAATCTTTCTTTTATTTCATTTTTAAAAACATCTTCATCAATAAGCCCAAGTTCTAAATATGTAAGTAATATATACATTTCATCAGAATCATTTTTATTTGAGAAATATTTCTCA
>Ga0153915_10001427_pt1 | contig 21942 bp, 13 predicted proteins | sample Opewatmetagenome_2_FD_107003 | JGI IMG/M metagenome (GOLD analysis project Ga0153915, IMG submission 107003) | Freshwater wetland microbial communities from Ohio, USA - Open water 3 Core 3 Depth 3 metaG | ecosystem: Environmental > Aquatic > Freshwater > Wetlands | place: USA: Ohio, Lake Erie...
CGCCTATGGCGGCGACATAGGGCTGGAGTTTCTTGAGGTCGCGCTCGTTCTGAGTGCCGAAGATTTTAGTGATGAGCCATTTAAACATTACCCATTTTTAACAAAAAGAGAGGAGGGTTGTCAATTTTGGCTCCTTCCCATATTGACTAAGGCCGGGAAATTTAATAGGTTGGACTAAATATGAACGATGCCAAATTGACAAAGATGGGGGACACGAGCTGGGAAAAAATCGCCCAATTTGGGCTGGTCGGCATTCTCGTCATCGGGCTTTTCTCTGTTGTCTATCTCGGCAGGGTCAAGAAGGACATGTCCGATTTCGGCGTCTGCTACCGGGCCGGCCAGCGCATCCTTTCGGGCGAGACGTTGTACCGGACCGTCGACGGCCATCTCCAGTACAAGTATGCGCCCGTATCGGCCTTTTTTTATTCCGCCTTTGCCGCTCTGCCCTACGAAGCGGCGAAGATCATCTGGTATTACCTTGAGCTTTTTTGCCTATTCGCTGCCGGCTGGCTTTCCTATCGGTGCCTACCTGCCTGGGAAAAGGGGAGATGGTTCGTCATCGGTTTCGGCCTTTTGACCTTGGCCAAATGCATAGGCCGGGAGATCGAGCTCGGCCAGGTCAATATTTTCATCATCTTTATCTTGATCCTGATGCTCCTGACGTGGATCAAAAAAAGAGAATTCGCTTCTGGGGTCCTTTGGGGCATCTCCATTTTTTTCAAGCCTTATGCGCTCGTCTTCCTGCCCTATTTTTTGCTCAAGAAGCGGTTCAAGATAGTCGCTTCCGGCGTCGCGGTTTTAGCCGCCGGCTTGATCGCTCCGGCGCTCATTTTTAGTTGGGAAGGAAATTTGGTTGTCCTGAAGGAATGGGCGGGTACGCTTTCTCGATCTACTCCCGTCTTAATGGCGGTTTCCGACAATGCCTCCCTTTATGCGTTTTTGTGGAAACTTCTCGGTGGACAGGATCAGGTCTGGGTCGAGATCCTTTTCGGCATGATTTTCGCGGTCCTCGGAGCGACCTTTTTGTGGATGATGAGACAGGCACAGAAAAGGTTTCTCGAGAGGCCGGAAACCCTGGAGGCCGCTTTTCTGTTTACCTTGATCCCACTCTTTTCCCCCCTGGGCTGGTATTATAACTATCTCTATGCCTTGCCGGCCGTCGTTTTTATCCTGAACTATATAAACCGGTTTCCGCCCGTATTCAGATATCTATTAGTGGGCAATTTCATCGTCATGGGGGCCAGCTTGATTGAAATTATAGGAAAAACCCTCTTTCGTTTTTACACCCGAAAATCGCTAATAGTCGTCAACGCTGTGATTATCCTTAGTGGCCTAGCCTACGCTAGGCTGAAAAAACGGGTTTAATCGCCGGGGTCCTCGACGTCCGGCGACTAGCGTTCGCCGGGATTGTGCTTAACGCGACTCTCGCTTGAAATCCCTCGGCTCAATCGTTCGATAGCCTACTTGCCGGGTGTCTTGCCCAGCAGTTCATCGGCCAGCGGCTTTGCGTCGTAGACCTTGAGCAAGGCTTCGATAATACCTTGGCAGTGGACCATGACCGAGCGATTCAGATCATCGGAATAGACGAAGCGGGCCGGGAGCGACTGGATGTTGCCATCGAATAATACTCCGGAGAATTCGCCTTTTTTGTTAATGACCGGAGAGCCGGAGTTGCCGCCTATCGAGTCGCAGGTAGCGACAAAATTGAGAGGCGTGCCGAGCTTGACGGCCGCCTTTTTGTTGACGAAGCCCGGCGGCAGCTCGTACGGCGGCTGGTTTCCGAATTTGGCCGATTTTTCGTAGAGCCCTTGGAAGGTCGTGTAGAAGGGGATCTTCTTGGTATTCTCGACATAGCTCTTGACCGCGCCGAAGCTTAGTCTGAGTGTGCCGGTGGCGTCCGGCGGGATGGATGTCCCTATGAGCTTAAACAGAGCCCGGGCGATCAAGGCGCCGTTCTTGGCCTCGACCGAATCGACTTCCTGCTCGTATTTCTTCCTGAGCCCCCGGGAGATCGGATCGACAAGAAGGGCTAGCTTGATCATCGGGTCGTCCGACGTATAGATGGCGTCCAGTCCGCCCTCCAGGTATTTCTTCCGGACCTCGATGTCCTTGAGCTTGGTCCCGGTGATCAACTCCTTGGCGACATTCTCGGCGAGTTTGCCGCTCATCAGCCATTTGACTTCCTGATAGGAGCCGAGCGTTTTTTGGAGCTGGATGAGCGAATCGGTCAGGTTGAAAACCTCAAGCTCATCGTAGATCGGAAGCGCGGTCTGTAGGCGACGAGTCAGGGACGGCAGCGCCGCGTCCCTGTATTCCCTCAGCCGCTGGTCGTTCGGCTTGTCTTTTTCCATAGCCAGCCGGACGAGCGTCCGGGCCGTGTTGAAATATGAAGTCGTGAAGCCGAAGCCCCGTTCAAAGAAGTAATAAGGCTTAAAAAAGGAGGCATATTTCTTATCCGCCTCCGCGATTTCATCCCAGGCTTTGCCGTACTCGTTTTCCATCTCGGGATTCTCCCGGATCGCCGCCCGCAAGGCCTCCTCGTCCTTGGCTTTTTTATCCATCAGGTTCTTATCCAGGAGCCCGGACTGGTAGCCGACCGTGGCTTTGAGACTGTTCTCAATCCCGAAGAGCGTGCCCCGGGCGATCCTGGCATACTCGGCGCCTCTCTCGCCGAATTCTTTGAGGAGCTTCTGCCGCCGTTCGTAGTTGGCGATCGTGAAGGGATAGCTCACGTCCCGGAGGAATTCCATCTGGGAGGTGGTGAGGAGACGGCCTGTCGATCCAGGATGGCCTGAGGCGAAGACGAGTTCGCCTTCCTTGAGGCCAACCGTGTTCCATTTGAGATAATGATCGGATTTCAGGGGCTTGTCGTTTTCATAGATCCGGAAAAGGGAGATATCAAGGTCGTAGCGCGGGTAGGTGAAATTATCGGGATCTCCGCCGAAAAAGGCGATGGCGTACTCGACAGCAAAGACAAGGCGGACATCGGTATAGACCTTGTATTTATAGAGATGATACATGCTGCCCGAATAGAGGTTGACGACTGTCGAGCGGAGGCCTGTCTGTTCTGAGCTTTGCTTTTCGAGGGCGGCGATGACCTTGTCCCTGGCCTCGGCGGCCTGGGCCGGTGTCATTCCCGGGCTTTCGGCGCCCGTGATTTGAGAAGTGACATCCTCGATATCCTGCAGAACCATGAGCTCCATGCCGGGGCATTTGAGTTCATCGGCCTTGGTCCTAGCATAAAATCCGGTCTTCATCAGGTCGCGGTCCTTGGAGCTGAGGTTTTGGATAGCGCCTTGTCCGACATGATGATTGGTGAGGACAAGGCCGTCCGGGGAGACGAACGAGCCGGACGCGCCGCCGAAGCGGACGGAAGCGAGCTGGATATGTTTCAGCCAGTCCGGGGTGATCGCAAAATTATGTTTCGTTTTCAGGATGTCGAGGGGCGCCATGTTGAAAAGCCACATTCCCTCGTCGGCAGACATAGGGATAAAAAGGGAAAGAACAAGGATCAGCGCGAAAATTCTGGTTTTTAGGTGTTTCATGAAACCTCCTCTAAAAAAATGCATCTTATCACAATCCCAGGAGAAAGAAAACCTTGGACCGGCTGTTGATTTTTTAGCGAAAACATCGTATGACAATACTCCTTGATAATAATTGTTCTCCCCTGGGCGTGAGCCCGACGGGTGAAAGATAGAGGAAAAATATGAACTTGATTCAAGCTCCCCAGGGCGTTCGCCTCAAGATCGTCGATATCTCGGGAGGCGAACAGGTCCGCCGCAGGCTGCTGTCCCTGGGCTTTCACGCAGGAGACGAGATCGAAAGGATTGGCCGGGGCATACTGCGCGGCCCGCTGCTGGTTAAAATGATCCGTTCGGGCAGCTCGGTTGCCATCGGCCGCGGCATCGCCCTTAAGATCTTGGTGGAAATCGCGGATGGTCCCGAATAACGCGCCCTTTGTCATTTTTATCGGACAACCGAACTGCGGTAAAAGCACACTCTTTAATGCCATCGCCGGCCATAAAGCTCAGACGTCGAATTTCCCCGGCACGACGGTCAAGCACACCCATTCCAGGGTGAATATCGGCGGCCGGCTCCTCAACATCATCGACCTGCCGGGGACATATTCTCTCAACCCCGCCGACCCGGCCGAAAAAGTGGCCTTGACCCATCTTTTCCAAGAAACGCCGGACCTCGTCGTCAATGTCGTCGATGCCTCAATTCTGGGAAGGAGTCTGGAGTTGACCCTCGAGCTCCTCGAGATGGAGCTGCCTATGGTCGTGGCCTTGAATATGACCGACCTGGCCGAGAAGAAAGGGATCAAAGTCGATCCCCAAAAGCTCTCGGCACTCCTGGGTGTGCCTGTCATATCGACCATCGCCACGCGCGGAAAGGGGATTCAAGAGCTGTTTGAGACGACCTTGAAATGCCTTGACGTCAAGTGTTTTGGGACGCGCCTCAAATGGTCGGGGGATGTGGAGGAAGAGATCGAGAGATTGATCGAGCGCCTGCCCGAAGATTTTTCATGCGTAGCCAATAAAAGGTTCACTGCCATTAAGATGATTGAGTCGGGACATTTGTTCTGCAACGAATTTTTGGCGGACATCAACCCTGGCCTGAAGAAGTCTTTGGACGAGGTCCGGGCCAACCTCGAGTGCAAGCGCCGTCTGCCCGTTTATGAGGTGATCGCGGCCGAGCGTCATCATCTGTCCCAAAAAATTTTCGAAGAGAGCAGCCGGGTCCAGCGGGGAAAGGCCATCGGCTGGCAGGAACGCTTGGACGGGCTGATTATGCATCCGCTTCTCGGATACGTGATTTTATTCATCGTCTTCTTGAGCTTTTTTTTCCTGATTTTCAAAGTCGGAAGCCCGCTCGAAACGCTCTTGCTCAAACCTTTCTCGTGGTTGAAAGCTGTCCTGGAGGCCAAGCTGGGAGGCGGGCTGCTATTCCATGTCGCAGACGGCCTCCTCCAGGGTATCGGCGGGGGAGTGGCGATCGTGCTTCCCTATTTTATTCCGCTGTTGTTCCTGATGGCCGTCCTGGAAGATGTCGGCTATCTGGCCCGGGCCGGCTTTCTCCTGGATACATTCATGCACAGGATCGGCCTCCATGGCAAATCCGTTTCGCCGTTTATTCTCGGCTTCGGCTGCAACGTGCCGGCCATCGTCGCGACCCGGATCCTCGAATCGCGCCGGGACAGGATCCTGACATCCCTGCTCATCCCGTTCATACCTTGTTCGGCCCGGACGACAATTATTCTAGCCCTCGTAGCCTTTTATCTGGGGCCGTTTTGGGCCCTCGGGTTTTATGCCGCGAACGTCCTTTTGGTGGCGGTGCTCGGCCGTGTCCTCAGCCTGTTTATGAAGACGGCTTCGCCAGGCCTGATCCTGGAAATTCCTTCGTTGAAAATCCCGAGCCTGAAAAACATCCTCTTTAAGATCTATTTCCAGCTGAAGGCATTTGTCCTTTTTGCCTGGCCGTTGCTCGTCGCCGGGAGCATTGTCCTCGGCCTCATCCAGGCCCTGCACTGGGACCGGGCCATCAACGCCGTTCTTTCTCCGTTAGTTGCGAACATCCTGGGACTCCCCAAAGAGCTGGGAGTGACGCTCGTTTTTGGATTTTTGCGCAAGGAGCTATCGCTGTTGATGATGCTCCAAGCCCTCGGCGTCGGCTATCAGAATCTGCTGAGCGTTATCAGCCGGGACCAGATGATCGTGTTCACAGTCTTTGTCAGCTTTTTCATCCCCTGTCTTTCGACGTTTGCCATCCTCTGGAAGGAATCCGGGAAGAAAATCGCTTTTATTTCGGCGGGGCTGAGCATTTCCGTCGCGATAATCGTCAGCTTCCTAGTCAGACTTTTAATCTAGACCGGGATCAATCTAGACTGGGGTTAAAGCTACACCTCTGACAAAAATTTCTCATGCTGTGGGACAAAACCGTTTTCTGTCAAATGTGTCCCTTTGACCCCGATCTATTTTTCTAGGATGACGATGGCCAAAGCATGATCGGCCAGGTGGGAGAGCGAGAGATGGCTCCGGGTAAACCCGAAATCTTCCTTGGCATGAATGACCAGCCGTGGCTGCCCCGAAGGCTCGTTGACGACCTCGACATCCGTCCAGGCGATCCTTTTTCCGATGGCCTTGAAAAAGGCCTCCTTGGCGGCGAACCGAGCTGCCAGGTGCTGGAATTTACTTTTTTTTGGCTGACTGTATTGGATTTCCTTTTCCGTGAAAACCCGGTTGAGGAACCGCGCATTTTGTTCGATGGCTTTCTGGACACGGCCGACTTCAAGAATATCGATGCCAATGCCGATAATCATGGGTTTCTCTTTATTCGAAACTCCGTTTCGACCGGCGCTGCCTGTGGAATTTGACGGCGAAGCGGTGGGCTTCGTCCCGAATGCGCTGGAGAAGCATCAGGGCCGGTGATGTCCGGTCGAGCCTAAGACCGTTTTTATGGAGCGGCGAGAAAATGATTTCCTCTTTTTTCGCCAGCGATACAACGCTAACCCGCTCGAGACCTAATGCCCTAAGCGCTCTCAGGGCAGTTCCGAGCTGCGGCTTTCCTCCGTCCACGAAGACCAGGTCGGGAAGCGGGGTTTTTTCTTCTAAAACACGCTTATACCTCCGGCGGATGACTTCATCCAGGCCGGCTACGTCGTTCGGCCCTTCTGTGGTCTTGACTTTGTATTTCCGGTAGCCATCCTTATTAGGACGGCCGCCGTCGAACGTCACGAGCGAAGCTACCGTCTCCGTGCCGCCGGTGTTCGAGACGTCAAAACCTTCGATTCGGACGGGCAGGGTTTCGAGCCCCAGCGCTTTTTTCATCTCTATCAGAGGGGCTAAATCCTGGGCCCTTTTTTGCAGCAACGTTTCCGCATTTCGAGCGGCCAGGTCGATCAGGTTTTTGTACTTGCCGCGAACGGGCACGGCGTGCCCGACCTTCCTCTTGGCCCTGGCAGACAGCCATCTGAGAAGGCCGGATTTTTCCGCAGGCTCGAAGGGAAGTAGGATTTTTTCAGGGTAGCTCGTCTCTTCCTTATAGAATGACCGTAGGACGTCCGAAAGAATCCTGGCTTCCGGAATGTTTTCATCGTCTTCTAGAAAAAATTCGTGCGATTCGATCACCTTGCCTTTGCGCATGATGAAAACATCAACGGCATGGTAGCGGCCTGCCTGGGCATAGCCGAATATATCCAGGTTTTCAAGCTTAACGGAGATCAGCTTGGGCTTGACCTTGAAGTTCTCCAAGATCCGGATCAGGTCCCGCCAGCGCGCCGCCTCCTCGAAATTTTGGTCCGCGGCGGCCTGCCTCATTTTCTCCTCAAGGACCCCGGCCAGTTCTTTGGTCTTTCCCTCTAAAAGAAGGAGGGCATGATCGACACCCTCCTTGTAGTCCGCCTCAGAAATATACCCGACGCAAGGCGCCGAGCAGAGTCCGAGGTCATATTCAAGGCAGGGCCTTGTCCTTTTTCCGGGGACAGCCTCCTGGCAATTTCGCACCCGGAAATGTTTGTTGATCAAATGAATCGTTTTTCGGGCCTCCTGGGCGGGGCTGAACGGTCCGAAATACTTGGCCCCGTCTTCGACGACCTTGCGGCTGAAATAAATCCCCGGAAATCGCTCCGGCACCGTCAGCTTCAAATAAGGAAAGCTCTTATCATCCTTGAGCCGCAGGTTAAATTTCGGCTGGTGCTGCTGGATGAAGTTGTTTTCGAGGAAGGCGGCTTCGCGTTCGGAATCGGTCAATATGTAATCGATGTCCGCCGTCTCAGCCAGGATGTTCTGAATTTTCGGGTCGGACGTGGGTTGAAAATAGGATTTGACCCGATCACTGAGCTGCCGGGCCTTGCCTATATAGACGACCTCACCCGCCGCGTTTTTAAAAAAGTAGATGCCGGGTTTTTTGGGGAGGAGGCTCAGTTTCTGCTTTATCATGTTTTCCACGGGCGGTTCTTCTGCCTACAAATCGAGCTCCAATTCGCGCTTTTTCAGCTTGATGATTTCATCGCGCAGCTTGGCCGCTTTTTCGAATTCCAGGTTCTTGGCCGCCTCCTTCATCCATTTCTCCAGCTGATCGATCTTCTCTTTGCGCTTCTGAGGGGATAGATAAAATTCCTTGTCCTCGGCGATGCGGGTGTAATCCAGGTAATCCCGCTCATAGACGCTGGTGAGGACCTCATCGATCTGCTTCCGGATCGACTGCGGTGTGATGCTGTTCGTCAGGTTATAGTCCTGCTGGATCTTGCGCCGGCGGTTGGTCTCGGCGATGGCCTGCTTCATCGAATCGGTGATGGCGTCCGCATATAAGATCGCCCGGCCGTTGACGTTCCGCGCCGCCCGGCCAAAGGTCTGGATCAGGGAGCTGGCCGATCGGAGGAAACCTTCCTTGTCGGCGTCCAGAATGGCGACCAGGGAGACTTCCGGCAAGTCCAGCCCCTCCCTGAGGAGGTTGATCCCGATCAGCGCATCAAACAGGCCCTTCCTTAAATCTCTCAGGATCTTCACCCGGTCCAGGGTTTCGATCTCAGAATGGAGGTAGCGGACGCGGAGGCCGAGCTCATGATAATGGCGGGTCAGGTCTTCGGCCATGCGCTTGGTCAACGTCGTGACTAGAGTCCGTTCATCCTTTTCGGCTCGGACCTGGATCTCCTTCATCAGGTTATCGACCTGGCCCTTGACCGGCCGGACTTCGATTTCCGGGTCGGTCAGTCCCGTCGGCCGGATGATCTGTTCGACGACCCGCTTTTCGGACTTCTTGATCTCGTAGAAGGCCGGCGTCGCCGAGACATACAAAACCTGGTTGACCCGGCCTTCAAACTCCTGGAAATTGAGGGGTCGGTTGTCCAGGGCCGAGGGCAAGCGGAAGCCGTGTTCGATCAGCGTCTGCTTCCTTGACCTGTCGCCGTGGTACATCCCGCCGATCTGGGGCACGGTGACGTGGGATTCGTCGATAATGATTAAAAAATCCCGGGGGAAGTAATCCAGGAGTGTGTAGGGCGGTTCTCCCGGCCGTCGTTGGCTGAGGTAGAGCGAGTAGTTTTCGATGCCGGGGCAATAGCCGAATTCCCTGAGCATGTCCAGGTCGTAAAGCGTCCGTTCCTCAATCCTTTCGGCCTCGATAATTTTCCCCTGGCTCTTGAAGAAGCCAATTCGTGCCTCCAGCTCTTTTTCGATACCCAGGACGGCTGCGCCGAGAATCGTCTCCGGCGTTGAGAAAAACGTTCTGGGGTGGATGATGATTTTGTCGAAGACGCTCAGCGTCTTGCCGAGAAGAGGGTCGATGCAGGAGATCTTTTGGACATCGTCCTCGGCCAGCTCGATCCGATAGGCCGAATCTTCATAGGAGGGAAAGACCTCGATGATGTCGCCGCGGACCCTGAAGCCTCCCCTTTTGAAATCGGCTTCCTGACGTTCATACTGGATCTCAACCAGGTTCTTGAGGATCTGCTTCCGGGAGATTTTCTGACCAGCGGCCAGGCTGAAGCTCATGGAATAATACGTGTCCGGGGCGCCGATACCATAGATGCAGGAGACGGAAGCGACGATGATGACGTCGCGCCGGGCGAACAGCGAGTTCGTCGCGCACAGCCGCATCCGGTCGATCTCGTCGTTGATCGTTGCTTCTTTAGCGATGTACGTGTTGGACGAGGGGATATAGGCCTCGGGCTGGTAGTAGTCGTAATAGCTGACAAAATACTCGACGGCATTGCCCGGGAAGAATCGGCGGAATTCCTGGTAAAGCTGGGCAGCCAGGGTTTTATTGTGAGAGATGACGAGCACCGGCCGGTTAGCTTTTTCGATGAGATTGGCCATCGTAAACGTCTTCCCGGAGCCGGTCACCCCCATGAGGACCTGGTGCTTAAGACCGTCCTCACATCCTGCGGCCAGGGCTTTGATCGCCTGGACTTGGTCGCCTCTGGGCGAAAAATCAGAGCGGAGTTTGAAAGCATCCATCGGCCCCATTATATAACAAAGGAAGGACCTGCAAATATGCGATTTCAAAGAGGTGTGGGCATCACCCCGAAGCCCCCATAGCGGAGAGGGGGCCCATCGGCTCGCCGATGGGGGGAACCGACGGGACTGGTTCCCCAGGGGGCTAGGGGCGATGCCCACACCTCACCAAAAAAGCCGTTGAAAAGTTCCTTCCCTCATAATAAACTAAAAGCATAATAATTAGGAGGATGCATGAGAAAATCCATTCTTTGGGCAAGCGCGTTTTTGGCGTTGGGAGTTTTTCTGGCGGCAGCCGGGTTTTCCAGCGGCCAGGAGAAGCCCCGGATCGGCGTCTTGAGGTTCACCAATCACACGAGCGCCGGCTGGTGGAGCGCGTCGGTTGGGGAGGAGCTGTCGGACATGCTTGCCTCCGAGCTCGTCAGCACGAAGGCCTTCCAGGTCCTGGAGAGGAAAGAAATCGATGCCGTTTTGGGAGAGCAGGACCTGAGCGCTTCGGACCGCTTCAGCGAGGCGACGAAAGTTCGGCTCAAGAATTTAAAGGGCGCTCAGTATCTGGTGGCCGCGACCGTCTCTTCGTATGATGAATCGACCAAGGGTAAAAGCGGCGGCATCAGTGTCGGCGGCCTGAGCCTAGGCGGGTCAAAAGAGAAAACATACGTCGCCGTCGACCTCAAGGTCATCAACACCGAGACCGGAGAAATCATCGATGCCAGGACGCTCGAAGCCGAATCCAAAGGGATCGGGCTCGAGGGCGGCGTCTCGATCAGAAACGTCTCCCTGCGCGCCGGCGGCTTTGACCGGACCCCGGCCGGGAAGGCGATCCGGGCCTGTGTCGTCTATCTATCGGAATATCTGGAATGCTCCATGGCCCGGGGCAAAGACGACCGTTGTATGAAGAAGTGGGATGAGATGGAGCAAAAGAGGAGGGAGCGCACCAAGGGCGTGATCGATATCAGATAGCCCTGTGAGATACAAATAGGGTCTTCATCGGACAGAAGGGGAACGGCTAGACGTTCCCCTTTTTTATTTTAATGCTTCCTTTGAATTGGGCGCCGTCTAGGATCGAGACCTTGGCCGCCGTGATATCGCCCTTCATCTTGCCGGACGAGGAGACCTGGACTTTCCCGGAGGCCAGAATGCTTCCCGTCAAATTTCCATTCAAAATCATATTGGCGGCTGTGATGTCTGCTTCCACCTGGGCTCCTGCTTCGATGAAAAGGCTGTGCTTCGGCAGCTGAATCTTGCCCTTGTATGTGCCCTTGATGATGAGATCTTCCTGGCCGGCAAGCTCACCGCTGCCGACGATAGTCGGTCCCAGCACCGCTGCTCTTTCAGGAACAGGATTCCAAACCTTCTCGGCAGGACTTTGTTCGTCTGGTCTCGGCATGAGCGCTCACCTCTCTCCCCGGGAATGAGAATCGATTATAGTGGTGTTCTTCCGTAAATGTCAATGCCGCTTCGAGATTTGACATCGCCAGGGGGCTATGATATTTCTCTCTTTCCATTTTCAGCGCTGTTTTTTGGGAGGAGGGAAGAAATATATGCCCCCCATCGTCCAAATGAAGAAAGCCGAAGATGTCGAAGTCCATTAAAAAACCTTCGGGGAGTGCAACAGCGGACCGCGTGCTCTCCATCCGGGAAAAATTTAATCAGGTTTTCAAGGAAAAACCCCTGCTCGTGAGATCGCCCGGTCGGGTCAACCTTATCGGCGAACACACCGATTACAACGAAGGCTTTGTCCTGCCGGCGGCCGTTGATAAGGCCATCTATTTTGCCACTACACCGGGACCAGGCGAGAGCTGCGCGGTTTACGCCCACGACTTGGGAGAGAGCCACGAATTCAGCTTGAGCGGCTTGGCCAAGAGCCCGAAGGGCTGGCCGAACTACCTGATGGGCGTTGTCGACGAGCTCCTAAAAGCCGGCTGTGGCATCTCCGGCTTCCGGTGCGTCTTCGGCGGGGATATTCCCATCGGTGCTGGCATGTCCTCCTCGGCGGCCATCGAGGCCGGATTGGCTTTTGCCCTGAATAGAATCTTCGGCCTTGGCCTGGAGCCTCTGGCTCTCGTCAAACTCGCCCAGAAGGCCGAAAACGAGTTCGTCGGCGTCCGTTGCGGCATCATGGACCAGTTTATTAACGTTTTCGGCCGGCCGAAATCGGTGCTCAAGCTGGACTGCCGGAGCCTGGCTTACGAATATTATCCGTTTGATCGGCCGGACCTCCGGATCGTCCTCTGCGACACCCTGGTCAAAAGGGCGCTCGCTTCCTCCGAATATAACGTCCGCAGGCAGCAGTGCGAATCCGGCGTTAACCTCCTATCCAAATACGCTCCGGGCTTGAAGAGTCTCAGGGACGTTTCTCCTGAGCTTCTCGAAGTCCGCCGTCATGAATTCGACCCGGTCGTCTTCAAGCGGTGCGATTATGTCATCCGCGAAAACGCCAGAGTCGAACAGGCTTGCGCGGACCTTCGAAAAAGTGATTTTTATTCGTTCGGCCAGCGCATGTTCGGGTCTCATCAGGGATTGCGCGACGATTATGAAGTGAGCTGCCGCGAGCTCGACGTCCTTGTTGAAGCGGCATCCCGAGTCAAAGGCGTTCTCGGCGCCAGGATGATGGGAGCCGGCTTCGGCGGCTGCACAATCAACCTTGTTGAGGAAAAAGCTGTCGAGGACTTCGAGGAGTCCCTCACCCGGGCGTATCGCGGCCAATTCGGCAAAGCGCCCAAGTTTTATATCAGCACGCTAAAATCAGGAACCGAGATTATCGAGAGCTAGGCGGGCAGCCGCACTCTCGTTCGTTGATAGATCCGCCGTAGAAATGTGAATTTATCTCTCTTCCTTAATGGGGAGGGGAAGGCGAGGGTCAAATGTTCGGAGACCCTCTCTTTTAATTATTATCTTGGCGGAGGGAAAAGCCGAATATTTTAGGATTTAAGGAGGTCTCATGATTTTGTCGCTTCAAGGGAAATGGAAGGGATTTTATCTTGGCGTGTGTCTGTTGCTGGGCTTTGCTTTCGTGGGCTTTGCCCAGGCCCCGGCAGCGGAGAAAGGCTCCGGTGCGGCTCAGAATCCTGTTCCGGCCCAGAGCCCGCTCACGGCGGACGATTTCAACCAGTTCAGCTGGCGCTGGGTCGGTCCGGTCACTTTCTCGGGCCGGATCACCGAATTCGCCGTACCGCGTGGCCAGAGCCAGACCTATTATGCCCTGACGGCTAGCGGCGGACTCTGGAGGACGGTGGACGGAGGGATCTCCTTCGAGCCCCTCTTCGACAAATACGGTAATATGAGCATGGGCTTTTTGGCCATCGCGCCTTCGAACGCGAACATCCTTTACCTGGGAACCGGAGAGCCGATGCACGCTCGGTCGAGCGCGCACGGCAACGGAATGTGGAAGTCCACGGATGCCGGCAAGACATGGACCAAGATTGGGCTGGAGAAAAGCTATTACATCCCCAAGGTCGCGGTCGATTTCAAGAATCCCGACATCGTCTATGTCGCGGCGGAAGGAAAGCTTTATGACAACGAGATGGATTGTGAGCGCGGCCTTTACAAATCGACGGACGGCGGCAAAACATGGGCCAACGTTTTTCCAGTCAAAGACCGCGGTGTCGCGGATTTTGTCATCGATCCGAACAACTCCGATATCGTGATCGCGGCCGCTTACAAAACCTTCCGCAGGGCCTGGACGTACATCGACCGGCAGCCCGGTAATCATCTGTATAAATCGACGGATGGCGGCAAGGCCTGGAAAAAATTGACGGCAGGCCTTCCCGTCGACGTCGACCTGGGCCGCACCGGCCTGGCCATCTTTGAGAAGAAACCTAACATCATCTACGCCCGGCTCGATGAGGAAGTCAACCTCGGGCTGGCCGAGCGCGACGGCGGGGCGAATGTCCGCATGGGAGGCTTTGGCGGAGGCGCGGGCGGCGCAGCAGCCCCTCTCTGGGCGGAGGATTTCAATTTTGCCAAATTCAAAACCTATAAAATCAACCCGGAGATCGCCAAGCTGGCGCCCAAGTTTTCCCCACTCAAGGTCGAAACCGAGGCGGATCTGATCAAGAAGCTCAACGAACTCGTCCAAGACAAGGACTTTCTGACAAAGAGCGGCGTGGATGTAGCCAAGCTCAACGCCGCGGCGCGCAAGATTTATGCGAAGGAGGAGGCGATCATCGCTTCGATTAATGAGATCGAGAGGCTGATCAAGAAGGAAGCGCCGAAGCCTGATTCCTCCGAGGCCAAAGGCCGTGCCCAGACCGTCAACCGTCGAGTCCTCGAAATCTTATACGCAAAAGCGCTGGGAATCATGCAGCCGACCAAGCGGTCCGGCGTCATTTACCGCTCCGACGACCAGGGCGAGACTTGGAAAAGAATGACGGCTTATGCGCAGACAGGCGGCAGCGCTCAGGTCAACCAGACCGAGGGCGGCTACTACGGCCGGATCATCATCGATCAGAACAATGATCAAGTTGTCCTCTGCGGAGACACAAATGTCAGGATTTCGACCGACGCCGGCAAGAATTTCAAGGTCAGCGGCTGGGACGGAAACAGAAAAACACACGTCGATCACCGCGGCGTCTGGATGGACCCGCTTAACTCCAAACACATACTGAGCGCCAATGACGGCGGCACCTCCGAGACCTGGGACGGCGGCCAGCACTGGAGCCAAAAAAACATAATCAGTGCCCAGCAGTTTTATGATATCTCGGCAGACAATGAACAACCCTATAACGTGATGGGCGGAACCCAGGACAATGGTTGCTGGCTGGGCCCCTCCCAGAACCGGAACAGCTACGGCATTTTTGCGGCCGATTGGACCTACCTGCCGACGGGCGACGCGTTCTATACGGTCCGCGACTGGTGGAACCCCGAGTTTGTCTACTATGAAAGCCAATTCGGCCGCTCGAGCCGGATGAACCTCAAGACCGGCGAAACGATGTCGATTTTCAAGAGCACCACTCCCGAGGAGAGCGCGGCCGGAGTGCCGGCGCAGCGATATCAGTGGAATGCGCCGATCGTCCTTTCGCCGCACAACCCCGGCATCGTCTATATCTGCTCCCAGTTCGTCCACCGCTCCCTGAGCCGCGGTGAGCGGGGGACGTTTGTCACGATCAGCCCCGACCTGACCAAGGCCAACAAGGAGAGGATTGCCCTGTCCAAGAAGACCAACCTCCAGTACGCGACGATTTATGCCTTTGCCGAATCGCCCAAAAAGCCCGGTCTGTACTGGGCCGGGACCGACGATGGCAACGTCCAGATGTCCCCTGACGGGGGCGTGACCTGGGTCAACATCACCAATCAATTTTATGATGGGGCGGGCAAGCCGAAGAAAGACATCAAGGGCGCCCTGATCCCCTACGACCGTTGGGTCAAATCGGTAGCCCCCTCGGCATTTGACGAAAAGATCTGTTATGTGGCTTTCAACGGATATAGGACGCATAACGAAGACAAAACCTGGCTCTTTGTAACGCGCGACCTGGGCAAAACCTGGGAGGACATCTCCGGGAACATGATGAATCCGGTCTATCGGGTTAAGGAAGATCCGGACAACGCGAACGTCCTCTACATGGCCACAGAATACGGCGTCTTTGTCACCATCGATCAGGGAAAGTCCTGGACGGCCTTTTCGACCGCCGCGCCCCATGTTATTGTCAAGGACCTGGATATCCAGAAACGCGACCGGGACCTTATCATCGGAACCTACGGCCGCGGCATCTATATCGCCGACATAGCGCCGATCAAGGAATTTAAGCCCGAGACGTTCCAAAAGGACGCCTACCTCTTTGATATCGAGAACACGATCCGCTGGAGCAGGTACGAACGAAAGGGCGAGACCCTGGGCGAGATGACCAAGGTCGATAATCCGCCCGTCGGCGCGAACTTTTACTATTATTTGAAGGCGGATGCGAAGAACGTGAAACTGACGATCAAGGATCTGGAGGGCACTCTGATCAACGAAGTCACCGGCGGCAGCAAAAAGGGCCTGCAGAAGGTTTTCTGGAACCTAGGCCGGAGGCAGGATCCTGCGCAACAGCCGCCCGGCATGATGGGTCCCGGAGGCGGCGGACGCGGGATGCGTGGCGGCGCCCAAGTGGATGCGGGCGTCTTCAAGGTCACACTCACGGTGGATGGAAAGGACTTCGAGACCAAGAAAGTGACGGTCAGTCCCGACCCGATGTTTAAATAATCGAGAAAAATTGTTTAGGAAACGATCCGGAAACGACCTCTCTCCCAATCCGGGTTTTTCACGCCGTTCCCGAGCCCTCCTTCTCGGCGGCGAAGAACTCGCTTCCCGGCCTCGATCTTACGGATGTTCGCCGGGAAGCTCAGACAACTTCGCCGGCCAGCAGCTTCCGAGCCGGCTGCCCTCGAAGGACGGCCCGGGAAGGCTAAACCCTCCATGGTCGCTTCGTCCGTCTTCGGATCGTTTCTTTTTTTCTAATGAGTAGGAAAAAATTTTTAGAAAAAAGATGCTACTGCCGAACTCGGCATATTAATATGACTTAAAAGAAACGACCTTGAAGATAGGAGGACGTATGAGGAGAAAAATACAACTTTTCAGAATTTGGAGGACGCTCTGGCTGGCCGTCATCGCGATCGCGATGCTCGGGGGCATGAGCTTAGCCCAGGATTTTTCCAAGTATCACACCTATGCCGAGATGACAATTATGCTCCGGACCCTGGCCGATGCCAATCAAAATTTGGTCAAGCTGGAGTCCATCGGCAAGACGCAGGAGAATCGCGACCTGTGGGTTCTGCAGATCGCGAACCCGGCCGGCGTTCCTTTGGCCGAGCGGCCGGCGCTCCTCATCGCCGCCAATTTTGAGGGAGACCATCTGATCGGAAGCGAGCTGGCCTGCATCATGGCGGATTATCTTGTTAAGAACTACGCGTCGAACGCCAATGTCAAGCAACGTCTCGACAACGGCGTTGTCTATATCATGCCCCGCCTCAACCCGGACGGAGCCGAATTTATGTGGGCGCCCGTCAAGTGGGCGCGGCGGACGAATACCAAGCCCTATGATGACGACAACGACGGCCGGATGGATGAGGACGGACCGGAAGATCTCAACAGGGACGGCTTCATTACGGTCATGCGGGTCAAGGATCCAAACGGCGATTATATGATCGATCCCGAAGAGCCGCGGTTGATGAAGAAGGCCGATCCGAAGAAGGGCGAAAAAGGCGAATACACTCTCTTTTGGGAGGGCCGTGACCGCGACGGAGACGGCTTCATCGGGGAGGACGGTCCGGGCGGCGTCAACATCAATCGCAATTTCATGCATGAATATCCCAATTACAAGGCCGAAGCCGGACGCTACATGGTCAGCGAAATCGAGACTCGCGCAGTCCTGGAATGGATGATCGCCCATCGCAACGTGGCTGCCATCCTGACTTTCGGCGAAAGCGACAACCTGATTGTTGCCCCGACGATGAGCGGCCGCCTGAGTGCGGCCAAGCAGATTGACCTCGTAGAATTTGCCAATGCCAGCCTTGCCGGCGCGAATAAGGTCGGGATGTTTGCTGCCGGCGGCATGCGGGGCTTCGGCCGGGGCTTCGGCGGCGGCGAGTTCATTGTTATTACCGAAGAGATGATCCGAGAATTCACAGGCGGCCGGGGCGGGCAGACGACCGCCACGCAGCCGACTAGCGCCAGGGCTATGATGCCGGCGAGGGCTGCCGTGACGACCGTCAACACGGCGGATATCGACTATTTCCGGACTGTCGCCGGCAAATATATCGAGCTGACAGGAATTCGCCAACAGCCTCTCGTCGTCAAGCCCGAGGGCGCGTTCTTCCAGTACGGCTATTTCCAATTCGGAGTGCCGTCCTTTTCAACGCCGGGCTGGGGGCTTCCTGAAGCTCCTAGAGGCCAGGGCATGCCGGGCAGGTCCGAAATGCCGGCGGGACAACAGCCAACCGCCGGCGGACAAGCTCAAGCCGCCCAGATGCAGTCTCAGTTTGCGGCCATGATGGCGCAGAGGGGAGGCGGCGGTGGACGCGGCGGAGCCCAGGCGCTGACGGGAATGGCTGCAGGCGAAGCCGGCGCTCAGGAAGCGCAGGCGGTCGACCGTCAGCTTCTCCAGTGGATGGACAAAGAAAAGATCGACGGCTTCGTCGCCTGGGCGAAATTCAAACACCCCGATTTGGGCGAGGTCGAAATCGGCGGCTTCAAGCCCTATGCAGCGGCAAATCCTCCGGCGGCCAAGATCGCCGAGCTGGGCAAATCTCATGCCGAGTTTGCCGTCTATCTGGCGTCTCTATTCCCCAAGGTCGGAATAGCCAAGCTCGAAGCCGTGAATCACGGCGGCGGTATTTTCAGAATCAAGGCCGAAATCGAGAACAGCGGGTTTCTTCCGACGAGCTTAGCCCATGCCGTCACGGCCCGGGCGGTCAAACCGACCATGGTTCAGCTCCAGGTCGCGCCGGAATCCATCATCTCCGGAAGCCAGAAGACCAATTTCGTCCAGGCGCTGGCCGGCTCCGGCGATCGGGCGAAATTCGAATGGCTGATCAAGGCCAAAGCGGGCGACACGATCGAGCTCAAAGTCGTGTCCCAAAAGGCGGGCTCGGCCAAGCGCTCGGTGACGCTGAAGTAAAGGAGGCGGGACCATGAACAACACGAAAAGCAATCTTTCGATGAAAAAAATAATCAAATTCGTCCAATTTCTCCTGATTCTTTTCGCGGTTCTGGCCGCAATCCCCCAGGGCGGCATGACGCAGAAGTTCGCCTCGGATCCCCCGTTCAAGGTCAAAATCGATTTTAACCGTTGGCACGATACCAACGAGCTGTATGCCGATATGAAACGGCTCGAACAAGCTTGGCCGAAGTATGTCAAGGTCGGCTCAATCGGGAAGAGCCATGACGGCCGCGATGTCATGGTCGTCACGATCAACAATCCTGAGACCGGTCCGGAAATGAGCAAGGCGGCCATGTTGATCGAGGCCAACGTCCATGGCAATGAAATCCAGGGCGGCGAGATCTGCCTTTACACAGTCTGGTATCTCATGGAGAACTACGGGCGCCTAGAGGACGTCACAAAGCTCGTCAACGAGCGCGTCTTCTACATCATCCCGACGATCAACCCGGATGGCCGGCAGTATTTCTTCGATAGCCCCGGCGGCTTCGCCCGGTCGGGCCATGTTCCCGTGGACGACGATAACGACGGGCTGTTCGATGAAGACGGTCCGGACGACTTGAACGCCAATGGGATCGTTGAGCAGATGCGTAAATATGCGCCCGGCAAGGGAAACTACCGTCCGAGCAGCATTGATCGGAGGATGATGGAGCCCGTCCCCTTCGGCGAGAAGGGCGATTATATCATGCTCGGCTCCGAGGGCCTCGACAACGATAAAGACGGCCGGGTCAACGAGGACGATGCCGGAGGATATGACGGAAACCGGAACTATCCATCGGATTGGCAGCCCAACTATATCCAGAACGGCGCCATGGATTTTCCGTCCCAGCTCCCCGAAGCCCGGGCCGAAGTGGAGTTTTTCCTCGCTCACCCCAATATCGCCGGCGTCCAATCCTATCATAACTCCGCAGGGATGATCCTTCGTGGCCCCGGCGCGGAGGCTACGGGCGAGTATCCGTCGGCGGACATCCGGGCCTACGACGAGCTCGGCCGTAACGGAGAAAGAATCTTGCCGTTCTATCGTTACGTCGTCATCTGGAGCGGCCTCTACACGGTCCATGGAGGGTTTCTCGATTTCACCAACGACGGGATGGGCGTTCTTTCTTTTTCCAATGAGCTATGGAGCAACGAGCAGTATTTCACGAGCCCCGCGCTCAAGGAGCAGCAGAAAGACCCGAACAGCCCCATCGCTCCCCAGAAATCGCGGTTTTTCTTTGACGACAAGCTCGAATTCGGCGACCAGTTCGTCGATTGGAAGCCGTTCAAGCATCCGGAATACGGCGACGTCGAGATCGGCGGCTCCTGGAAAAAATTCACCAGCCGCGTTCCGCCGCGTTTCATGAACGAAGAGCTCTGTCACCGCAACATGGCCTTCACGCTGTACCAGGCCGACGAGATGCCGATGATTAAAATCGGGGAGGCGACGGCGGATAAGGTGGGCGGGGATGTTTATCGAATCTTCGTCGACATCTCCAATCCTAAGGTGGCCCCTACGATCCTGGATAAAGCCGCCCAGAACAACGTGGTCCGGCCCGACCTGCTGACTCTCGAAGGCAAGAATGTCGAGATCATTTCGGCGAGCTGGATCGACAACAAAGAGCTGTATAAGATCAAGCCCAGCGTCACCGGCTTCATCGACCAGAAGAACTTGAAGCGGATCATCCTGAGGAACGGAATGCCCGGCAAAACCGCCAGGACGATTATGTATATCGTCAAAGGCGCGGGAGAAGTCACGGTCAAGTATGACTCCGTCAAAGGCGGCACGGTCGGCAAGACCATCAAACTCCAGTGATTTAATTGGGGACATGCACCCGAATCTTTTAATTCGGTGCGCGTCCCCATTTTTTCTTGATCAATCGGGCCGAATATCGGGCGGCCGCCGAGCGATGTGTAAAAACCGAACAAATCTGGCAGCCCATCCGGAGTTGAAAAGGCGAACCATTAACTGTAAAATATTGGTCTCCGAAAGGAAGGAATTTTAGATGGTTGATAAAGCTGAGCGGGCATAACTCAGCGCTCGAATAGGGGAGTGGGGCCAACTCGATAAGAATCAATGGCTTAGACTGTTAAGCCTTTTATTTTGTGAAACTTGCCTTTTCCCGTGAGTGCTCGTCATTGTCCAGTATTTCTCGATAATACTCATTAGTTTGCATTATTTTTGCAAACAACTTGGCACTATTTTGGCACCGGAGTGGCTCATTCGCCGTAAGCGAGTTGACTATCCTGCTTATTATTTGATAGCCTTTAGCAATACGTTATAGAAGGGACCACAAATGGCCATCAAGTGCCCGAAATGTCATTCTGAGAATCCCCATACCCTGAAATTCTGCGGGGAATGCGGGACTCAGCTCCCAGCTTCAAAGGACCTTCACCCTGAGATCACGGAAACTCTTCAAATGCCTGTGCATGAGCTGAGCACCGGCTCGACTTTTGCCGGCCGCTACCAGATCATCGAGGAACTCGGCAAAGGCGGCATGGGCAAGGTCTATAAGGTCTTTGACCAGGAAGTCCAGGCCAAGATGGCCCTCAAGCTTATCAAGCCCGAGGTGTCGGCCGACAAGAACACGATCGATCGCTTCCGGAATGAGCTCAAGATCGCCCGGGATATCTCTCACAAGAACATCTGCCGGATGTATGACCTGGGCCGGGAAGCCGGCAGCTATTTCATCACCATGGAGTACGTTTCTGGGGAAGACCTCAAGAGCTTTATCCGAAGAGCACGGCAATTGGTTGTGGGAACGGCCATTCTCGTTGCCAAGCAGGTCTGCGACGGGCTGGTCGAAGCCCACCGGGTGGGCGTTGTCCACCGGGATTTGAAGCCGGGCAACATCATGATCGACAAAGAGGGAAACGCCAAGATCATGGATTTCGGGATCGCCCGGTCGATCTCGGTCAAGGGAATCACCGGCGCCGGAGTCATGATCGGCACCCCTGAATATATGTCACCCGAGCAGGTGGAAGGAAAAGAAGTCGACGAGCGCTCGGATATCTATTCTCTGGGCATTATCCTCTATGAGATGCTGACCGGGCAGGTGCCTTTCGAAGGGGATACGCCCTTCACCATCGGGGTGAAACAGAAGAGCGAAATCCCGAAGGATCCCAAGTCCTTGAATGCCCAGATTCCGCAAGACCTCAACGGCCTGATCCTCAAATGCCTGGAGAAGGACAAGGAGAGGCGGTATCAAAACGCTGATGAGTTGAAGGCCGACCTCGAGAAGATTGAAAAAGGCGTCCCGACCGCAGAACGTCCGGTCCCCAGGAGGAAGACCCTGACCTCCAGGCCGATCACGTTGACCGTCAGCCGGAAGAAGCTCTTTGTTCCCCTGTCGATATTTTTCGCCGTTGCCGTCATC
>Ga0153915_10001428_pt1 | contig 21939 bp, 19 predicted proteins | sample Opewatmetagenome_2_FD_107003 | JGI IMG/M metagenome (GOLD analysis project Ga0153915, IMG submission 107003) | Freshwater wetland microbial communities from Ohio, USA - Open water 3 Core 3 Depth 3 metaG | ecosystem: Environmental > Aquatic > Freshwater > Wetlands | place: USA: Ohio, Lake Erie...
CAGCGATCATGTATCCGAGCTGCGAAATCGTTGAAAATGCCAATACGCGTTTGATATCATTTTGGGCGACGGCAATGGTCGCCGCAAACAAAGCTGTGAAAGCACCTATGAAAGCCATCATCTGCATCGGCGGTGTCAACAGCCCATGCTCCATCCCAGCTGAGAGCAAGGGGAATATACGGATTACCATATAAACACCTGCAGACACCATCGTGGCAGCATGGATCATGGCAGAGACCGGCGTAGGACCTTCCATGGCATCGGGTAACCACACATGCAGAGGCCATTGAGCAGATTTACCAATCGTTCCAATAAAGAGTAAAATGCCAATCAATCCCGCTGCTGATAAACCGAGGATGGGAAGTACGGCAGGTTTATCCGCCAGACGGGCAAGATTTTCAGGGGTAAAAATTTCCCGAAAAGAAAGCGTTTGGGTCTCAGAATACAGGTAAGCTACTCCTAACAACATAAACACATCGCCGACACGTGTGGTAATAAACGCTTTGATGGCTGCCGCGCGCGCCGAAGGTTTTTGGAACCAGAAACCAATCAACAAGTACGAACACAAGCCCATGATCTCCCAACCCACAAACAAAGTGAGCAGGTTATCAGAAATTACCAGGGTATACATGCCAAAAGCAAATAAACCAATAAAAGCAAAAAAGCGGGAGTACATCGGCTCGATCGAAAGAACAGCGTGTTTATGACCCTGCTCATCTGCTACGGTTGCGCCATGAGGAGGTAAGCCGGGCAGATCATGATCGCCTTTGGGCTGACCAAAATTGTGATAGCCCACGCTGTATATGAAAATCATCAGGACTGTCCAGGCGACAAAGAAGAGGGCAATTGCTGATAATGGGTCAACCAGGATGCCAACTTTGAGGAAGGTGTTGCCAGTCGCCAGCCAGGGGAACGAAGATTCGAAAGGATGCAAGCCGAGCTCCTCCGTACGTATCGCACGGATAAAGACGATCATGCTGCCCAGCCAGGATAACAAAGCCGCACCAACAGCGATGGTATGGCTGAACCATTTGTTCCGGTTAGTGAATAACACGATCAGGAAAAACGCCAGGATAGGCGGGAGAGGGAGAAGCCAAATCAAGGTTTCAGTCGCCATGCAATATCTCCAGGTCACAATTTCAGCATATCGATATCATCTGCAATTACCGTATCGCGGCGACGATAGATTGAGATGATCAACGCCAAACCAACTGCCACTTCAGCGGCTGCCACAGCGAACACCATAATCGCGAAAACCTGTCCGGCGATACCGGATTGTCCAAGGTAACGCCAAAAGGCAATCAGATTGACATTGACTGCATTTAACATCAGTTCGATGCCCATCAGGATTGCCACAGCATTCTTGCGCGATAACACACCGAATAAGCCGATACAAAAAAGTGCTGCAGCAAATAACAAGTACCAGGATAAAGGAATCATCCGTTTTACCTCCTCAGCCTATTTCTTCGTCAATGACACGTAGATTGCACCGATCATGGCAGCCACAAGCAGCACCGAAGCTAACTCGAATGGCAGCAAGTAAGCATTTACAGATACTAATGCCTGACCGAGGTTAGAAAGTGCGTCTGCCCCGGAAACTAAATCAGGTCTCTCCATGGTAAACGAAGACCAGGAGCTAAGGATAAAGAAAAGCCCGACAAATAAAACGACCGCTAAAACTGCTGCTAAAGGCCAGGTACGATTTTGTTGGGTACCAGTGTCACGAATATCTTTTCGGGTAAGCATCACAGCAAAGATGAACAGGATCGCGATCGCTCCAATGTAGATTAACACCTGGGCAGCAGCAAAAAAACCCGCATCTAATGAGACATACAGAACCGCCACCCCAAAAAGCGCCAGAACCAACCACAAAGCAGAATGCACCAGGGATTTTGCAGTCACAACCAGAAAAGCCGCTACGAGCGTTATTACTGCAAAGATGAAAAAGATAATTTGCATGACATCCATAAATGACCTCTTTCCCTTAATCCGAGGCGGGAGTCTGGGGCGCAATGGCGACCGGGCGAGGTTCTCCCACACGCTGTCGTTCTTTGCGCGCCATTCGGCGAAGGATTTCCACGGTTCCCCAGATGATGAGCAGGTTCATCCCCAAATGTACCGATATTCGCAGAAGCACCGAATCCTGTCCAAGCAATTGAAGAATTTTCTCGACCAAAGCTGTGACGATCAACAACACTAATGCAATCGGAGTCAGGAACTTCCAATTAAAATTGAGCATCTGGTCAATTCGCAGACGAGGCATGGTGATACGCAACACAATGACAAGGAAATAAACGACAAAGGTCTTAACAAAGAAATATGCCACTCCTAAGATTGGCAACTGCTCTGCCCATGGACCACGCCAACCTCCTAAAAATATAGATGCGGTCAGAGCAGAAATCGTAAAAGCATGCAGGAATTCACCTACATAGAACATGCCGAATTTAAGACCTGAGTATTCAGTCTGGTAGCCCGCGACCAATTCGGACTCTGCCTCTAAAAGGTCAAATGGGGCTCTCCCAATCTCAGCCTGTGAAGAAAGAAAGAATAAGAGAGCAGCTAATGGAGAAAGAACAACGAACCACACGGATTGAGCCTGGACCAGGCTATTGATTCCCATCGTGTGCCCCAGCAAAACGGGCACCAACAAAGCCAACACCATAGGAACCTCATACGAAACCATCTGAGAAACGGTTCGGAAGGCGCCAAACAAGGCGTATTTATTATTCGAGGACCAACCCGCCATGATTATTCCAAGCGTGCCAATCGCGCCGATCGCCACAATATATAAAACTCCAACATTGACGTCTGTTCCCACCACCTTTGGAGCGAAGGGGATGACAGCCCAAAGCAGAATCACCGCAGAAACGGTCAGAATCGGCGCCAGGTTATAAACGACTTTATCGGCGCCATCTGGTGTGATATATTCTTTTGTAAAGATCTTTATCATGTCCGGGAAGGTCTGGAATATTCCCCATGGTCCTACTCGATTGGGTCCCAATCGATCTTGAATACGAGCATAAATTTTACGCTCCATCCAGATCGTAAAGATCACTAAAGCAAGGCTAAATGTACCGACGACGAAAGCACCCAGGAGCTGAACCAATGCGCTTGCCACTCCCGGCGCAATATTCCACCCCAGAAGCAAGCCTTCCAACCAATTTCCAATAAAAGTGATTGGATCTCGCAAAAATTCCATTCTCGCTCTCCTCTATAGCAATAACATCACAGTGACATACGAAAGGGCGCAAGCGCCCTTTCGTATGTCACTGTAAATTCTTTCTTTCGGCTAAACCCACTCTAAGACGCCCTTTCGCCAGGCGGCTAAGAGTTCGCCGAACAGGACAAGGATAAATACGATTCCGGATATCACACCGACTAAAGGTAACTTGTCAAACGCAACAGCCCAAGGGAATAGGAAAACTAACTCCACATCAAAAACGAGGAAGGTCAGGGCAAAAACATAATATTGGACCTTAAACTGTATCCATGTATCGCCAACTGTTTCCATCCCGCATTCATAGGTTTGTGTTTTGGCAGGAGTGGTCCTCTTAGGCGCCAACAAGCCCGCAATAAGAATGGGGGCACCAGGAAAGATCGCCACGATCAAAAAAAACAGACCAATGAACAGCCAATCATTCAGCATGAACGCTCCTTGTGAAAAAGTTATCCGCCGGGGGCATGACTAAATGGGGTGGTTTACTCCACCCGAATAACGGCACTATTTTACCATACCGTTTCGATTGTGAAGTATTTCTCTAGGGTATTAACCCTATATGAGATAATCCGTCACGCAGCTAGCAAACGTCAGGAAAAAATTATTTTTACTTCAGGGGATCGCACAGCTTTTCAAGCTCTTCAATCAGGAATTATGCTATACTGTGCAAACCGCCTAAACCAAAATAAATAACTTGAGGGCATTATTGGCGGTTTGTCTATGTGATTAGCCGATTTTCTGTAACTTTTTTGCTAAAATAATCTCTGCCAATCACATGCCTGGAATCCTATGAACGAATATGACTCTTTGAAATCACGACTTGCCAGGGGTTGGAATACCTGGAACACACGCAGTGTGCTCTCTCACGTGCTGCTTCCAGAATCTTTTGCCCTCAATATATGCTTTAAAGAATATGTGGGACGCAGATACTTGAAAGAGGCTCTGGTAGGTCGGCATGGAAAAGCAGAAGAAAAGATCTTTCCAGGCCCGCATGCCTACGATGGCAGCTACACCGAGCTGAGGATGACCTGGCAGGGATTGGAAGTGATCGTACAAAGCGCTCAGGAAGATCAAGATCTGGTGATCCTGGTTACTCCTTTGACCTTTCACAAGAAATCCCCTTTATTGGTGGTCGAAGGAGGAATCTTATGGAACCATCCTGGATATATTGAACTTGTGGATGGATGTTTAACGGCAAACCTTAAAAACCAAACCGTCACAGTATTTGGCACAAAGGATTTAACAGTAGATCCATATCTGGCAACCCAAGCTGCCTATCTCGCCATGGTTCTGGATGGCCCAACAGGTGTGTCCACCGGAAAACGCCGTACAGTGACTGAGATTCAATCCATCCTGGAGCGACAGAAATCAATTCATGCAGCCCGCGCAAGTAAATATGGTGAGCTTGCAGAAGTGTATAAGGCCATCCAAACTTGCATGGCCTGGGATACCATTTACGAGCCAGAACATGAGCGGGTTGTTTCACCGGTCAGCAGAATTTGGAATGTGGTGTGGGGGGGATTTGTATTGTTCGATTGGGACACTTACTTTGCAGCACTGTTGGCTGGGCTAGATAATAAAGATCTGGCATTTGCGAATGCCATCGAGATGACTCGAGATAAAACAGAAGCCGGATTCATCCCAAACTTTAGCACTGTGGCAAATATCAAGAGCCGCGACCGTTCTGAGCCACCTGTGGGAGCAGTCTGCTGCTGGGAGTTGTATAAACGCTTTGGAGAAAAATGGTTCCTCGAAGAAGTTTTCTACGACCTCCTGGAGTGGAACCGTTGGTGGAACACAAGCCGGCAGTGTAAAGGGCTGCTGTGCTGGGGCTCTAACCCTTATGAGCCCTTTGAAAATGCAGAATTCAAACTTGAAGCTTCGGGTGTCAATGACCGGCAAGGCGCAGCCTATGAGTCAGGGTTGGATAATTCACCCATGTATGACGAAGTTTCTTTCGATCCACAAACCCACTTAATGCGGCTTGCAGATGTTGGGTTGACCGGGATGTACATTGCGGATTGCGAAGCCCTGGGAAGAATTTCAGATGTGCTGGGTGAGGAAGAAATCGCGCAAGAACTCAAGCTGCGGACGGGGTCTTACCGCCAGAGCCTTAGCGGTTTGTGGGATGAGAAGTCTGGCATCTTTCTCAATTGGCATACTGACGCGGAGCAGTTCAGTCGCCGGTTATCACCAACCCTTTTTTATGCCCTCCTGGGAAAAGCTGCTACACAGAAACAAGCACAGCGAATGGTCGCCGAACACTTTTATAATCCTGAAGAATTTTGGGGTGACTGGATCATTCCGACCATCGCCCGTAACGATCCAAGTTATCCTGACCAGGCTTATTGGCGGGGGCGAATATGGGGACCATCCAACTTTCTTGTTTATTTGAGCCTGAAAAATTACAATCTGCCAGAAGCGGTAAAAGACCTTACCGAAAAATCTAAAACCTTGTTTATGAAGAACTGGTTAGAGCACGGGTATGTATGCGAAAATTATTGCGCTGACACAGGCCTTGGCGGTGAAAGGCTTGACAGCGACCGTTATTATCATTGGGGGGGTCTCCTGGGACTACCAGCGCTCATGGAAGCCGGTTTCTATGAAAAATAGTAAAAGAAGGTAAGTGATCATGGATACCAAGGAAATTATTGGGAAGCTTGCCCAATTTGACACTCCCACAATCTGTAATATTATCGAACTCTTCAATATACGCCCGAACAACACCGGGTATATGGATAAACGGATCCAGGCTTGTTTTCCAGAATTTCCACCCATGGTCGGGTTCGCAGCTACGGCTACCTTCCGGGCAGGAGGGGCGCCTCGGTCTGAGGAGGGATATTTTGGAGTTATTGACCAGGTGAAGCGTTTTGAGGAATTGTCGGGACCTGCCGTGGTAGTTTTCCAGGATCTTGATGACCCGGCTGTTGCAGCCACCTTTGGTGAGATCATGTGCACAACTTACCAGGCTTTTGGGGCAGCAGGACTGATCACGAGTGGGGCTGGCAGAGATTTACAACAGGTTCGTGGGATCAAATTCCCGGTCTTTACGAACGGGACAATCTGTTCGCACGGATATGTCCATTTCCCTCAGGTTTACGTGCCTATCCACGTAGGAGGCATAACAGTTTATCCAAACGATTTGCTGCATGGTGACCTCAATGGAGTGACGACAATACCTATAGAAATTGCCAGCGAGGTTGCGGAAGTTGGCCCCGATTTTTTGGCAGCCGAAAACGTGGTTCTTTCAGCAATGAGAGGAAACAACCTTACCCCTGAAATCTTCCAAGAAGCCCTGGCTGAGTCAAAAAGCCAAATCCAGAAGCTAAGAAATCGCCTTTCCCGGCCAAAGAAATGAGATTCAGCAAGTATCATGCATTGGGGAATGATTACCTGGTGATCACACCCCAGGAGGCAGGCGATATACCTCAACATCCCGAGGCAATTCAAAAGATCTGTCAGCGTAAATCCGGAATCGGTTCAGATGGCATTTTATTAGGACCAATTGACACAAAGGAAACAAAATATGGGTTGCGCATTTTTAACCCTGATGGAAGTGAAGCTGAAAAGAGTGGAAATGGGATACGGATCTTTTCCCGCTGGCTGTGGGATCATGGATACGTAACCGAAAAGCCATTTAATCTTTGGACGAAGGGTGGAATGGTAGAGGCACAGGTTTTACACGGAGGGAGATCAGTTAAGGTTGAAATGGGGCGCGTCAGCTTTGACAGTCGAGAAATCCCGGTTGCTGGGCCTGCGCGCGAAGTCATTAACGAAACCATGGAGATTGCAGGTGTCAAACTGCTTTATTGCGCAGCTACAATTGGAAATCCGCACTGCATTATCCTATGCGAAAAAGTTTCGAGAGCTCAAGTAATGCAGCTTGGATCGTTGATCGAAAGGGAAGAACGGTTTCTAAACCGCACCAATGTCCAATTTATGCAAGTGCTAGATAAAAATCACATCTATATTGAGATTTGGGAAAGGGGGGCTGGGTTCACATTAGCATCTGGCTCCAGCAGTTGTGCGGCTGCGGCAACAGCTTATCGATTAGGATTCTGCTCACCTCAAATCACGGTCAACATGCCAGGAGGAAAATTAGAAATAATCATAAATGAAAATGGAAATGTTACTATGTCGGGACCAGTGACACGAATCGCAGAAGGTGAGATATCCGAGGAAATTTTTTCTGATAAAATTTATACGGGAGATAAACAATGAGACAACTTACATCTCGCGAAAGACTTCTAAAAGCGATAAGCCAGCAAGAACCCGACCACATCCCTTGCTCATTTATGAGCTTCACCATCCTGCGCAAACGATGCAATGAAGATTGGTACGAAGTGGCAAGAAAAGAGCAGGAAATGGGACTCGACCCATTCTTGTTCATCCCCTCTGCACCACGATCACAACGTAAAGACCACCCTGATTTACGCGGCCTTCCAGTGCGCTTCCATCCACAAGTGAACGTCAAACAATGGCGTGAAAACAATCCAGATGGGTATGATATTTTACACAAAGAATACACAACCCCAGCTGGATCTTTATCCACTCATATCCGTATCACAGAAGATTGGCCTCATGGAGATCACCTGCCTTTCGTGGATGATTACCAGATACCACGAACCACGAAGCCTTTAATAACGCAATCAGGTGATTTAGAGCCTCTGAAATTCTTGCTCCAGGCACCTCAAGAAGCAGATATTTCCAATTTTAAGCAAGAATCCGAAAAAGCGGCTGCCTTTGCTAATGAGCGCGGAATTCTCCTGGCAGGCGGGTGGGGCGTGGGGATGGATATGGCAAACTGGCTTTGCGGCATGGAACCTTTGATGGTCCTCAGCATGGAACAACCTGATTTTGTGATTGAGCTTCTCGATATGATCCATTCCTGGAATAAACACCGCATGCAAGTTGTATTAAATTCCCCTATCGATTTATATATTCGCCGCGCCTGGTACGAAGGCTGCGATTTCATTACTCCCCGTTTCTATAGGAAAGCAATTTTGCCGCGCCTAAAAGACGAAGTGGATCTGGCACATGAATATGGGAAGAAATTCGGATATATTTGTTCAAGCGGTACTAAACCGATGCTCGATTTACACCTGGAAGCAGGCATCGACGTTTTGATCGGCGTTGATCCAATCCAAGGTACACACACAGATATGCCGCTCATGAAACAAAAGTTTAACGATAAGATTTGCCTTTGGGGAGGCGTTTCTGGAGCAGTGACGGTGGAACGTGGCAGCGAGATGGAAGTGCGCGAAGCCGTGCGACATGCTGTCAAGGTATTAGGACCGAATGGTTTCGTCCTTTCGCCTGTGGATAACCTGACGGTGGATGAACCACTTACCTGGAAAAACATACAAGTATTTACCGATGAGTGGAAAGCTCATTGGCCTGGTTAGAACATGCGTTTAGAAGAACTGAACTGGTTTGACGTAGAAAACTATCTGAAGAACGAAGATCGTTTGATTTTGGTTTTGGGAGCCAGCGAACAGCATGGATATCTGAGTCTGCTTACAGATGTCATGATCCCGATGGCCCTGGCAGACGCTGCCAGCCAGAAAACGGGGATTATCGTTGCTCCACCGCTTAATTTCGGATGTTCACCCTATTTTATGTCTTATCCGGGCACTTTCAGCTTACGATCCAATACCTTCTTGGATGTAGTCGAAGATCTTGTACGGTCAGCCTACCGTCAAGGTTTCCGGCGCATCCTTGTTCTTAATGGACACGGCGGGAACGACAGTTGCCGCTCAAGGCTATACGAAGTAGTCAATGAGCTTCATGATCTACACCTTGCCTGGTATGCCTGGTGGGTTGCCCATAGCGTCGAAGAGATCGCTCGACAATACAATCTCAAACCTTCTCACGCGAATTGGCTTGAAGCCTTTCCGTTTACACGCGTGTCTGATTTACCAATAGAGGATAAAGTTCCTCCCCGCGTCCCTGGTTTAATGAGTGCTGACCAGGCACGCCAGGTTTATGGGGACGGCTCCTTCGGAGGACCATACCAGGCCTCCGATATGATCATGCAGAAAATATTTCAAGCTGCCTTGGATGATGTTCTGCAACTTTTGAAATTTGAATAATTCCTAACAGGAAGAAAGTAGGTTCTATGACTTTATCTAAAAAAACGATCCATACTGATTCTGCTCCTAAAGCACTTGGGCCTTATTCACAGGCCATAAAAGCGGGTGACTTCATTTACACCGCCGGGCAGGTTGGGTTGGACCCTAGAACAGGTGAGATTGTATCCGGCGGGATCGAAGCTGAAACCAAGCAAGTCTTCCTCAATATCCAGAATATCCTTGTAGCGGCTGGTTCATCCCTGGAACTCGTCATCAAGACGACCGTATACCTGCGAGATATTCAGGATTTCGGGGCGATGAATGGAATTTACGCCACATTTTTCCCATCTAATCCACCTGCTCGCTCCACAGTCCAGGTGGCGGCGTTGCCTCGAGGGGTGGCTATTGAAATAGACACTGTTGCCATCGTTGCCCAATAAGCAGTGATGGCTTTTTACAAGATATAAGCTCTGTTTCACCAGTCGCATGAACGGTGAATTCATTCTGCTTGTGGACGACGAACCCAATATCGTTCAATTGGCTCGTATGTACCTTGAACGCGAGGGATTTCGGATCGAATCTATCGGGGACGGACAAGAGGCAATTGCACTCATAAAACGTTTACACCCCGATCTAATTATCTTGGATATCATGCTCCCTAAACTGGATGGGTTGGAAGTATGCCGGAGATTGCGGGCAGAAGGTAATCTGACCCCTATATTAATGCTAACCGCCAGAGATGAAGATATAGATAAAATTCTGGGATTGGAACTGGGCGCGGATGATTATTTAACCAAGCCCTTCAATCCACATGAAATGATTGCGCGCGTCAAAGCAATATTGAGACGCGCTACCCTTCCAGCACACCCTCCCGATACTGCTTTGCAGGTAGGCGATTTGAAGATTGACCCTTCCCGACGGGAAGCTTGGATCGGTAATCAGCCCATCAACCTCAGGCATCAGGAATTTAATCTTCTTCAAGCATTGGTGGAGCACAAAAATCTGGTACTCAGCCGAGAACAGCTTCTGAACATTGCCTGGGGCTTCGATTACTATGGGCAAACACGCACTGTGGATGTTCATATTGGTTCACTGCGGAAGAAACTGTCTGGAAGCTCAGTCCGCATCGAGACGGTTACCAGTGATGGTTATAAACTCGTAGCGTAATGTTTCGCTCACTTCAAGCTCGATTATGGTTATCCTATTTTCTGCTGGTGGGGAGTGTACTTTGCGTTGTTTCGATAGGATTAGCTATTTACCTGGCGCGCAATCCTGCCGCACTCAGGCAAGCTGCGCTGCATTTGGAGGTTGCTGCAAATTTATTTCAAACCATAGAACAAAGAATTGATCTTGAAAATCCAAGCAATTATCAGGACATGTTGCAGCGGGCAGATAAGAATCTGAACTCGCGGTTTATAATAATCGATTCTCGAAGTAAAGTCCTCGCCGAGTCCCGCGCTTCTACAGAAGCGCCTGTTCCCGCTGCAATCATCAAAAATATTAACAACCAGAACCTCAAAAGAGTAATAACCCAGTATCGAGATGAAAATCGTAAAGTCTGGATTTTTACGGTTCGCGCTTTACAGAATGGGATGCTCCTTATTGCCAGCAACCCAAAGCCTGGATTGACATTAGCGCAATTCTTTCGTGAAGATTTTCTGAGGTCCTTCCTACGAGCAGGCCTCATTGCTCTTTTACTCTCACTTCTACTGGCAGGGTTGACTTCACAATGGATTTCCAGACCGCTCGAGAAAATCACTCATGCCGCCCGGATGGCTTCTTCTGGACAATACAGCCAGATCCCAATGGAGGGACCAAGTGAGGTTCAAGCCCTGGCAAAGTCTTTCAATGATATGACCAATTCTGTCCAGGCTTCGGAAAAATCACAACGAGATTTCATTGCAAATGTATCGCATGATCTGAAGACTCCTTTGACATCCATCCAGGGTTTTTCTCAAGCAATACTCGATGGGACAGCCGATTCTTCAGAAGCTATTCACCATGCAGCAGAGGTTATTCATTCTGAAGTAATCCGGATGAACTTATTGCTGCTCGATTTTTTAGATTTAGCCCGCCTGGACTCAGGTGTCGTTAAAATGAAAAAAGAGCCGACCGATCTAAAACAACTGCTGGAAACGCTGTTTGCCAAATTTACAATCCAGGCTCATCAGGTTGGATTGAACTTGATCGGTGAAATTTCTGATCTACCGGAGATTTCAGGGGATTCCGAGCGCCTTTCCCAGGCTGTATCGAATATACTGGATAATGCGTTAAAATTCTCCCCTGCTGGAGGTAGGGTAACTCTGCGCGCAGGAGAGCAAAAAAATATCATCGAAATAACTGTTTCAGATGAAGGTCCAGGAATTACTCAAGAAGATCTCCCGCACATTTTTGAGCGCTTTTTCCAGGCCGATAAATCACGCAGCAATCCATCGCGTGGAACAGGCTTGGGGCTCTCCATCAGCCGGGAGATCATTCTGGCGCATGGCGGCGCAATCACTGCTTATAATAATCCCCCGGATTCAAAATCCACAACGGATCCTTCCAAGTCAATTGGGTGTACTTTCATGATTCAACTTCCACTTACTCGTACGGATACCAGCGAAGCGGTATCTAAACAGAAATCGGTCAGGGATGGATAATGCTTGCCATATCTGTGATCGTACCCTGTTATAACGAAGAGAGCACTATTCAACTTCTGTTGGAGGCGATTGAACAGCAGACTTTTCCCCATGACCAGTTTGAGGTCATTATTGCAGATGGCCTCTCCACAGACCGGACTCGTCAGGTTATCGATACATATAAAAGCATGCACACAACTATGCTGATCAGGGTGGTGGAGAATCCGAAACGAATCATACCCTCCGGGTTAAACTGTGCCATAATAGCATCAACAGGCAAGTACATCATCCGGCTGGATGGTCATTCGATACCACATCCAGATTACTTAGAGAATTGTTTCAATGATCTTGAGGCTGGATGTGGGCAAAATGTCGGTGGAATATGGGAAATTCAGCCAGGGTTCAAAGGAAAAGAAAAACCTTCGTGGATATCGCGAGGGATCGCGGCAGCAACTGCCCACCCTTTGGGAGTCGGAGATGCACATTATCGTTTCACAGATAAAGCCCAATACGTGGATACAGTGCCCTTCGGCGCTTTTCAAAGACAATTGGTTGAAAAAATCGGGTATTTCGATGAAACACTTTTAACGAATGAAGATTACGAATTCAATGTGCGCATTAGGCAATCTGGCGGTAAAATCTGGTTGAATCCTTCAATTCGTTCTGTATATTTTGCACGTCCGACTTTTGTCGGTTTGGTACAACAATACTGGCGTTATGGGTATTGGAAAGGGCAAATGCTTTTGCGATATCCAGAAACTTTACGCTGGAGGCAAATTTTGCCGCCATTATTTGTCGTCAGCCTGACTGCCACTTCGATACTTACAATCATCAATAAATGGTTTGGGTTGTTCTGGTTAATCCAGATCGGTCTGTATGTACTGGCTTTATTGGTTGTTGGGATACAGGTGAGTTGGAAGAAAAAGGATATATTATTAATCATCAGTACTCCATTGGCAATTGCTTCAATGCATCTGACCTGGGGATGTGGAGTGATATGGAGTTTACTGAAATCTTTCATTAATAAAGGCTTTAAACTACATGCCCCTTAGACCTGTTTCTTCGCTAATCTTGTTACGTCCAGCTGAACGCCGCGCTCTTTTGCTCTTTGGAGATATCTTGATGGTACTTTTGGCACTGATCCTCGCCCTTGCTTTTTGGGCACAAAGCGATCAAGGGTCAAGCTTCTCATTGGATTTTTTACTTGCAACCCCTTTCTGGTTCTTTTTGCTTCCTGTACTTTGGTTGCTGTTGTTGTCCGGTCTTTACCAGGAGAAACGGGCTGCAGACTGGACCGAAACACTGCGTGTTATTGCGATTGCGGCTGTTATTGCTCTGGCATTTTATAGCGTGGTGTATTTCTTTAATACTCCAAAATCTTTGCCTCGCCGAGGGGTAGCCGCATTCGTTGGCGCAGCACTGATATTGACACTGATCTGGCGGTTCATCTATATTCATGTTTTCACTGCACCTCAATTCCTGCGGAGAGTTTTATTAGTAGGCGGAGGTGAAACCGGACAGATCATCCTGAAGATATTAAGAAGCATGCATCCACAGCCTTTTGTGGTTGTCGGTATCATCGATGATGACCCTGAAAAAATTGGCACAGAGATAGAAGGGTATCCTGTTTTCGCAGGCAGCGATAAATTATTGGAGACGATTTCGAACCAAGATGTGACCGATCTGATCGTGGCAATTTCCGGCAAAATGCAGGGCAGGATGTTCCAGGCTTTACTGGACGCTCAAGAAAAAGGGGCAGAGATCACACGCATGCCTGTTGTTTATGAGGAACTCCTTCATCGAGTACCCATTCGATATCTTGAGGCTGATTGGATATTAAGATCTTTTGTGGATCAGACCCGGGTTAACATGTTCAATGAGGTTGCCAAAAGGTTAACCGACATCATTATTTCTGCCCTCGGTTTAATCCTCCTTACCCCTATGCTTCCTTTCATTTCCATAGCGATCATATTGGACACTGGATTCCCAATTTTTTATATCCAGAAACGCATGGGTAGAAATGGGGTTCTTTACAATATTTACAAATTTCGCACGATGCGTCAGGACGCAGAAGCAAATGGACAACCTCAATGGGCTGAGGAAAAGGACCGTCGAGCTACCCGGGTAGGTGTACTCCTTCGAAAAACCCATCTGGATGAATTTCCTCAATTTTACAACGTGCTCAAAGGAGAAATGAGTATCGTGGGACCTCGTGCAGAAAGACCAGAATTGGTCGAATGGTTTCAGCAGCACGTACCCTTTTATCGAGCCAGGCTGCTGGTGCGACCCGGCATTACAGGCTGGGCTCAGGTAAATCAACAATATGCTTCTACCATTGATGAAACGATCGAGAAATTGGAGTACGATCTTTATTACATCAAACATCGCAATCTGGGTATGGATTTCCGAACAATGCTTCGAACGCCATCGATGATATTGGGCTTACGGGGTCGATAAATCCATGAAACGCCAGCTGTCATTTCGCAACCGGGCAGTGTTCCTGGGCGATTTGCTTTTAATCGCAATTGTGGTACCAGCCAGCTTCGTTCTCAGGTTAAATTTTGGGGTACGGCTCGCAGATTTCAAGCTGCAGATCATGACGATGATTCTGTTAGCCTGGGTCATTAAACCACTGGTTTATTACATGTTTGGCTTGTATAGGCGAGTCTGGATCTACGCCAGCATTGCCGAATTGAAACTGATTGTGTTTGCAGTGAGTTTTGCTTCGGCTTTAATGTTCGGTGCAATATCTATTATCCAGGTTTTGCAGGTCTTCCCAGAATTTTCCCGCGGTGCCGTCCTCATCGACTATATCCTTTCGTTGGTGGCAGTGGGTGGATTACGTTTCTCATTACGTCTCATTTCAGAAAGCCAATCCCAGGTTCGCAATAATCAATCCAGAATAAAGCGGGTGTTGGTGGCTGGGGCGGGAGATGCGGGTGCATTGGTGGCGAGGGAGATGCAAAAAAATCCTCAGGCAGGTTTGGCACCAGTTTGCTTTATTGATGACGATCCGGCTAAGCAGCGTCAAGAGATTCATGGGATAAAGGTGGTAGGGCATTTAAAGGATTTACCTCATATTGTGGACCTTTATCATATTGACGAAGTGATTATTGCAATCCCCAGCGCACCTGGTCAAGTTGTTCGTACCTTAGCAGAATTTTGCCGTCAGAAAAGTGTCTCTTTCCGCACGATGCCAGGCTTGCATGAGCTGATCGGAGGAAAGGTGAGTGTTTCCTGGTTGCGTGAAGTTGACATTGCCGATCTGCTCAGACGACAGCCCGCTCACATTGATGATGAGCTGGTCGGTATAAATTTGACGAATAGACGCGTTCTTGTGACAGGGGCAGGAGGTTCGATTGGAAGGGAATTGTGCCGGCAGATAGCACGCTGGACTCCCGCACAATTGATCCTTTTGGGTCATGGAGAAAACAGTTTGTTTGAAACTTTAATCGAGCTGAATGAAAACTATCCGGCTCTTTCAATACATGCAGTCCTGGCTGATATCCGCGATCAAAATCGCTTATCAAGCGTATTCAAGAATGTCTGCCCACAAGTCATTTTTCACGCTGCTGCTCATAAACATGTGCCGCTCATGGAAAACAACATTGAAGAGGCTATCACAAACAATGTATTGGGGACACGCAATGTAGTCAAAACGGCTTTGGAAAACGGGGTGGATAGGCTTGTGTTGGTTTCTTCTGACAAAGCGGTGCGCCCTTCCAGCGTAATGGGTGCTACCAAGCGAATGGCAGAAATGATCGTGCTCGATGCGGCTAAGCGCTCTGGAAAAGCTTTTTCTGTGGTGCGCTTTGGAAACGTCTTAGGAAGCCGGGGAAGCATTGTGCCGCTTTTCAAACGCCAGATCGCCCGTGGGGGACCTGTAACGATTACTCATCCGGATATGAAACGTTATTTTATGACAATTCCAGAAGCCGTGCACCTGGTCTTGCAAGCTTTTGCAATGGGCGAGGGTGGAGAAGCATTTGTGCTCAATATGGGGGAACAGGTACGTATCTTGGATCTGGCAGAAGACTTGATCAGGCTCTCAGGGCTTGAACCTGGCAAGGATATTGAAATTACTTTCACAGGTATTCGACCCGGAGAAAAACTCAGCGAAGCACTATGGGATGAAGGTGCAGAGTACCAACCCACCGCACATCCGGATGTCTTTAAATTGTTGGGAGAAGATTTCTTATCAGGCTCTGAACTAGATCAATCCATTTCCAAACTTGAGGATCTCGCGAACCAAAGCGATCCAGAGGAAATCTTACATCTGTTGGACCAATTGATTCCAGGTGCATCTGTGCGGAGTGCGCCACCTTCCGACATTACATCTGTACTCTGATATGGCGATTCTCAATAGCTCTCAATGGGATCGTTTTATTTCACAATACCCAGAAATTCATTTTTTACAATCCACAGCCTGGGGAGAATTGAAAGGGCAATTTGGGTGGAGTGTAGAGAGAGTTACTGAAGGGGAATTGGGAGCCCAAATCCTCTTCCGGTCTATTATTCCAGGAGTGACTTTGGCTTATATTCCCAAAGGACCAATTGGGTTAAAAGGAACCAATCCAATTGGATGGCTGGATTTTATTAAGGAAGTGGACCGGATTTGCAGAAAGAGACATGCCTTCCTGTTGAAAATCGAACCTGATGCATGGAATTTAGACCCACAGGATATCCCTGCCCAATTTCCCGAGAACCTGCCAATCGAATATTCTTTCGATCATTCAGTTCCATATGGCTTTCGCCCGAGCGCCCATAACATCCAACCCCAGCGTACCATCTTGGTTAGTTTGAATGAAGGGGAGGAAAATATCCTCAACCGGATGAAACAAAAGACTCGCTACAATATCCGGCTTGCCCAACGTTCCGATGTAAAAATCGACACAACAGAAAACCTGGAATTATTTTCGGTGATGATCAGGGAAACCGGCGAACGGGACCAATTTGGCGTTCATAGTCAAAGTTATTACCGAAGATTCTACGAGTTATTCCATTCACTCGGACAATGTGAACTTCTGCAGGCCAGTTTCAAGGATGAGCCTCTGGCTATGTTGATGGTGCTTTCCTCCGGACACCGCGCCTGGTATCTGTATGGAGCCTCCAGAAACATACATCGTGAAAAGATGCCAACCTACCTGCTACAATGGGAAGCAATGCGCTGGGCAAAAGCACATGGCTGTACTACCTATGATCTATGGGGAGTCCCCGACGAGAATCTCGAAACCCTGGAAGCTAAATTTACCAACCTGTCAACCGGATTATGGGGAGTTTACCGTTTTAAACGTGGGTTTGGTGGCTCCCTTTTTCGCGCCGCTGGACCATGGGATCGGGTTTACAATCCGGTTCTTTTTAGGGCTTATTCCTATTGGATCAAGCGATCAATGCGGGGGGAAATTGGGTGAATAACACAGAAAATTCCTGGAATGCGACCATAGCTGCGCTACCCGGAGCACATTTCATGCAGACCACGGAATGGGCGAAGGTAAAAGCTCAGACAGGATGGAAGCCCTTCTACCTCGTATGGAATCCCAAAGGTGATTCCCGAGAATTAGAACAGGTCCACATGTCTGCTTGGGAACCTGGTGGTCAACAACCCCTCGCGACCGCATTGGCTCTCCAACGAACAATATCACCTGGAGGATTTGCGGCAAGATTACGCATAGTCTATGTGCCGAAAGGTCCATTACTTGACTGGGAAAATCTCCCTTTGCGCCGGAAAGTATTAAAGGATTTGACAACACTGGCAAAACGCCAAGGAGCCATATTTATTAAGATTGATCCCGATGTCATTTTGGGGAATGGCTTGCCGAACTCTCCTGAGGATCAAATTTCACCGGCAGGTCAATCTGTGATTACAGACTTGCGCGAACGTGGCTGGCAATTATCGGATGAACAAATCCAATTTCGAAACACTGTCATTCTCAATTTACAGTCTGACGAAGAAGAGCTTCTGAGGCGAATGAAACAGAAGACACGTTACAATGTGGGTCTGGCAGGGAGAAAAGGTGTTACCGTTCGCTCAGGGAACCTGGATGATCTTACCCTGTTGTATCAGATGTATGCCGAAACTTCCATTCGGGATGGGTTTGTCATCCGATCTGAAGATTATTATTACTTGACCTGGAAAACTTTCATGCAAGCCGGTCTGGCAGAGGTATTGATCGCAGAAGTCGATGGGGAAGCCATCGCTGCGGTGATTGTATTTACCTTTGCGGGAAGAGCCTGGTATGTATATGGGATGTCGCGCGAAGCTCACCGCGAAAAAATGCCCAATTACTTGCTACAATGGAGAGCCATACAATCAGCCAGGAACAAGGGATGCACCACCTATGATCTTTGGGGAGCCCCGGATGAGTTCGTTGACACAGATCCTTTATGGCGAGTCTACCGGTTCAAAGAAGGATTGGGAGGCAATGTGGTACGGCATATCGGCGCCTGGGATTTACCCACACGCCCTATGATGTACGGCCTCTATACAAGGATTCTGCCAAAAATATTAGGTTTCATGCGGCAGAAAGGCATCGCTGAAACAAAGAGAGCTGTCGGATTTTAAGATAGATTCATTTATGGATGATTTGGGAGGTGACGGCGTTATGAAAGCACTGCCTCGTTTAAAGATAGCTCAACTACCAACTCCTATCGAACCCATGCCCAGGCTCTCAACAGCACTCAAAGGTCCCCGGATGTGGGTCAAAAGAGATGATCAGACTGGTCTGGCATTCGGTGGAAACAAGACCCGAAAACTTGAATTCCTGTTAGCTGAAGCGAAAGCCCATGGTGCACATACATTGATCACTGCTGGAGCCGTACAGTCAAACCACTGCCGCCAGACGGCAGCTGCAGCGGCTCGCTTCGGGTTCAAATGTATCCTCGTTTTATCAGGTAAAAAGCCCGAAACTATTTCTGGAAACCTTCTTTTAGATCATCTATTTGGAGCAGAAATTGTTTGGACAGAAGCAGAGAAAAGGCTGCAAGTGTTTCAAGAAACTTTCGAGCGAGCCTGGGAGGCGGGGAAACGACCTTATCAAATTCCGTATGGTGGCTCGAACCCTACCGGAGCGACGGGGTATGCCTATGCCATACAAGAATTTTTAGGTCAAATGCAACCTGATGAATTACCCGGTTGGATTGTGGTCGCGTCGTCTTCGGGAGGCACACAAGCCGGGATGGTTGCCGGTGCTAAGCTTTTCGGCTATTCGGGCAAGATACTCGGGATCAGTATCGATGAAACTGCCCAGGATTTAGCTGCTCGGGTGGCAAGGTTGGCAAGCGAAACAACAGAGATCATGGGTGAAGGACAAGCGATCCAACCCGACGATGTGCTGGTCAATGATGCTTTCCTTGGTGCGGGATATGGCATCATGGATAAGCCGGAGCAAGAAGCAATCCAATTATTCGCAAAGCAAGAGGGTTTATTACTCGACCCGGTTTACACCGGGCGTGCGGGCGCTGGTCTGATAGAACTTTGCCGATCTGGATTCTTTAAAGCTGAGGACAAGGTATTATTCTGGCACACAGGCGGTGCTACGGCACTCTTTGCCGAACAGTATCAGCATGTTATTGAATGAATTGCGGTCACTTTAACCTCAGCAATTCATAGACCACAACTGGCTGGCTTTTTCCTTTGGCTATCACCGGTTCTACCTGGCGGACAATTACCTGATCAGACACCAACTGGTAAACAGTTTCACTGATCAATATTTGCCCACCAGCAGCATTTTCCTGAATGCGCTTGGCTGTGTTCACACTGTCTCCGATCGCTGTAAATTCCAGACGGTTTTGTGTACCAACCAAACCCAACACCGCATCGCCATAATGAATGCCAACTCCAAAGTTGAGATGATATTCGCGAGCCAATTCCTTATGTAATGATCCTACTGAATTACAGATCGAAAGGGCAGCTCGAATTGCTCGCATCGCATGATCCGTCTGCGGGATAGGTGCATTGAACCAAGCCATGACTGCATCGCCCATGAATTTATCGATCGTGCCAACTTCATCCAAAATAGCGTTAGCGGCTTCCGAAAGGTAGCGGTTTAGAATCTTTACCAGCTGTTCAGGATCGTGTTTTTCACTGAAGGAAGTGAAACCTCGGACATCAGCGAATAAAGTCGTGATCTGGTTGCGCTTTCCACCGAGCTGCAGCTGATCTGGATCTAATTGATCGATCACAGCCTTTGAAACCATGCGCTCGAACATGCCGTGTTGTTTTTCAAGGCGTTTCTTATCTGTCAGATCATCGACTACAATGGTGACACCTTGAGTTGTTTGATCTGCGTTTTTGAGCGGTGACAGGTTAAGAATTAGCGTAACCTGACCACGATCCGGTAAAATGGGGGTAAATTCCAACCCAACAATTTGCTGACCTGTAGTGCGAACCGTGTTAATTAAACGAGCCAGCTCGGCTGTGATAGGGGGCAGAACTTCCTCCAAAGTATGATTAACCATTTCGTCCCGCTTTTGCCCAAGAATTGTTTCCGTAGCCCGATTGGTCAGCAATACTTTATCTTCTACATCAGCCGTGATCACACCGCTAGCGATGGATGCGAACACATTATCCATCAGATTTTTCAATTCAGTTACCTCATTCAAGGTTTGGCGAACCGACTCGAACAAGCGCGCATTTTCAATAGCCACAGCTGCCTGGTTTGCAAACGCTGTGAGCAAATTTCGCTTGGCTTCGTTAAAAATACCCGCTTTAATGCGGTTATCGGCATAGATCACACCCGTGACCACACCTTTAGCCTTGAGAGGTACACATAAGATTGAACGCAGGTTATAAGCAATGATGCTCTCTTGTTTGCCGAAGCGCTCATCTTCTTGAGCATTGGTTGTGATGACGGGCTGACCTTCAGATACGACACGGTTGATCACTGTTTGACTGATGGCATGTTCTGACGAGTCTAATGCTACTTTCTCCCAATTTCTGGCAATACGTGTGACCAGCTTACCCCCATTACTTTCCTCATGCAACATTAAGAAACCGCGCTCTGCACCGGTCAACTGGATAATCGTATCCATTACGATGCGGAGAACGCCATCCAGCTCCAATGATGAATTGACCACCTGACTTACGTCAGCAAGAGCAATTAAGTTGCTGTGATCATCTTCAAGTTGGGAGACTTGTTTGTTCAGACGGCTCAGACTGTTCAGCAATTGATTAATGGCTTGAACCAAACGAGAAGGGACCGCAGCACCGCTCTTTTGAACTTCATCACGTAGCTGTTCCACCATCTGGTTTACGATAATGATCTGCTGCTTTAAATCAAGCCTGAGTACTGTGGATGATTCGGTCGTCATAATTGCCTCAGTATTATTTCAACGGTTTTGAAAAAATCCATGAAAACCATCCCCTAAACCGGGCAGCGATCGACAGGCGGCGAATTTCGTTACCCGCCAGACGGGCAGAATATACATCCGCGGTATGAGGGCTGTAGGTATCTAATTCGTATTCTCTCAATAATTTATGGGCTGGTTCTGCTGCTGCAGGAAGCACCTGGGTTAACGTTTCAATACGCTCCGCAGGTGTGGCACTCTCTTTCAAAGGTTTATTAAGGCGCTGTAGGGCTTTGTTTATTTCTTGATAGGCGCGACCTAAAGCAGGCATTAAGACATAATTTGCCCAACGCTGGATGAAACCAGGCGTGGTCAAACCCAAGCGCCGGAAACTTCGATCTACCTGCACTGGGAATGGTGCAAATATACGCTGACGCATATTTTCCCACCACATTCCGATTGGGGATTTTTTATTGCGAACCAACCGAGAAAATATTATGATTCCAGCCACCAGGATCAGAAGCATTCCAAAAATGACATTTCTAATGCGCCATCCCTGGTTTTGATTTAAACTACTATCAGCTCCCGAAGTATCCTCTGGCACGGGTGGGGTCGGCTCCAGCTCAGGTCGATTCCGGTTAATAGGGGGATTCTGACCAGCTGAAGGATTACTGCTTTGTCCTATGGGACGAACAATTGGCGATAGGGAAGTGGTCGGTTCGAATTCGACCCAACCCATGTTGGG
>Ga0153915_10001429_pt1 | contig 21938 bp, 13 predicted proteins | sample Opewatmetagenome_2_FD_107003 | JGI IMG/M metagenome (GOLD analysis project Ga0153915, IMG submission 107003) | Freshwater wetland microbial communities from Ohio, USA - Open water 3 Core 3 Depth 3 metaG | ecosystem: Environmental > Aquatic > Freshwater > Wetlands | place: USA: Ohio, Lake Erie...
CAGCGGGCTGCTGTCAGCGCGCCCCTCGACCTGTACCCCGCGAGTTGCCTACTGGGCGAGGGATATCAACACGCTTTACAATTGCAGCGCGACGAATACTTGGAGCACTTACTACACGCCTTACACTTATCCGCATCCGTTGCAGGGTACTACTCTTGCGCCTCCAACGAATGTCAGCGTTACGGTTCAATAAGCCGAATCCTGGACTATTGTAGGAATTTCGATGCGTCGGGCCAACCCTGGCCCGGCCCCCCATCGACCACCAAAAGCGGAACGGTTGCGACCAGCAACTCATCGTTCGTCATCGGCGACCGCAGGCGGCACAGCAACTATGTCCACGGGCGCCGCCAAAGGCCTTTAACATTTCTGCAACGCGCGCTTTGGAGCGCCGCTCGCCGGACGTACTCTACACACCCGGACACTGGCGTTTCGTGATGGCGGTGATCCGTTCTACCGGAACATCTGGCAAAACAGTTGTCGTTCTGAGCACAAGCCGGTTCGTGTCCAGGCAAAGCAGTGGGAGATTGCGTGAGCAGTAGTTTTGGAATCAAGAAAGACAAGGATACCCCAGCGGTGTCGGAGACAGAGGCTCTCCGCACCGATCATCTGCTCCACAACATTGGACACCGTGCCGTTTCTGGCGGTTTCGTGACGGTTGGGGCACAGGCGGCTAAGTTTGTCCTCAACCTCGCTGCGGCAGCGGTCCTGGCTCGCCTACTGAGTCCGCGAGAGTTTGGGCTGGTGGGCATGGTTCTTGCTGTCACCGGTCTTGTGGGGCTGTTCAAGGTGCTCGGTCTTTCCACAGCCACGGTGCAGCGAGAGACGATTACGCAGCAGCAAGTCTCCAACCTGTTTTGGATCAACGTCTCTGTCAGCGGAATCCTGACTGTCATCAGCATGGGCCTGGCGCCCTTGATTGCGCGGTTTTATCGCGATCCGCGGGTCACGGCGATCATGCTGGCGATGTCGCTGACCTTTCTTCTGACCGGCTCAACCGTCCAACATCATGCTCTGCTGACTCGGCAAATGCGCTTTCGAGCGCTCGCAATCATTGAAGTGACCTCGATGCTGGCCGGTTTTACGACGGCATGCTGTTTAGCCAAGTTGGGGTTCGCGTATTGGGCCTTGGTGGCCCAGCAGTTGGTCAATGCAGCTACGAGTCTCGTGCTCACGTGGTACACGTCCGGATGGAGCCCGAGCGTACCCAAGCGAGACAGCGGCGTGCGGCCGATGTTGAAATTCGGGGCGCACCTGACCATGGCCGACTTTGTCGGCCTCTTGGCGATCAATAGCGACAGCATCTTGGTTGGACGTGTGTTCGGAGCGGCACCCCTGGGCCTCTACACGCGAGCGAATGTGCTGCTGGCACGCCCCTTGGAACAAGTTATGTCTCCCATCAGCGCTGTCCTGATCCCAGTACTCTCGCGACTTCAGTCTGATTCGGAACGGTATCGGCGTACCTTCCTGCGCGCCTTTGACACACTAGCACTCATCACTTTGTCGTTCGCGGCGATGTGCCTGGCTTTAGCAAGGCCGCTGGTTCTGGTTATCCTCGGTCCGAAGTGGACGGATGTGATTCCCCTGTTTTCCGCCTTCGCCCTGGTCGCGGTGTCGTCGCCGCTATCGGAAGTGGCTATCTGGATATTCCAGAGTCAGGGGCGAGGTGCTGACCAGTTGCGTAACCACACAGTCGGCGGTGCAGTTACCCTCGGCTGCTATTTGGTAGGGTTGCACTGGGGGCCTCTCGGCATCATCGTGTCGCTTGCGATTACGAGTCTGGCGATCCGTTTGCCGATTGTGTACTACTTCGCTGGGCGACGTGGCCCTGTGTCCACGGGCGATCTGTGGATTGGCTTCTTGTCGCATTTGCCTTGCTGGGGAACAGTTTATCTTGCGACGACCCTGGCGCATATGACGGTCATACATGCTGCTCCCATCGTCCAGTTGCTTGTGTGTGGTCCCATCGGCTTAGGAGCGGGAGCTGCGCTGGCTCTCATGTTTCGTCGACCACGCGAGAGCGCCTCCTACGCCTGGAACACGGTTAGAAGTTCGATGGTACGACAGTGGAGTGGTGCAATATGATGAGCATTCCAGTGCGAGTCAGTTGGAACCCGAGCCTCAGGAATTGGCGCTTGTAAGGATGGAACGTGCGTTTCACCGAGACCGGAATAGCCGGCGTATGGGTAATCGATCCGAGTCCGCACGGGGATGAACGCGGACGGTTCATGCGAGCGTGGTGTGCCCGGGAATTTGCGGAGCACGGCATCAACTTCATGCCCCTGCAGGCGAACATGGGATTCAGCGTAACCAAGGGGACCGTTCGGGGCCTGCACTTCCAGCAGGCGCCCGCGTTGGAAGCCAAATTGGTCCGCTGTACGAGAGGGTCGATGTTTGACGTGGCGCTTGACGTTAGACCGGAATCGCCGTCCTACGGCAAATGGTACAGCGCGGAGTTGAGCGCGGAGAACGGTCGAATGCTATACGTACCCGAGGGCTGCGCGCACGGGTATCAGACTCTCGAGGAATGTACCGAAATGTGCTACATGACCTCGGAGTTCTACACCCCCAGCGCCGTGCGTGGTGTGCGATTCGACGATCCCGCGTTCGACATTCGATGGCCTTTGGTCGCGGCGGTGGTGTCGGAACAAGATCGTAACTGGCCGCTGGTAGAGCGGTAGGAGCTGCCCATGATTGTAGATACAGCACTTCGAGAGCGTGAGGCTACGGATCGTCCGATTCGCGTCGGAATGGTTGGAGCCGGAGCGACGGGCCGCGCCATCGCTTTGCAGCTTGGAACACCGGCACCGGGGATTCGCCTCGTGGCAATCGCGAATCGGACACTAGAGCATGGTGAGCGGGCACTCCGAGAGGCTGGTGTGACGGCGTGGAGCCGTGCAGCGTCTGTTCGGGAAGCGGAACTTGCGATCAGCCGTGGCGTCCCGGTACTGACTGATGATCCTTCAGTGCTGACTGCTTGTGATGCCATCGATGTGCTCATCGAGGTGACCGGTACCATCGAGGCGGGAGCCCGGGTAGTCCTGGAGGCGTTTGACCACGGCAAGCATGTAATCCTGGTAAACGCCGAGTTGGATTCGCTTCTCGGCCCGATTTTGAAAGTGAAGGCGGACAGGGCTGGGGTGGTGGTCACCCACACCGACGGAGACGAACCGGGCGTGGCGATGACTCTCCTTCGGTATCTGCGAACGTTGGGACTCCGTCCGGTGGCCGCAGGCAACATCAAGGGCATGGTCGATTACTATCGGAACCCCGATACCCAGCGTGCCTTTGCCGAGAAGCATGACCAGGACGCTAGGAAAGTCACTTCATTTGCGGATTCCACCAAGCTATCCATGGAGGCCACGGTCCTCGCCAATGCGACGGGCTTCCACGTAGGCCGCCGTGGCATGTATGGTCCAGCCTGCGGCTACGTGCGAGAGATCGGGAATCTACTGCCCGCCAAGCAGATGCTGGAGACCGGGTTGGTGGACTACGCCCTGGGCGCGGCTCCGCACACCGGCGCCTTCGTCATCGTTCACGAGGGCTCGCCACTCAAGCAGGTCCAGCTCGCATACTACAAGCTGGGCGACGGTCCGTTTTACGTGTTCTATACACCATTCCATCTACCGCACCTCCAGATCGCTTCAACCATCGGCCGGTTGGCGATCCATCGCGATCCCACTGTCGCCCCGATTGCAGGCCCGGTCTGCGAAGTCGTAACGGTTGCCAAGCGCGATCTGAAGGCCGGCGAGCGCCTCGACGGCGTAGGCGGGTTCTGCACGTACGGGCTCATCGACAACCGGGCTACGGCTCGCAGCCTGGCAGCTCTACCCATCGGGCTCTCGGATGGCTGCGTATTGCGAGGAGACATTTCGAAGGACGCTGTGCTCTCGTTCAATGACGTAGAAGCACCGCCGGCGGGGGTGGTTGAAGCGCTGTGGCAGGAACAGAATGCGCGATGGCCAGAAGCGGCGCGAGAATCGCAGAGTTCCGCGACGGAGCCGGCGCCCGCGGGAGTCATCCGGTGAGTCAGAGAATTCCAATGTGGCGAGCCTGGACCACGCATGCTTAATCGTTCATTCTGGAAGGGCCGCCGTGTGTTCCTCACAGGACATACGGGATTCAAAGGAAGTTGGCTCTCGCTTTGGCTGAATGCGCTCGGGGCCGATGTTACCGGCTACGCACTCGACCCGCCCACCCAGCCCAGCTTGTTCGAGCAGGCGGGCGTCGCTACTACGGTTCGTTCCATTCGTGCCGACATCCGCGACTTCGCACGTCTGAAGAGCGCGGCCGCCGAATGCCGCCCTGAAGTGATCATTCACATGGCGGCGCAGTCCGTGGTGCGACGTGGCTACGAGGATCCCATCGAAACTTACTCTTCGAACGTGATGGGGACCGTCAATCTGCTGGAGGTGGTGCGGCAGCTGAAACACGAGTGTGTTGTGGTCAATGTTACCAGTGATAAGTGCTACTCCAATCGCGAGTGGGTCTGGGGATACCGCGAGGATGAGCCCATGGGAGGGCGGGATCCGTACTCGAATTCCAAAGGTTGCGCCGAACTCGTGACCACCGCCTACAGGGCATCGTTCTTTGCGCCCGAGTCAGTTGGGCAGCACGGCGTTGCCCTGGCGAGCGCGCGCGCTGGGAATGCGATTGGTGGAGGCGACTGGACCGGTGATCAACTCATTCCCGACCTCATGAGGGCGTTCCTTGCGGGCGAACCCTGCCTGATCCGAAACCCGTCCGCGTTTCGGCCATGGCAGTTTGTCTTGGAGCCACTGCGCGGATATCTGATGCTCGCCGAAAAACTTTCAGAAGACGCGTCGCGCTTCGCCTCGAGTTGGAACTTCGGTCCTGCAGACGCGGACGCAAAGCCGGTGTCCTGGATAGCAGATGAATTGGTACGGTCGTGGGGAAGCGGGGCCGCATGGACTCACGATTCGGCGACCCACCCGCGAGAGGCCCACGCTCTCAAGCTGGACGCCTCGAAGGCGAAGGCCAGCCTGGGTTGGAATCCAGTGCTTCCTTTAAAACCGGCGCTCGAATGGATCGTCGAGTGGTACCGTGCTTTTCACACAGGGGCCGATCTTGGACGCCTTACCCGGACCCAAATCGAGCGGTATGAGGCGCTCTCCCCAAACTGACGCCGCCTGTCAGACTGACCGCAGGGATGTGACCAAGGTAACGCAGGAACCCTGCATATTCAGTGACGGCCCGCGACAGATCGTGGATCATAGAACGAGGAGAAGCTCGTAATGCCAACACCCAACATCGTCGTTTTGGGAACCGGGATGGCCGGATTCGGTGCCGCTTACCGACTACATGCCGAAGGCATCGCTCCGGTAATGTATGACAAGAATAGCTACTACGGTGGCCACACTGCCTCTTTCCGCTACGAGACCGGGTTCCTGTTCGATATAGGGCCGCATATTTCCTTTACCAAGGATTCCCGCATCCAGGAGCTTTTTGCCGACAGCGTTGAGCAGCGCTATGAGACGGTGCAGATTAATCTGAACAACTATTGGCGTGGGTTTTGGCCCATACATCCCGTGCAACTCCATCTCCACGGGCTGCCGGAAGACGTGATCATCAAGGTCATCAGCGATTTCGTGGAGGCGCGCCAGTTGCCGGAAGAATCGCCGCGGAACTATGGGGACTGGTTGTTGGCGAGCTTTGGCCGAACTTTTGCCGACCTCTTTCCGATGCAGTACACGCGCAAGTACCACACCACCACTGCCGAGAACATGAGCACCGACTGGCTCGGGCCGCGCATCTACCGGCCCAGCCTCGCGGAGGTTCTCCGGGGCGCGCTGTCGCCATCCGCGCCGCATGTTCATTACATCACCCATTTCCGTTATCCCAGCGACGGTGGCTTCATGTGCTATCTCAGGAAATTCCTGCCGATGGGAAACCTGAAACTCAATCATGAGCTGGTATCTATTGATCCCCGCGGGCGAGAGCTCAGATTCTCGAACGATGTCGTGGTGAAATACGACGCATTAGTCTCTTCAGTAGCGCTGCCAGATCTCATACGGATGATCCAGGGCGCGCCGCCTGACGTTGTCCAGGCCGCGCGGCTTCTGGCTTGTTCAACCTGCGTCCTGGTTAACATTGGAGTAGACCGCGAGGACCTTTCCAGTGCCCACATGACCTACTTCTACGACGAGGACATTTGCTTTACCCGCCTCGGCTTCCCGCACATGCTCTCCGCCCGCAACGCTCCTCCGGGCACAGGCAGTATTCAGGCGGAAGTCTACTTTTCTGACAAGTACAAGCCCTTCACCGGCTTGGCCGAAGACTGGATCGAGCCTGTGATCCGCGATCTCCGGCGCTGCGGACTCTTGCGCGAGGGCGATCGTATCCTGTCTCGTAAAGCGATGCTGCTGCGTTATGCCAACGTCATCTTCGATTTGGATCGCGCGGCTGCGCTCAAGACAGTACACACCTATCTCGACGATCTCGGTATTGCCTACTGCGGACGGTATGGCGATTGGGGGTATATGTGGACGGACGAAAGCTTCAAGAGCGGAGAATTAGCCGCGGAACGCGCCCTGTCCGCCGCACCTTCTGTTCCTAGATATGTGGCGAGCTCATCGACCGCTGCAGCAACGAGACCGTGAAAGGAGTTGAGCCTCGGATAAGGGCAGCCTATTGCTCAATCGAGGAACTCCAATAGCGCAGCTCACTGTAGCGAGAGAGATGCAGAATGATGACGCAACCATCTCAACCACGTGTACTCATCTTTTCGCAGAGAAACATCTTCGGAAAGGCTCTTTTCCGTTGTCCTCATTATGAATTTGAAGACGTAATTTCTCAGATTGACTCCGCGGAACTCCTGGCTCCCCACGCTGACCCCGCCACCTTACGTCATGCTCTCGTAAAGCGATTAGCCTACCATGTGCCTATCGCCTTGAATCCAGGGATTCAAAAAGTGCAAGGCAGGGCCCACTATGACTTATTTCTTGCGATCTGCGGCAGCCCAACAGATCTGCTAATGGTCGATGCTGCCATAAACTGGAGAGAATTCTGTACAACCTCAGTCTGTCTCATAGATGAGTTGTGGGTAAGGGAAATAGGCTTGCACCGACACTTCCTTCGTTTTCTCGATAACTTCGATGTAGTTGTGCTTTATTACAGTCAAAGCATCAAGCCAGTCAGCGAACGGATCGGCTCCCAGTGTGTTTTTCTTCCCCCGGGGGTTGATGCACTTCGCTTCAGCCCCTATCCAGAGCCGCCTAGGAGGGCCGTCGACGTTTATAGCATTGGGCGCCGATCAGAGATTACACATCGAAGCCTGCTAAGAATGGCCGCTGAAGACGGCCTGTTTTATCTGCATGACAGCATTGCTGGAAATCAGGCCATTGATTCAGCCCAGCACAGAGCTCTCTTTGCCAATGTTGCAAAGAGGAGTCGATACTTTGTCGTTAATCCCGGATTGATTGATCGGCCCGATATAAGGAGCAAGCAAATTGAGATTGGCAACCGCTATTTCGAAGGGGCTGCGTCTGGCACCATTATGGTGGGAGAACGTCCGGATACTGCGGAATTCGAGAGGCTTTTCGACTGGCCTGATGCTGTAATCCATCTGCCTTATAACTCGAGTGACATCGGTCTGATCATCAACGAGTTGGATAAGCAGCCCGAAAGACAGGAAAAAATCCGGCGAACCAACGTGGCGCAGACCTTGCTGCGACATGACTGGGTGTACCGTTGGGAGGCTATTCTTAACATTGTAGGGCTTGAACCGTTGCCACAACTTCTGGTAAGGAAGGAACGTCTTCGAAACCTTGCCCAGCAGGTCAGTGGCTCTGCACAGAATACGTGCCTCGCAGAAAGCCGCACAAAATGAGCACTTCGCAGATTCTCGTTCAGAACCGGGAGTTCAAAGTTAGAAATGGATTCGAGGAGATACGGAGCGTTTTCTCGAAAAGCGGCCCGTTGAGAATCTGTACTAATACGCTCGCCTGAAGGTACTTCTTCCCCAACATTCTTCGTCAATAGGACGGGTCGCTTGGAACGAGCACCTACAAAGATCGCCCTTCTACATCACACCGGCGGTGGCAATCTTGGGGACGAGGCAAGTGTGGACGTCGTCATACGCAATATCAGAGATCGCTGGCCCGACGCAGTCATCGCTTTGCTCTCAATGAATCCCGACGATACCGCAAGAATATACGGAATTCCGTCTTATCCCATCAGAAGATACACTTGGACCCTCGGCTATAAGCCCGCTGCCACGGAAGCGAATCGAGGGAGCAAATTTGAATTTCGTCGCTGGCTCAGAACAACAAGAACTCCGGCAATTCGACTGCCCAGGGCTGTTTTGCGTGAACTCGCATTCTTAATCGCATCACTCCGAATTATTAGGCCCTTTGATCTTCTGATACTCAGTGGCGGTGGTCAACTTACCGGAAGAAGTGGACCGTGGGGATTTCCATACGCAATCTTCACATGGTTCTTGATGGCAAAGTCTGTGCGTATAAGGTGTATTGTCTTGAATGTCGGTGCGGGCCCGCTGACTCAGCCCCTAAGCAAGTTCTTCGTTACTCGTGCGTTGTCCGCTGCGGACTATGTATCCTTCCGAGATGAAGAGTCGCAAGCACTCGCTCGGGACATAGGTTTTACGGGCGAAAGTCACGTCTTTCCGGACAATGTCTATAGTCTCGAAGTGTCTTCGCCCAGTATCGGTTGTTTGGGAGGACGGGATCAGCCAATCGTCGGCATCGCACCTATGCCTTATCCTGCTGATCCAGCCCTTGGTGCCGCTGAAAAGAAGGCGATTTATGAGGATCTGATCGCTAGGCTCGCGATGTTCGCTTCGTCGCTCGTCAGACGTTCCTATTCGTTAGCACTCTTTGGCACCGACATCGGTGTTGACCCGGGATCGGTTGAAGATCTCCGGACAGTGCTGCGAGATCGTCACAACATTGCCACTCCGCCATATGATCCTGTCACGTCGGTTCACGAACTGTTGTCCAAGATGTCGGCAATGGACTATGTCGTCACATGCAGATTCCACGGTGTTGTCTTTGCGCATCTACTGAACAAGCCCGTTCTCGCACTATCACCTCATCCGAAAGTGACAAATCATATGAACGTCCTCGGGCTGTCGAGGTACTGCGTGGATATCCGGACATTTGATCCGAATCTGCTGGCGGACGCATTCGCGGCTTTGGTTAGAGATAGCGACAATGTCAAGAGTCGTATGGCTGCGAGCTTGGACGGCTACAAAGCACTATTGAAGGTCCAATTTGATGATTTGTTTCCTCGAACGTGAAGCAATCGTGAATGCCCCAAGCCGACGTGCCTCGTAGCCCATGTGTCGGGAACGGCCTTGTAACTGTCCCCATGCTCTCTTGGAGCTCGGCACGGTGCGAGCGCTGCTGGCGCTTCGGAGAATGCGAACTAATCGGGAGGTAAACTGAGTTATGAAAGTGGTGCTGTTTTGCGGTGGATTGGGATTGCGCATCCGTGATGCGGAAGACATTCCGAAGCCTATGGTGCAGATCGGATACCGGCCTATCCTGTGGCATGTGATGAGGTACTACGCGCACTTCGGGCACAAGGACTTCGTTTTGTGCTTGGGCTATCGGGCCGACGTTGTCAAGAATTACTTTCTCAATTACAGCGAATACGTGTCCAATGACTTTGTCCTGGCGGACGGTGGCAAGAAGCTGGAGTTGTTCAACAGCGACATCCATGATTGGCGCATCACCTTCGTGGACACCGGGATCAATTCCAATATCGGCCAGCGCCTGAAGGCCGCCGAAAAGTACCTGGAGGGGGAGGAAGAATTCCTCGCCAACTATAGCGATGGGCTGACCGACCTGCCGCTTCCGGAGCAACTGGATCATTTTCACCGGCTCGGCAAAATCGCCAGTTTTCTCTGTGTCCGGCCGAACCTCAGTTATCACATGGTTTCGCTGCAAGAGGGCGATAGCAGTCTGGTCGCAGGAATCCACGCGATGAATGACAGCGCGATAAGAATCAATGGAGGCTTTTTCATTTTTAAAAGGAAGATCTTCGATTACATTCGCGAAAGAGAGGAACTTGTAGGCGAACCATTTCAGAGGCTGGTTGCTGAAAAGCAGTTAATCGCCTATTCGTATGACGGCTTCTGGGAGAGCATGGATACGTTCAAAGATAGGCAGCATCTGGAAAGCCTGTATGCGAGCGGCAGTGCGCCCTGGCAAGTCTGGGGAACCAACGGCGATAGTCAGCGATGAGGCGGCGAGTACCGAGTGATTGCTTCGCTGGGCAAGAAAGTCTCGAGTCAGCACGCGGTGCCAGAGAAATCCTCTTTCTCGAACTCCTGGCAGCGGGCTCCCTTAGAGCTGGCCTTGCCAGTGGACCGAGTCGATGTCTGGCGAGTGCAGCTTGATGAGCCGACGGACGTAATTCCAGAAGCTCAAATTCTGTCTCTCGACGAACTCGTTCGCGCCAATCGCTTTCGCTTCGAAAGAGACCGGCTGCGATTTGTCCGATGCCGCTCGGTGCTGCGGGTACTGCTTGGCCGCTATCTCCAAACCCCGGCGAACGAAATAAGGTTCGCATATCAGCGCAGCGGCAAACCCGAGCTGGCAACAGAGCAAAATCATTTCTGCTTGCGATTCAACGTCTCGCACTCCGCGGAGATGGCGTTCCTTGCGTTTGTAGTGGATCATCGCCTGGGCGTGGATGTCGAGAAGATACGCGCTGATGTGGACATCGCCGCCCTGGCTGAGCAATTCTTTTCCTCTCACGAACGCGCAGAGCTTGGAGCATTGCCAGAGGACCTGCGACTCCCCGCCTTCTTTGCCTGCTGGACGCGCAAGGAATCCTTCATTAAAGCGACCGGCGACGGCCTTTCTTTACCCTTGTCCGAATTCTCGGTGACGACTCATCCAGATCTTGAACCCCACCTTGAAGACGTGCGCGGGGACGCCGAGGCCAGAAAAAGGTGGTCTCTGGCGGATCTCAGCGACCACGAAGGCTACCGAGCAGCGTTGACCGTCGAAAGCACCACTTTCGTGGTCAAGCGTTTCTTACTGGAACAACCCCGTTGCGGATAGCAGAATCGGGACCAGGAAAGTCACCAGCTCGTTTCGCCGGGGCGGGTGGCCGAAATGAGGCATAATTGGCAAGACATTGCACAATGGGGATGGTTTCCAAGTCAAGGCTGCCTGAATTTGCGGCACCACGGATTGGCATGAGCCTTGCTTAACCTGAGATAGCTTTGCGCAGGCCATCGGTGTGTGGTTTGCACGATGTTGTAGCACGTCCTCTCTACCCAGCAAGAGTGCTTTAGGCGGGCCCGTCTCGCGAAAGAGGTGTAATGAACTTCTTGGGAATCAGTGGCTTAGAAAACTCGGTTCCGTTCAAACGGGAACACTGGCCGGGATTAGACGAGCGAGAATATCGGATCTCGCAAGGTCATGATTCTGCCGCGGCTCTGGTGGTTGATGGCACGGTAGTTGCCGCTGCGGAACAGGAACGTTTCAGCCGCAAGAAACACACCGGGGATTTCCCCATCGATGCGATCCAGTTCTGCCTACGCGAAGCTGGTCTCACCATCAAAGACGTGAGCGAGATCGCCCACGGCTTCGACTACGCGCCCTATCGCCAGTTGTACTCGCTCAATCCGGAATCGGAAACCTTGTACAGCGAAGTGTTCTCCAAGGCAGCACTCGTCGAACAAGTCCATCGCTATTTCCCAGGTTTCGCAGAAGAGCGGATTCAGCAGGTCAATCATCATCTCGCGCACGCGTGCAGTGCGGCTTTCACCTCAGGATGGAACGACTGTTTGGTTGTGGTGAATGACGCGATGGGCGAAGTTCAAAGCCTGACCGTATTCCAGTTTGCTGACGGCGGGTTGAAGAAGTTGCGTGAAATCCCTGCTAGCGACTCCGTCGGCATCCTGTATTCCCTGGTCACGCTGCACCTCGGATTTGATTTCAATTCCGATGAGTACAAGATCATGGGGCTTGCCCCGTATGGCGACCCGGAGCGCTTCCGCGGGTTCTTTGAGCGAGCCGTCGAACTTCGTTCTGATGGCGCAATTCGAATTCCGATTCTCCGGCTCAATGGTTCGCGGGATGAGCGCGAGAATTACCTGGCGACACGCCGCTACCTGGACGAGCACCTGATCGGGCGGCGAGCGCCGGAGGCGGAAATCACCCAGGACCACAAGGACGTGGCGGCGGCGTTGCAGGAGTGCCTTGATCGGACCGTCCTGCATGTTTGCGGACACTTTGGAAGAAATACGGGCCTGCGGCGCATTGCCTTAGCGGGGGGAGTTTCGCTCAACTGTACGGCCAACGGCAAGCTGATCGACTCCGGCATTTTCGACGAAGTCTATATCCAACCTGTGGCGGGAGACGATGGCACCGCCCTCGGTGCTGCTCTGCACCGGGCCTGGTTGTCGAAAGAAATCTGCAATCGGCGGATGCCCGTACCCCTGCTGGGGCCCGCCTATGACGATTCGCGAATTGTGCGCGCCATCGAGAAATATTCCAGCCGGATCGCCGTGACGCGGTTCGATTCTCCCGAGCGGACTCGCGAAGAAGCGGCCAAGTTGATCGCCGAAGGGCGGGTGATTGCATGGTATCGCGGCCGCATGGAGTACGGCCCGCGGGCGCTGGGAAACCGCAGTATCCTCGCCGACCCCGGACATGCGCAGATGCGAGACCGCATCAACGCGATGGTCAAGATGCGGGAAGCGTTTCGTCCGTTTGCGCCGGCGTGCTCGGTTGAGGAAGCGCCCCGCTGGTTCAATGTCGCGCCGGGCACGCACATGCCCTACATGATAACGGTCGTGGATGTGCGTCCGGAACACCGGACCTCGCTTCCGGCCATCACTCACGTCAACGGCTCGGCGCGGTTGCAGACTGTTTCCGAACAGGACAATCCCGATTTTCACCGGCTGCTCAAGGCGGTCGGCAAAACCACCGGGCGGGAGATGGTGCTCAACACCAGCTTCAACGTGAAAGGTCAGCCCATCGTCAACACACCCGAGGAAGCGATCGAGACTTTCCTGGGTACGGGCATCGAATTTCTTTTTCTGGAAGGCCGGTATGTTATCCACAAGAACAGTTGATCCCAGCGACAGCAGGACCGGCAGCCTGCATACGATGACGCAGTTGTTTGAGCGGCAGGCCGCGCTCACACCGGAGGCGGTGGCGGTGATATCGGGGGGACGCCGCCTAACCTATCGCAAGCTCGATCAACGCTCCAATCAACTGGCGCGTCACTTGCAGCAGCTTGGTGTTGGACCGGAGATTTTGACGGGCATTGCCATTGAACGTTCGGTGGAAATGATGGTGGGTTTGTTGGCGATTCTGAAAGCCGGTGGGGCCTACGTTCCCATCGATCCCGGCTTTCCGCCCCAGCGCATTGCGCTGATGATGGAAGATTCGCAGGCTCCCTTGATCCTGGCGACGAAACAGACGAAGCCGCTGCTTTCTCAGACGGACAAGCGCATCGTCTTCGTCGACGGCGACGCAGGAGAAATCGCGAAACAAGCCTCAGACCCGGTTGTTTCCACCGCAACCGGAAAGAATCTCGCGTATGTGATCTACACCTCCGGCTCCACGGGTAGGCCCAAGGGAGTAATGATCGAACAGCGTAACGTGTTGAACTTTTTTGACGGCATGGATGCGGCGATCGGCCCGGCGCCCGGCGTCTGGCTGGCGGTGACCAGTATTTCTTTCGACATTTCGGTGCTCGAACTTTTCTGGACGCTGGCGCGTGGATTCCAGGTGGTCATTCACGGAGACGAAGGCACGCAGACGATTCCGGACGAGATCCGCAAGTATCGCGTCACACACATGCAGTGCACCCCGTCTTTGGCGCGAATGGTTGCGATGGTTCCGGAGGGGCTCGCGTCGCTGGGGCGTCTGGAGAAACTTCTACTCGGCGGAGAGGCGCTCCCGTTGGCTCTGGCCAAGCAACTGCGCCAGGTTTTTCGTGGCGAAATGCACAACATGTATGGGCCGACCGAGACTACCATCTGGTCCACGACATTCCCGGTCGGCGAAGATCCTGACAGTGTTTCCATTGGCAAGCCAATCGTAAATACGCAGGTATATGTGCTGGACTCCATGCTTCGACCGGTGGCGGCAGGGGAAGTGGGCGACTTGTTCATTGGCGGTGATGGCGTAGTGCGCGGTTATTGGCAAAGACCGGAGCTGACGGCCGAGCGTTTTCTCGACGATCCGTTTCTGCCGGGAAACCGCATGTACCGCACGGGCGATATTGCGCGCTTTCTGCCGGATGGAAATTTGGAATTCCTGGGGCGCGCCGATTTTCAGGTGAAACTGCGCGGCCACCGTATCGAAATTGGTGAGATTGAAAAGGCGCTGGAAAGCGAGGCAGGTGTAGCTCAGGCGGTGGTTGTTGCCGTTGAATTCAAAGCTGAGGGCAAGATTATAGAAGATAAGCGGCTGGTGGCCTATGTTGTTCCGAAAGCCGGAACGGATCCGAAGATCGCCAGCCTGCGCGCGGCGCTGGCGGCGGCACTCCCCGAATACATGGTCCCGTCCAATTTTGTGGTGCTCGATTCGTTGCCCCTGACGGCGAACGGCAAGATCGACCGCAACGCGCTGCCCAAGCCTGCGGCGGAGGAGGAGTCTGAGGCCATCGCGGAGCTCCCGCGAAACGAATTGGAGGGGGTGATTGCCCAGACGTGGAAAGAAGCGCTGGGCGTGGGGCAAGTGGGATTGGATCGGAACTTCTTCGATCTCGGCGCACACTCGCTGATGGTGGCTGAGGTCCACATGCAGTTGCAGCAAGTACTCGGCCGGGAAATTTCCCTGGTCGATCTCTTTCAGTTTCCCACAGTGAGCGCGCTTGCCGCCCACCTTGCCGGGCAGGATGCCGCGCCGGAAGCCACGAACCGGGCTGCGCGGCGCCTGGCCGCGAGGCAAAGGCAATGACAATGACGAACAACCCAGCGGTTGCCATCGTCGGCATGGCGGCGCGTTTTCCCGGTGCGCGGAATATTGCCGAGTTTTGGCAGAACCTGAGGGACGGAGTCGAGTCAATCCGGACCTTGACGGATGCCGAGCTGCTGGCCGCGGGAGTTCCTCCGGAGGAGCTCGCTCAGCCGGAGTACGTAAAGTCGGGTGTGGTGCTCCAGGATCTGGAGATGTTCGACGCCGCCTTCTTCGGCTTCAGCCCGAAAGACGCGGCCATCATGGATCCGCAACACCGGCTTTTCCTTGAGTGCGCATGGGAGGCATTGGAAAACGCGGGACATGTTCCGGAAACATTTTCCGGGTCGATTGGAGTGTATGCCGGATCCGGCTTGAACTCCTACATGATCCACAACCTGCTGACGAACCAGCCGCTGATGAAGAGCGCCGGCTTGTTCCTGATCCGGCAGACGGGCAATGACAAAGACGTGCTGGCGACGCGCGCCTCCTACCAACTGGATCTTCGCGGGCCGAGCGTCAGCGTGCAGACGGCCTGCTCGACCTCGCTGGTTGCGGTCCACCTTGCCTGCCAGAGCCTGCTGAACCAGGAATGCGACATGGCGTTGGCAGGCGGAGTCACCATCGAGTTTCCGCACGGACGCGGTTACCTGTATCGCGAAGGCGAGATTCTCTCGCGCGATGGACATTGCCGCGCCTTTGATGCCGAGTCTAGTGGCACGGTGTTTTCAAGCGGCGGCGGCATTGTGGTGCTGCGAAGGCTCGAAGACGCGTTGGCCGATCACGACACCATTCATGCCGTGATTCTGGGATCGGCGATTAACAACGACGGCGCGCGCAAGGCCGGTTATTTGGCGCCGAGTGTCGATGGCCAGGCCGAGGTTATTGCCGAAGCCCTGGGTGTTGCCGGCGTTGAGGCTCGGGACATTGCCTACGTAGAAACGCACGGCACCGGCACCAGGGTTGGAGATCCAATTGAGATCAAAGCGCTGACGCAAGCGTTTCGGCAGGGGAATCACAAAGCGGGATCCTGCGCGATCGGATCGCTCAAGACCAATATCGGCCACCTGGATACGGCCGCCGGCGTTGCCGGTCTGATCAAAACGGTGCAGGCCTTGCAACACCGGCAGATTCCGCCGAGTCTTCACTTCCACAAACCAAATCCGCTGATTGATTTTGCCGGCAGCCCGTTCTACGTCAACACCAGTCTGACGGAATGGAAGGCGGAGCGCGGACCACGGCGCGCGGGCGTGACTTCGCTCGGCATCGGAGGCACGAACGCACACGTGGTTTTGCAGGAAGCGCCGCCTGCGCCGTTAGATGAAGAGCGCGCTGGCGCCAGGAAGCCCCACCAATTACTCGTGATGTCGGCGAGGACTGCATCGGCCCTCGGGCAAGTGAGTCAGAACCTCGACACTTACTTGGATGAAACCCCAGAGGCACACCTGCAAGATGTCGCTTACACCTGTCAGGTAGGGAGGAAGCATTTCCCGCACCGCCGCGTGGTGGTGGCGGCCACGAACCAAGAGGCCAGCAAGCTGCTGCGCAGTGCGGACTCCGGCCGGGCTTTTACCGGACAAGCAGCGACCCCAGCTCCCGGCATTGTCTTCATGTTCTCCGGCCAAGGCTCGCAGTACGTAAACATGGGCCGCGAGTTGTATGAGACGGAGCCTGTCTTCCGGACGCAGCTGGATTTGTGCGCGGAGCGGTTGGCGCCAGACCTCGGCCTGGATCTCCGCACCTTGTTGTATCCGCCACAGGAAGGATCGGCTGCAGCGGCGGAAAAACTCTCCCGGACCTGCTTCACCCAACCCGCTCTCGTCAGCGTTGAATACGCGCTCGCGCAGTGGTGGATCGCGCATGGAGTTTTGCCTGCTGCCATGGTCGGCCACAGCATTGGCGAGTACGTGGCGGCTTGTCTAGCAGGAGTGTTTTCGCTGGAAGACGGGCTTCATGTCAGCGCCATCCGTGGCCGTCTGATGGACGAAATGCCTCGCGGTTCCATGCTCTCGGTTGCTGCGAGTCCTGACGCGCTCTCCATTCCCAAGGAATTGTCACTCGCGGTCGTTAACGGGCCCGAGCAATGCGTCGTCTCCGGTCCCACCGATGCAATTCAGCAATTCGCACAGGACCTCGAAAAGCGGGGCATTACTTGCCGCGTGCTGCAGACTTCGCATGCCTTCCATTCGGCGATGATGGACCCGATGCTGGATTCCTTCCGCGTGGAAATAGCCAAACTTTCTCTGCACGCGCCCAAGCTCCCGTATGTCTCAAATCTGAGCGGCACGTGGATCACTGCCGCCGAAGCCACCAGTCCCGACTATTGGACCAAGCATCTGCGAAATGCAGTGCGGTTCTCCGGTGGTCTGGCCGAGTTGTTCCGCGATCCATCACGAGTATTTCTGGAGGTTGGTCCCGGACAGGCACTCACATCACTGGCGCGTCAGCATTCAGCCAGGCCGAAAAGCTCGCGAGTCTTTTCTTCCATGAGGCACCCGCAAGAACAGGTTTCCGATGCCGCGTTCCTGCTCAATACTACCGGACAACTGTGGATTGCTGGATGCTCGATAAACTGGAGCGCACTACAGGACGGAGAGACGCCGCACCGGATTCCACTTCCTACCTACCCCTTCGAACGTCAACGCTACTGGATTGAGCCGGGGGCCGGTTTTCTGGCAGGCAAGGGAACAACTGCTCCTGCTGTAGCGGATGTGCCCAAGGCTGAGTCATGGTTTCACCAACGAGTTTGGAAGCGGTCTCCTCTCGAGAAGGCGGCCCCGTCGGCCTCTGCCTGCTGGCTGATCTTTCTCGACGAGATTGGGCTAGGAAGCGAAATATCCAACCAACTTAAGGCTGCCGGACATGAGGTGCTGCAAGTCCATGCCGGTGCCAAATACACGCGTACCGGCACTGGAACTTATACGGTTTCCCCAGGGGTGCGGGAACACTACGATCAATTGCTCGCCGATATTGCAAAGTATGAGCATCTGCCGGCGAAGATCCTGCACCTGTGGCCGGTCATTGGCGTGAATACAGGCCACACCCTCGATCAGACGCTAGATTTAAGTTTTTACAGTCTGTTGTTCCTGGCACAGGCTCTGGGCGACCAAGACGTGGAAACGGTGGAGATCACGTGTGTTTCGAACGGGCTGCAATCGGTCTCCGGAGAGAACGCCGTCGAACCCGCGCGCGCCGCGTTGCTCGGGCCTGTCCGCGTCATTCCCAAAGAATTTTCCGGCACGGTTTGCCGCAACCTCGATCTTGATTGGAAGATCCAGGATTTGAGAAATGCTGCGGGTGACATTATCGCGGAGTGTACACTACGCACCCCAGATTCCTGTGTCGCTTGGCGGCAGTCGGAACGTTGGGTGGAGAGCTTCGAGTCCACGGATCTTCACGTTCAGCCTTCGGCCGCTCGTCTCAAAGAAAAAGGTGTCTATTGGATTACCGGCGGCTTGGGCGGCATCGGGTTGGTCATCGCCGAGCACCTGGCGCGGGCCGTGCGTGCTCGGCTGGTTCTGACCGGACGAACGCCGCTCCCTCCCGCTTCGGAATGGGACGCTCTGCTCACGCAGCCGAATAAAACCGACGGGGTACAGGAGCAGATCAGGAAAATTCGCGAGTTGGAGTCGCTGGGGAGCGAGGTTCTTACGATTGCCGCGGATGTAACCAGTCGCCAGCAGATGGAGGAAGCGCTGGGAATTGTCCGGCAGCGTTTCGGTGAATTGAACGGAGTGATTCATGCCGCCGGTTTGATTGAGGACGGGCTGCTGCAGTTCAAGACGCGCGAGAGCGCCGCCCGTGTCCTGGCACCCAAAATCCAAGGCACGCTGGTTTTGCAGGATCTGCTGCGCGATTGCAAACTTGATTTCTGGCTGTTGTTTTCCTCGATCAGTTCGCTCACTCCTCCTGCCGGTCAGGTGGACTACGCCGGCGCGAACGCTTTTCTGGATGCGTTCGCTGTTACCCAGACCGGGCAGCCGACCACTGCTTTGAACTGGACCTTGTGGGCCGACGTGGGCATGGCAAGCCGGGACCGGGCAGGCAACCATCCGATTCTGGGCCGCAGGCTTTTCCAATCCGCGTCGGAGGCCCTGTACTCAGCACGGTTGAGCTGCGAGAAGAACTGGTTGCTCGACGAACACCGATTCAAGAGCGGTGAAGCTCTGGTTCCGGGGACTGGGTATCTGCAACTGGCGGCCGCGGCGCTGGCCCAAGACCGGTTCGAACCGGGCGTTGCGTTCGAGGACGTCTTCTTTCTGGCACCTCTTTCGGTCTCCGACGGCGAGGTAAAAGAGGTGCGGGTACGCCTGCGCCGCCAGCGCTCCGGTTTCCGTTTCTCGATTCTGGCGAAAGACAAGGAGTGGACCGAATACGCATCTGGTCAGGTGGAGAGGAATCAGAAGCGCCCTCCCGCGGATCAGAATGTCTCGGATCTTCGCCGGCGCTGTTCTTCGCGCCGCATCGATTTTGACGATCAACACCGGACGCGCCAGGAGCGATATTTCGATTTCGGCCCGCGCTGGCGCAACCTCCAGGCCCTGCACATCGGAGAACGCGAGGCGCTGGCGGAGTTACAGCTTGGACAAGACTTCTCCGCTGATTTCGAGATCTGGCCACTACACCCGGCTCTCCTCGATCTGGCTACCGGGTCCTCGCTCTATCTCATTAAGGGTTATGCGGACTCCGATGCCCTCTATCTGCCACTTTCCTACAAGCGGATCACGTTTTATCGTCCGCTCGTTTCCAAGATTTTCAGTCACATCCGATGTCATCAGGACAATACCGCCCAACGCGAGATCGTGACCTTTGACTTCACTTTGCTTGACGCCGCGGGGCATGTAGTCGCGGAAATCGAGGAGTTCTCGTTGCGGCGCATTGCGGCCAGGGCTGACAGCCCGGCCCCCGTGTCCCGCCCGCGGACGGCCGCAACCGATCGCGAACTGGCGGCCGAAATGGCGGAGCAGGGGATTTCATCGGCTGACGGGATTAAGGCCTTCGATCAGATTCTCTCCTCCAATATGCCGCCGGGCATTATCGTGGTGCGTGGCGGTCTTGCGGACAAGCCGGCGGAGTCTCCCGCGGCGACTCCCACAAGGACTGCAGCCAAGACGGACAGCGGAGTAGATGGCGTGCTCGCCGAATGGTGGCAGGAGCTGTTAGGGGTGGAGACGGTCGGCCCGGATGACGACTTTTTTGATCTGGGTGGTCACTCCCTGATCGCGGTGCGCCTGTTCAGCAAGATCAAGAAAACGTTTCGCTTGGATTTAGGCCTTTCCACACTGTTTGAAGCGCGTACAGTCCGGCAATTAGCGGCCCTGATCCAGCAAGCGGGGACCTCGAGCCCTGGCGAAGAAGTCGTATCCACTGCCGTCGTTCCGGTTCGAGAGCACGGCTCGCGCTTGCCGATATTCCTAATATCGGGGCTGGGCGGCGAGGTCATCGGCTTCCAAACTCTGGCAAAATGTCTGGGAGACGACCAACCGGTATTTGCCCTTCAACCTCAGGGTTTGGATGGACGGAAGCCTTTCCTCACCCGGGTCGAAGATATGGCTGCTTACTATCTGCGCGAAATCCGCAGTGTCCAGGCGCACGGTCCGTACTGCCTGGCCGGATACTCCTTTGGCGGTTACGTCGTATTCGAAATGGCGCAGCAACTTCATGCCGCTGGAGAAACTGTGGCGTTGCTCGGCTTTATGGACACCATTCAATGGGAGTATCTCGAGCACGTCAGACACTCGGCAGATTTCCGCCAGCGCTGGGGGCTGCGTCTGGACCGTCTCATGGAACGACAGTGGGACTATGTAAAAGAAGCTGTCGCCTTCAGGGGTGGCGCAACGGCGAAGAGCTTTCTCCGAGTGGTGTACCGCCTTTTCCATAGACTCGGCCGCCAGATTCCTCAACGTATCAGCACCTTGGAAAACATCAATCGGTTTGCTATGTCACTGTATCGGCCAACCGTCTATCCCGGACAGCTCATCATCTTTCGTTCCGTGACCCCTTCTTCAACCTCCGAAAACGACGAGCTACTGGGCTGGGGAAGACTGGTTTCAGGGGGAATCGAGGTGCAGGACGTTACAGGCAGACACCGTGACTTGCTCAATGAGCCCAACGTGCGCGTCCTGGCAGAGAAAATGCGCGCGTGTCTCGACCGCGTGCAGCTTCAGCCGCAACACGATAGGCCTGCCAAACCGTCCGACGTTTCTCTTGAGCCTGCCTCGCAGTTTTGAATTTATTGTTTTTGCATCGCTTGGTATGAAAGGCAAACGTGACTTTCCGCTCGACCCGCGTAAAGATTTTCTCGGCGCTGGCGATCGCTCTGCTTGTATCTGGTGGCTTCGCACTCGGTTTTGTCTCAAGCCTGCACTTGAAGAGCATTGCGCCCCCTGAACTCCGCCATCAGTATCTGCTTCAGACAGGAGATGCGCCGCCCTCGGTGCGTGCGGAGGTGTTAGTTTCGTTGAGAGCCTTCCAAGAGGGATATCGCAAGCGGGACCCCCGAGAGTTGGATTCGTTCATGCATCGTCTGTTTGAGAAGGACGACGACATTCTACTGATGGGCACCGACGCAAACGAGTGGGTGCGCGGCTATGATGCGGTGGGCCGGTTTATCAAGTCGGACTGGCTATACTGGGATGATTTCAGGTTCGAGGTCGACGATTCCGTCGTCTGGTCCGCCGGAGATGTAGCTTGGATTGCGAGCGTGGGAGTAGTACACGGCCAGCGCGCGGATCGACCCGTGCGCTTTTCGGCGATACTGACACGCCATGGCAATAACTGGCTTTTCCGGCAAGTGCACTTTCAATGGGACTACCGTGATCCCCGCCCGTCGGATCTCTTCCGTCCGAGCACGCATCTCAAACTCGTTCGTTTGGCCCTGAAGTATATTCGTGATAAAGCGCGATAGTCCGGCTGGCCTTGGCGGCGCACTAGAGTGCGTTCCGTCCATTAAGAAAGGGCCGGCATGCTGACCAATTTAGTAAGGAACTGCATAGTTGTGTCCTTGCTTGTTGCCACCTCAGCATGTGGGAA
>Ga0153915_10001430_pt1 | contig 21935 bp, 15 predicted proteins | sample Opewatmetagenome_2_FD_107003 | JGI IMG/M metagenome (GOLD analysis project Ga0153915, IMG submission 107003) | Freshwater wetland microbial communities from Ohio, USA - Open water 3 Core 3 Depth 3 metaG | ecosystem: Environmental > Aquatic > Freshwater > Wetlands | place: USA: Ohio, Lake Erie...
CCCTCCTGGAAGGGCTGTTTACAGAAAATAAAGGTAGAGATGTGCAAGTTTCGTGTCTCTATGAAAGTCTGTTTTTGTAATCATCGTATCCGAATTCCCTTATCAGCCTGAATTTGCCATCATTGGTCCATATGCCAATGGAGGGGTGCTGAACACCATTGAACGTGGTGGTTTTAACCATTGTGTAATGGATCATATCCCAAAATACAATCCTTTCGCCTGGTTTAAGCTCATGATCAAATGTCCAGTCACCAATAAAATCTCCTGAAAGACAGGAATTGCCTCCCATTCGGTAACCCGGTTTACCATCAACTGGGTCAGTTGCCCCGATAATCTTCGGCTTATAGGGCATCTCAAGACAGTCCGGCATATGAGCTGTAAAAGAGACATCAAGAATGGCAGTGGTAATTCCCTGATTTCTGGTAATGTCCTCAACAGTGGCAACGAGTTCGCCTGTTTCCCAGGCAAATGCACTGCCAGGCTCGAGAATAATATGAAGTCCTGTTTTTTCCTTGAAATGTCTTATTATCTTTATCAGGTGCTCAATGTCGTAGTCTTTCCTTGTCATTAGATGTCCCCCGCCCATATTTAACCACTTGAGCTTTGGAAAAAATCTGCTGAATTTTGATTCTACACTCTCCAATATCTTTTCCAGGGCAAAAGAATCTGATTCAAACAGCGCATGAAAATGAAGACCTTCTATTCCATCAGGCAATCCTTTCTCAGCCAGGTCCTCTGCTGTTACACCAAGCCTTGATCCGGGGGAACATGAATTATAGAGTTCGTAAGCGGTTTCGGAGTACTCCGGATTGATACGTAATCCCGGAGAGATCTTCCGGGGATATTTAAGTAATAATCCTGAGTATTTGTTAAATTGATTTAGTGAATTAAATGTTATATGTGAACTGTATTTTAAAATTGATTCAAATTCATTTCCTTTAAAAACCGGTGAATAGGTATGTGCCAGGGTTCCAATTTCCTCAAAGCATAACCGCGTCTCGTTAACCGAGCTCGCAGCAGCACCATTTACATACTCTCTAAGGATTGGGAAAACGCCCCACATGGCAAATCCCTTGAAAGCAAGGATAATCTCAGCTCCGGATTCCGCTGAAACATGTTTAATAAGAGCGAGGTTATTCCTGAATCTTTCTTCATCAATAACAAAACAGGGGGACGGTATTTTCGAATAATCTATTTGCAAGATATTTAGTTTAATTTCTTTTCATCAATCCATCCATGGTGGCTCCTCCAGGGAGGGGATCCTAAAAGCTTGCCGCCTGTTGCCAGTTGCCTTTCTACAATTCAAGATCAACATCAGAAAGTTCAACCCACGGCAAGCCGAGCAGGTTCAGTTGTTCCATAAACGGATCCGGATCAAATTCCTCAACATTGAACACTCCCGGTTTCTTCCAGGTGCCATTCAGGTACATCATAGCTCCGATAGCTGCCGGGACTCCGGTGGTATAGCTCACACCCTGCGCCCCGGTTTCCTTATAAGCCATCTCATGACTGCAATTATTGTATATATAGTATGTATGTTCCTTACCTGATTTTATACCTTTTATCCTGCAACCTATTGAGGTCTGACCTTTATAGTTTTCCCCCAGTTGACCCGGATCAGGAAGCACTGCTTTCAAAAATTGTATTGGTATAATCTCCCTTCCATCGAACATTATCGGCTCTATCCCTGCCATTCCGATATTCTGAATAACCCTGAGATGCGTTAAATACTCCTGCCCGAATGTCATCCAGAATCTTGCTCTTTTAATTGAAGGGAAATTCTTAACAAGCGATTCAAGTTCTTCGTGATAGATAAGGTAAGATTCTTTCGGCCCGATTTCAGGATAGTTTAATGTTTTATGAATTGAATGTGGCTTTGTATAGATCCATTTTCCGTTTTCCCAGTATTTTCCTTTCTGAGTTACTTCCCTGATATTAATTTCCGGATTGAAATTAGTTGCAAACGCCTTGCCATGATCGCCAGCGTTGCAGTCAACTATATCAAGAAAATAGATCTCATCAAAATGATGTTTGGCGGCATAGGCTGTATATATTGAAGTAACTCCGGGATCAAAACCACAGCCAAGGATCGCTGTTATCCCGGCTTCCCGGTATCTTTCCTGATATGCCCATTGCCAGCTGTATTCAAATTTTGCTTCTTCAAGAGGTTCATAATTAGCCGTATCCAGATAAGCAACTCCTTCCGCAAGGCAGGCATCCATAATATGGAGATCCTGATATGGAAGTGCCACATTTACAACAATATCAGGATTGAAAATTCTTATCAGTTTTCTGAGTTCAGGAATCTTGTCTGCATCTATCTGTGCAGTTTTTATCCTGTTTTGCCCTATTCTTGCCGCTATAGCATCGCATTTTGATTTAGTGCGACTTGCAAGAAGTATTTCGTTAAAAACTTCAGGTAGTGAAGCCATTTTATGTACAACTACCGAACTCACGCCCCCTGCACCTATGACTAATACTTTTCCCATGTAAACGTATAATTATGTATAATTCAAATATAAGATTTTTAAAACGACCAATCAACGAAATTCAACCGCCCAAAGGACTTATAATTGTTTATATCTTCTGACCGAAGATGGACATTATTATTTCTGCTTATATTTGCCGATAAGATTTTCAGGATCAAACCATGAAGTTGATCAACCCTTTAGTTATCCTACGGATTCTTTCTACAATTCTTTTTCTGGAATCATTTGCTTTCCTGTCGTGCCTTCCGGTATGTTTTATTTACAGGGAATCCTCAGATCCCTTTTTATGGTCAGCACTGACTGCCATATCTCTCTCGCTGATATGCTATTTTCTGTCTAAAAATACTGCCATTTATAAAGTGTCCAGCAGGGAAGGATTTATTTCAGTTTCCCTATCATGGATTGTATTTACCGCCTTAGGTACAATGCCATACATTCTTAGCGGCTCAATTCATTCATTTATTGATGCTTTCTTCGAATCATCTTCAGGATTTACTACAACGGGATCGACTATTATACCTGACGTTGAATCGTTGCCATTTTCAATCCTTTACTGGCGAAGCTTTACCCACTGGATAGGAGGTCTGGGTATTATCGTGCTGGTATTAATCATTATGCCTGCTTTTGGTATATCTGGTAATCAGATGCTTTCGCTTGAATCTTCACTGAAGGAAAAGATACATCCAAAAGCCAAAGGTGTAGGATTCAGGCTTTTATACGTATATCTCTTGCTGACCGTTTCACAAATTATTCTTCTGAATCTTGGTGACATGAATCTGTTCGACAGTATTTGTCATACATACGGGACCGTTGCCACCGGAGGCTTCTCTACCAGGAATACCAGTATTTCAGGATACTCTGCATATAGTCAATATATTATTTCATTATTTATGTTTCTGTCAGCGGTAAGCTTTATTGTATACTATTACATTGTAAAGCTGAATTTCAGGAAGGTAAAGCACAATGAGGAACTGTGGTTCTATATCGGAACTACGGTTATCTGCGGAACCATTGCTACATGCATTCTGCTGGCAAAAACAACCAAACCGCTTGAGCCTGCGTTCAGGGAAGGATTCTTTCAGGTCATTTCAATCATAACCACGACAGGTTTTGTCACAACTGACTACCTTAACTGGCCACAGGCTGCCCTTGTACTTATCTTCGTTCTTTTATTTGCCGGTGGGTGTACCGGATCAACAGCAGGAGGCATCAAAATGGTAAGACATTTAGTGGTTCTGAAAAACATAAGAAATGTTACTCAGAAATTAGTACATCCGAACATAATAGCTCAAATAAAACTTAACAACAAACCACTGTCTGAAACAGCAAATATCTCAACGATTTCCTTTATTATAGAATATCTTTTCATCTTTCTGATCGGAACCATTATTGTGGTAATTACAGGGATTGATCCTGTAACCGCAGCAAGCGCTGTCGGAACTTCATTGGGTAATACAGGACCTGGTCTTGGAGCTGTCGGACCCATGTTCACCTATGCCGGTATGCCGGCAATAACAAAACTAATCTTCAGTTTTTTGATGATTATCGGACGACTTGAGATTTATACCATACTGATCATTTTCACAAAGTCCTTCTGGAAGGTGTGAATAATGGCTCAAAGGCTGAAGAATGTAATATATATTACAGGTAATGCATTATGTAATTGAATTAAAAAACTGTCTGGCCTTTTTCAGGTTTTCCGGGGTGCCAATATCAAACCAATAGCCGTCATCACATCTGTAAGTAAAAATCCTGTGCGAAGCTGCCAGATTAAGGTAGAGCGAAGTCATTGTATATATCCCTTCCTTCATGAAATTAAATATTTCAGGTTCAATAATATGCATCCCTGAAAATGCTATTTCAGACAATCCGGTTTCATTTTCAGCAGTTACAATTCTTTCACCTGTTGCCTTGTTGTACCAACCTGACAGAAGTCCTTCAGAATTGACAAGGAAATACCTGTTGCCTGGCCTGTTTCTTACTGCAAGTGTGGCAAGGCCTTTTTTTGCCTTATGGAAACTATATAAAGCAGAAAGAGAAAGATTTGTCACAATATCTGCATTATATAGAAGGAATGGTGAATTGTCGAAAAAGTCTTTAGCATAGAATAAACCGCCACCTGTCTCAAGGAGAGTCTTGCTCTCATCCGAAATAGTAATACTATACCCTGATTTTCTAAGCCGTTCAATCTCTCCCCTGACAATATCGGGAAAATGATGCACATTGATTATGATATCGTCAAATCCGTATTCCGAGCATTTTTCTACAGCAACCTGAAGTATACTTTTACCATTGATATCGACCAGAACTTTTGAAGTTTTCTCAGTAATCCGGCCTAGCCGTGTCCCTTTCCCTGCTGCCAATATCATTGCTTTCATAACCCTGATATCAATGTTTGGCGGCTACGAGCTTCATAAAAACAGTTGACCCCGGGATTGCTCGTACCGTCCCGAACAATTCCGGCAAGCTTAAATGATTTTCTGCCTGGCTTATAATCCTTATCAGAAGATTCACTCCCGGGACAATGCTTTCGGCAAATGTTGGTTTCTGTTCATATAATCCTCTGAATCCGAAAGCTCCGAGAGCCTGCATTACCCTGATCATACTAAAGCCTGAATAGTATTCCCTGAATTTTATTCTGTTCTCTTTTGATTCAGAGCAGAAATTATCAATATAATAGCTGAGAAGGCTTTCACGGTCAACTTCGGACATGGGGATCTTGGCATCATAAAGCATTGATGCAACATCATACTGGGGTGCCCCTTTTCTTCCTCCCTGATAGTCAATAAACCATGGTTCCTCACCCACAACCATTACATTAGCCGTCTGAAAATCCCTGTAAAGAAAATAATCCTGACCTGTCTCAAGGAGGTAGTCGGCAAGGGAATTGAAATCATGCTCGAGTCTGCTCTCGTTAAAAGGGACAGCAAGAAGCTTCAGCAGCATGTACTTGAAATAATTCATATCCCACATCATCGATTGCCTGTCAAAGCTTCTGTGAGGATAACAAAGCTTGAGGTTAAGTCCTTTTATTCCCCTGATCTGAAACCAGATCAGATTTTCGAGTATCTTTTTATAAAGTACCTTTGATGCATTATCAAAAGGAGTCAATACGGGCTTTTTATGAAGCCAGGTATAAAGATTGTCGTCCCCCAGATCCTGAAGATAATAAACGTGTTTTTCAGGAATATATCCGAATATTTCCGGAACCGGCAACGATTTGCTCCTGAAATGATTTGTAAACCCAACAAAAGCTTCATTCTCCTCAGGATTAGCATTATAAGCTCCAATTATACTTTTCCCATAGCCGGATATCCTGAAATAGCGTCTGTCGGACCCTGATCTTGGCAATGGGGTGATTTCAATGTCTGACCTTTTGAAAAGCTCTCCGTATCCGGTTGAAATTATCTTGATGATATCTGTTTCCTCCATAAAACAGGTTCTATTATTTCCTTTAAATTATTATTTATCCACTCCCACCACTCCGAAAAGCGGATCCAATCTGGTACACACTTCTGCAAATACATAATACATCGTCCATAATAAACAGTACATTCTTCAACCTTTGAACCGTTAATTACAGCCTTATCATCACCTTTTTCCTGAACAAGATAAGAGCCACGCTCCAGATCATAAGCATCTGGAATACTGCAAAAGCAAGGCTTCCATTCATATTTCCAAACAGAGGTACAAATATTTTTTCATAAGCCCATGTATACAGGGTGATCTTATTCTCACCCCCAGGGATCCGTATAAGCTGCAACATCCTGGTCCAAATGCCTGCCATAAAATATGAAAAAAGGGCATTAGTGCCAAATACCGCAAAGAATACTCCCCATTTCTGAAACCGGATCACATCAGTCAACCAATATATTAATGACAATACAGCCATTGCAATACCCGCCGTGTAAAGAACGTACGAACTGGTCCACAATGGTTTATTTATAGGGAAGAACTTTCCCCACAGAATACCCAATCCCGTAAGAGCAGTGCCGATAACCAAAAGCTTCAGAACTGTTCTTCCGTTTGCCGCCTTCTTTCCTAAAATGTCTCCCGTATAGTATCCGATAAGAACTGTACAAACGGATGTTATTGTGCTTAATAATCCTTCAGGATCAAATGGTATTCCAAAACCACTATAAAGATGGTTGCTTCCCAGAACTGCCTTGTCGACTTTAAGAACAATATTGCTCTCAAGATTATATGGATGCTGTCCGCCAAAAAAATAAATCAATCCCCAGTAAATGAGTAAGAGAACAGCCGTCACAATCCATAAATAGTCTTTTCTCACAATCATGCAAATCAATGCACCAATACCGTAGGCAATTGCAATGCGCTGCAGAACACCCATAATTCTGAGTGTTGAATAATCTCTGTCAAAATAGGGGAAGATATTAAGAAAAATACCAAGTGCAAAAATTGATGCAACACGCCTGAATATTCTCACTAGTGCGCTTCCACTCAGCTCATGACCATATTTTTTTAAAGAGAACCACATTGAAACACCAACAATAAAAAGGAAGAAAGGAAAGACCAGGTCTGTTGGTGTACACCCGTTCCATTCGGAATGCCGCAATGGAGAGTAGACATAATTCCAGCTTCCGGGAGTATTTACAATTATCATGAACACTATAGTCAAACCCCTGAAGATATCCAGAGATGCTAATCTCCCCCCTTTTGCCATATTTTGTCTGAAAAATGAGTTTATAAAAATAACAATTATTTAAAGCTCCTCCTTTAATGCTTCAATTCCGCACAGGAAAATTTACTATTTTTGGTCAGGCCGGCCTTAACGCAATTCAGTGTTTATTATTAAACCTCACAATTATGTTTCCTCGCAGAAGATTTTATTCTTTCCTGATTTTTGTAGTTTTGATTTGCTGTAATGCACGTTCATTCTCTCAGCAAACTGATCCTCCTTTTTTGAAATTCATGAATCATCCATGGGTTGATTCAGTACTGAATTCACTCACGGTTGACCAGCGTATAGCCCAATGTATCTGGATCGCTGGTTATTCAAACAGGGATGTGTCGCATGAGGTTGAAGTGAGTGATCTTATCAGGAAGTACGGTATCGGCGGGATCGTATTTTTCCAGGGGACTGCAGAAAAACAGGCAGAACTGACCAATTACTATCAGAAGATATCCAAAGTCCCGCTCCTGATTTCAATGGATGCCGAATGGGGATTAGGAATGAGGCTTCAGAATATCGAAAAATTCCCTTACCAGATGACACTCGGAGCCATCTCAAATGACTCCCTGATATATCATATGGGTATATCAGTCGCATCCCAGTTAAAACGTGCAGGCGTCCATGTTAATCTTGCTCCTGTAGCCGATATCAATGTAAATCCCATGAATCCAGTGATTAATTACAGGTCATTTGGAGAAAACAGGGAAAAAGTCACTTCTAAATGCCGAATGTATATGAATGGCATGCAGAACAACGGAATAATGGCAACCCTGAAGCATTTTCCCGGACATGGCGATACCAACATTGATTCTCATCTCGATCTGCCTGTTATTCCGCATTCTGCACAACGACTCGACAGCATCGAGCTTTTTCCCTTTTTAAATCTTATAAATGAAGGTGCAGGAGGTGTTATGACAGCGCACCTTAATGTTACTTCCCTTGACAGCACTCCTAATCTTCCATCCACTCTGTCACCTCTGATTATCAACAATCTGTTAAAAGCACACCTTGAATTCAAAGGACTTGTGATCACCGATGCGATGAATATGAAAGGTATTACAAGATACTTCGGTCCTGGGGTAGCGGAAGCCAGAGCTCTGAAAGCAGGCAATGATGTTATTGAATTTGTGACTGATGTTGATGCTTCAATAAAAGAGACCCTCAAAATGATTGAAGCAAAGGGACTTTCAAAGAATGATATTGATCTGAAGTGCAGGAAAATTCTCGCTCTTAAATACTGGTCGGGACTTAGTGCACTTAAACCAATAGCAAAGGAGAACATAAACAAGGATTTGTCCTCACCTGGGACTAAAGCATTAATCTATGATCTATATTCTAATGCTCTCACTGTTCTTAAGAATGATGAAACTATTATTCCCCTAAGAAATCTCAGGGATCTTAAAATAGCTACGGTCGCAATAAACAGGAACAGGATTTCAAAGTACCAGGAACGATTGTTGAATTACCTTCCTGCAGATACTTTTACTGTAAACCCCGACGATGATAAAATGTCGGCGGAATTGCTGAACAAGCTTTCAGAATATAATCTGGTGATCGCCGGTATCTTCAACACTGATCAGCGACCAAATATGAATTTTGGCATCAGCCGGGGTCTGAACAACTTCCTCGATGACCTTACTGGAAAAACGAGGACAATCGTCACATATTTCGGGAATCCATATGCACTTGCCAGGCTAAATGCCCTTCAAAAAGCTCACGGGCTTGTTCTTGCTTACCAGGAAAATGATTACACCGAAGATCTTTCAGCTCAGTTGATTTTTGGAGGCATTGGGGCGCATGGCACTCTTCCAGTCACAATAAACAAAACCTGGCCTTCTGGCTTTGGAATTGTTACGCCGGGAAATCTCAGGCTTCGTTATGAACTTCCGGAAAACGCAGGAATATCATCAGAAAATCTTAACCGGAAAATTGATTCAATTGCGGATGCCGGAATAAAGGCCAAAGCCTATCCGGGTTGCGAAGTTATGATTGCAAGGAAAGGAATTGTCGTCTTGCAGAAGACGTATGGGTATCATACTTATGATAACAGAATGAATGTCAGGAAAGATGACCTTTATGATCTTGCATCTGTCACAAAAGTCTCCTCCACGCTGGCTGGCCTGATGTTACTTGATTCTGAGGGTAAGTTCTCACCGGAGAAAAGGCTTGGTGACTATCTTCCCGATTTTAAAAAGACGAACAAGGGGAACCTGTTTATGAAGGATCTACTCACTCATCAGGCTGGCCTTAAAGACTGGATACCATTCTGGAAAGAAACGGTACGGCCTGATTCATCATTCAAAAAGAACATATTCAGGCATGAGTTCTCAGTAAAGTATCCATTGGAGGTTGCAAATGATCTATATATCAATAAGAACTACAGAAAGAAGATTTTCAATGAGATCAAGAAAAGTCCGCTTGGCGAGAAGAAGTATGTTTATTCCGATCTCACTTTTATTATTTCTCCAGGTATAATTGAAAACCTGACAGGAGAAAAATGGTATAATTTTGTTACAGATGAGATTTACCATAAAATTGGCGCTTATGATATAGGATTTAATCCGTATCGCAAGTATATCCTTGACAGGATCGTTCCGACAGAATACGATTCTCTTTTCAGAAGGCAGCTTTTGCATGGTACCGTTCATGATGAAGGAGCAGCCATGCTTGGAGGCATTTCAGGTCATGCAGGTTTGTTTGCCACAGCAAACGATCTTATGAAGCTTATGGAGCTCTATCGAAGAATGGGAGAATACGGTGGGGAGCAATTAATAAGTAAAGATGTTCTTCTAAAATACAGCAGTGTGCAATTCCCCGATAACAATAACAGAAGAGGTCTGGGATTCGATAAACCTCTTCTTAACAACAAAGAACTTGGTCCGGAGGATGCCTATCCTGCAAAAAGTGCTACACCCTCAAGTTTCGGACACTCCGGTTATACGGGTACTTTTGTCTGGATTGACCCGGTTTATGAAATAAGCTATGTTTTCTTTTCAAACAGGGTATATCCTACAAGAAATAACAATCGCTTATCAGATCTGAACATCAGGACTAATATCCTTCAGGCAGTATATGATTCCATTACCGATACTGCAGTTATAATTCCAGGCTCGAAGTAATAGCTTCTTCAACCTTAATACATGAGTAATACGTTGCTCTCACTTATTACTATCTTTAAATCATATTAAAACCAACCAAACCATAAATCTGACAATATGAATCACGAAAACTCAAGCAAGAAACATCCTAAAAACAAAAACCTTTCAAGGAGAAGCTTTTTAGGTAAAACTGCAACGGCAGCAGCCGCTTTCACCGTTGTTCCCCGTTATGTAATGGGTGGTAAAGGATATACAGCTCCAAGCGATCTTATTAATGTCGCCGGCATTGGTATCGGAAGCCAGGGTGGCGGTGATATTCAGCAGATCTGCACTCCCGACGTTGCAATAGTTCGGCCGCAGAGGAACTCCAATGGAACTCCGATGACCAAAGAACAGATTGCGGAACGTGAAGCCAGAATGGCCGAGAGGATGAAACAAAATCCTCCTGCAGCCGGAGGAGCACCAGGTCAGGGAGGACAACGTCCCAACGCCCCGGGAAGACAGCCTGATCCAAATGCACCTGTGCAGATGGGTGGTGCTGGGGGTGGAAGGGAAATAAAACTTGCCAACATTTATGCATTATGCGATGTGGATTCAGACTATGCGGGACATATTTTTAAGGGATATCCCAAGGCAAAGATATATTCAGACTGGCGTGAAATGCTGGACAAGGAGAAATCGATTGATGCAGTGGTTATTGGTACACCTGACCATAACCATGCTCCTATTGCCGCTGCATTCATGAGGGCTAAAAAGCATGTATATATTGAAAAGCCTATGGCAAAAACTATTGTTGAATGCCGCAAACTAGCCGAGATAGCTAAAGAAACAGATGTAGTAACACAAATGGGAAACCAGGGCCATGCAACGGAGGGAACACGTAAAACTGTTGAGTGGATCCAATCGGGAGTTATTGGTCTGGTAAGGGAAGTTCAGCTTTCCACCAATCGCCCCATGGGTTTCTGGCCTCAGGGAGACATGAAGAGGCCTGCAGGGGTTCCTGTCCCTAAAAACCTGAATTATGAAGTGTGGCTCGGACCTGCACCAAACAAACCATACAATCCTGATACCCTGCACTTTTACTGGAGAGGACTTTGGGATTACGGAACAGGTGCAATGGGTGACATGGGTGCACATATATTTGATGCACCAATCTGGGCACTGAACCTGGGAATGCCTACAAAGATTCAGGCTACCAGCTCACCTTACAGTACCGACTACATGCCTTTGTGCGAATTAATCACATATGAGTTCCCTGCCCGAGGCTATATGCCCCCGGTAAAGGTTCAATGGTGCGACGGCGGATTGAGGCCTCCGCGCCCTGAAGAACTTGAAGCAGGCCGTGCAATGAGAGATGCGACCTACTATGGGGATAAAGGTATATTAACCCATGGCAGCCACGGGGCAATGCCCGAGCTTATTCCTGCAAATAAAGATTTCAAGGGACCCGATCCCTGGATTCCCAGAACCGGCAACATATTCGAAGACTGGATCGATGCAATCAAGAATGGGAAAAAATCGTGCAATGATTTCTCGATTTCGTCAAAATTAACAGAGATTATGCTATTAACCAACATAGCAGTCAAACATCAGAGAGCCAACATCACACTGGAATATGATCCGGTTAATATGAAAATAACAAACCTGCCCGACGCCAATGATAAATTCCATTACGAATACCGTAGCGGATGGAGTATTTAGGATAAGTGGGGTGGTAAAAAAGCTGACTCTCAAAAGTCAGCTTTTTTTGTGCCCTGAACAAGACCGATCTATGTTATTATTTTGAGAGGAAGAGCCCTTGGGGAAATCAGCAATAATCAGGGCATTCTATTTAGTATAATAAGTTTGTTTAAATAAAACTGATTTTGATTTAAACATTTCAACGTACTTAATGTCTCCTAATAGTAAACAACTTTTAACTATCAGGTTGTATTTACTTAGCATCTGAATAATTAAATGTTATGTGATAATTTAATTTGAAGAACTTAAAAATTTTACTTATGAAAAAGGTAGTAGTTTTATCGATGACAATTCTGTTTGCCGCCTCAATGGTAATGGGCCAGGCCACAAAGTCAGCTAAGGTACCCCTTAAAAAGCTTGAGGGTAAAGAAATAAGCTCAATGGCTAAGGAGAGTTTTGTTATGGCGTTTGGTAATATTCCAAATGTAAAATGGGTAAGATCCCCAAATTTCGATGAGGCAACATTTGTACAAAAAGGGAAAGAAATGAAAGCCTTTTTTGGTTATGATGGGAAATTTGTCGGGACAACAACACATGTAACATTCGCTGACCTGCCGGCTAGCGCTCAGCGTGAAATCAAAGCAAAGTACAAAGATTATACTATTGATCCGGTAGTCGTCTTCTTTGACGATAATGAATTAAATGAATCTGATATGGTGCTTTATGGGACACAATTTGACGATGCAGATAATTATTTTGTGTTGTTGACAAAGGGAACCAAGAAAATTGTTTTACAAATTAATACAGAAGGTACAGTATACTTCTTCAAGGAGCTCTCTTAATTTTAATCTGGTATTGCTTCTGTATTTAATGAAACATGCCCCCGGAAATCATCTTAGGGGGCTTTCTTTTTAAAAGAAACTATGTTTAGCTCACAGCAATTTCAGGTGCCTTTAAAAAACATTTTGGCAATGATTTTGGTCTTTAATTTAAGATCCCTTCTAATAAGAGATGCCAACATGTATTGAATATTGCGAATGGTAAACTGCGTGGACTGTCTGATTCGCGGCAAACGTGAAATCTACAGGTCCTTCCTGATCTGTCTCAGAAAATAGGCTGATAAGGAAAATATGATTAAACCAATACGAGATGAGGGAGAAAAACAATAAAGCCGGACAGTCAGAAGACAATTAATGGATTAGATTATGTTTTATCGGTATGGTATAATATTAGTGCTATTTAATCAGACTAAAATCAGAGGTTATGAAAACAATGAAAATGATTATGATGAGCCTCCTTTGGATCTTGGGTCTTTTTGTCATTTATATAAATGGGAATGCCCAGGGAAATAAAGCAAGTCGTAAAGAGGCCAGGAGAGCAGAGTTAACAACTGGCTATAATATCATAGATTCTCTCCTGAATGCAAGGAGTTTTGTTCTGGCAGCAGATCAGCTTCAGAATAGGATAGGTGATCTCATGGAAGTTTCACCAGCTATAAACTTTATTAAGGTAGTGGGATCTACCGGTATACTTCAGACAGGATCAAATTCCAGGATAGGATCTAATGATGTTGGCGGGACTACAGCTGAGGGCAGTGTAGGAAACTGGAAGATTTTTACAGAGCCCAGGGAGTTGACTCATAGGTTGACTTTCAGTATACTTTCACAGATAGGAAACTATGATGTATCTCTGTATGTTACAGCAGACAATCGTGCAACTGCTACTATCAAGGGATTAGGACCAGGTGAACTTACCTGGATAGGACACCTGGAGACAATTAATAATTCAGGTGTTTTTAAAGGTCGGGACACTTTTTAATCTGACAATAGTCGATAAAATCAGCCATCAGGACTAGTTTACACGTATTACAAATTTATTTAGTTGGATAAATTGTCAATTAAGCTTTCCCTTAAATCATAAAGCTCCCAGCTTTTTGAAAGAACTTCGGCACGTTTGTCCTTGAGCAGATTAATAAAATACCTGACACCAATCGGTTCATTTGTTCGCAGCTCTCGTCTCAAAGAATGAAAAAATGATTAAAAATCTGTTTATAAAGTTTACTTAACCCTAGCCGGGAGTTTCGACCAGAATTAATGCCGGGATACAAATGCCTGAAGTACTATTATTTGTTTCTTGCTGTAAATAAGTTGATTAGAGAGGCACCATCTTTAAATAACTACTTAATATAGTACCTCAAAGAAATTATTATACCCATTGAACTGGCAATGGCTTTTTCACTCCCCTCCATAAAGCTTCTTAACTGATTCTCATGTGTTGAAAGTTGGAAAGATTCGACAGGAGAATAATCTGAAATATCTGAAAGGATCTTTTTATAAAAAAAGCCAACAGAAATCTTAAATTGCTTTTCAGTGCAAAAGTAAAAGCCTCCGGACGCAATTATTTCAGGATTATTAGTTTTAACTCTCAATTCCCTGCTTATGTCAGTTTTCACATTGCTTTTGAACCCTTCATATGGTATATCTTTTAAAAGAACATTATAAGCAGGATAGTACCCGGTATACGTAAAAGTACCTGAACTTGAATAATTCTTGCTAACCGGAATTGCCAGATTAATACCGCTTTGAAGATAGAACCCGATTACCTTGCTAAAAGGATATTGAAAATTGAGGATTACAGGTATTTCAAGAAAATATATTTTTTGAGTTTCATTAATATTATTGCCTGAAATTCTTCGTTCATAGCTTTCATTTTCCGAATCAACCGTATCAAGACTATTTGAATAGGTATCCAAAAATAACTTAGTAAGATAGGGACTTAATGCTATTCCTGTAGATAACCCAAAGTATTTTGAAAAGAAGTACCCTGCATCGACTGACAGAGTATAGGAATATTTCCTGGTCATTTCAACTCCTGATATAACAGAGGTTCCGTGATTTGAAATATTAGTTTGGGCAGGACCTCCGCTAACACCTATAAACCAATGATATTATCTCTGGAAATCATTGCTTGCACTTTGAGATTGTAAACTTGTTCGAAACAGTAAAAGGAGAATAAAACACGTAATGAAACTTTTACTATAAATTTTTATTAGTCTCATGGTCTTATCTATTTAATAACCATAATTTTTAGAATATATAAATTAACTTCATCGACTTCCACCTGAACCAGATAAAATCCTTTATCTAGGTCGCTGGTAGAGATTTCTCTGGAAAAGTCAAAATCTGATTTTTCAGTTTTGATGTTCATCACTTCTGCGCCAGATGCATCAATAATTCTGATACAGGTTTTGCCAACAGGAACATCACTGATGTTGATCATAAACGAGTTTTTTACAGGATTAGGGTATACCGATTGGGATATTCCACCTCCAATGGTTATTTCATTCGAGATAGTTTTACATCCGTTCTTATCAATTGCTTCAACGTTATATACTCCTGGAATTTTTGTGGTCAGATAAAACTGATCGTTGGCACCACTGATTGGATTTGTATCCTTAAACCATTGATAGCCTGAGAACAAATTACCAACATTTGAGCAAATAAGAACATCTCCCCATTTGATTACAATTTGTGGAGTAACACCTGAATATATTGCTACCTCAGTAGATGCTTCCACTACTCTTGTCCCTCCTGACTTTGCTAATGTATATTTTACTGTATAGGACCCGGCAACGCTTGTGGCTGGTGTTATAGATCCTGTGACAGGATTAATATCCAATCCCTCTGGTTTTGCACTGTAAGTACCACCTGTTGAACCCGATAATGATACCTCCCGGACGCCTCCGGATGGACACCACGGAGATCCGGAATATGAAATAGTGATGAGTTCATCCTGTGTCAATGTTACCACCTGATTATTTACTCCTGAACCAGTAATGGTTATTGTTGCTATTCTTGAAATGGCTTCTATATTTGCCTGGTATGTGGCTGTGATTGTGCCATTGCCCGTTCCTGAGGGTGTCACAGTACACCATGTTTGGTCGCTGGATGTAGTCCATGCTACATTAGAGGCAACATTAAAACTTGCCGTTCCTGAGGAGGATGTAACATCCTGATTTAATGGTGAAACAATCAACGACAAAGGTGCTCCTGACTGAGTCACCGTCACCACCTGATTGCTCACTCCTGACCCCGTAATGGTTATCGCCGCTATTCTTGAATCGGTTCGTGTATTTGCCTCGTATGTAGCTGTGATTGTGCCATTGCCCGTTCCTGAGAGTGTCACAGTACACCATGTTTGGTCACTGGATGAAGTCCATGCTATATTGGAAGCAACATCAAAACTGGTAGTTCCTGAAGATGATGAAACATTCTGATTTAATGGTGTAACAATCAATGCGCATTTGCTCCCCTTAAATATTGCTTCCTTCTGAAATATTGATTCTTGTGAAAACAAAAACATTGTATTTACAGGCAAGAAAAATGCAACTATTAGTATTTTGATCAAGCTAACTTTCATATGATTATAATTTAATTCAGGTTTACAGCAATATAATCAGAGTTTGATTATTTAAATATTACTGTTTATTGTCAGTTTACTGATTATTACTAATTTTTTAATAAAGAATGGTCACTACTAAATTAAGACAGGTTTTATATCATACCTAAATATCCGTCAAATAGTTAAACCTATTTATCAAAATATTTTGAATGCCTGAATATCCGTCAAATATTTAAATCTTTTTATCAAAATATTTTTTCTTAAAAAGAATCTATATTTTGATTTCCGTATTTAACAATTTAAGATTTTTTTTTATTCTAAGTATGGAATTTCTGGCATTCTAATACCAAACCTCGTGTAAGGGTATGTGGCAGAAGAGGATTGATAAAAACATTAAAAGCGACGTATCCTCCACGTGTCTTCCACGTAAGGGCATAATAGGTCAAAGTGATAGTTAAGTATCACTCTTTATATATGCCCTTATATACACCCTACGGCATAGAAAGGTAAAATAATTTTAGTTATTCTTTAGTTGAGGTATATAAAAGCCCTGCAATCAATTAAATTACAGGGCTATACTTATTAATAATTGTGCCCAGAACAAGACTCGAACTTGCACACCGTAACCGGCACCAGCCCCTCAAGCTGGCGTGTCTACCAATTTCACCATCTGGGCGGCTTCTTTGGCTCAGAACTTAGGTCTCGGAGCTAATAATAATTCTTTGCTCAATGCTCCGCGCTCTCCGCTCTAAGCTTTTTTGCTGTGCCCAGAACAGGACTCGAACCTGCACATCATCACTGACACTAGTCCCTGAAACTAGCGCGTCTACCAATTTCGCCATCTGGGCGGCACTTCAACCGCGGCCAAAAATAATAAAAAAATGATAATAAAATGCTCTGAATAAATTAAAAGTATACTTTTGCTTCCTGATGTTTTATCTGATTATGCCTATTAATAAAAATTTGAGACTTAACATTCACCTGTTTCACAGGTCTGCTTAATTTTTATCATAAATTTATGAATAAAAAGACGAGACAGACCTGCACAATGATGCGGGTCTTTTGTTTAAAGAATATAATCTAGGACTGGACAAGATGAAAATAATGAAATTCGGAGGTACATCAGTTGGCAATGCCGACAGGATGAGATCAATTATTCCGCTAATTGCTGATGAAGAGAAAAAAATCGTGGTGCTATCCGCAGTAGCGGGAACTACAAACAGCCTTGTTGAAATATCTGATCTTTTGCATGAAGCCAGGTCAGAAGAAGCTTCTCAGAAAAATGAAGCCCTCCGGGCAAAATACCACCAGGTTATAGACGACCTTTATGATACCGATTTTTACAAACAAACCGGTCATGAGCTTATTAATTCTCATTTTGATTATTTAAGGGAATTCACCCTTGGTCCCTTCACAAAACAGCTTGAGAAAACTATTCTTGCTCAGGGAGAATTAATTTCCACCTCCCTTTTTCTTCATCTCTTGGATGCAAGGAATATAAGATCGGTTCTCATACCGGCATTAAATTTCATGAGGATAGACAAGGACGGCGAACCCGACACCTTTTATATTGCAGAGAACTTCAGAAGGGAGCTTAATAATTATCCCAATGAAAATATTATCATTACCCAGGGATTTATTTGCCGCAACGCCTACGGCGAGATTGATAACCTCAAGCGCGGAGGAAGCGACTTTACCGCTTCCCTGCTTGGGGCTGCGATAAATGCATCAGAGATCCAGATATGGACCGATATAAACGGTTTCCACAATAACGACCCAAGATTTGTTGAAAATACCCGGGTAATCCGTCATATTTCATTTGATGAAGCAGCGGAACTTGCCTATTTCGGAGCAAAGATCCTGCATCCTTCCAGTGTCAATCCCGCAAGGGAAAAGAACATTCCGGTAAGGCTCAAAAATACTATGGAGCCTGAGGATGAAGGAACACTGATCACCTCTGATTGTATTCTCCAGGATTATAAGGCGGTTGCTGCCAAGGACGGCATTTCAGCTTTAAGGATCAAATCCGACAGAATGCTGATGGCTTATGGTTTCCTACGGAAGATTTTTGAAATCTTTGAAGCATATAAAACACCTATCGATATGGTAACTACTTCGGAAGTATCAGTTTCGATCACAGTCGATAATCCACAGTATCTTAACCAGATAGCCCGTGATTTAAAGGAACTTGGATCCGTGGAAATTGAAAAAGACCAGTCGATCGTATGTATCGTCGGCGATTTCAGGACTGAAAGAACAGGCTCTGCCCCCGAAATTTTTGAAGCATTAAATACAATCCCTCTGAAAATGATTTCATACGGAGGGAGTCCCTATAGTCTGTCTCTTCTTATCGACTCTAAGAATAAGGTCGAAGCGCTGAAACTCCTGAACAAATACCTTTTTAACCAGTAAAATGATAAGTAATAAAACCATTGAGAAATTCAGAGATCTGCCAACTCCTTTTTATTATTATGATCTCGATGTACTTAACGAAACCTGCGAAACGGTCAGGAAAGGATCGCTTAAGTCGGGTTATAAGGTTCACTACGCTGTTAAAGCCAACGCCAATCCGCGTCTGCTTAAGATAATATCGTCTTATGGATTTGGAGCGGATTGTGTCACTTTTAACGAAATAGAGTGTTCTATAAATGCAGGATTTAAACATTCTGATATTGTTTTTGCCGGGGTGGGCAAATCAGATAAGGATATCGAAGCGGCATTGAAAGCAGAGATCCTCTGCTTCAATTGTGAATCAATTGCTGAAATTGAGGTTATCGATTCTATAGCTGCAAATCTGAAAAAAAATGCAATAATTGCTCTCCGGATAAACCCGTATATTGAAGCTTATACGCATAAGTACATAACGACAGGCATACCGGAAAGTAAATTTGGGATCAATACCTGGGAACTTGAGGAGGTGTTAAGCAGATTATTATCTCTGACACATATAAATCTTATTGGCATTCACTTTCATATTGGCTCACAAATCACCAAAATGTCAGTTTTTAAAAGTCTTTGTTCAAGAATAAATGAGCTCCAGGATTGGTTTGCGTTGAGGAATGTCAATCTTAAAATAATCAATCTTGGCGGGGGACTGGGAATAGATTACACAAATCCTGAAAAATCTGCCAGGTTTCAGGATTATTTCTCACTTATCAAGGAATTTGTGACGCTTCGTTCCGGCCAGACGATTCACATTGAACCAGGCCGGTCTCTGGTAGGTCAGTGCGGAACCCTGATATCAAAGGTGCTTTTTATAAAAAAGGGAAAGAATACAACTTTTGCCGTTATTGATGCAGGGATGACCGATTTAATAAGGCCGGCGCTTTACCAGGCACATCACAAAATTGAGAATCTGACGTCCAGAGGAAGTAATAATCACTATGATGTGGTGGGTCCGGTTTGTGAATCCTCCGATACCTTTGCGAAATACATCGAACTCCCGGAAACAAAAAGGGGCGATATTGTTGCTATCAGGTCCGCAGGAGCCTACGGTGAGTCTATGGCGTCTAGATACAATCTCCGTGATCTGCCGCGTGCAGTCTTTTCGGATGAAATTTAGCCCCTAAATCCCTTTGGTTTTTCATTTTTCCCCAATCCGCTGGTCAATAGAGAGGGGATTAAAAAGCTTATTATCCTCTGATTACCCCCTTCTCTCCTGGGAGAAGGGGGTGGGGCCTGCCTGCCGGTAGGCAGGGATGAGGCAAACCCCGTGTACTGGGGATCAGGGGATGGTAATTTTTATTTCCCGTTATTTGCTCTTACCTTACTGTGTTTTATCCCGTAGAAAAAGTAAATACAGAATCCTATTGTCATCCATATTATAAGCCTTAGCCAGGTATCAAGCGGCAGGGCGGCCATCTGAAGAAAACAGATTCCCGCTCCTAATATCGGGACAGCAGGAACCCAGGGTGTTTTAAAGGGCCTGTTGATATCAGGTCGTGACTTTCTTAAAACCAATACGCTTACGCAAACAATAATAAATGCCAGAAGTGTCCCTATTGATACCAGCTCACCAAGAATGCTGATTGGCAGAATGCCTGCTATAATCATCGCAACTGTTCCTGTAACAATTGTACTTATGTATGGTGTTTTAAACCTTGGATGTACTTTCGAAAATACCGGAGGCAGCAATCCATCTTTTGACATGGTAAAAAAGATCCTTGGCTGACCAAGAAGCATGACAAGGATAACAGAGCTTAATCCTGCAATTGCAGCAATTTTGACAATTGGTCTCAGCCAGAACATTCCTTTGCCCATTGCATCAACTCCAACAGCAACCGGATCAGGTACATTAAGTGTGGTATAACTGACGATACCGGTGAGTACTATAGCAACAAGAATATATAATACTGTTGAAATTCCAAGCGAACCAAGTATACCGATCGGCATATCCCTGTTGGGATTTTTTGCTTCCTGTGCAGCGGTCGATACAGCATCAAATCCGATATAGGCAAAGAAAATGACACCTGCTCCCCGAAGTATGCCGCTGAAACCAAACTTGCCGAATTCACCGCTGTAGGCTTTGAGCCATGCCCATAAAGATCCGTACTGGGATATCGGTGCAGCCTCTACTTTGTTGGCCGGTATGAAAGGATGCCAGTTAGCCGCTTTGACGAACATAAATCCTAGTGCAATAAAGAGGATAATAACCGATACTTTGGTTATTACCATGATATTATTGAAGTTAGCTGTTTCTTTTATTCCTATTACCAATAATGTTGACAATAATGCCACTACGAACATTGCCGGAATATTCAGGATGCAGGTTACATGAGCTAACGAATCAACATTAATACCGGTTGTTGCAAGAGTTTGGGCTAAAGCATCGGTCAGAGGTTTCCACCCCAGGTCAGGCACATTTACCAGAACCGTACCTGTCGCACCAATAAACTGAGCGGGTATAATAATATTGCAGTCTTTCAGCAAACTCACAACATAGCCCGACCAGCCGACAGAAACAGTCGAAGCGGCAAAAAGGTATTCAAGGATCAGATCCCAGCCGATTATCCACGCAAGGAATTCCCCAAGGGTTGCATAAGAGTAAGTATAGGCACTTCCTGCAATTGGTATCATTGAGGCAAATTCAGCATAGCATAAACCGGCAAAACCGCAGGCAGCACCAGATATAATAAAAGAAATGACTATTGCCGGCCCTGCATACTGCGCTGCAGCCTGACCAGTGAGTACAAAAATACCTGCGCCAATTATGGCACCTATACCAAGAGTGGTGAGATTAAGAGCAGTTAAAGAGCGTTTTAAACCACCGGAATCCTTTGATTCATTAAGTAACTGACCCAGAGGTTTTGTGAGGAACAACTGACTTTTTGACATTGGATTTTAGATAACTTAGTATGGAAAGAACTTTTAGTAAATACAAACGTAACATTTTTTCGTAAAATAAATTATTTAAATGATGCATAGGAAAATTCTGAGTTTGACCAGATATTTTATTATATTTTTTTAACAATTTAACCTTACCTTTATCCGACTAATAACTTAAACGACATGATCCGTAATTTTTGGCTAATAGTCTTATTATTAATAGTTTCCTGTGTTCCCCTGTCTAAATAC
>Ga0153915_10001431_pt1 | contig 21934 bp, 20 predicted proteins | sample Opewatmetagenome_2_FD_107003 | JGI IMG/M metagenome (GOLD analysis project Ga0153915, IMG submission 107003) | Freshwater wetland microbial communities from Ohio, USA - Open water 3 Core 3 Depth 3 metaG | ecosystem: Environmental > Aquatic > Freshwater > Wetlands | place: USA: Ohio, Lake Erie...
ACTATGGTAGAGGCACTATAATGGTTATCGCTGGATATTGGAAATATTATGCTTCATCAGAATGAGTGTTTTTTTTCCGGGAAGATGCTTCTTTTAACCTCGTCGATATACTGTTGGATAGACTCCTTCATCTGTACATTCAGTTTTGCGTAGGTTTTGACAAATTTTGGTATAAATTTTTCAAACATTCCCAGCATATCATGAAGAACGAGCACCTGGCCGTCGCAATCAACACCGGCGCCTATGCCAATCGTGGGGATGGTAAGAGATTCTGTAACAGCCTTGGCCAGTGTCGCCGGCACACATTCTAAAACAAGAGAAAAAGCTCCGGCTTCTTCAAGAAGCTTGGCATCTTCTATGATTCTTTTTGCCGATGCGTCTTCTTTTCCCTGAACCTTATATCCCCCAAACTTGTGAACAGACTGGGGTGTGAGCCCAAGGTGTGCCATGACAGGAATTCCTGCGGATGTTATTCTTCTGGTAATTTCTGCTACCTCTCTGCCCCCTTCCATTTTGACGCCCTGTGCGCCGGCTTCCTGGAGGAAACGTGCTGCATTATACAGCGCATCCTCCGCAGAAACCTGATACGACATGAAAGGCATATCGCCCACTACCATGGCGTGTTTTACTGCCCGGGATACTGCCTTTGTATGATGAATCATTTCATCCATAGTGACGGGAAGGGTGCTATCGTAACCTAAGATAACCATGCCCAACGAATCTCCCACGAGGATGATATCGACCCCCGCTTCATCCACAATCAGAGCAGTGGGGTAATCGTAGGCCGTTAACATGGCTATTTTCTCACCTTTTCTCTTCATATCGCGAATTACAGCAGTTGTAACCTTACTCATGCTCGCCTGTGTGCTCATATTGCAATCCTCCTTCTAATAATTCTTTAATACGTTGTGCAGCTTCTTGAGATAGAGTTTTTTTCTCTAGACCAAGTTCCACCGTTAATATACCAAGAATGCTGTATGCCTGTAAAAAGACCGGCAACTTATTTTGCAGAGCATCAAGGTGTTTTTTAATGGGGCCTATATCACCGCGGGCTATCGGGCCGGTTAATGCTTGTACCGTGCCCTTATCTTCGATATTTCTCATGGTGCCTTTCACAAGGGGCCAAAAGGCATGAATGGCATCCTCATGCTTCAAACCGAGGGATTGATATATCACTTCAACCATGTGGATGAGGGTCGTCAGATAATTTGAGGCTATACACGCTGCGGCGTGATAAAGAGGCTTATCGGTATCGGAAATAAAAAAGGGGATGCCGCCCAGGTCCTTGACCATCTGTACGGACCATTCTTTGATTTCATCATCGGGGGTAATCCCGAAAGTGCTGCCGGGAATGTTTTTGATCGCGCCTTCAACATCGGCAAATGACTGGAGAGGATGGATGCTTGCGACATTTGCACCGGAACGGCGTGCTGCTTCAAGAAGGTTAAGACCACCCACACCGCTCATGTGAATAACCTTATTGCCGGGTTTTATACCACCCTCATTCGCTATCTTCTCACAGACGGAGGCAATGGCATCGTCAGACGTTGTAATGAGAATACACTCTGCCTTTGCTGCTGCCTTGGGAAAGTTTGTATAGGGTTTGCCACCCGTATAGTCTACACCTTGATTCAGGGATGAGGCGGACCTGCTTGCAACGGCCACTACCCTGTAACCGGCCGCTCGAAGGAGAAACCCTACTGCCGTTCCTACCTTTCCGAGGCCCAAAATTGCTATGGTGTCCCTGCTCATTTCCTGCGCATTCATGGCTAAAATCAAAAAAGCCTTCCAGATAAACCCGGAAGGCCTAAAGATACAAACTATCGTTTTTGACCGTTCCGTCTCAGTCCATCTGTTGTGGATCCAAGCGGATGTTTAACAACTACCACAAATGATTCCAGATAGTCAATAGAACAAAAATGGATATATTTTTCTATTGCGATCTTGTAATTGCGTAATCAGTTATATATAAGAATGATTATCTCTGAGAATATTGAGAGCATCTTCAGGATACAAGGGGTCAAGGATTCAAGTGAAGGGTTTACAGACGTGAACTCTCGAATCCTTGACTTAGCTTGAGAATTAATGGGAGCAAAAACAAAAGAGGATTTAATGGGGGCTGGACTGAATGAAACATATTGATCTCATGATATTTGACTTTGACGGGACTCTTGTGAATTCAGGAGGAGACATCGCAACTTCCGTCAATTACACCCTCAGATCCTTAAGTATCCCGATGATGGAGCGAGATGAGATTATCGGCTATATAGGAGACGGCGTGCATAAATTGATCGAAAGATCTCTTGGCGTACATAATAAACATTTATTTGACGATGCTCTGAGAATTTTTTCCGACTATTATGCGAAACACATGTTAGATACGACATCACTGTGCGACTCTGTCATCGAGGTGCTGGAACATTTCCGGGAAAAGAAAAAATATATTATTACAAATAAACGTAAAAATTTTGCAGTGGCAATGACGGACGCGTTTGGTATCTCGAGTTACTTCTCTGAAATTATCGGGGCCGATAGTACACCATACAAGAAACCTGATCCCCATCTGTTAATTCCACTTATCGAAAAATTTGGCTCAGCGAATAACGAGGCGGTAGTCATCGGCGATGGTATAAATGATATTATGCTGGCAAAAAATACCGGTGTATTGAGTTGTGCACTTTTGAACGGTTTGACGCCGAGGAAGATACTGCTTTCTCTTAAACCTGACTTTGCGTGTGAAGGACTGTCAGAATTGATAAAAATATTCAGATAATATTATTTATATGATTGAAAAAGTTAAGAATGCTATAAAAAAACACCGTATGCTCAATACGGGAGAATGTGTTGTTGTGGCGGTTTCCGGAGGTCCTGATTCTGTCGCGTTATTGAAATTCCTGGCGCTGATATCTGCGGAATACAAACTAACGTTAATCGTAGCACATCTCAATCATGGTCTTCGCAAGGAGGCCGATGACGAAGAACAGTTTGTCCGCAGAATCAGTGAGGACATGGGAATTGCATTCGAGTGCAGGAGGGTGGACATCAGTTACCTCAGGAAAGGAACCGGAAAATCCATAGAAGAAGTAAGCAGAGAGGTTAGATACCAGTTCCTCAATGACGTGGTCAGGAAGCATCATGCACAAAAAATCGCGTTGGGACATAATCTCAATGACCAGATTGAGACAGTATTGATCAATTTTTTAAGGGGGAGCGGTCCTGAGGGCTTGAAAGGAATGCTGCCGGGGAGGGATACGTTGTATATCAGACCACTTCTGGCTATATCCAGGAAGGAGATACTGTCATTTATTGAATCCCATAAAATGCAGTACGTGACTGATGTGTCAAATATGGAAAACCTCTTTCTGCGAAACAGAATAAGAAATTTTCTGATACCTCAATTAAAAAAATATAATCCTAATCTGGAAGAAAGCCTGAATAACATGGCAGAGATCATGCGCATGGAAGACGATTATATGAAAACAGCGGCTCGTACTATCCTTTCAGAATGGAATATCAGACCGGTAAGTGATGAAATCAGGATCGGCGTATCTGAGCTTAAAAAGTATCATGAAGCTATTCAGAGCCAAGTTATAAAAGATCTTTTACGGCGATTAGCTCCCAATGGTCAAGGCATTGGATATGCTCATATAAAGGCTGTTATAGATCTGTGCACAAGTAATTACCCCAGCGGCCAGCTGAATCTCCCGCATAATATTCTGGTGAGGCGTGAATATGATTCGCTCATTACCTCGAGAGGGAAGAAATCGGAAAGAAAAATTATCAATGATAAACATGATAAAATTCACTACGAAGTGACTTTGCCGGGTACCGTGCATATTATGGAATTAGAAAAAACAATGCAATTTGATTTTGTAAAGCACCCCGACCGGATACATGAAGTTGATCAAAATACTGTTTTTATGGACTTCGACATGATTGTTTTGCCTTTAATCATAAGAACAGCAAAGCCGGGTGATAGGATTCAGCCTCTGGGTATGAAAGGAAAGAAAAAGATTAATTCCTATTTTATTGATGAAAAGATACCTCTCCGTGTCCGCAAAGAAACTCTACTGTTGTTAGATCAGGAGTCAGTCATATGGATAGCAGGGATGAGACTGAGTGAACGTGTTAAAATTTCAGACAAAACAAGAAAAATTCTTAAGGTAGAAATAGTTTGAAATAATACCGCGGTTATTGTAATTGTAAACAAGTAACCATGTTAGGAGCTATCACGGGATAGTTATTCCGTGATAGCTCCTAAGGTGAATTTGTCGAAAGAAATGTTTATGGTGTATTAAAGGGAGGTACTATTGAATTCTTTACAAAAAAACATCGCACTCTGGCTGTTTATCAGTCTCATATTTGTATTGCTGTGGCACCTTTTCAATCAGCCGAGGAGTACGCAGGAAAATATAATCTACAGCGACTTCATAAGTTATGCGGAGAAGGGGCAGGTTGTTGAGGTTACTATGCAGGGTGAAAGTATTACGGGCAAGCTTAACAACGGGAAGAATTTCAAGACATATGCCCCGAAAGACGCAAGCGTGGTTCCACTTCTCAAAGAAAAAGGCGTCAAGATTGCATCGAAGCCTGTAGATGAGTCTCCATGGTATATGAACGTTTTGATTTCCTGGGTTCCTATGCTTCTGCTTATAGGCGTGTGGATATTTTTTATGCGTCAGATGCAGGCAGGTGGCGGTAAGGCCATGGCCTTCGGAAAAAGCCGGGCGCGCCTGGTTACGGATAAATCAAAAAAAGTGACTTTTGCCGATGTTGCAGGAATCGATGAAGCAAAGGCAGAACTGGAAGAGGTAATTGAATTTCTCCGAGATCCGAAAAAATTCACGAGGCTTGGTGGCAGGATACCCAAAGGATTACTCCTTGTCGGGCAGCCTGGTACAGGCAAAACGTTACTTGCCCGGGCCATTGCCGGCGAGGCAGAGGTGCCTTTTCTCAGCATCAGCGGTTCCGATTTTGTCGAGATGTTCGTCGGCGTAGGGGCGTCGAGAGTAAGGGATCTATTCGATCAAGGTAAAAAGAACGCCCCCTGCATTATCTTCATTGATGAGATTGATGCTGTTGGGAGACACAGAGGTGCGGGACTGGGAGGAGGACATGATGAACGAGAACAGACCTTGAACCAGCTTCTTGTTGAAATGGACGGATTTGAGTCAAATGAAGGAGTAATTCTCGTATCCGCAACGAACCGCCCTGATGTCCTTGATCCCGCCCTCCTCAGACCAGGCAGGTTTGACAGGCAGGTTGTTGTCCCCCTTCCGGATGTGAAAGGGAGGGAAAAGATTTTAGAGGTTCATACCAAAAAGACACCCCTGAATGAAGATGTCGATTTTGTGGTAATCGCCAGAGGAACCCCTGGATTTTCTGGTGCTGACATTGAGAATCTTGTCAATGAAGCGGTTCTCTATGCTGCCCGCTACGGTAAAGATAAAGTAATGATGAGCGACTTCGAGTTTGCCAAAGACAAGGTTATGATGGGTGCAGAAAGAAAGAGTATGGTGATTAGCGACGCGGAGAAGAGAAACACGGCCTACCATGAATCTGGTCACGCCCTGGTGGCAAGATTATTGCCGGGAAGCGATCCCATCCATAAAGTTACAATTATCCCCAGGGGTATGGCTCTGGGATTGACGCAGCAACTGCCTGTAGATGAAAAACATACCTATCCCAAGCAGTATCTCTTGAACAACATCACCATTCTCTTAGGCGGCAGAGCAGCAGAAGAGCTGATCTTGAATGAATTTACTACAGGTTCCGGAAACGATATCGAACGGGCGACGAATCTCGCCAGGAAAATGGTATGCGAATGGGGCATGAGCGATGAGATGGGACCACTGAGTTACGGCAAGAAAGAAGAGCAGATATTTCTCGGCCGTGAATTAGCAGTGCATAAGGACTACAGTGAAGAGACTGCGCAAAGGATAGATAATGAAATAACGCGCCTTGTGTCAGAAAGCTACGAAAAAGCGAAGAAGTTATTGTCAGATCATATCGATATCTTAAATAAGATTGCCTCGGCGCTCCTTGAGAAAGAGGTTTTGAATACTTCAGAGTTGGATGGGATTATACAGCTAAAAATGGGAGAGAGGGCAGAAACGGGAGATTTGAAACTACAGGAAAATCCAATGAATTAAGTAGTTTCTGTTCCCTGTATATTTTTTAAATAATGGGAAGTAAAACATCAGAGAATAGCCGTGTAAGACATCTCCATTTACGTACATCTCATGAAGCTCTCCATATACTGAAAAAGATCAATGTAGATCCTTACGGTATTGAGGCGATGCTGCCCAAGATGGCGCATCATAATATATTACTTGAGGGTATCAAGTGTAATGTTGCGAACATTATAAAACAAGAGATGCTTTCACTCGGGGGGGATGCCGCGGTTTCACGCTCCTCTGTTTCCTGCAGCGTAAAGGAAACGGATGTCGTTATCATGGGTACAGAAAAGCAGCTCCAGCGATTTGCCGATAAAATTTCCGTTCAACCTCTCGGCTTAAATGCCATATCAAAGGACATCAGGCAGCTTTTAGTGAATATTGCGAAGGATTTTTTTATCCTCAAAACATGCAAAAGGGAAATAGTTTTGGGAGATCGTACACACATTATGGGGATACTCAATGTAACCCCGGACTCATTTTCTGACGGTGGGATGTTCAATTCACCGGAAGATGCTGTCAAATACGGTGTAAAAATGGTGGAGGAAGGTGCAGATGTTATTGATATCGGCGGAGAATCTTCGAGACCAGGAGCAGAGCCGGTTACTGTTGAGGAAGAAATTGCGAGGGTAATTCCTGTGATAAAGGAATTAGCCGGACGGGTGAACATTCCTATTTCCATAGACACGACAAAAGCAGATGTTGCGCGAGAGGCCATTGAATGCGGTGCAGAAATTGTCAATGACATAAGCGCGATGAGTCTTGATGATGCAATGGCACGTGTCATCGCCGATTCAGGAGCGGCAGTTGTACTCATGCACATGCGGAGAACCCCCCGGGATATGCAGACAGGTGATTTATCCTATACGTCTCTTCTGGGGGATATTATTGAATTTCTGGGAAGCAGCATGGAAAGAGCATTGGCAGCAGGAATCTCTCAAGAATGTCTTATCGTCGATCCCGGCATCGGCTTTGGCAAGACTGGCGAAGATAACCTCAGACTTCTGAAAAATCTTTCAGAGTTTAAGGTTTTGGGCAGGCCGATTCTGGTAGGCGTATCCCGCAAAGCCTTCATAGGTAAAATAACCGGGGGATCGCCAATGGAGCGTATTGAGGGGACCGCTGCTTCCGTGACAGCTTCCATCATGAACGGTGCAAATATCGTGAGGGTGCATGATGTTCAAACCATGAAAAAGGTTGTCGCCGTCGCCGATGCAATTATCAGGGTATAGGGGCGCCTTAGAGGTAAAAAGATGATTTATGGAATTGGCACGGATTTAGTTGAAGTAAAAAGGATGGAGAAAATTCTGAAAAGATGGGGGGAACGTTTTGCCGAGAAGGTGTATTCTCAGAACGAAGTTACTTACTGTCAAACCAAAGCCTATCCGGCAATTCATTACGCGGCCAGATTTGCTGCCAAAGAATCATTTTTGAAATCTCTCGGTATTGGACTGGGTATGGGGGTCGCGTTAAAAGATATTGAAGTAATCAACAACCCTCAAGGGAGTCCACAACTGCACATGAATGAAAGAATAAAAGGGATCCTTGATAAGCGCGGGATCACTGCTGTTCATGTAAGCATGACGCATACAAGAGAACATGCACAGGCCATGGTTGTTCTCGAAAAATAAAGAAATATATGAGCAGGAATACTTTCCACGTGAATGTTATTTCCAGAAATCCGGAAGAAACTTTTGTAATCGGGAAGATTATCGGAGAAAATTTGACGAAAGGGGATATTCTTGCACTTACCGGTCAGTTGGGTACCGGGAAGACATGCTTTACTCAGGGTATCGCCCGGGGTATTGGTGTACCCGAAGTGTTCGAGATAACGAGTCCTTCTTTTACGTTGATAAATGAGTACCCGGGAAAGATAACACTCTACCACTTTGATCTGTATCGATTGCAGGGTTCTCAGGACATGGAGGATATGGGATATGATGAATATCTCTTTGGAGAAGGTGTCAGCGTTATCGAATGGGCCGATAAAATGCGAGATATTCTCCCGGAGGAAGCTTTGTGTATTTCGTTTAAATATCTTGATGAAAATATAAGGGAACTAGTAATATCCGGGCAGGAAAAAAAAGTCGCCCAGATTTCAAATGCATTGAAAAGCGGAGGATTTTAGAGGATGGCCATTGTTGTACAGAAATACGGTGGGACTTCAGTTGCCGATATCAGCAGGATAGAAAATGTCGCCAGAAGGATCATAAAAACGAAAGAAGAAGGAAATAACGTTGTTGTAGTGGTATCGGCCATGGCTGGCGAAACGGACAGACTTATACAGTTGGCACATAAAGCAGCGGAAGACCCCCATGAACGGGAATATGATGCCCTCATTTCCATAGGGGAGCAGGTTACGGCAAGCTTGCTTTCCATAATGTTAAATAAAATGGGACATAGGGCCAAATCTTTCCTGGGTTTTCAGATCAAAATCCTTACCGATCAGGCCTATAAAAAAGCACGTATTATACAAATTGATGCGAAGAAAATAACCAAAGAGCTAAAAAAAGGAATAATCGTAGTCGTGGCGGGTTTTCAAGGTGTTGATAAGGAAAACAATATTACGACCCTGGGGAGGGGCGGCTCAGATACAAGCGCGGTTGCGTTAGCGGCTGCTCTGAAAGCCGGTGTATGCGATATCTACACGGATGTTGAAGGGGTTTATACGGCGGATCCGAACATATGCAGCAAGGCCAGGATGTTGAACAAAATTTCTTATGATGAGATGCTGGAAATGGCAAGGACGGGTGCCAAAGTCCTGCAGCCCCGATCGGTTGAACTGGCGAAAAAATATGAAGTACCCGTGTATGTAAGGTCGTCATTTACGGACGGAGGAGGCACACTGGTAACGAAGGAGGATGAAGAAATGGAAAAAGAAATGATATGTGGGGTGACATACGATCGTGATCAAGCGAAGATTACCGTGGTCCATGTTCCGGACAGGCCCGGCATTGCGGCTCAGCTGTTTACACCGCTTGCAGAACATAATATTGTGGTTGATATGATTATTCAAAACGCAAGTATTGAAGGCTTTACAGATCTGACGTTTACCGTCTCACGCAAAGAAATTAAAAAAGCGCATGAGTTGATTGATAGTGTAGCAAAAGACATTGGCGCAAGAAAGATAGAAATAGATGATGACGTTGCCAAAGTATCCATCATCGGAGTGGGGATGGTCAGCCATTCAGGAGTTGCGGCAAAGATGTTCTCGACCTTGGCGAAAGAAAGGGTTAATATTTTGATGATCAGCACTTCTGAAATTAAGATTTCCTGCGTCATACAGGCAAAATATACGGAACTCGCCGTTTCAGCCCTGCATGATGCATTCAACCTGGATAAACAAAGATAGCTTACCTACGTTCATGCCCTCACTTTTCGAAAAGGGAGGATGAGTGGGGGCAATTTTCGTAAAAAATGAAGATACGAATATCAGACGGACAACTTGATGGCGCAATTGTCGTAATTGTCATTGCGGTAATCGTTTATGTCCTCACAGGTTCGTCTTTTCTGTTGCAATCTAAGGTATGTGACCTCCCATATAGAGATATAGGTCATGATCAATTAGTTGTAGGGATCACAAGTGATGCAGGTACCCAAGGTATCTATTGGTTGCCCAGGAACGCGCAGGTTTGCGATCTATTGAAGGCTGCCGGTATCCATAATTTTGAAAAGTTCGATGAAAAAACACTTCATGGGCAACTCTCACATGGCAATGCCGTTTCCATAGAAGCAGGCGACCAGTTAATAGTAGGAGAAATGGGTAATGCCAGCAAAATGGCCTTGAACATTCCCATCAATATTAATAAGGCCGCACTTGAAGATCTTATGCTTATCCCCGGCATAGGTGAAAAGACGGCATTACAGATCATTGAATTCAGGGAAAAATCGGGAAATATTCGCAAACTCGAAGATTTAATGAAAATACGCGGGATTAAAGAAAAGAAATTTGTAAAGTTAAAGAAATATTTTTGTACCGGTCAGATTTCGTAGAGAATTCTGCCTATCGTTTTTTAATTTTCCCATTATTTGAATCTGTCGAGGTAACTCAGAACTCTCCGCACATATGCCTGAGTCTCACGGTAGGGGGGGATGCCGCCGTACCTGACTACGGCGTTCTCACCCGCATTATAGGCGGCAAGCGCTAAGGGAAGATTCCCGTTAAAGTAATTCAAAAGATACCGCACGTATTTTACTCCACCTTCAATATTATTTTCAGGGTGGAATGAATCACGCACCTGCAAAGAAGAAGCGGTAGCCGGCATCAGCTGCATCAATCCTCTTGCCCCTTTACGCGATACTGCGCGGTGGTTGAAATTAGATTCAGCCTTGATGATTGCTTTCACCAGGGCAGGTTCTACGTTGTATTTCCCTGATGCCTTCATAATCAGTTCATCGTATTGCGATATATTTTCTCCCAACTTTTTATCCAAAAGAACGCGTTTTTCTCTCATGACGAGCACGTATTTAACACCGGTTTGTGTAGGGACGTTTGTAAGATGGATAACGCCTTCAGCATCCATGTATTTATAGATGTCTGCGGATGCCGGTGATGCGAAGGCTAATATAATGATAAACGGAATCAGAATTACGTACCACATGACAATCTTCTCATGAATATTAATCGGAAACAGAACACCTGATTAAATAACTTTATTATAATACATTACGATGATTACGAATTCAAGGAATTTATTCAACTTTTATCAGTATATCGGCATTTATTCATAATTCTTGACAGAGTAATTGCATGATGGTAATTATGCAACCCTTATATTGCTCATGAGTCGGGGCGTAGCGCAGCTTGGTAGCGTATCTGAATGGGGTTCAGAGGGTCGGAGGTTCAAATCCTCTCGCCCCGACCATTAGAATAAATAACTCACCGGGAGTAAAGGCAGCACACGGATCTCTTGATACTATAGAGTAGATTATCTTATTGGTAAAAAAGATCATTTATGGCATCCGCAGAAATCGTAAAAGAAGGCATTTGAAAAATATACCCTTGTCATTTCAACCGCAGGGAGGGATCTTAAAGATTTCGCTTTGCTTCTCGGAATGACATGGCGGCAGAAACTGCTGGGGGATCGTTCAATGGTAGGACACCGGACTCTGACTCCGTGAATAGAGGTTCGACTCCTCTTCCCCCAGCCATACAAATAAAATGGGTTTGACTCGACTGAGTTAAACCCATTTCTGTTTTCAGGAAATCTACACGTTTCCTTTTTCTGCAATTTTGGCCCAGGTATCGCGGAGTGTGACGGTGCGGTTGAATACCATAATGTTGGCGGAAGAATCAGGATCTGCACAGAAATAGCCGAGCCTCTCAAACTGGTACTTATCTCCGGGTACAGCATTTTTCAGGCTTGGCTCCAGCCGGCACATTTTTAGAATTTCCCGGGACTTCGGATTGAGAAACTTTATAAAATCAGTATCTTCTTTCAGCGGATTGGCGACACGAAAGAGCCTGTCGTAAAGGCGTACCTCAGCGGGAAGGGAATGGGACGCCGATACCCAGTGGATGGTTGCATCGACCTTTCTCCCATCAGGGGCAAAGCCGCTTCTCGTGTCCGGGTCGTAGGTGCAGTGTACTGCGAGCACTTCGCCCGTGTTCGGATCTTTCACCATATTTACGCATTTCACAAAGTACCCATACCGGAGACGTACTTCTCTGCCTGGCGCAAGCCGGTGATACTTCTTGGGAGGATTTTCCATGAAATCTTCCTGCTCTATATAGAGCTCGCGGGAGAAGGGCACCTTGCGGGTTCCCATCTCCGCATTTTGAGGGTGGTACGGGCAGTCAAACTCCTCGACCTGGCCTTCAGGATAGTTGTCGATAACTACACGCAGTGGTCGAAGCACTGCCATAACGCGCGGAGTCTTTGTATTCATATCCTCCCGCACGCAATTCTCAAGCAACGCCATATCGACGAGGCTGTCATTTTTGGCCACGCCGATGCGCTCACAGAAGTCGCGGATCGCTTCGGGGGTGTAACCCCGTCTCCGCATACCCGATATAGTAGGCATCTGCGGATCATCCCAACCGCTGACAATTCCTTTCTCCACTAATTCGATAAGCTTGCGTTTGCTCATGATAGTGTAGCTGAGGTTGAGACGGGCAAACTCGATTTGCTGAGGATGGTGTTCCACCTGCAATTGATCCAGAAACCAGTCGTAGAGAGGCCGATTGTTCTCAAACTCCAGGGTACAAATCGAATGGGTGATCCCCTCGATGGAGTCGGAAAGACAATGAGCAAAGTCGTACATGGGATAGATGCACCATGCATCACCCGTGCGATAGTGCGTTGCTTTCTTAATGCGGAACATGACGGGATCACGCATGGTGATATTGGGAGATGCCATGTCTATTTTGGCGCGGAGGACATGGGCGCCATCATCAAACTCGCCTGCCCGCATGCGGGTGAACAAATCCAGGTTTTCTTCCACTGATCTGTTGAGATAGGGGCTTTCTTTGCCCGGCTCTGTAAAGGTGCCTCGGTACTCCCGCGTCTCATCTGCACTCAAGCTGCAGACGTAAGCCTTACCCATCCTGATCAGCTGCACGGCATACTGGTACAGCTTTTCATAGTAATCGGAGGCATAATACAAACGATCCCCCCAGTCAAAACCCAGCCACTTTACATCCCGTATGAGAGACTCCACGTATTCCATGCTTTCCCCGCTGGGATCGGTGTCATCCATGCGCAAGTTACAGGTGCCTCCGTACTGGACAGCGATGCCGAAATTCAGGCATACGGACTTCGCGTGTCCGATATGGGGGTATCCGTTCGGTTCGGGCGGAAACCGGGTAGCCACACGCCCCTGGTGCTTTCCGGTTCTCATGTCTTCGTCTATGATATCTCTGATGAAATCTGAGGATTGCGATGCATTGGATTGGGCCATATAGCTGATTTCCTTTCTCCTTCGCGAAGTCGATTCAACATGGCATTGTTATTATCATATTTTACGTAAGACTTCCCCTTTTTTTTGGATAATAACGAACGGTCTCTATTGTCGTTCTCAACTTTACATATCACCGACCGGTGGCATCTTCGTCAACCTGTCAGCACCCGGGTTCATCGTGATGGCCGCAACAGTTACGAAAGGTGAACATCTTCTTTGCATTATTTCTGCACAGGAGCCATATCTTTTTCCAGAGAGGCATAGGCGCCTGAAGGTTAGTAAGAAATGCCCGCGCACTGGGGTGCGCGTTGTGATGGTTCGTCATTCCTTGTCTCCAATCAATGGCAATACCTTATCAATACGGAAATAGACGAGGTATTTAATTTCGGCCTCATACGATTTCTTCGCGGCGTAGGTCTTTCTCCGCCTCAGCGTTGCAATCAACAGGCTATCCTTTTCCTCTTTTATCTTTGTAAGATATAGCCGTTTGCCTACATATTTATCCCCTGATTCTATAAAGAGGTATGCGGCATGTGGATTGGACTGGAGATTATTGTGGGTCAGCCGATCTGCCATAATGAAGGCAATGGTCTCCTCATCCATGAAGTGGGGGCGGGAGTAGATGGCTACATTGACCATACCCTTATCGTCTGCTGTTGCCAGGACGCTTGTTCCTGTTTTCTTCTCAAAATATTCACTCAGTTTCATAAATGATACCTCGATTCAATTCAATTAATAATTATAATTATAGCGAAACTGGAAAAGGGATGGTAGAAATAGTTCATTTGCAATATGTCTTAACTTTGTTAAATATAAATTGAACTGAATCTATTGCTTCGACATGGTGGTAAAAACATAATGAAAAGAGAAAATGTTCCAAGCACAACGCGAAAGGGTTCTGTGTTTATTCCAGAGCGTTTAAAAGTGCTCGACAGGAGGGAGTATTTTGCAGTACTTGCAACAGATGATGACGGACAACCCTACACATCCCTTATCAACTTTGCCCTCACACCTGATTGCAAGGCAGTTATTTTTGCCACACCAAGGGCGACACAAAAATACAGGAATATGATCAAGACAAAAGCTGTAGCGCTCCTCATCGACAACAGGTCAAAAACTGCTAAAAACCTTATGGGAACTGAGGCAGTGACCGTAATCGGGAAAGCCCGTCTTTTGCGAAAAGGAAAGGCATGGGAAGATTTTGCGAACATCTATATTAAAAAACACCCCGACCTGGCAGTGTTCGTACACTCACCATCCACGGCGCTCATGGTTGTGGACGCAACGCGATGCATTCATGTGAGTCAGTTCCAGACCATTTCTGTGTGGGATTGCGGAGAATAGTCAGGATATTAAACGTCCTCTTTACGAATTTATACATATCTTCCGCAGTAGTTAAAATTGATGGTTTCGTAATAAGTCTAATCTCATCCCTATTTTTCATTCCCGTAAAGCTTGTCCTCGACCTGATCGGGGAACAAGAATCAAGTATTTTCAAATGGTTAAACGTTCCTAAATTCCCGCCTACGCGGGAATGACAGACTTTTACGAGTTCGTTAAAATTACTATAGCGAGAATCACTTAGGCGGAGTTTAAAAAATCAAATTTATCCACGAGGGTATATCACATTATGCTTCACTACCGACATCAGGTTCCCCTGATTACCTCCATGAACGCTTCTATTCGTGTCTCAACCTGGCTTTCCGTGAAGCTCCTTTCGTCAACCATGTCCGCTTCGATTATCAGGGAAGGGATGCCCCTCTTTTCCCGTATAATCTTCTGAATGTCATACTGGCCGAACGAATAAGGTTTGCAGCTTCGGTTCGAGTGCATGACAATACCATCGACATCATACCTATCAACCATTGAGAGAATTTCTTCCGCCATCTGGTCGATGCCGACATTGAGGTAGATTCGTGAATAAGCTTCGGCGATGGTGTTGAGGAAATCATTCTCGTCTATATATTTGAGTGCGCCGCACCATGCGGAGGTGTAGGTATCCGCAACAAGGCAGGCGTCGTAGGAAGCAAACTTTTCGGATAGCCATTTTGTCCGGTACCATATAGGAAGATTATCCCACAGCAGTCTGTATTTCTCATTTGCGACGGCACCGATTCCGGCGGCGATTCGTTCATTCATCTCATTGAGTAATATAGTGTAGTAATCGACAACCACCTGGGTCCCGCGGAGGGTTACAATCATGGCCAGGTGAAAGAAGGCATCAAAGGCGCTCAGGGGCGCCGGTTTATGCGCGGCCGTATCAAGTACAGCCCTCCACAATCTCTGCCCTTCAACGGATAATCGGCCTACCTCCTTCATCTTATCGTGATCAAATGTTTTTCCACAGTATCTCTCAAGAAATGCAATGTATTCATAGAGCTGCCTGAGGACATATTGTTTTGCTTCTTTGGAGAACTCCGTGTGGCAGAAAGGGGTGTCCAGGATAAAAAGGGGCACCTGAAAGTATCTCGCCTGTATTTCATACCATTTCAATACTGTTCCGCAGATGTTGTTGCAGCAGATGAGTATATCCGGTTTCGGAAGGCCTCCGATAGGCCCGGCATTTATGGGGGCGCAGGCAATATCAGAGCGGGCGTAGGAGCAGAGGTCCCTCGATAATCCCATGACCTCGGACTTTTCACAGAGGTCCGCTCCCATTTTGCTCGCGCCGATCATGGCCCCGTGATTCTCCGGATAGACCGGTATCGCATCCATGACGATAAGGGGCTCGACGGGCCCTCCACTGGTAATCCAGGCCACCTTTTTCCCGGTCCCTTCCGCCATTTTTGCCTCCATGTAGTAGGCAGTCATGATTTCCTTCATCCTGGCGACGGCTTTGATCTTTCGTTTTTCTTTTTCAGGGTCTTTTTCGGCCATTAAAATGCTCCTGGTTCGTGTACAATTGCAGTAATATATTCTTGTGATTTATCAAAAGGTTAAGATTTCTCCCTTCGGTCTAAATAACAACATGGAAGTTATGAATTAGAGCATTTCCAGAAATGCTTCGAATCGAGTTTTTAATCGCTCTCCGATAGATGCCTGTTCTTCCATCTCAATGAGCGTATTCGGAATGCCTTCATTATCAAGGTGTTTTTTCAGATATGGGTAATCAAATGAGTGGGGATCACAAAATTTCTGAATGAGAAATACAACCCCATCGGCATTCTTACTTTTCACAATATCGAGAAGATTTTCAGCTCTCGTGGAAAGCCCGCTGTGCTTTGCTGGACATGTGATACGAGTTAAATATCTCTCCGCGAGCGATGCAATGGGATCTCCGCTATGGTCGAGCTGTCCTTCAAAATAGCGCGCACCCGTGCAGAGATCGTCCCATATAACCATACCGCCTGCGTCCTCAATGATTTGATAAATGTCCGGGTGGTCGCACATCGCCCCCGTGAGAATAAGATGCTTTCCTGATTCTGAATCACGGGCTTCTTTTGTTGCTTCCAGATCGGTAATGATTTTGCTCAATATTTCTGCGAGGGCGGTTCGGTCCATAATCATCGAGGCCTTTAAAATAGCGTAAAAATCAGAACCTTTTATCAGAGATGGTCTTTCCTGCCTTATGTCATATATAATTTTTATAGAATCCCTAATTTGATTATATACAGAAATGGCATGTCTGAGCATGTCCTCGGTTACATCGACCTGCAGATTCTTCTCCAGATCATTCATGAACTTATTCAGGACTCCGATCATATACGCTCTGGCGCTTTCTGTGTTCAGTTTCACTGGCAGTACAACATCAATGTGGAAGGGCAGGGAGACATTTAAGCGCCAGATATCCGACAATCTCTGAATAGAATCACAGGTATGAGGGAAGACAACGCCGTCAAGAAAGTTTAATCTGCCTGATAACGCCTCCTCAAGGGAGCTCCGCACCGGGGAGCAACAGTATGCCTGCAGGTGTGTGTCAGCGAGATTTATATTGCCGTGAGTGCCGAATATACGGAAGGGAAGGGCGTCTGCGGCAAAGATAAGCTCTTCCGGGGTATAGGAACAGAAATATCCGACCACTTTCTTCCCGCTTTCATGTTTATAGCGTATGGCGTAATTATAAGGATCGTTTTGGATGTAATGCAGTTCCTGTATATTCATCGGTGGCGTTCTCCTTTTCCCTCTAACTCTCAAGAGTTGCTATCATTTTCATGTAAAATCTTCAAGATAATAAAGGTGGTACACATTTTCTCATTGACGGTCCTGTTTTTATAGATTAAGCGTAGCCCGTTGTATTTATCGGAGAAGAGGACAGCGCTTGGATTCCCGCCTGTGCGGAAAGACAGGAAGTGAGTTTGTAAGTTCTCATTACACGAATCTTGTGTCGTTGAAAGGAATTTGGCAAATGCTGAGTGTAAAACAGTTTAGACACAATTATGATAATTTAAGCTATCTTGTCTACGGGGAAAAAGACGCTATTGCCATTGACGGTGTTGCCTCGAAAGAAATTCTGAAATTTATAAAGAACCATAAGTTGAATCTCCTTTTCGTGACAAATACCCATGAACATCCCGATCATACGGGCGGGAACAGCGCTTTGCTTAATGGATCTCACGCGAGATTTATCGGATATGAAGAATTGGTCAATCAGGGAGTGATAGAAATCGAGTACCAGGACATAATAGTCATTAATACACAAGGACATACAAATGATTCTGTGTGTTTTTACTTTAACAATTATTTAATTGCCGGCGATACACTTTTTAATGGCACCGTCGGGAATTGTTTTTCCGGCAGCCTGGAAAACTTCTATCATTCCATAAAAAAGATTATGGCCTTACCGGAAGACACTATTATTTATGCAGGGCATGATTATATAAAAGATGCCGTATCCTTTGCGAAAAAACTTGAACCGGATAATGAATATAGTGAAATCTTTCTGCGAAATTATAACCCTGATCATCCTGTTTCGACGTTAAGGGAAGAGTATCGGGTAAATCCGTACCTGCGCTTTAATGAGAGAAGCATTATTGAGCTTTTAAAAAAAAATGGCCTTCCCCGGGATACAGAATTACAGAGATGGCTATCTTTGATGACAATTGAATAGATTAACGCACTATGTGTATGTTAACGCAGCGTTAAGCTATATGATTTTATCATCATTACCGGATTATATGATTTTTTTGACTGGGCGAGGTTGGGAAGATTCATGTCACTTTCTTTGTTTATGTAGATGTAGCCGGAAAAGAGACGCTTCGCGCATTCGTTGTCGAGGAACTGATACAATCCCTTTATGTCAGGGTAGGCCTTTTCAAAATTCAGTACGCCCATACTATCGGTAAGATGAGAACTGATCCCGAAGGCGCTCACCTCACCATTGATACGGATCAGAATGCCCTTTGCTTCCAAGGAATCAAAGTTATTTAGTGTAGTTACCGTCGCTATTTTTTCGCATACCAGACTTTCGTTCTGCTCCATTTCACATTCGCGAAGTTCACACCATTTCTGCAAAAAATTCAAGCATTCAACGGTGTTAGTGTGATTAATAATCTCTACTTCTACTTTGCCCCTCTCGACATATTTTTTGTGAAACTGGTGAATCAGGTTCCTCTGTCTTAAATATTTATTACCTTTGAGATGCGTTAAATCTTCCGACAAATATATATAATCATCGAATTCAGTTTGTTCAGCTACCATAAAATAGGTTTCGACCTCTTTGCGGTCATATCGTAGAAGAAAATCTTCCGGTACAAACCAATAGTGTGGAAAACCTGATTCCCTTGCAAGGTGTGAGAGAGATTCGGGGGTTATGTTTGCTGTCGGCGATATTGGCAAAAGAAGGTGGTTATTATCCGGATGGTTTACTGATTTATTGCCTATGATTAAGGTGTTGTTTTCAATGGTGTAATACGCTTGCAGCGTTTGATTGCTCCAGGCAATGAGCGATAAGAGAGAATAGCTGCTTAAACGGTATTGTTGATTTTGGAAGAAACGTTTAAGGTTATGGTAATCAGTTACCGCTAATGGACTAAATTTCATAAAGAATTCTTCGAATCTGTACGATATAGTAAAAGTAATATAGAAATCTTAGAACATCATGTCAAGGTTAATAATACGCGCTTTGCTGTCGTAAATACAATCACTGCGGTGATAAATAATAGCCGTTGACAATCTAACATGTAATGAATATATAGAGTCGATAAGCCTTATACGCGAGAGTGGCGGAATTGGCAGACGCACTGGACTTAGGATCCAGCCCGCCTTTGCGGTTAGGGGTTCAAATCCCCTCTCTCGCACCAAACTTGCATATAAATATTTCATGAGAGGTTCCAGTGACAGTGACAGAAAATACGATGGCCGTAAAAGTTGAAGATGTAAGTCCCATAAAAAAGAAATTATCATTTGATATTTCCTGGTTGGAAGTGAAAAAGGAACTGGACGAGGTCTACAAAGATGTGGGGAAAAAAGCAAAAATAAAGGGCTTCCGGCAAGGTAAAGTGCCAAGGGATATTCTGGAATCCATGTATAAAGAATACGCAGAAGAAGAAACGATAACGAATCTCGTAAATAAATATTATTGGGAAACTATAAAAGAAAAGAATATTACGGCTGTTGGGCAACCGGACGTAGATCAAAAGGGTATAGAAAAGGAGAAAAATTTTACATTCACCGCTACCGTTGAGATTGAACCGGTTATTGAACTAAAAGATTATATCGGGCTCGAACTGGAAAAAGAGGAACATGAAGTTACTGATTCCGATGTGGACAAAAGACTCCAGGAAGTTCGTGAGATGTTCGGTACCATGGAAGAAGTAGAGGCCGATAGGAGGATAGGAGAGGGCAATTTTGCTGTTATCGATTTTGAAGGTAGACTCGAGGGTAAATCCCTCAGGGAGATGAAGGGCGATAATTACCTTCTGGAAATGGGCTCAAAAACATTTGTTCCCGGCTTTGAGGAACAATTGACAGGCATGAAAAAGGGCGAGGCAAAAGAAATAAATATCACCATGCCGGATGACTATCACGCCAAACATTTAGCAGGAAAAAATGTTGTATTTTCGGTCACATTAAAAAATATTAAGGAAAAGAAGCTGCCTGATATTGATGAAAAGTTCGTTCAAAATTTTGATAAATATGAGACGTTGGATGACCTTAAGAAAGATATTATGAAGACGCTCGAAGAGGAGAATATTGCCCGGTCAAATTCGACGCTCAAAAATCTCATCATAGATAAGCTTCTGGCAGCGAATGAATTCGAAGTACCGCCAACTTTTGTGAACAGACAGATCTCTTTTATGATCGCTGATATGCAGAGAAGAATGACGATGCGCGGCATGAAGAAACAGGATCCCTCTGAATTATATAACAAATTCTATGATCTTTACAAAGATGAAGCATCAAAAATTGTCAAAACAATCCTTATTATAAAAAGCATCGCGGAGAAGGAATCAATTTCCGTATCTGACTCAGAAATTGACGAGAAGATTAACGAAATAGCAGAACAGCGAGCGCAAAGCTATGATTCATTGAAAAAATCTTTGGTAGACGGAAATATGATTGAAGACATAAAAAGTGAGATATTAAATACAAAGGTATTTCGCTTTTTAGAAGACAAAGCGAAAATAAATATAGTGAAAAAATAATGTAAGGAGTGCGACGTATGCCCTTGATTCCAATGGTAATCGAACAGGATGGGAGGGGAGAAAGGGCCTTTGATATCTATTCAAGGCTTTTGAAAGATCGGATTATTTTCCTCGGTACGGCAATCGACGATGATGTCGCGAATCTCATCATCGCGCAGATGCTGTATCTTGAATCCGAAGATCCGGACAAGGATATTTTCTTTTATCTGAACTCGCCCGGAGGAAACGTAAGTTCCGGCATGGCAATCTATGACACCATGCAGTATATCAAGCCCCCCGTATGTACGGTATGCATGGGGCAGGCAGCGAGCATGGGGGCGTTGCTCCTCGCAGCGGGGGAAAAGGGCAGAAGAACCGCACTTCCGCATTCCAGGATATTGATACATCAACCTCTGGGAGGGTTTTATGGTCAGGCAACTGATATTGATATTCAGGCGCGCGAGATCCTGCGAATGAAAGAAGAATTGAATATTATACTTGCCAACCTCACAGGTCAACCGCTTACGAAGCTGCAGTCGGATACGGAGCGCGATTATTACATGACTTGTGAACAGGCAAAGGAATATGGTATTATAGATGAGATAATTGTAAAAAGGCGCTGATGATATGAGGCCGTTAAGAGAGAGTACATTTATGATCCCTCAGGAAGATAACAATAGATAATAGAGGTCGTTCAAAATGGTGAGAAGGAGTAAAGATAATCAAGGCGGGCAAGGCATTTTATTCTGTTCCTTCTGCGGAAAGAATCAGAATGAAGTGAGAAAGTTAGTTGCCGGGCCGGCAGCATACATATGTGATGAGTGCATCGAACTCTGCAGGTGCATCGTTGAGGAAGAATGTGAACCGACTGCAAATGAAGAATTACAGAAAGGCATACCGGACCCGAGAAATATTAAAAAATTTCTGGATCAGTATGTAATTGGGCAGGAAAGGCCTAAAAGAGTTCTTTCCGTCGCCGTGTATAATCACTACAGGAGGCTGTTCTCGAATGTAGATCTGGACGGCGTTGAAATACAAAAAAGCAATATCTTATTGATCGGGCCTACGGGATCGGGGAAAACGCTTCTTGCCAAAACCCTGGCGAAGATGCTTAATGTTCCATTTACCATAGCAGATGCGACAACGCTGACCGAAGCAGGGTATGTCGGAGAAGATGTAGAAAATATTATCCTGAGCCTCCTGCAGAATGCCGATTATGATGTCGAAAAAGCTTCAAAGGGAATAGTGTATATCGACGAAATTGACAAAATAGCCAAAAAATCAGGCAATCCTTCA
>Ga0153915_10001432_pt1 | contig 21927 bp, 19 predicted proteins | sample Opewatmetagenome_2_FD_107003 | JGI IMG/M metagenome (GOLD analysis project Ga0153915, IMG submission 107003) | Freshwater wetland microbial communities from Ohio, USA - Open water 3 Core 3 Depth 3 metaG | ecosystem: Environmental > Aquatic > Freshwater > Wetlands | place: USA: Ohio, Lake Erie...
CGGCCGATTGTCCCATCGACTCGCCGGTCGAGGGCTCCGCGATCCCCGGAGCCACGGGAACCAGGTCCCTCGGCCGCACCCGAGCGAAGATGGCCAGTCGCTGGCCGAGGGTCCTGGCCTTATTCGCCTCGACGAGGATCTGGCTGAACCGCCGGGAGTGCAGGATCGGGATGTCGGAGAGCGAATCGACCCCGCCTGCCAGGACTACATCGGCGTTGCCCAGGACGATCTGATCGTGGGCGTAGCTGATGGCCTGGCCGGCCGACGCGCAGGCCCGGTTGAGCGAGAAGGCGGGAACGTCCCTGGGCAGCTGCGGAAGCAGGCTCACCTCGCGGGCGACGTTGGGGACGAGCACCGACGGCACGACCTGGCCGAAGACGACCTCGTCGATCTCGGTGGTATCGATGTCGGTTCGGAGCAGGAGTTCCTGGGCGGCGCGCCGCGCGAGCTGCACGGCCGTCAAATCCTTCAGGACGGTGCCGCTGCGCGCGAAAGGCGTGCGGACGCCGGCGACGATGGCGGCGCGGCGGGATGAGGGCATGCTATAATACTCCGGGCCGGAGAAGCAGGTGAAAGGTAAATGGTAAGGCCTGAAGGGGCGGTCTGATTGAAGACCCGTTCACTTCTACCCATTTCACATTTCACGTCGCTGGGCCACGATGCTCGCCACGGCCCGCTGCTTTCCGGCGTCGAGCGACTCCCATACCTCCCGGCCATGCACGATCTCGAGCGGCGCGACCATCGCGGCCAGCTCGCCGGGCTGCAGCAGATGGGCGTCTCGGGTGGGGCCCCATCCCATCGCCCGCTGCCAGACGAGGTAGGTCTCCATGATCAGCAGACCATTCGGTCCGAGCAGTGAGATGATGTCCTTCATCCGGGAGCGGTCGAGATAATTGAAAACGAGGACCATGTCGAAGGTGCCGAGCTCGGGCCACGCGCCCTCGAGATCGACGCAGCGCCAGTCAACCGACAGGCCGAGCCGCGCGGCGGCCTCCCGGCCGATCTCGAGCTTGGCCGCGTCGTGGTCGATCGCCGTGACCTGTGCGCCACGCTGGGCTGCGGTCAGCGCATGCCGGCCCTCGCCGCATGCGAGATCGAGGATCCGCGCGCCGGGCCGGATCCAGTGATCGTGCCAGAGCAGCCAGGAGCTAGGCCGGGGAATGTAAAGGACGGGCGCCGGGGCTCCTCGGGTGGTGGACTCTGGCATCGGGCCTCACTGGGCCGGCTGACGGCGGAGCCGGCGGATATTCTGGTCATCGGCGGCGGTATCACCGGCGCAGGGATCGCCCGCGACGCCGCGATGCGCGGTTTTCGAACGGTCCTCGTCGAACAGCACGATCTGGCCTGGGGAACCAGTTCGCGATCCAGCCGGCTGATCCACGGCGGCCTGCGGTACCTGGAGGAGGGCGACCTGCGACTGGTCTTCGAGGCCAGCCGCGAGCGCTGGACGCTGCTCCGGATCGCCCCCCACCTGGTGCGCCCCATGCCTTTCACATTTCCGGTTCACCGTGGCGACCGGGTACCGCTCTGGAAGCTGGCCGCCGGTGTGTGGCTGTACGAGATCCTCGCCCTGTTCCGCAATGTGCGCCGACCGAGCATCCTCGGCAAGCGCGGCCTCCTGCGGAGCGAACCCATGCTGCGCGAACGGGGGCTGATCGGCGGCGCTCGATACTTCGACGCGCAGTGCGACGACGCCAGGCTGGTCGTCGCGACCATCCGCTCGGCCATGAGCCATGGGGCGCTGGTCGCGAATTATACCGCCGTGGAGTCGCTCGAAATGCCCGGCGGTGCGGTCCGCGGTGCCCACCTGGTCGACCGCCTCACCGGCGAGAAGGGTCTGCTTCAGGCCGCGGTGGTCATCAACGCCACCGGCCCCTGGAGCGATCGCATCCGCCGGCTCGAGGACCCGTCGGCCGCCCCCCTGCTCCGCCTTACGAAGGGTGCCCACGTCATGGTACCGCGGGCGCGGGTCGGCCACCACGACGCCATCACGATGACGAGCCCGCTCGACGGCCGGGTGATGTTCATCCTGCCGTGGGGAGAGTTCTCCTATATCGGGACTACCGACACCGACTCGGGGGAATCGCCCGACGAGGTCGGCACACGCGCCGAAGACGTCGTCTACCTGCTGCGCTCGGCCAACGCCTGTTTCCCCAACGCCCATCTCGGCCCCGACGACGTCGTCGCAACCTGGGCCGGTCTGCGCCCGCTGCTCGCCCAGCCCGGGACAGCCGGCGCGTCGCACGTCTCGCGCGAGCACCTGATATCGGCCGGGCCCGGCGGCATGCTCAGCATCGTCGGCGGGAAACTCACCACCTATCGGTCGATGGCCGCGGAAATGATGCAGCGCGCGGCCGAAGTGCTGCATCGCACGCACGGCCGCCCCAGGGTACCGCAACCGCCGACTGACGAGGAACCGTTGCCAGGGGGAGAAACCGCCGATCTCGAGGCCTTCCGGCAGCCGGGCCTGGACCTCGGCCTTTCCCCCGACACCGTCGACCACCTGCTCCGCCATTACGGCACCGAGGCCGCCGCGGTGTGCAACATGGCGCGCGAGGACCGAACCCTGCTCCAGGCGCTCGACCCGTCCCACCCGGCGATCGAAGCGGAAGTCGTGCACATCACCCGGCGTGAATTGCCGCAGCGGGTCGAGGACCTGCTCACCCGCCGCCTGCACCTGTATTACGAGACGACAGACCATGGCGCCGCGGCGGCCGCAAGGGTCGCGGAACTGATGGGGCGCGAGCTGGGGTGGGACGGAGAGACCGTGACACGGGAAGCCCGGCGCTATCGCGACGGGCTGAGCGGGGTTGCTCAGGCCAGTGCCGGCTTCCGGGTCCCGGGCTGAGGGGGCAGGCTCCCGCAACCCGGACCGGACCGCTACTGCGCGACGACCGTCCCGTGCATGCCGGCACCCGGGGTTCCGTGATTGGTGCAGTGGAAATTGTAGGTACCCGCCGTCGGCATGATGATGGGCCCGTAGGTGAATGGGGTCGTCTTGTGGGCACTGCTGGGAAACGTCTGCGGACCATCGGATGTGACGTCGTGATCGCTGTCGTCCCAGATCCAGGTGACCGTCCCGCCCGCGGCAACCGTATCAACCGCCGGGATGTACATCCCGCCGTTGGCGCCGGTCAGATGCATCGTGATGGCCGATGGCGGCGGCATGGGTCCGGTGCCCCCCCCTCCTCCTCCTCCACATGAGACGCTGCCCGCGAACGCCAGTACTGCCGCCAATCGGCTGATCATGCGCATGGAACCGCTTGCTCCGAGCTAGAGGGAAAACTGCTCCGGCATCACTTGACCAGGACCGACCCGGTCATCGCAGCACCGTGAACGCTGCAATCGTAGGTGTACAGCCCCGCGGTGTTGAACTGCACCTGGAACGTCCCGCTGCTCTGGGTCGCGCCAAGCTGGTCAGTGAAACTCGAGCCCCCGGTGGGGGTGGACTGAACGCCGTGGATCCCCGATACCCAGGTCCAGGTCACCGTCCCGCCCACCGCAAGCGTGTCGACTGCCGGGTTCAGGGTCCCGTTACGCGCGCTCTTGAACTGCAGGATCGGACTCACGGTGCTTCCCACGTTCACCGTAATAGCGGTTGGCGGCGGAGGCGGGGTCACAGAGGTCGCATTGAAGGTCACCGCCGCGAGGGCGGTCTGTGGCGCGGCCTCGATCTGGATCGCGCCCGGAGTCGCGCCGAACAGCAGCTCGGTGGTCGCATGACCCGTCGCACCGGTAACGGACGAGGCCGGATTCACCGATGCCGAGCCACTGAGCACCATCCAGTTCACCGAGAGGCCGGGCTTCGGGTTGTTGAACTGGTCCTTCGCCACGACGTCGAGCGGCTCGGAGGCCGTCGTATTGGTGAAGCCGTTCTGGTTGTTCCCCGCGGCGATCACGAAGCTCGCCGCCGGACCTGCCTGGGCCGTCGCGGTGAACTGCACCGGCGACCCGTTGATGCCGACCGAGGTGGCCGTCGCCGTCTGCGGACCGGCCGTCTGCGACAGGGTCCACACCGAAGTCGCAATTCCGCTCGCATCCGTCGTGCTGGTCGCCGGGCCCATCGCGGCGCCGGGGCCGGATGTCGTCCAGGCCACGTCGACATTCGGCTGGGGCGTACCGTTGAGGGACACAAGCACCTTGAGCGGATTCGCAAGCTGCGCCGCGACGATTCCCGTCTGGGCATCGCCGCTGGCCGTCGGATCCTTGGCAATGGTGGGCACGTCGTTGCCGGTCGTGCCGGAGCCGCCACCACCGCAGGCGATCGAGAGACCGACAGAACCGGAGACGAGCAACCCGTAGCGGATCAAGCGCCTGGTCAGTGTCATAACGGTTTCCATTATTGGGCGGGAGATCCCGAGGCCTGCAGGCTGCACCGTCGACTCATCTGAAAATGGTCCGCCGGCCGCAGTCGCGCCAGCACCAACACTCCGCCGGCCTCGGGCGCCGGCGGATGACGTCGTAATTCAGGACGAGCGTTGCCGGTTTCGGAGGCACACCGGCGTCCCGACAGGGGAGGCTCAAACCTCGCCGGAAACGGCGCGATCCGCTGTGCCCCAGGTCACCAACCTCCGGCCCCGAGGTCCCTTCGAAGTCGCCGGGGTCGCCGCCCGGGAACGTCGGGGGCGTTCGGGCACAAGGACCCGGGCACGCCCCCGGCAGCGTGACCGATCGTGGTACTAGGTCGGCGCGCACCGACGCGTTATCTTCAAACCCTCACGCACTTTACCTCAATCCGAAGGCCGTGAAGGCCATCCGAGAGGCAGCGCTACGTCTGTGGATCCGAACGTCTTCGAAACTGCCAACGCCGGCTTCGCCCAGGTCATCTACGAGGAGTACCTGCGCGACCCGTCCTCCGTCGCACCGGAGTGGCGGCGCCTCTTCGAGAGCGGCGTGGTGGGGGTGAAGCCGGAGTACAGCGGGAACGGCGAGGCGGAATCGCGTGTCGCCGGGGGCACGGGTGAGCGGGCCGGCGAGCAAGCGTTGCCCCATCCCCCGGCTGCCAGGCTGCCGACCTCGCCGCGTCCAGCCCTTCCCGAGGGAGCCCTGCCCGCCGGCGCCACTGCCATCAAGGGGCCGGCGGCACGGCTGGCCGCGAACATGCAGGAGAGCCTGGCCGTTCCGACGGCGACCTCCTTCCGCGAGCTGCCTGTCGCAATGCTGGAGTTCCGCCGCCGTGAGCTCAACAATGCCCTCAAGGCGGCCGGGCGCCCAGAGAAGGTGTCGTTCACGCACCTGATCGGCCATGCCCTCGCGAGGGCGGCCGGTCAGCATCCGGTGATGACCCACACCTATGCCGACCATGACGGAACGCCGTACCGGGTCACTCCGGAACATGTGAACCTCGGCCTCGCGGTTGACGTCGAGCGGAAAGATGGCAGCCGCGGGCTGGTCGTGCCCGTGATCCACGCCGCGGAGACGCTCTCCTTCGCCGAGTTCCTCGCGACCTACGAATCGCTGGTCGAGAGGGCGCGTGGGAACAAGCTCATGCCGGACGCGTTCGCCGGGGCCACGATGTCGCTCACGAACCCCGGCGGGCTCGGAACCGTCGCGTCGGTACCGCGCCTGATGCCGGGTCAGGGCAGCATCATCGCGGTGGGGTCGATCGGCTACCCGCCCGAATTCGCGGAGCTCTCCGACGACAAGCTGCGCGAACTCGGCATCAGCAAGGTCATGACGATCAGCAGCACGTACGACCACCGGGTGATCCAGGGAGCGGAGTCGGGCGAGTTTCTGCGCACGATGGATGAGCTGCTGCAGGGGGAGGAAGGCTTCTACGAGGGCGTGTTCGCGAGTCTCGGCCTGAAGCCCGCGCCGGCGATGCCGCAGGCGGGCCGTCCGGTACCCGGCCTCAAGGCGGGCGGGCCGATCTCGGAGGCGTCGCTGTATCAGGTCGCGGCCGCGATGGCGCTGGTGAAGGCGTACCGGATGCACGGCCATCTGGCCGCGCATCTCGACCCGCTCGGCACCGAGCCCATCGGCGATCCCGCGCTCGATCCGGGTCCACTCGGTCTCACCCGGGACGTCATGGCGGGCATACCGGCCGGCGTGCTGCGCCTGGCCACGCCGGGCAAGACCCTCGCCGAGGCGCTGCCCAATCTGGAGGCGGCGTACTGCGGGACCATCGCCTACGAGCTCGAGCACATCTCCAATCACGAGGAGCGCGTCTGGCTCCGGCAAATGATCGAGTCCGGCGCGCACCGCCAGCCGGTCACCACCAGCGAGAAGAAGCGGCTGCTTGCCCGGCTCACCGAGGTGGAGGCGCTCGAGAAGTTCCTCCACAAGGCCTACCTCGGACAGAAGCGGTTCTCGATCGAGGGCGTGGACATGCTGGTGCCGATGCTCGACCTTACGATCGAGCTGGCGGCCCAGTCGGGCGCCCGCGAGGTCGTGCTCGGCATGGCGCACCGCGGCCGCCTCAACGTGCTGGCACACACCGTCGGCCGTCCGTACGAGACGATCTTTGCGGAGTTCGAGGGTGGGCGGGCCGTCGAAGGCGGGTTCCTGACCCCCGAAGGCGGCACCGGCGACGTGAAATACCATCATGGCGCCGAGGGAGCCTACAAGACGAGCTCGGGCAAGGCGGTCACCATCACGCTGGCGCCAAATCCGAGCCATCTCGAGTTTGTCACCCCGATCGTGGACGGGCGGGCCCGGGCCCGCCAGACCCAGCGGAAGGGGCGCGAGGCGCACCACGATGCGAGCGCCGCGGTGCCGGTGGCCATCCACGGCGACGCGGCCTTCGCCGGACAGGGAGTGGTGGCGGAGACCTTCAACCTCGGTGCGCTGCTCGGCTACCGCACCGGCGGAACCGTGCACATCATCACCAACAACCAGATCGGTTTCACCACCGACATGCGCGAGTCGCGCTCCACCCGGCACGCGAGCGATCTGGCCAAGGGTTTCGACATCCCGATCGTGCATGTGAACGCGGACGACCCGGAGGCCTGCCTCGCGGCGGTCCGGCTCGCGCTGGCCTACCGCGAGAGGTTTCACGAGGACGTGCTCATCGACCTGGTGGGCTACCGCCGTCACGGGCACAACGAGGGGGACGAGCCGACCTATACCCAGCCGGTCATGTACGAGCGGATCCGGGCGCTCCCCACGGTGCGGCAGCGCTACGCCGCCCAGCTCGTGGCGGAAGGGGTGATGTCGCAGGCCGAAGCAGACGCCCTGGACGCGGCGCAATACCAGCGCCTCGTGGACATCCAGCAGACCTTCAAGTCGAGCATGACCCGGTCGGCTCCCAGGCAGCCGGCCAAGGTCGAGAGCCCGTCGGGCCCGGAGGTGGATACCGCCGTGCCGGCCGAGCTGCTTCGCGCCCTGAACGAGCAGCTGCTCTCCTGGCCCGAAGAATTCACGGTCAGCCCCAAGCTGCGGAAGCAGCTCGAGCGGCGTCGGACTGCCCTGACCGACGGCACCATCGAGTGGGCCCACGCGGAGGCCCTCGCGCTCGCGTCGCTGCTCACGGAGGGCATCCCGCTGCGGCTCACCGGGCAGGACACCGAGCGCGGCACCTTCAGCCAGCGTCACCTGGTGCAGCACGACATGAAGACCGGCGCCACCTATGCGCCGATCAAGAACCTCCCCGGGGCGCTGGCGCCGATGGAGTTGCACAACAGTCCGCTTTCCGAACTCGCCACCCTGGGCTTCGAGTATGGCTACAGCGCCGCGGCGGACGAGACGCTGGTCATGTGGGAGGCGCAGTTCGGCGACTTCGTCAACGGCGCCCAGGTCATCGTCGACCAGTTCCTGGTCTCGGGGCTCTCCAAGTGGGGCCTCACGACCCGGCTGACCCTCCTCCTCCCGCACGGCTACGAGGGCCAGGGACCCGAGCATTCGAGCGCGCGGCTCGAGCGGTTCCTCCAGCTGTGCGCCGAGGGCAACATCCGGGTGGCCAACTGCACCACGCCGGCGCAGTACTTCCACCTCCTGCGGCGCCAGGCCCGGCGGACCCGCCAGCGGCCGCTCATCATCATGACACCGAAGAGTCTGCTCCGTCTCCCCCAGGCGACGTCCTCGCTGGAGGAGCTTTCGGGTGGCGGGTTCCAGCCGGTGCTGGATGATGCCACCATGAGCGGGAAGCCGGGGGTGCGGCGCCTCGTGCTCTGCTCGGGAAAGATCTATTACGACATCATGGCCGAGGCCTCGAAGCTGGCCGAGCGCCCCGCGGTCGTGCGACTGGAACAGTTATACTCCTTCCCGGAGACCGAGCTCCGCGAAGTGGTGGGCCGCTACCCGGAACTCTCGACGGCGGTATGGACCCAGGAAGAGCCGCGGAACATGGGGGCCTGGCTCTTCCTCGAGGACCGACTCAAGGCGCTGATGCCTGCGGGGGTGCCGCTCGGCTACGCGGGGCGGCCGGAGCGGGCCAGCCCGGCGGAGGGGTACCCGGCCGCACATGCGCAGGAACAGCGGCGGATCGTGGCCGAAGCGCTCGGGGGGTGAAGGGGAGCCGGGCCGGGGGGGACGTCTGAAACGGAAACCCTCCGCGGTGCGGGACCGCGGAGGGCGTTTTCTTGCTGGTGGGGCCCGGTTGGCGTTCGCGGCTATCGCTTTCTGCCCCCCACCCTGCCCCGGCGATGGCCGAGACCCGAGGGAGGGGGCACGCTCTGGCCACCAGTGAGAAGCTCGCGCTCGGCGGCACGGCGAACAATGTCCTTGACCGGCTCCGAGAGATGCTCGCCGTAGTGCAGCAGGAAGACGCCGCGCGAGCGGCGCTGAGTGATGAACGAGAGGAAAGGCGTATCGGCCTTCGCGGCGTTGCAGTCGCGGCAGGCGATGACCAGGTTGTCGGGCCGGTCGTAGGCGGTCTGCCCCTTGCGGGGGTACACATGGTCGAGAGTCACCGCGGACACCGCCATTTCATTGCCACAGTAGGCGCAAACGGGGCCGTAGGTATCGATGAGCCATTGCCGGTGGGCATCGATGGACCGGCGCCCGAAGCCGCGATGCTGAGACTGTGGTGCGGCGGATTTGCGGCGGCGGGGAGAACGTGGCAAAGGCAGATGTTCCGGTGCGAGTGAACAGGAGACAGGGTCCGCGCCGGCAAGTCCGGGCGAACCCTGTCGCCCCCAATCTACCTCTGAAGCACCTCATATGAAACCACTGACCATTCCCTTCGAGCCCGAGCAGCGCGCCCGCATGGCCGAGCAATGGAGCGCCCACCCCGGCATGCGGCACATGGGCGCCCGGGCGGATTTCAGCGATCCGGAAGCAGTCCGCGTGACGATCGACCCGCTCGAGCCTCACCATCGCGGCGGTATGGGCACCGCAGCCGTGAACGGCGCGGTGATCGCGGGGCTGATCGACGTCGCCATCGGGGTGGTGGGTCACTTCCAGATGATCGGAAAGCGGGTCGGCACCGCACAACTCGGCATCCAGTTCGTGCGGCCGGTGGTCGGCGACTCGGTGACGGTCGTCGCCCGGCTGGTCAAGGCCGGCGCGAACCTGGTCTTCGCCTCGGCCGAGGTGCTCGACCCGCGGGGAACCGTCTGTGCCCGGGCCGATGGGATCGTGGCGGTAGCGGGAACCGGGCGCGGAGAGGGGACCGAGGCGTTGTAGCTGGGCGAGCGGTCAGCTTCCCACCGGTGCCCGGTACTGCGGCTTCAGCAGCCTCCCCCACCAGTCGTCCCGGGGATGGACCACCGACACCGGGCCCCGGTCATTCACCAGCGGACGTCCCTCGTTGGCCCATTCGAAGATGCCGCCTTCCAGATCGGCTACCTCATCGAAGCGCTCCTTCCGGAGCGCCTCGGCCAGCGCGGTCGCGCGCACACCCGTCGCGCTGTAGACCACGACCGGGGTGCGGTGGCCCACGGCGGCGACCGGCTGCAGATCGGGCTGCACCGGATCGATGCGGACCGCCCCTTCGATATGGCTCACCCGGTATTCGGCCTCGGACCGGGCATCGATAAGGAGCGGAGGCCGCCGGTCGCCGGGGTCAGCCATCCACGCGACCAGTTCCCCAGGCGAGACCTGGCGCACGCCCGGAAACTTGAAGGCGATGGCACGCTTCAGCCCGAAGAACACCAGCGGGCTCCCCGGCATCAGGACGCCCGCCAGCACAGCAGCCAGCAGCAACAGGCTGACGACCGTCGGCACACCGGGCCGTTTCAACGCGATCTCTCGAGTGACCGCGCCGCCCGGTCAGCGCCCCCGGCCGCCGCGGCCGTCGTCGACCTTGCGGGTCTTGGCAAGCAGGGCTGCCTGCGCCGCCGCCTTCCGGATCATCCGTTCCGGGCTCTCGGCCTTCGGAATGCTCCGGGGCGGTCCGGCCGTAAAGGTGACCTTGCCCTCGACGATCGCCGGCGCGAGGGGCCGTCCCGTGGTCAGCTCGAAGCAGCCGAGCACGTTTTCGCCTGCGCCCGTCGCGGCCTGGATCCTGGCCGCGAGCGCCTCACGGTTCGGGAGCCCCTCGAGGGTGATGCGCGGCGCGCCGAACGGCGTGATCGGGTGCAGCAGGATGGCGCACTTCGCGCCGGTCACGGATCCCGCAATGACGACTTCCTTGCCCCCGACCTCGCGGGCCCAGCGAACCGCCTCTCGCTCGGCGGGAGTGGGGGCTGCGCTCTTTCTGCTGTCAGCCTGGGAGGGAGCCTCACCGGCAGACTTGTTCTTCCGTCGCGCCTGCTGTTCCTTCAGCGCCTTCAGGTATTCGGGTTCGTCGTTCGACACGGATTGGACTCCGGAAAACGGTGATTCGGGACACTCGTCAGAGCAAAAATATAGCCGCTAGCTCTTTGTCACCATGTGCCAGAGTCCCCAGACCAGGACACCAGTCGAGATCCAGCCGACCACGCACCAGCGCAGGAAGAGCCGCCGCAGGCCGGCGGCGGCGCCCGCGGCCAGGCGCTCCAGCCGCCACCGATCGGGCAGGAACAGCGCCAGCCAGACCGTGGTGGTCGTGGCGAGTGCGACGATACCCCTCAGGAGCCAGGGCGTATCGATCATGTGAAGCCCGTTGGGGAGCGCGAACTGGATCCCCGAATAGGTCAGAAGCGCGCCACCGGCGGGAACGGGACCGCCGCCCGCGCCCGGTAGAGAAAGATGGCCCAGAATCCGGTCACGGTGACGTTGCCGTGCAGCAACACCGCACCGAGGACATGAACCGCTCTCGTGGTCGCCCGCTCAACAGCACCACGTCCGACGGCTGCCGTCGGCCAGCCGGACCACGCTGATCCCGCCGTCGCTTCGCTCAAGCGCCTTCACGTCGACGCAATAGCGGATGTCCACGCCCCTGTCCTGCGCGAGCCGGGTCAGCGCGCTGGGCAGTGCGTGCATGCCGCCCATCGGGAAGTAGAGTCCGCCCGCCGTCTCGGTGCCGGCCAGCAGACTGCAGATGGCGGGCGAGCGGTACGGCGAGAGACCGAGGTAGAGCGACTGGAAGCTGAACGCGCTCGTCGGCCGGTCGTCCTGGAAGCATCGGGCGACATGCGCCGCAGGTTCTGCATGGCTCGCCCGGCTACCAGCGGCCCCGCGTTCCTAAGGAGGTGCACGGTTGATTGGTGTCAGGCGCCCGCCCGGCTACCGCGGGGGCAGCTCGGGAAGGCCGCGCGGGCCGATGCGGTAGCCCTTCGCGCGGAGATGCTTCTCGTGCGGCTTGGCGCCCTCTCCCCCGATCACGACCACCGTGCCGGCGGGAAGTTTGCCGGGCAGCCAGGCCAGCTCGGCGCGCAGCTGCTCGACCGCCGAAGGGTTTGCGGAGCTCAGCGCGACGCAGCCCGGTCGTACCCGCCACGCGGCCTCGATCATTTCGTCCAGGGGCAGGTCCGGACCGAGGTAGTGGACCCGCCAGCCACGCTCCTGGACGGCGCCGAGGAAGGCGAGGAATCCCCACTCGTGCCGCTCGCCTGGCAGACACGCCGCGAGGAGGACCGGCCCCGTACCCCGCGGTGCGCTCAGAGCGCGCTTGAGCGCCTGCACGATGATCTCGGTCGCGAGGTGCTCGACGGAGATCGGCAGTCGGCCGAGCGCCCACTGGTCGCCGATCGCCTGGGCGAGCGGAAGCACGACCTCGTGCGCGAAGCGGGGCGACCCGAGCTCGGCGAGGAGGCCCGTCACGAGAGACTCGGCTCGCTCACGGTCGAGCGCCCGCAGCGCGCTCATCAATTCGGGCAGTGGCGAGGCGTCGCCCGGGTGGATTTCCGCGCGCGCGAGCACCGTCTCCCGGGGTTCGATCATGAGATCACCGATCCGCTCGCCCGAGCGGACCAGCCGGGCGAACGCGCGGAGCAGGGCGACCTGGTCGGCGCTGTATGCCCGGTACCGGTTGGGCAGGCGGTGGGGCCGCACCACGGAATAGCGACGCTCCCACGCCCGCAGACGCGCGGGGGCGAGCCCTGTCAGTTCGGCGACCTGCTGGATCTCGAAGGTGCGCTGGCCGTGAATCACGACAGCAAGGTAGGAATGGGTGCGGTTTTTGTCAAATGTTCTACCATAGAACTTTGTACAAAGTCGGCTCCACCTTCCACTGCCGGCCGCGCCACGGGAGGCTCGGGAAGCTGACGGCGGGCAGTGCGGTGATTACCTTGTTCGCACCCGCGCCGACACGCGCCTCCTCCGCCTGTCCTGACCCGGAGCCGATCCTGACCCCATCCGCCACGCCTTCCCCGGCCTCTGCTTCCACCTTTCCTGCCGGCGATTCCGCCTGGCGATCGATCAACTCCCTGCGGGTCCTGGCGATGGATGCCGTCGAGCGAGCGCAGTCCGGTCACCCCGGCACGCCGATGGCTCTCGCGCCGGTGGGCTACCTGCTCTGGTCGCGCTTTCTTCGGCACAACCCGGGCAACCCCGCTTGGGTCGACCGTGACCGATTCATCCTCTCCTGCGGTCACGCGTCGATGCTCCTATACGGTCTGTTGCACCTCACTGGGTACGACCTCTCGCTGGACGACCTGCGCAATTTCCGCCAGTGGGGCTCGCGGACACCGGGTCACCCCGAGCGCGGCCACACGCCCGGGGTCGAGGTCACCACCGGACCCCTGGGCCAGGGCGTGGGGAACGCCGTGGGCATGGCCATCGCGGAGCGAGCGCTGGCGGAACGATTCAACCGGCCCGGCCACGCGGTCGTGGACCACCGGGTATGGGGGCTGATCAGCGACGGTGACGTCATGGAAGGCGTGGCGAGCGAGGCGGCGTCGATCGCCGGCCACCTGCGGCTGGGCAAGCTGAACCTGATCTACGATGACAACCGGATCACGATCGACGGCACGACGGCGCTCTCGTTCAGCGAAGACGTGGGCCGCCGCTTCGAGGCGTACGGTTGGCAGGTGCAGCATGTCGGCGACGGCAACGACCTCGCGGCCATCACGCGGACACTCGACCTCGCCGCCGCCGAGACCAGGCGGCCGTCGCTCATCGTCCTGCGGACCCACATCGCCGACCCCGCGCCAACCAAGCGTGACACTTCGGCCGCGCACGGCGCCCCGCTCGGTGCGGACGAGATCCGGCGGACCAAGGAGATCCTCGGCTGGCCGCCCGAGCCGGCGTTCTACATCGCGCCGGAGGCCGAACAGTGGCGGCGGGACTGCCTGGCCCGGGGCGGCCAGCTCGAAGGCGAATGGCGCGCACGCTTCTCGGCGTACGCCGCCGCCCATCCCGACCTGGCGGCCGAATTCGACCGCTGGCAATCGGGTGCCCTGCCCCCCGGATGGGACGCCAAGCTGCCAGCCTTCACTCCCGCCGACGGCAAGCTCGCCACCCGGCAGGCATCGGCCAAAGCGCTGAACGGCCTCGCGGCGCAGCTGCCCGATCTCGTCGGGGGATCCGCCGATCTCGCGGAGAGCACGGGCACCGAGATCAAGGGCGGCGGCAGCTTTGGCGCGGCGACCTTCGGGCAGAACGTGCACTGGGGAATCCGGGAGCATGGCATGGCCGCCTGCCTGAACGGGATCGCGGCGCATGGGGGGCTCCGCCCCTTCGGCAGCACGTTCCTGATCTTCACCGACTACTGCAAGCCGGCCATCCGGCTGTCAGGGTTGATGCAGCTGCCGGTGATCTACGTCGGTACCCACGACTCGATCGGCCTTGGTGAGGATGGTCCCACTCACCAGCCGATCGAGCAGCTCGCGGCGCTGCGCGCCACCCCGAACGTCGTGGTGATACGCCCGGCCGACGCGACCGAGACGGTTGCCGCCTGGCGGGTCGCGATCCAGCGGACCGACGGCCCCACCGTGCTCGCGCTCAGCCGGCAGAAGCTGCCGGTGCTCGACCGCACGGTCCTGGCATCAGAGGATGGGGTGCGCCGCGGAGGCTATGTGCTGCTCGACACCGGTGCCGCACCGCAGGTCATCCTGATCGCCACCGGATCGGAGGTCCATCTCGCCCTCTCTGCGGCCCACCGGCTGGCCGCTGACGGCGTCGCGGTGCGCGTGGTGTCGCTGCCGTCCTGGGAGCTCTTCGAGGCCCAGCCGGCAGAGTACCGCAGAGCAGTGCTGCCGCCGACGGTGCGGGCCCGGGTTGGAATCGAGGCCGGCGCGACACAGGGATGGATGCGCTACACCACCGACGACGGCGAGATGATCGGCATCGACCACTTCGGAGCCTCCGCACCTGCCGAGATGCTGTTCGAGAGGTTCGGTTTCACGGTGGATCGCGTGGTGGAGGCAGCCGGGCGGGTGATGGAAAGACGGCAAGGCGGCCGGTAGCTTTCTCTCCGTCCGGCGTCCTGCTGCCACATCTGAGGAACGCACCCATGCCAACGAATCCGCTCGTCCTGCTCGGCCAGCTGGGCCAGAGCCCCTGGTACGATTTCATCACCCGGGATCTGATCGTTTCGGGCGAGCTGCGCCGCCTCATCGCCGGGGACGGGCTCCGGGGGATGACCTCGAATCCGACCATCTTCGAGAAGGCGATCGCGGGCAGCGATCTGTACGACGAGGACATCCGGCGGCTGAGCGCGGAGGGGCGGAATGCGGCCGCCATCTTCGAGGCGCTCGCGGTTGCCGACGTACGAGCGGCGTGCGACGAGTTCCGCCCGCTTTACGAGGCGTCGGGAGGAGTCGACGGCCTGGTATCGCTCGAGGTCTCCCCGACGCTGGCGCGTGATACGGCCGGCACGGTCGCGGAGGCGGCACGGCTCTGGCAGGCTCTCGGCCGCCCGAACGCGATGATCAAGATCCCCGGCACCCTCGAGGGCCTGCCCGCCATCACCCGCTGCCTCGCGGCAGGAATCAATGTCAACGTCACCCTGCTGTTCTCGGTTGAGCGCTACCGGCAGGTGATCGATGCGTTCCAGAGCGGTCTCGAACAGCGGGTCGAGCGGGGGCTGCCGGTCGACCGGGTGCAGTCGGTCGCCAGCTTCTTCGTGAGCCGGCTGGACAGCAAGGCCGATCCGATCCTCGACAGGGCCGGCGACCCCGGCGGGCTCAGGGGCACGGCGGCCATCGCCAACGCCTGCATGGCCTACGCGATCTTCGAGGAGAGCCTCGGGGAGTCCCGCTGGGCCGCGCTCCAGCTCGCGGGTGCCCATCCGCAGCGTCCGCTGTGGGCTTCGACCAGCACCAAGGACCCGCGCCTGCCCGACACCTACTACGTCGAAGCCCTGATCGCGCCCCGCACGATCAACACCCTGCCGCCCGCGACCTTCCTGGCCTACCGCGATCACGGCGCTCCGGCGCTCCGGATCCGCGAAGGGATGGCCGCCGCCCCGGCCCGCCTGCTGGCCCTTCGCCGGGGCGGCATAGATCTCGACGAGCTCACGCGGCTCCTCGAGGTCGAGGGGGTCGACAGCTTCGCGGCTTCATACGCGTCACTTCTGGCCGGCATCGAGGCCAAGGCAGGATCGCTGGCCGCCACTGCCTGAACGGCGAACGCGGGCAGGCTGCACCTGATCGTCGGTTCCCCCTATTCGGGCATGGCTCACATGTGGACACTGCTGCGCCGGGTCTCGCTGACCGGGTGGATCATCATCGCGACGATTACGGGGGCGGTGATCGGCTACCTCGATCACGCCGTCTGGCTCACGGTGGACGTGGGAGCGGCTGTCAGGCCGCTTGCAGCCATCTTCCTCCGCATGATCAAGTCGATCGTGGTGCCGCTGATCTTCGGCAGCCTGGTGGTGGGTATCGCCGGCCACGGCGACGACCTGAGGCGGGTCGGCAGGCTGGCCCTCAAGTCACTGGTCTACTTCGAGCTGGTCACGAGCATCGCGCTCTTCGTGGGGCTCGCGGCCGTGAACCTGGTCAAGCCGGGCGCCGGCGTGGCGCTCAACGCACCGGCCGAGGAGGGTAGGCAGTTCGCCAGCACCCCGACGACCCTTTCGGGCGTGCTGGAGCACACCGTTCCCGCCAGCTTCTTCGACGCCGCCGCGAAGAACGAGGTGCTGCAGGTGGTGTTCTTCTCGATCCTCTTCGCCGTCGCGCTGAGCCAGGCTCGCGGCCGGCCGAAGGAGACCATGCTCGCGTTCTGCGAGAGCCTGTCCGAGGTCATGTTCCGCTTCACCAACATCGTGATGAAGTTCGCCCCGATCGGCATCGCCGCGGCGATGATCGGCACGATAGGCAAGAATGGCCTCGACGTGGTCTGGGGACTCGGCAAGCTGGTGGGAACCCTCTACGGCGCCCTGATCGTCTTCGTGGTCGTGGCGCTGGTCCCCGTGGCGCTCGTCGCCCGCATTCCCATCCGCGAGTTCTGGCGCTGGGCGAAGGAGCCGTGGCTCATCGCGTTCTCGACCGCCTCCTCGGAGGCGGCGCTGCCGCTCGCGATGGAGAACATGGAGAAATTCGGCGTGCCCCGGCGCATCGTGTCCTTCGTGCTGCCGACCGGCTACTCGTTCAATCTCGATGGCTCCACGCTCTATCTCGCCGTCACCTCGGTGTTCGTGGCCCAGGCCGCCGGAATCGACCTGACCATCGGGCAGCAGCTGCTGATGATGCTCACGCTGATGCTCACCAGCAAAGGAGTAGCGGCGGTTCCCAGGGCCTCGCTGGTGATCCTGTCCGGTACGCTGGTGACCTTCGGGCTGCCGCTGGAGGGGGTCGCCGTGATCCTGGGCGTCGACGCGTTCATGGACATGGCCCGCACCTCGGTGAATCTGCTGGGCAACTGCCTCGCTTCGAGTGTCATGGCGCGGTGGGAGGGAGAGTTCCAGACGGCGGCGGTGCCGGACGGCGCGGCGATAGAAACGTAAGCGCCTCCGCCTTCCGTTCCTGGTTCCCTCCGCCTTCCCTGCAACCAACCTGGCCCTTCGTCCGTCTGGAGGATGTCACCTCCCCGAGGACGTTCCGTGATCCCTGCCCGCCTGCTTTCCGGCCTGGCTACCGCGCTCCTTCTCGCCACCCCGGCCGGCGCCCATCACGCTCCCGTCTCGGCCCCGATTTCCCACGTGGCATACCGCGTGAGCTACGACTCGGCCACCGCCCGCCAGCGCATGCTCGGGATCCGGATGACCTTCGACGTGGCCGGCCCCGGGGACGTCCTGCTCTCCCTGCCCAGCTGGACACCGGGGGCCTACGAGGTATCGAACTACGCCCGGTGGGTCACCGGCTTCGCGGTCGAGGGAAACGGCCGTCCGCTCCGGTGGGACAAGATCGACTACGACACCTGGCGGATCCGGCCGGCCGGGACGAAGCAAGTGACCGTCAGCTTCAACTACCTCGCCGATTCGCTCGACAACGCGATCGCGTGGAGCCGGCCTGATTTCGTCTTCTTCAACGGCACCAACGTGTTCCTCTATCCCGAGGGCCGGGGGAAGAGCTTCCCGGCGACGGTCGCGATCCAGACCGAGCCGGAGTGGCGAGTGGCGACCGGCATGCGGCCAGGAGCGGCGCCGGGTACGTACGCCGAGAAGAACTACCACGACCTCGTCGACATGCCGTTCTTCGTCGGCCGGTTTGATTACGACAGCCTGAAGGTCGGCGACAAGTGGGCCCGCCTGGCCAGTTATCCCGCCGGCCAGCTCGCCGCGGGCGCCCGGGACAGCCTCTGGCATGACATCGAACGGATGATTCCAGTCGAGGCCGCCGTCTTTGGCGAGGCGCCGTGGGACAGCTACACCACGCTGATCGTCTTCGACTCGACCCGCGGAGGCGGCTCGGCCCTGGAACACCAGAACTCGCATCTCGCTCTGTACGCCACCCGCCTGATCGGCAATCCGATCATCGCGGCGGTGACGGCCCATGAGATGTTCCATTCCTGGAACGTCAAGCGGCTCCGGCCCGCCGAGATGGTTCCCTATCGCTATGACGTTGCGGAGCCCACACCCTGGCTCTGGGTCAGCGAGGGCATCACGGATTATTACGCAGACCTCACCCTGGTCCGCTCGGGAATCGTGGATTCCACCGGCTTCCTCGAAGCCACCGGCGAGAAGATCGCGACGGTCGACGAAGCTCCTCCCGCCGCGCTGGTCGACGCCTCGCTCAGCACCTGGATCCATCCGACTGACGGGACCGCGTACCTCTACTATCCGAAGGGAAGCCTGGCGGGATTGATGCTCGACATCATGATCCGGGATGCCAGCGACAACCGACAGTCGCTCGACGGCGTCATGCGCTTTGTCTATCGCTCCACCTTCAAGCAGGGACGCGGTTTCACCGGCGCCGACTGGTGGTCGGCGGCGTCCCGCGCTGCCGGTGGCCGCAATTTCGGCGACTTTAGTGCCCGGTACGTGGAGGGCCGTGAATCCTACCCATGGGATACCGTGCTGCCGCTCGCCGGCCTGCGCTACCGGGCCGACACTTCAATGGTGCCGCGGCTCGGTGTCAGCACCCAGCAGGATTCAGGCGGGGTCCGCGTCACCACCGTGGCGCCCGGCAGCGCCTCGGAGGCGGCCGGAGTGGAGGTCGGCGACGTACTCCTCTCGCTCGGCGACTTTCCGGTAACTACCAACGACTTCGGGCCCGGCTTCCGGCAGCATTTCGCAGGTCAGGAAAACACCGATCTGCCCATCACGCTCCGGCGCATGGGGCGGACGATGACGCTACCGGGCAAGGTTCGCCTGGTGACGCAGGTGATGTATCGGGTGGAGGCCGACCCGGCGGCCGGCCCCAAGGCGGCACGAATCCGACGCGGGCTGCTGACGGGAACGACGGACACGCGCGAGAGCCCCGGCCGATAACCCGAGGCAGGAGAGACGCGGGAGCGAGGCGGGATCAGCGCGGTAGTCTTACCCGCGTGATTCCCTCGATCGCTATCGGCGGCGCCAGCGCCTGGCCGTTCGCCGGCGAACGCTGGATCTTCCGCACCACGCTCATCCCGCGCACCACGTGCCCGAATGCCGCGAAACCCTGGCCGTCCGGGTTTCGACGCCCACCGAAGTCGAGCTCCGGCTGGTCGCCGATGCAGATGAAGAACTCGGAAGTGGCCGTCTCGGGGCCGGCCCGCGCCATCGAGATGGTCCCGTCGCGATGCCGGAGGCCGGTCTGCGATGTCCGCTCGAGGGGAATGAAAGCGAACCTAGGGGTCGTCGTATCCCGTCCCCCCTGGATCACCTCGATCTTCACCGGATTGTCACCCTGATTCTCCGGGGTGACGGTCCGATAGAAGCGGCCCTTCGCGTACCGTCCCGCGTCGACGTAGCGCAGGAAGTTGCGGGTGGTGATCGGCGCACGGACGGTGTCGATCTCGAGTTCGATGCCGCCGACGGCGGTGCGGATGAGCACGTGAGGCAGCTGCTGCGCGGCGAGGCGTTGGCTCAACACCAGGAGCAGGAGTATGCCGAGCGCGCCGGAAGCTGAGGCTGGGCGGCAGACCCGGCATGGAAGCGCTGTCATCGGTCGACCACCCTGGAAAAGGAAACCGGAAATCGCCGAACGAGGGGGTCGAGCAGCGCGGCGAGGTCTCGAGGAAACACCGGCTGCCGGGCCGGAAGCAGGCCCGCCCGGAGCGCCGCCTCGCCGAGCACGGCGGCGGCCGAACGGCCTGCCGCGCGAAGCTCCCGGATGCCCGTATCCCGATTCGCCTTGCTCAGTTTCTCCCCCGTGGGCTTCCGCAGCAGCTCGTGATGCAGATACCGGGGTGGCGCCGGCCGGCCGAGCATGCGCGCCAGCCGGATCTGGCGTCCGGTCGATTCCAGCAGGTCCTTCCCCCGGATCACAAGATCCACCCCCTGGCGCAGATCGTCGACTACCACCGCGAAGTGGTAGGTCCAGTTACCCGATCGATCCTGCAGGAGGAGGTCGCCGGACTGGAGCGCAGGTTCCTGGATCTGCGGCCCGAATGCCAGGTCGACGAAGCGCTCGTCGCCCGGTTCGAGGACCACACGGAGCCCGCGACCGGGGCCCGCGCCGAGTCCGCGATGACGGCAGCGGCCGGAGTAGGGCGTCTCGGCGTTCCACGGATTGCCCGCCGCCCGCTCCAGTTCCCTGCGCGAGCAGTCACAGTAGTAAACATGATACCGCTCGCGCAGTTGCAGCAGGGCCGCCTCGTAGGCCGCAGTCGAGTCGCTCTGCCGGAACGGAGAGGGCCCGGCCCGGAACTCGCGGATGGCACCGATGTCGGGCTCGAGGCCGAGCCATTCGAGATCCTCGAGCAACGCCGCCTCGAAGTCCGGTCGGCAACGCTGCCGGTCATGATCCTCGATCCGGAGCAGTACCTCTCCGCCGATGGCGCGTGCGACGCCCCATACGTGGATCGCGTTGACCACGTGCCCGAGATGGAGGTACCCCGTGGGGGCGGGGGCGAACCTCGTCCGGGGCACTGCCGGGAGAGAAGGCGGCGGGAGATTCACGTCGGAGCGGATGAATACCGGCCAGCTGATCGGCCCGCAAGGAGCCCGCATGAAGAGACCTTCCAGCAGGTTTCATCGCCGGCTGCGATCGAGTTCCGTATGCTACCCGCCGGGGAAAGGTGCGGCCTGAACAGGCCCCCGGAGGTCCTCATGAATACATCCCTGACGAGTCCCTGGGAAATCGACGAAAGCGACTTCCCGAAGCAGGCGACCTACAGCGAGCAGGTGCGCTTTCTGCTGCGCTACGCGATCCTGGCGCCATCGAGCCGCAACATGCAGCCCTGGCGGTTCGCGGCCGACCATCGGACGGTCTGGATCCATTCCGACGAGGAGCGCTGGAGCCGGGTTGGGGATCCCGACCGTCGGGAATTGTACCTGGGCCTCGGCGCCGCGTTGGAGAACCTGCTGGTGGCCGCGGAGCATTTCGGCTTCCGGCATGACGTGCAGTACTTCCCGATTCCCGGCTACCCGGCGCTCGCCGTGGTCGTCGAGCTGCATCCCGACGGCCGGCCTTACACGGAGCGGCCGCCCGAGCTGTTCGAGGCAATCCGCGACCGGCACACCGCCCATGGCCTGTTCAGCGACCGGACGGTCAGCGAATCCGACCGGAGGCGGCTGCTCTCCTGCTGCATCGGCGAGGGTCTGCGGCTCGATCTCTTTCCCACGAAGGACGCCAGAGAGACCGTCGACGCCCTCCACCGGAAGGCGGCGGAGCTGCTGTTCGCCGATCCGGCCTGGCGCCGCGAACTCGGCCACTGCATCGGGACCGGGGTACTCGGCACCTCGTGGCCGCTGGCCCAGATCGCGGAATTCACCGTTTCCCATCTGAATCTCGGGCGGCAGATCGCGCAGCACGAGACCGCCGCCCTGATGAGCGCTCCGCTCGTCGGTCTGGTCAGCACGGTGGACGACCATCCCGACTCGCAGGTCCGGGCGGGGCAGGTGCTGGAACGCCTCTGGCTGCGCGCGACCTCCCTCGGCCTGAGCCTCCAGCCGATGAGCGAGGCGCTCGAAGTGTCCACGCTGCGCCACGAGCTGGCGAGGCTCATCCCGGTCCTCGGCATGTATCCGCAGCAGACGGTCCGGCTGGGTTATGCCAGGAAGGGGCGCGAGCACCACAGCCCGCGGCGGGAGCTGGAGGAGGTCATGCTGGTCGGTGAGAACAGGGCCTGATCCGGAGGAGCAACCATGAGTGACGGACCATTCTGCACGGAAGAGCATCGGGTGAGCGGCGAGCGGCTGGTGGAGCGGATCAGGGA
>Ga0153915_10001433_pt1 | contig 21914 bp, 22 predicted proteins | sample Opewatmetagenome_2_FD_107003 | JGI IMG/M metagenome (GOLD analysis project Ga0153915, IMG submission 107003) | Freshwater wetland microbial communities from Ohio, USA - Open water 3 Core 3 Depth 3 metaG | ecosystem: Environmental > Aquatic > Freshwater > Wetlands | place: USA: Ohio, Lake Erie...
CGTCGCCCGTCTCGCAGAGATTCCCGGCCACCGTCACCCGCGCCCTGCCCGGCCCCGCGACCCGCGAAGCGTTGACGATCTCGTGGTAGGCGTGGTAGAGAACCGGCCGCGGCACGGTGTTGAACGTCCCGCCGTTGACGCAGGCGAAAAGGTTGCCGTAGCTCTCCTTGACGTACTCGGTGCGGAGGAGGAGGGCGGCCGAATCCCCGACCAAAAACTTCCCGGGCTCGACGGCGACGGCCCTGACGCCGAGGCGGGCCTTCGCCACCGCCCGGGCCAGGTAACGGAAATATTTTTCCACCGGAAAGAGGACCTGATCCGCGGCATAGCGCGGTCCGAAGCCTCCCCCGAAGTCGAGGAATTCGAGGGGGAAGCCCTGGCTTTCGAGCTCGGCCGCCTTGCGGACCATCTTGTCCACGGCCTCGATGACGGTCGGATAATCCTGCCGCACCCAGCCGGAGCCCAGATGCTGGTGGAGCCCGACGGGGACGAAGCCGAGCTCCCGGGCCCGCTCGAAGGCGCCGAGGACCTTGCTTTCCTCGACGCCGAACTTGATCGGCGTGCCGTTGGACGATCTCGCCCCCGCGGTGACGACGCCGGGAGCGAAGCCGCTGCCGATGCCGGGATTCCAGCGGACCGAGACGCGGATCCTTTTCTTCGGGAACGCCCGCCGCTTGAACCGGCCCATGACTTCGAGCTGCTCGACGGCGTCGACGTTGAGGGTCAGGCCTTCGACGGCGAAGAGCCTGCCGAGGTCGCCGAGACTGACGCTCGTTCCCGTGAACAGGATGCGGCCGGGAGCGAAGCCGGCCTTCCCGGCCGCCTCGACCTAGTTCGGCGAAACGGCGTCGATCCGGGCGCCCGCCTTCCGCAGGAGGGCCAGGATGCCCGGGTGGGAATTGGCTTTGGCCGCGTAGCAGACCCATGTTTCGAGAGGCGTCGCCCGGGCCAGGGCTCCGGCCACGAAATCGTAGCGCGCCAGGATCGCCCTCTTCCCGTAGACATAGAGCGGCGTGCCGTACGTTCGGGCCAGGTCCTCGGCCTTCCGCCCGGCCAGGAAAAGCTTGTTGCGCCGGACCGTCGCGAACTCGTTTTGCCACCAGTTCATGTTGCCCCGTCCTTTTCGCCGGCCTCTCCCGGCCCGCCTTTCTTCCGGAAAAGATCCATCTGGCCGTTCCGGATCTTGCGTACGATCTCCCCGAGGACCGGATATTTATCGAGCAGGAGCCCGGGGACGTCCACTTTCTCGCCGGTGAGCATGTTCCGGATCTGGAGGGCGTTGGCCATGGCCTGGCCCCGGTAATGGTTGTTGGTGACGACGTAAACCTTGCCGCTTTTCGTCCCGAGATCCTTGATCCTCCGGATCCAGTCGGCGAGCTCGTCCTGCGCGTAGAGATAATCGTAGCGGTCGTCGCGCCCGGCGTCCGCCCGGAACCAGTTCTCATAGTTCCGGCCGTGCAGCCGGACGTAGGCGAAATCCGGATTCGTGCTCACGGCCGAGGGCTTGATCGAGTCCTTGAAGACCGGCTGGTCGATGTTGCAGAACGCGACCCCGGCCCGCCGGAGCATGTCGTAAAACGCGGGCGTGTCCCAGCTCGCCCGGCGCACCTCCAGGGCCAGGGGGTATTCGGCGAACAGGCCGAAGAGGCGGAGGAGGTATTCCGTGTTCGCCTCCGACGCGGCGAACGACCACGGGAACTGGATGAGCAGGGCCGCCAGCCGCTTCCGGACCCGGAGGAGCTCGATCCCGGCCTTGAAATCGTCGACGTCCTTCGGCGAGAAATCCTGCCGCTTGTGGGTGAAGACCTGGTGGAGCTTGACGGCGAACAGGAAATCCGGACAGGCCTCGACCTTCTTGAGCCAGGAGAGCGCCAGGACGGGGCTCGCCGGCCGGTAGAATGTGCTGTTGATCTCGACGATATTGATGTATTGGGCCAGGTACGGCAGGGGATGGAAGCCCCGGCCCTTGACGGCGGGGTAGACAACACCGTCCCAGTCCTCGTAGCTCCAGCCGGCCGTGCCGATGTGGTATTTCGCCATGCCTGCGTCCATTGTAAGAAAATTCCGGCCGTTAGCCAACCGAAATCGGTTCGCATTCCTTATCACCAAGGGGGCTCGGGGGATAGCCTCCATTCCAGAACGCTGTTTTTCACGCCTTCCCGAAGCGTTTATTACAAGGGCTGGAGGGGGCCTGTCCCGGGGCGTCCCTTCTGTCCTCACGTCGCTCCGACTGGCCGCACTTAGGTCTGGAATTCCTCAGCCGCCTTATTGTAGTTCTGGCTCCCCATGATTCTCGTTGGGCGTTGCCCAGGAAAATTTTGGCATCCCTTCACTTTCCAGCGCCAGAGCGCTCGAGCTCCGTTGCGGGCGGAAGGGACTAGCCCCGTGCCACCCCTCCGCTATTTAGCGCTTCGGGAGGGCTAAACCGCGCATGACGTTCCGGCCATTCCCCGAAGGGATTTGACACAATCCCGCGGCGGGCATAAATTGGCTTTCCAATGACCGACTCGGCAAATTTGCATGCGGATCTGGCGGCGGGCGTTCGCGCCGCCCACGGGCGGATCAGGAACGATATCGTCCGCACTCCGGTCGAGTTTTCGGAGGCCCTGAGCCGGGCGACGGGCGCCCGGGTTTTCGTCAAGTGGGAATGCGACCAGATCACCGGCTCCTTCAAGCTCCGGGGGGCCCTCAACAAGCTGCGCTGCCTGACGCCGGAGGAAAGGGAGCGCGGGGTCGTTTCCGCCTCGACGGGCAACCACGGCCTGGCCATCAGCCACGCCGCGAGGCTCGAGGGCATCGACCTCCGCCTCTTCCTGCCGACCACGGCCTCGGCGGTCAAGAGGAAAAAGATCGCCGCCCTCGGCATCCGTCCCGAGCTGTTCGGCCAGAGCTGCGAGCAGACCGAGGCGCGGGCCAGGGACGAAGCCGCCCGGACCGGGCGGGTTTTCGTCTCACCCTACAACGACGCGGACATCATCCACGGCGCCGGCACGGTCGGGCTCGAGATCGCCGAGGACGTCCCCGAGGCATCGAGCCTGGCGCCATGACCTTCCTTCTCTACCGCGATCTCGTCGACCGGACGATCGTCGTTCCGGAGCCGCTGATCGCCTCCGCCATGGCTCTCCTCTTCGAACGGCACCACAAAATGGCCGAGGGGGCCGGCGCCCTGCCGCTGGCCGGACTGCTGGCCCGTCCCGGGGAATTCAGCGGCCGGAACGTCGTCCTCGTCGTCAGCGGCCGGAACATCGCTCCTGACAGGTTCCGGGCGGCCACCGGCCTGGCCCTTGAATGAAGGGGTTGCCTCCTGCGCCTTTTTTTCATATGATGAAATCCGACCGCCGATGAAAAGGCCCGCACGCTTTATCGTCCCCGCTGCTTCCCTCATCCTCCTCTGGTCCGCGGGATGCCGGAAGGCCTCCCAACCGGTTTCCCCGGCCGCGCGCCCCGGGTTCTATGTCGTCGGCATCTTCCAGTCCGTGGATTCACCCACGGCCGACGAGGTGCGCAAGGGGATTCTCCAGGCTTTCGAGGAAGCCGGCCTGCGGGACGGCGAGAACATCCGGGTCCGCATCCGGATCGCCAACGGCGATATCTCCGAGGTCCAGCGGATCGCCCAGGAGTTCGCCGCCGAAAAGGTGGACCTGTTGATGCCCCTGTCGACTCAATGCCTCCAGGCCGCTCTGATCGCCGGCCGGACGATTCCGATCGTCTTCGGGGCCGTGGCCACGCCCTTTCTCGTCGGCGCCGGCAAGTCCGCCGACGACCATCTGAGCCATGTCACGGGTGTCACCTCGACCGGGCCCATCCGCCAGGTCGTCAGGCTCATCCGCCGGGTCCTGCCCGGGGCCGGGCGGATGGGGACGCTCTGGACGCCTTCCGAGGTCAATTCCGAGTATTACCTGGACCTGGCCCGGGAGGCCGCGGCCGAAGTCGGCCTGGACGTCGTGGCCGTTCCGGTCGCCGGCGCCCGCGAGATTCCCCAGGCCGCCCAGATCCTGGTCAACGCCGGGATCGACGTCCTTTTTCCCATCTCCGACAACACCATCAACACCTCGTTCGAGGTCCTGGGCCGGGCCGCCGAGGAGAGCCGCATGCCCCTGTTCGGCGCTTTCCTCCGGTCGGCGGAATTCGGCGCCTGCGCGGCGATCGGCTACGATTTCCGCGAGCTGGGGCTCAGGGCGGGCCGGCTGGCCGTCCGCGTCAAGAACGGCGAGGGCCCGGGGCGCATTCCCATCCAGTCCATGACCGACATCAAGGTTTACCTCAATCTCGGGGCGGCGGAGAAACAGGGCGTGGCGTTTCCGAAGGACATTTTGGACGGGGCGGCGAGAATCCTGCGTCCTGGTTCGGGGGGCGGCTCGTCGGGCGACTCCGAAAGCCGTTAGCCGGCCGCCCGGCTTCTTCTTTTTTCCCGTCTCAGGGCGCAAAGGAAAAAACAGCTCTCGCTTTCCCGACGGGCCTGGCCCGCCGCACGGCCTCGATGGTCATGCGGATGGCGCGCCGGCAGGCCGGCCCGAGATCCAATCCTTCCGCCAGGAAGCCCAGGATGGCCGCCGACAGGAAACAACCCGTGCCGTGGACTTCCCCGGCCACCCGGGCGTGGCGGAAGACCGTGCAGGCCTTCCCGTCAAAAAGGACGTCGGCGGCCGCGCCGCTGAGATGCCCTCCCTTGAGGAGGCAGGGGATGGAACCGGCCTGGAAAATCGTCCGGGCCGCGTCCTTCATGCCCTCGATCGTCTCGACGCGCCGGCCGGTGAGGGCCGCGGCCTCGTCCAGGTTGGGCGTGATCAGGGTCGCGTTCCCCCCGAGAATCTCGAGGAACCGGCGGACGGCTCGCGGTTCGAGGAGGCGAGCCCCGGAGCTGGACCTGAAGACCGGATCGACGACCTTGGGGAGGGAGGGGTTCGCGGCCAGTATCCCGGCGGCCGCAGCCAGGTTCTCGCTTGTCCCGGCCATGCCGATCTTGATCCCGGCCAGGGGCGTCTCCTCGGCCAGGGCCAGGTATTGGCTGCGGACGAGACCGGCCGGCAGGGGAAAGACCTTTTTCACCCCGGCCGCGTTCTGGGCCGTGACCGCCGTCAGGACGCCGAATCCCCTGAAGCCCAGGCGGGCGAAAACCCGGATATCGAGTCCGGCACCGGCCCCGCCCGAGGGATCGTATCCGGCGATCGAGAGCAGATTTTTCGTCATTTTCGCGGCCTTCCGGAGGGGATTGTACCATAAGCCGGGCGCGGGGGGGCTCCTTTTCGATCTCCCGGCGGCGGGCCGGTTCGGAGCCGGGCCTCGCCGGCGTCTTCAGTAAAAAGTTGACAATCCTTGTGAACATAATATATACATTTGGCCAAATTCCTTTATTGGAGGGAAAAATGACGAAAAAATTATGCTTGGGACTGGCCGTCGTCTTGCTGATGACGTCCGGGCTCCTGGCCAACGGGCTGAACCTGAACGGCGTCGGCAGCAAGGCCACTTCGATGGGCGGCGCCTTCATCGGCCTGGCCAACGACTACAGCGCGGTGTTCTGGAATCCGGCCGGCCTGACCCAGATCAAGAAGCCCCAGATCTTCATGTTCGAGACGAACCTGATGCCCGATTGCTCCTACCAGGGCATCGGCGACTACTCGACCATCTCCGCCACGACGAAGAGCAAGGTCTATTTTTCGGGTGCCCTTGGCTATCTCTATCCCGTCAATGACCGCCTGATCGTCGGTCTGGCCGCGTACATCCCGGCCGGCGTCGGCTCGTCCTGGAACGAAGATGAGTTGGCCGCCATGACGGGCGGCGAATACACATGGCAGAGCTTTTTCTGCATCGCCACGTTCGCCCCGACCATCGCCTACAGGATCACCGACACATTCTCGCTGGGCGCGACGTTCAACGTCAACTACGGCTACCTGAAGATGGAGCGGTATGTCTACGGTCAGTACACGGAGAAGCTCCACGGCTGGACGGTCGGCGCGACCTTCGGCGCCTTCTTCAAACCGTCCGACCGGTTCAGCGCGGGCTTGATGTTCCGCACGCCGTCCAAGGTAACCTTCAAGGGCACGGCGACCATGCCTGCGGCCGAGGGCTTGGGCCTGGCCACCGAGGTCAACGCCGAGCGCGAGGCCACCTGGCCGATGTTCATGGGGGCTGGCATCGCCTTCAAGCCCTTCCAGAAGCTGACCGTGACGGCCGACGCCCAGTACACCAACTGGAAAAAGATGGATACCATTCCGATCACCTTCAGTGATGCGTACTGGAATGCCTATTTCGCCGACGCCAACGCGTTCGTCTGGAATTGGAAGAACGCCGTCCAGTGGCGGTTCGGGGCGGAGTACGCCATCAACCAGACCTGGGCCATCCGTGGCGGCTATTACTACGATCCGACGTGCTCGCCCACCACTACCCTGAACATCCTCCTGCCCGAGGCCACCTACAACGCCGTCACCTTCGGTGTCGGCATCAACACCGGCAAGGTTACGCTGGATTTCGGCTTCGAGTACCTGATGGGTAAGGATGGAACAAAGGCCGATGGCACAGACGTACTGATGCCCGGTGTCTACGGCGTCAATATCCTTGTCCCCAACGTTTCGTTCACCTACCACTTCTGATCCGCATTCCCAGGGCCGGGAGCGCCGACGCGCTCCCGGCCTCTTTTTTCCTCATTGCACCGTGTACACGTAGACGTCGTGCTCGGCCCCGGGCGGATCGTAGGTCCTCGTGCCGGCTGAGTTCGCGGCCACGGCCTCGATGTAGAAACGCACGCGCGTGCCCGAGGCCTGGGCGAGGATGACGCAGCCGTAGACGCCGTCGCCCGCGGCGCCGTCCCCGTGCTCGCCGTCGTCGTACATCTCGATCGTGCCGAAGTTCCCGACGACGCCCGTGGCGCCGTAGAGATAGACGGCGCTGACCCCGGCGCTGCCGCTGACCGTGGCCGTCACGGTCACCGTCTCGGAGCTGGTCGGCTGGGCCAAGGCGACGCCGCCGGCCGTCCAGGTCGTGTCCGCGATCGTCAGCCCGGTGACTTTGACCTCGGAGTTGGAGGTCAGGGAGCTGTAACGGGTCGAGACGATGTTCTTCAGGCTCGTCAGCGCGCTCGTGTACGCGGAGTAGGTCATCATCTTCTTGGAGTCGGCCTGGATGTAGCTGTCGATGAAGGCCGCGTACTCCGTGATCAGGGCGTTCATAGCGGTGGCGTTGAAGCGTTCCGAGAGGATCGTCCGCATATGGGCCAGGTAGCGCTGGCGGAATTCCGGAACGCTCAACAGCTTGTATAGCAGGGGATAATTGCTGTCCGAGGCGTGGTAGAAAGGGCTCCAGGAGGCGTAGCCGGACTGGAGGGTGCTGTTGCCGTCGTATTCGAGCGGCACCATGCGCCCCGTCTCCACTTCCCAGTAGAGGTAATAGTCCGTGCCGCCCTTGTTGATGTAGCCGTCCTCGTCGTCGAAGATGTTCTCGCAGGCCAGGAACCACAGCGTCCGGTCGATATCGAGGACCGAGGCGATAGCTGTATAAGCGCTGCTGCTGGTGGCGTTCAACGCGGTGCAGGTCGCGACGAGGTCGGACCAGGGGTCGTCCTTGTTGGAGTCCTTGAGGGTGTACCAAGGCTCGTAGCTGTCCTCGCTGGTTCCCAGGTAGTTCAGGCCGGAGTACCCCGTGCCGAATTGGTTCGACGTGGTCGTCGACGGCTCGGCCCGCCACCGCGACCCGTCCTTCGACAGGAACCATTCCTTGATGAGATCCCCGTCCACCTGCTGGGAGTTGACGTAAATGCCCCAGTATTCCCCGTTGATGTACAAGTCGACGTAATTGTTGGCCAGGGCGGGAATGTAATACTGGTTCACCGCCTCGTAGACGATTTCCCGCATGAAGGTGTCGTCGCCGAAGGCGCAGTTGAGATTCAGATTCTGATAGCCGTTGATGTCCTGTTCGGAGTCCTCGTAGTCCACCGAGATGTTGAAGGACTTCTTTTCCGTGTTGTTCTGGCTGTAGCTCGTGTCGCCCTTGAAGCGGACGCCCACGTTGGCGGCCAGGGCGGTCCCGTCGTAGCTCATGGCCGCCGGAATCTCGGTTTCCGAGGAATAGTTGGCGACCATCAGCGACCACCAGTTCGATTGGGAAAAGGTCAGGTCAATGCGCTTGATCGACGAGATATCGTAATACGATTTCCGGCTTCCCGCCCCCGTCACCAGGCGGGTGCCGTCGTCGGAGTACTGGATGCGCTGGGGCAGGGCGGAGTCGGCGACGTCCACCCCGGTGGCGATGCCGTTGCCCGTTTCCTCGTTCCCGCCGCCGCTTCCCGAGTCCGTGGACTTCACGCCGCAGCCGACGAGCCCCATGACCAGAACCAAGGCCAGCAGATATTTCTTCATCGTTCTCCTTCCTCCCCTTGGGAATGCCGCGGACATTCCATCAGGACTCCGCGGACCTCAATTTTCCGGCATGTCCTCGCCGACAAGCAGCGACACGCGCTCGATGCCCTCCAGGCCGGTCAGGTCGTGGATCAAGTGCTGTGTCTCGTCGGGCTTCTTCAGGCGGACGAAGAACGACAGCTCGACGGCCTTGCTCGAGGGCGTGGAGCGGATGTTGAGCATGGAATACTGCGCCAGATGCTTGTCGAACACCGGCAGATAGACCGGCTTGTCCTGGCGCTCTATGGACATCCAGAAGCGGAGCATCAGCTCCTTGTGCTGGAGGAAGCCGAAGTGGGTCCGGTGCAGGGTCAAGATGACGAGGCTGATGACGACGACGCCCGTCAGGCCGATGAGGAGGCTTCCCGTTCCGGCGGCCAGGCCGCAGGACAGCGCGAAGAAGACGAAGGCGATGTCCCAGGTGTCCTTCAGGGCCGTCCGGAAGCGGATGATCGACATGCTGCCGACCAGGCCGAAGGCGCGGGCCAGATTGTTGCCGATGACCATGATCACGACGGCGGTGATCATGGTGATGAGGATGAGCGTCTGCAGGAAAGTCGAGGAATAGGAATATCCCCGGTAGGTCTTCCGGTACAGGAGGGTGAGGATGAAACCCAGCAGGAAGGCCGCCGCGAGATTGATCAGGATGTTGGCGACGGAATTCGGCGGGGTTTTCAGGAATACTGTCTCCAGAGCGTTTGTGGACATGTTGGCCTCTCTCTTGTCAGGTCTTCGCGGCAGGCATCGATGCCGGAGGCGTACTTGGAAAACTGCTCCTGGCGGAGGTCGAATTCCGCCTGGAGGCGGCGCATCCAGACCGGCATGAAGTCGTTGAATTTCAATTCCAGCAGTCCGGCGGGCCGCCTCAGGAAAACGACCCCCGGCCGCCATAAAGGTCTTCGATATCCGGAAGCGGATAGTATCTGATGTCCGTATCGATCGTCGCCCGCTGATAGGGGGCGCAGCGATGGATGTAGGCCTCGCGCTCATAGAGGACGAGCAGGGTCGGCCGAAGCCGGAGTTTCAGCAGTCCGTACAGGAACTTGTCGGCCACCCGGACGGACTTCTCGTCGACGAGGGCGGCCCCTCGGCCGTCCGGGGCGTCGCCCTCCAGAAGGGCGGCGATCTCCGGCGCGGAATACCGGGCCCGCTCCTTGACGACGATGTCCGTGTAGCGGCGCTTGATTTCCAGGAAGGCCCGGGACGATTCCCGGCCATAGGCCCGGATGCGCAGCTTCTTCCGGACCTTCAACCCGTCCAGCTTTTCATAATAACAGCGGAGGTCGGGCGTGTCCAGATACAGCGTCCGGACTGTATAAGAGGAGCGGTCCCTGGGCACGTGGGGGTCGACATCGGCGTACAGCCGCAGCCTGCGGCTGATCTCGGGAATGAGGTCCGCGGCGAGCGGATACTTGATCTCGTAGCGGGACGTGAATTGCGCGGCGTGCCTCGGCGCCTCGTCCCCGTTCAGTCTGGAAATCAGGCTATACATAACCACCTGATTCAAACGATGTTTCAGGCCGCGCCGTTGCAGGCCGGTTTTTCCCTGTGCTAAAATCCCCGTAATGGCGGACAAGGCCAGGGTCCACGTCTTCCTGTCGGGCAGGGTCCAGGGCGTGGCCTATCGTTATTTCGCCGGGAAATGGGCCGATTCCCTGAACGTCACGGGCTGGGTGCGGAATCTCCGCGACGGCCGCGTCGAGGTCCTGGCCGAGGGGGATCGCCCGGATGTCGAGGGCTTTCTGGAGCGCCTCCGGGACGGTCCGAGGCTGGCCCGGATCGACGGCGTCGAGATCGAATGGGAGGAATACACGGGCGAGTTCGCGGCCTTCGAAGTCGCGTTTTCAGGCGGTTGATTCGCGCCGGACGGCGTCAGCGGGCCCGCGATTTGCGGCGGCATTCCTCGGAGCAGAAGAAAACCTCCCGGCCGTCGCGGACTTCCCGGATGGCTTCTTCCCTGGGGATGTACATATTGCAGACGTCGTCCTTGACCATCTCGCCCTCGATCCGGGGCGGAGGCGAGGGCTTGGTCCCCACCCGGGTCAGCGAACGGTAGACGCGGAAGAGAAAATAGGCGATATAGAGGACAACGACGATGAAGAAAAGCCGCAAAAGTCCGCCGAACATAAAACGAATCTAGATGATTTTCTCCGGCCTGTCAATCCGGCTCCGGGCGGGCGCCCGGCGCGAGGCGGGGCACTTGATTCGCCGGCAGCGGGACGGTAAGATGGGGGGAGCAATTCCCGGAGAGAATATGGACGATTTTCTGACGCCCGGCGAGAAAGCCCTGAAGCGGGACGTGCGCGAGTACGTCCGGCAGAGGAAGACGGCCGAAGGACCGGGGGACTCCCCTGATCAGGCCTCCCTGGCGGCGGTCCGCCAGCGCCTGGGCGAGCTTGGCTACAGGGGTTTCCCGGTCTCCGGGCCTGGGGACGGACGCGCGGGCTGGCTCCAGAGCGCCCTGATCATCGAGGAAGTCTCGGCCGCGGCGCCGGGACTGGGCCGGGCCCTGTCCGAGGCCGCTTTCGGGCCGGACGGACAGCCGGGCGCCGGGGACGCCGCGGCCGGGGTCGCCAACGACATCGGGACGGCGGCCGCCGTCCTCGAGTCGTGCCTCGCGGTCGCCCGGGAAAAGGGCCTCTTTGAAAGCGCCCTGATGGACTATCAGAAAGCCCAGACGGCGCTGGCGGACGCGTTGTCCGGCCTCGCGGCGGCGCGGATGCTGACCTACCGGGCCCTTCGCCTGATCGACAGGGGAGACGAGGAGAAGGGCCGCGAAGAGCTCCGGCGCGCGGCCTCGCGCGTGAGCGAGGCTCTCGCCGCCGCCCGGTCCGTGGCGTCCGCGCTGGGCGGCGCGCCCGCGCGGCTTTCCGGAGAATCCGGCAGCGAAAGGACATGACGATGAAATTCGAAAAAATCTATCGGAAAGCCGTCGCCGTCGGCACGGCCAGGGACGCGAGAGGGGCCGACGAGATCCGCCGGATCCTCGGGGACGAGGAGGCCAGGTTCAAAAAGCTCGCCGCCGGGGAAATCGAGGCCTACGACCAGGACCGGCTGTTCAATCCTTTCGCCGACACCCGGATGCTGGCCGGCGATCCCGCGACGGAGGTCGGCCGGGTCATCGTCGGCATCGACATGGAAACCCAGGAGGTCCTGCTGACCTATCTCCTCAACCGGGACTTCGGCCGGAAGATCGATCTCGTCATCGCCCACCACCCCGGGGGATACGCCCTGGCCCGGCTGAACGAGGTCATGAGCCTCCAGTCGGACATCCTGGCCGCGCACGGCGTCAACATTTCCGTGGCCGAGCAGCTCATGGACAAGCGCATGGGCGAGGTCGAGCGGCGGCTCCTCCCGGCCAACCACAACCGGGCGGTCGACGCGGCCCGCGTCCTCGGCCTGCCGATGATGTGCGTCCACACGCCGGCGGACAACTGCGTCCAGGCCCACCTCAGAGACCTGTTCGATAAGGAAAAGCCCCAGCGGCTGAAGGACCTCGTCGAGCTGCTGATGGGCATCCGGGAATACCGGCACGCCGCCCGGCGCCAGACGGGCCCGAAAATCGTCAGCGGGACGGACAGCGCCCGGTGCGGGAAAATCATGCTCGAGATGACCGGCGGGACCGAGGGGCCGAAAACGATCTACGAACAGCAGGCCCTGTCGGGGGTCAGCACGATCGTCGGCATGCACCTCAGCGAAGAGGCGTTGGAGAACGCCAAGAAGGTCCATCTGAACGTCGTCATCGCCGGCCACATCTCGAGCGATACCCTGGGGCTGAATCTGCTGTTCGACGAGATCGAAGCGGATGGAACCCTCGATTTCGTCAACGCCTCGGGATTCGAAAGGATCAGGCGGACCGAGCGCTGACGGCCGCGCTCACAGCGCGTCGTAATGCCCCTGGGCGAACAGCGTCATGCTCCAGCGGGCGAAGGCCCGGGCCTCCGCCAGGTCATGCTCGTCGGGATGCGTGGCCGCCGAAGCCGCCATCTCCGCCCAGACCTCGTGTTCCGGGGATTTCATCAGCATGTCGAGGGCCTGCATCGACACCTTGCCGCGGCAGGAGAAGGTCATGACAAGCTTGGCCTTGGCGACGAGCGCCGACGCGTACTCCAGGGCCTGGCGCGACAGGAGGCTGCCCGCGACGGAGCCGTGGGTCCAGAACAGAGCAATCTTCTTTCCCTCCGGGATGCCCTTGAGAAACACTTCGACGGGATAGGGCACGCTGTGGGATTGCACCGGGAAGCCGACGAAAACCCTCTGGCAGCGCGCGAGGTCGCCGGCTTCCTTCAGCGGCTTGATCTCCTTGTCGCCTTTGATCTCGTCGAAGATCGCCTCGGCGACCTTCCTGGTGTTGCCGGTCTGGCTGAAATAGGTCACGAGGGTCACGGCCATGGCATGCGTCCTTTCTGCGTTATCGCCTCGGAAAACCATTCTGACAAAAAACGCGGAAAAATTCCAATCATTCCTCGGCGGGAAGCTCGATCGTCACGGCCGTGCCCGCCCGGAGCTCGCTTGAGATCTGGATCGTGCCGCCGTGCTCCTCGATGATCTTCTTGGCGATCGGCAGGCCGAGGCCCGTGCCCGAGTCCTTGGTCGAGAAATACGGGTCGAAAACCCGCTCGCTTGTCTCCCGGCTCATGCCGGAGCCCGTGTCGCGGATGACGATCCTGAGCTTCGCGCCCTCGCGGGCGCCGGCGACCGAGACCTCGCCCTTCTGGCCGATGGCCTCGACCGCGTTGGCGACGATGTTCCGCAGGGCCGTCTTGAGCTTGGCCGCGTCGCCCCGCGTCCGCAGATCCCGGCCGGAATAAACGACCTTGAAGCGGATCCTCTCGGACAGGAGCTTGCGGTAGGGCCGGAGGGTGTCCTCCAGGACTTCGGCGACGTCCACGGGATCCTTGTGCAGGATCGTGTCCCGGGAGATCTCCATGAACTCCTGGGCGATCCGCCGCAGGTTCTCGACCTCGCCGATGATGTAGGACATGGATTCCTTGAGGGCCCGGTCGAAGTCGCCTTTATTGTCCTCGTAGACCTTGAGCACGTGCTCGGCCGAGAGTTGGATCGGTGTCAGGGGATTCTTGATCTCGTGGGCGACCTTCCGGGCCATCTCGGTCCAGGCGACCTTCTTGCTCATCTCGGCCAGCTCCTGCTCGTGGGCCTTGAGGTTCTTGGTCATCGCGTTGAAGCCCTCGATGAGGGTCATCATCTCGTCGTTCGAGTCGTGCTCGATGCGGACCTCGAGGTTTCCCAGGCCGACTTCGCGCGTTCCGGCCAGGAGCTTGCGGACCGGGACGATGATCATCGACCGGATGCCCCGGGCGAAGAGGAGAACCATGACGATGAACAGGGCCGCGAGCAGGACGAGGAACTCGACGATCTCGCGCGTCGCCCGGGCGATCTCCTGCTGTTCGAAGGGGAAGGGGAGGGAGATGAACAGGGTCGAGTTCTCGAAGGCGTAGGGGACGGTCAGGACCTGGAAGGAATATCCCCCGATGGCCGTCCGCTTGGTGTGAAACGGCTTGCGGCCGTAGACGAGACTCTCATAGGCCTCGCCGTCCAGGAGATCGGGCAGCAGCCCGCTGTCGAAGAATTCCCCCCGGCTGGAGGCCACCAGGAGGGCGTCGCGGTACAGGTTGACGTCGTTGGCCAGCGTGGAGCTGATCCACAGGGCGAGATCGGCCGTGGGGGCGAGATAGGGGGAAATATTCTTGTCCCGGACGATGAGGAAGGCCTCGAGGAGGCTCTGGGCGTAGCTGGCGTGGATGGCGGCGTCCTCGACGAACCGCTCGGCGAAGACCCGATCGAACAGGCTCCGCGTGAAGACCGTGTACATCAGAAGGGGGACGAGGGCGACGGCCAGGAAGGCCGCGTAGACGCGGCTGGAGAAGGACCAGAGCGGGCGCGAGAGCCGGGCCTTTCCCCGGAGCAGGGAGACGAGGAGAAGAAAGGCCGCCGCGACGGCCAGGTCGAAGAAGAAGAGCCGCAGGCATTCCACGATCCGGGTCTGGAACTTTTTCTGCGGCGCGAACAGCATGTACAACCGGTCCTGGGTCTTGAAGAGACAGGCGTCGTAGGCCGTCCCCTTGTCCTTGAATCGCGACCAGACGGGGGCGTCGGACGAGGCCAGCCGGCCCAGGTCATCCGCCGAGACGCCGGACGTCAGCTTCTGCGGGTTGAAGAGAGGATTGCCCTCGAAATCGAAGATGGCGCAGCCGAAGTCGAACTGGTTCAACGAGGGCATGGGATCGGTCCGGAGGACCTCGAAGTAGGGATTCGCGGAGTACAGGAAGGGCAGCATCTCCGGGTCGAGCGAGACGTACAGGATCAGCCGGCCGAGATAATGGTTCTCGTCGCTCCAGTCCCGGTAGCCGATGAGGAATTCCTTCTCCTTGCCGATGAAGCTCAGGGACCGGCGGACGATGGTCCAGGTCTCCGAACGCTCGAGCTCGGCGGGCCTGGTGTAATATTTCGGGACGTTGAGGGAAAACCAGCTCAGGCTGTTGCCCTCGGCGTCGCGGAGCTCCAGGCTCGAATACCACTTGACCTTGGCGACCGGGCTTTTCTGCCAGAGCGCGTGGGCGAAATTGGGGTCCGAGGGATTCTTGAAGTAGGAGACGATGGCCCGCTGGTTCCTGTCGAGGTCCGGAAACGACTGCTCCATCAGGAAGTTCCCCCATGTTTCCTGGGAGAGGATGGCCCGTTTCAGGGTCGTCTCGAGGAGGTTCTTCGTCCGCCGGGCGGTCAGGCCGTCCAGGGACCAGGATGTCCACAGGGCGGCGGCCAAAAGCCCCAGGACGAGGACGCCCCGCCGCCGCATGAGCCCGGGCGCGGCGGCGACGGCGAAAAGCCACGAGAGAAGCGCCAGGTGGCACAAGAGGAGAAGCGGAGACGCGTTTCCGCCCCGGACGAGGAAAACGGCCGCGGCCGTCCCGGCGGCGATCAGAAACGAAAGCCGGCGGCTGCCGGCCGCGAGAAACGCCAGCCTGAAGGCCAGGGCGAGGATGATGAGCAGGGAGGCCAGGAAAAGGAGCAGGCTCGAATGCAGGGCCAGGAACGGAGCCTTGAAGCTCCAGCGGAGGAGGGACAGGCTGGAATTGAAGACGACGCGTTTGAGGATTTCGAGAAGCCCGATCAGGCCGGCCGCCGCCAGCGCGCCGGCCAGGACCTGGATGGCCGGGAAGGCGAAGCGCGGGGTCTTTTCGCCTCGGGCCCGGAAGAGCGGCTTGCCGTACACGGCCAGGCAGGCGGCGATGGCGAAAAAGAGGAGCGCCGTCAGGAAGATGTCCGCCGGCGACTGGGTCAGATTGCCGGGCGAGCGGAAGCCGACCGCGGCCGGGGAAAAGACCGACAGGGATTGGACCATTTCCAGCCGGCCCAGGGGAAGGGCGAGCAGTCTCATCCCGATGGAAACCGCCGCGATGAGGATCCCGGGCAGGACCTTGCGCTCCTTGAGCAGGGCCGGCGACGTCCAGAGATAAACCTGGGCCAGAACGCCGGCCGCGGCCAGCAGGAGAAGAATGATCAGCCAGAGGCTTTCCCGGATGTCGGTCAGCTTCGATGTCAGGGAAGGAGAGGAGAGGGTCACTGTGGCCACGATCCGGCCCGCCTCGTTCCGGAGAGGGAAGAAGAGGGTCTGGATCTCGTTGGCCTGGCGGGGCTGGCCGGCGAAGCCGTCGTCGTGGCGGGCGAAGAGCTTGTCGAAGCCGGAGACGTCCTGCCGGTAATCCCAGTAATCGATGTCGAACTCCGTCCTGAACGCCCGCCGGAGGGCCTGGTACTCGAGGACGTACGAGGATTGGAACTGGGGGATGAAGGCCAGGAGCTTGAAATGGGCGAGCAGGCTGCCGTCCTCGCCCCTGGGCTGGAGGGAGACGAGGTAGATCGAAGACTTGCTCCGGATGAGAAAGGCGGCCGCCTGGCTTTTCAAGGCCTTGAAGTTCTCGGCCGGGACGAGGTCGATGAGGCTCAGGACGTTGCCGTACCAGATGACCGGGTTGCCGTCTCCGGTCGTCAGGGCGATGCCCTCGGTCTCGACGTCGAGCCCGGCTTTCTTGAAGAGGGGAAAATAGACGTCCGGGTCGGCCGGCAGGGGAGCCTTGGCCAGGAGGCTCTTCTTCGATTCGAGACCGGCCAGAAGGCGGGCGAAGTCCTTCCGGACGTCCTGGGCCTGGTTCTTGAGCGACGCCATGCTCTTCTGATCGTAGTGCCGGGAGATGAGCTGCGGCAGGGTCAGGGAGAGGCCGGCGACGAGCAGGGCCAGGCCGACGGCGCCGGCGGCGCCGGCGAGGAGGACCTTCCGGCCGCGGATTCGCCTCCCGGCCATCACAACTTCTCCGCCCGGATCTCGACGATCCGGAGGACCGTCTCCCGGCCGCCGGGGGCCGAGCCGGTCGTCGTCGGCTCGGGCGCCAGGTAGATGAAGACCCTGATGGGATACTGGTCGCCGGTCTTCTGGTTCAAGAAGGACCAGCGGGCCTTCAGGATTCCGCCCGGCCTGCCCTGGAACGTCGAGAAATCCGGATCGACGAAGAACTCCGTCGTCTTATAGACGGCGAAGATCCGCTTGAAGACGAGATAGGCCTGGTCCGGCGAGAGCTCGTCGGCGATCGAAAGCGGGTCCGGAAGGGAAACCTGGATGTCTCCGCCCGCGGTCAGAAGCCCGCTCAGGATCTCCGGAGAATTCTCCAGGAAGGCTCTTTCCAGGGGTTTGATGACGGGAAACGGCTGCGACTGCGCCAGCAGGAGCGAGAGGACGAGAACGTTGATCGGGATCACGGACGTGTCCCCATCTTAGCATAGACGTTTGCGGGCGGGCAAGTGAGGCGAACGCCTGCCCCCGGGAGGAAAACGATATTCCCCTTCGCCGTCCGCGGGGGAGAGGGGAGGACCAGGATCCGGCGCCGTCCGGCTCCTTACTTTTCCTCTTTCTTTTCGGTCGTTTCCGCGGCCGCTTCCTGCTCGAGCTTCTTGGTCCTCTGGGCGTCCTTGATGCTGCTGATCCCCGCGATCAAGCCGATGAGCCCGCCGAAGAAGAGGATCGGAGGAATGAAGCCCTCGACGAGCTTGACGAAGGCGCCCCGGAACGTGGCGGAAACGATCACCAGGGCAAGGCCCCCGGCCATGGACACGATGCCGCCGAGAACAGCGATATACTTACCCATATTGGACCTCCCTCAGGATTCTTCGGCGCGGATTATAACAACAATCCGGAATCGACGCAACTGGAATCTGGAATCTGGACGTCCGCCGGCGCGACTGGACCGCGCCCCCGGGTTCGGCTAGAATGTCGGATACGGCCATGGAGGCGTGAGCGCGGCATGAGCATCAAGGCGGCCATTTTCGACCTCGACGGGACGGTCGTCGAGAACGCCTACGACTGGGCGCAGATCCGGCGGGAGCTTGGTCATGACGGGATCTCCATCCTGCACTATCTCTGCGGCCTCGAGGAGCCCGAGCGGTCGCGGAAGTGGGCCATCCTCGAGCGGCACGAGGCCGAGCAGACGTTCCGGTCCGTGCTGAGGGAAGGCATGAAGGACCTCCTGGCCTTCCTGGAGGAGCGCGGCGTCCGGTCGGCCCTCGTCACCAACAATTCGTCCCGGAACACCGCCTATATCCTCGAAAAATTCGGCCTCGACTTCGACCGCGTCGTCACCCGGGAGGGCGGCCTGTGGAAGCCGTCGGGCGCGCCCTTCAGGGATGTCCTCGACGCCTTCGGGATCGGCTCCGACGAGTGCTGCGTCATCGGAGACACGCGGTTCGACGTCCTGGCCGCCATGGACGCCGGGATCAGCCCGATCTTCCTTCTCGGAGACGACCCGGAGGATTTCGCCGGCTTCCCCGTCGAAGTGTTCCCCGCCATCGGCACGCTGAGGAAGCGCCTGGAACGCCTGGTTTAGAGAGAGGACGTTCATGACCAGAGAGAAGCTGCTCCTGATTCCCGGCCCGAGCCCGGTCGTGCCCCGGATCCTCGAGGCGCTGGCCCGGCCCACGGTCTCCCACGTCAGCCCGGAAATGGTCCGGGAGCTCCGCGAGTCCTGCGAGAACCTCAAGAAGATCGTCTTCTCGGAAAAAGGCGAGCCGTTCATCATTTCGGGCGGCGGCACCCTGGCCATGGAGATGGCCATCCTGAACACGGTCTCCCCGGATGACCGCATCCTCGTTCTCTCCCAGGGCTATTTCGGGCAGAGGATGGGCCAGATCTGCCGGGCTTTCGGGCTGCCCCACGACGTGCTCGAATGCCAGTGGGGAAAAACAGTTCTGCCGGAGGAGCTGGAAGCACGGCTGAAAAAGCAATCTTATCGGGTCGTCGTCTGCACGCATGTGGACACGGCGACGGGGGCCTGCTCCCGCGTCGAGGAATACGCCCGCATCGTCAGGAGGACGGGCGCCCTGTTCATCGTCGACGGCGTCTGCGCCACCGGCGGCATCCCGGAGCGTATGGACGACTGGGCGATCGACGTCGTCTTCACGGCCGCGCAGAAATGCCTGGGCACGCCGCCCGGATTGTCGATTCTCGTCCTCTCGGAGCGGGCCATGGCGAAGCGCCGCGATCTGGCCTCCATCCCGGCCTACTACTCCGACCTCCTCCGCTGGCTGCCCGTCATGCACGACCCGGCCAGGTATTTTGCGACGCCCTGCGTCAACGAGATCCGGGCCTTTTGCGAAGGCACGCGGATCATCATGGAGGAAGGCATCGAGGCCAGATTCCGGCGTCATGATCTTTACGCGCGGGCCATGCGGGCGGGACTCGCCGCCCTCGGCTTCGGCTTCTTTACGGACGCCCGTTCCGCCGCCTCCACGCTCTCGGTGCCCGTCTATCCCGACGGCGTCGAAGACAAGGCTTTCCGCGACGGGCTCTGCGAGAACGGCGTCGTCGTCGCCGGCGGCCTGGCCGAAACGGCCGGGAAGGTCTTCCGCATGGGCCACATGGGCAACCTCGGCGCCGCCGACATCCTGTTCGCCCTCGGGGCCGTCGAGAAGACGCTCGAGACCCTCGGCCGCGGCTTCACGCCGGGCGCCGGGGTGGCCGCGGCTCGCGCCGTCCTGGCGCCGAGATCCGGAACCGGAGTGCCGGCATGAAGAGCAAAGTCTATTTTATCGCCGCCGACAGTCGCGAACCGGCCGAGGTCCTGGCCGACAAGACGCGGCGAATCTATCTGGCCGCCGGTCTCAACGAGAGACTCGAGGAGACCGACTTCACCGCCCTCAAGATCCATTTCGGCGAGGTCCGGAACACGGGCTACATCAAGCCCCAATGGCTGGCCGGTCTCCTCCGGGAGATTCGGAACAAGGCGCCCCGCGTTTTCCTGACCGACACCAACACCCTCTACGTCGGCAACCGGTCGAACTCGATCGATCATATCCGCCTGGCCTGGTCGCACGGCTTCACTCCGGAGATCGTCGGTGTTCCGATCGTCATCGCCGACGGCCTGATCGGCCGCGACAAGTACGAGGCCGGCGGCGCCCAGGAGCGGACCGTCTCCTCGAAGATCGCGGCCGGCATTCTCGACGCCGACGCCCTCGTCTGCCTGAGCCACGTCACGGGCCACGTCCAGACCGGGCTCGGCGCGGCCATCAAGAACATGGGCATGGGCTGCGCCTCCCGGGCCGGGAAGCTCGACCAGCACTCGACTGTCCACCCTTGGGTCAGTCCCCAACAATGCCGGAATTGCGGCATGTGCCGGGAGTTCTGCCCGGCGGAGGCCATCATCCAGGCCGAGGGCCACGTCAGGATCGACCCGGCCCGGTGCATCGGCTGCGGCGAATGCCTGGTCGTCTGCAAGCCCGGGGCCGTCAAGATGAAGTGGGACGAGGATTCGCGCCGCCTCCAGGAGATGATGGCCGAGTACGCCTTCCGCGTCTTCCGTCATTTCAAGGGGAAAGCGGCGTTCCTCAACTTCCTCGTCAAGATCACCAAGGACTGTGACTGCATGGCCAAGGACGATCCGCGGATCGTCGAGGACATCGGCCTTCTCGCCTCCCTCGATCCCGTCGCCGCGGACAAGGCCGCGGCCGACATGGTCATCCGGCGCGGCGGGGGTGCGGACGCCTTCCGCAGGGGCTACGACATCGACTGGTCCTTCCAGCTCAGCCACGGCGAGAAAATCGGGCTGGGGTCGATGGACTACGAGCTCATCGACATCGGCTGAGCCGCGGTCCGGCAGACACAGCTTGGCTAAAGGCTTGACAATGATCCGCGGCCGAGTCTATCATGATTTCATAATGGGGAGGGGTTCCGTGTCGAGTTTAGCCGGCCGCGAGGCTTGCCTGCGGCGTAAAGGAAGGACGGCCGCCCTGTCTCCTTGATCCAGGCCTTTCATTTATGCCAAACGGCACGGGACCGCGGGCTTTTGTTTTTAAGGAGGACCTGAAAATGAAAGTTCAAAAACAAAGCGAAGGGTCAAGAATTGAAGTGCTCCTGGAGTATGCCAACAGCATCATCGCGACATTGCGGGAGCCTTTTTTGGTTTTGGACAGGGAATTGCAGGTCATTTCCGCCAACCATGCTTTTTACACCACCTTTAAGGTCTCGGAAAAAGAGACCAGGGGCCGGCTGCTTCCCGGTTTGGGCAATGGGCAATGGAATATTCCCAGGCTGCTTGAGCTGTTGAGAGAGGTCATCCCCGAAAAAATCATCGTGAATGATTATGAAATCGAACATAACTTCGAGCATATCGGACAGCGGGACATGCTCCTGAATGCCCGGCAGTTGCGCGTCCCCAGGCAGGTCGCGGCCATCATCGCGGCGGAGGCAAGAGAAGAAGATGACGGGGAAGAGCTCATCCTGCTGGCCATTGAAGATATCACCGAGCGCCATCGTCTGCAGAAAGAATTGGCGGAGTCCGAGGAGCGGTATCGCCGGGCCTTTGAAACCTCGCGGGATGGATTGTTGCTTGTCCATAAAACCGAAGCGACCATTCTCAATTCCAACGTCTCCATCCAGGAATTGCTGGGGTATTCCCAGAAGGAGCTGTTGAAAAAGAAACTCTGGGAAATCGGCGTGACCAAAGACGGCGAGGATTTTCAAGAGACGCTGTCACGATTGGAACGAGACGGGGTCATCCATTACGAAGACGTTCCGGTAAAAACAAAAAAAGGCCTCAGGATCAACGCCGAGGTCTTCCTGGTCAACAAGGCCAAAGTCGTCCAATGCAATATCCGCGACATCACCGACAGCAAAAGAATACGGGATGAGCTCCTGGAGAAGATGCAGGACCTGGAGCGGTTCAACAGGTTCGCCGTGGACAGGGAATTGAAAATGGAGGCGCTCGAGAGGAGGGTCAAAGAGCTCGAGGAAATGCTGAAAAGCAGATGATATTCAAAGGCAGAATCCGAAAAAAGACTCCCTTCAAAGAGGAACAGAGGGAAAGCCCGGGCCAAAAAACGTTCCTGGAGAGCATCATCTCCTCGATGACCGATTCCCTGATTGTCGTCAATCCCGATGCCACGCTGAGGTCCGTCAATCAAGCCGCCTTGGATTTATTGGAGTACAGGGAGGACGAGCTCATCGGCCAGCCGGTGAAA